>Snoopy_p1__coassemble_123_pt1 | contig 317865 bp, 323 predicted proteins | sample Snoopy_p1__metabat2_high_PE_024 | metagenome-assembled genome bin Snoopy_p1
CAACATAGAAAGAACTTACAGTTTTATCATTATCATGTCACATCCCAAAATTATAGTTATTTTTCTTGTAACACTCGCACGAAAAATCTATGGGTTATTTTCGGGTTATTTCTTGCCCACAAATACATTTCAAGTATTGATTTTACTGACTTTTTAAGGAGTTCTTCAAAGAGTGCCGTGGCAGATGAATAATACTTTAATCATTATATTTTCCTCCTGAACTCTCTCTTTTTTCCCTATTTTACGCACTTTTTCGGCATTTCCGTAATTCTACACAATTTTCGATAGTGTAACAGAAATTGCAAAATAAGGCAAAATGATGCAAAGTGTAGTAGTCAAATGTAGTCAATTGGTAGTCAGTTTAGGGGGTGCAGACTACAGAGGTTTTTGAACCTTTTAACGTTTTCTCCCTTTAAGGGGGTGCATTTTTAAAAGTCACCTTCTAGAGTCTCTTAAACAGCTACCTTTAGAGAAAGTAATTCATTTTTCTTATCAAGAAGAAATCTTAGTTCATTTACTTCCTCTTCAGTCTTTTGAACTCTATTTTCCAATTTAATGATTTCTTTCTCGTATTCTTTTATCAACTTATCATATTCTCTTTTATTATGCTCATAACTTTTTTCTTTTGCAAGAAATGCTTCCGTTTGCAATCTGAATTTTTTCTCATATATAGCAGAAGCAGCAATATAACCCTTTTTGTATCCTTCCTCTTCTGCTTTCTTTTTACCTGGTTGAGAAATGGCCACACCAACCCCTATTCCACCTGTTCCAATGATCATATGCGGTGCATATTTTTTCAAATACTTAGGCGATTTCTTCACAACTTCTTCTAAAACTTCTTTTACCAAATACAACTTTCCCATCAAACCATCTCCTCCGAAGAATTTTTCATAACCAGAGTCTCAAATTCATTTCTTAAATATTCTTGCTTCATTTTCTTTATAAAATCACCTGAATGCAAGAGTGTAATCATCGTAACTGCAAATCCTCCGATATCCAGTTTTGCCATGTTTTTTGTTAAGGCAACAAACAATATATTTGATGATGATGCCATCACTTCTGACATGCTTAAAATTTTCTTAATTTTTACCTTTCTCAAATTTCGATCGTCTGTTGTATCAAAACAGAACAGATAAATAACTTCAATAATAAGATTAATAAGTAATGCCAATCCTGCACTTGCACCAATCTGCTTTAAATCATCCGTCAGTAAATTCTTAAATTCCAAATTATTCCATCCCTGTTCAATCAACTCTTGGGCCTTCTCAGGACTAATTGTAGATAAAATAGGAATAGGTAATCCCTCCACACAGTATTTATCGGATGCAAGATGTATACTTTCTCTAATAACTGCTGCCGCAATTCTCTTATAATCCTCTTCAGCACTTAATATACATTCACGGAAAATCGACACTATGCTTCTTGGATTTGAATAGTCAATTGCTTGATCTGAGAATTGTAGCTCTCTAGTCTGCATAAATTGGCCTAATGATTTCACCTTATGACCTTGAATTACATCATACGATTGAAAATCCACAAATGAAACCGTGTTAGTCATTATATTTGCAGTTCCAAAAAGCCATCCCAAAATCGGATCATGCCCCAGAGTAGCAACATGATGATTCTTTCCATAAATGTTATTATACGAACCGTTTAAATTCTGCTTGTTCAACCCAGCGATATTAGGAATTAGTAGTCTTTCCCTTTATAGCCTTTTTCACGGCATTATCGACATCCCACCAAAATCTAACGATATTCAAATTTGAACTTCTCCATGCTGATACCAGTTTCGGTAGTTCTTCTTCCTCAATTCCCATCTCAAGAGCACCCATAGCTTTCAGAGCACCTACCGAGCCACCATATCCTAATGCAAGCTCTGTCTCACTTCCCTAATATCAACCGCATAATGTTCTATCCAATCTAAAAAAATAAATGTTTGATCTGAACACCATTCTTCTTTGCTACCAATAAAACAATTTAGAGGAATCTTGTATAACACGGGCAATTCCGGCTCTCTTTGACGCCCAGGAATAAGATTTCCTAAACAACGACTCTCTTCCGCAACAACTCTATCGTATGCTTTTATCAATTCTTTTTTATCAGTAAAAACTCCAAGTATTTCTGTTTCATTACCAAACATCATGCATAAGATGTAAATCTCTTCATTGTTCATCTTTATTAATCCTTCCTATGGTCCATAACATATTTGATTATCTCGTCCTTCTCTTTCAATATTTCGTTAAGAACACTTTTTGCTTCGTTTTCTGTATACCCGCAAGTTTCTACAATTCTTCCATCTGAAATGCAGGCAACTATGCTTTTAAAAGAATAATGCTCATCTGGTTGTTCGAAATAAATGTATACTTTATTATCAGGAGTATGGAGTAATCCGCAAACCTCAATGTCACTCAGTATGGTTTTATACCATTTCATGGGTAATAAATCCTTTAACGTCAACGGATTATTATGACGCTTTGCATCATAGTTTATAACCAAGTCGTAATCATCCAACACTAAAATGCAATCACAATCATATCCTGGAAGTTCATCGCTAACCTTTTCAATTTTTATATCGAGAGCTGAGTATGAACAATCATCCTTCATGATTGCTTCAAAATCCAACATTTTGTCATGCCATACAAAAAATCTCTGCAGTTCCTCTGACATTTGTATATGTGGTAGTTTCTGCAAATCCTGCACTGTTCTAATCTCATACACCTGCCACCCACGTATCCTAAAGTAAAAACAATTGTCATCATTTATTTCACAAAAATCATTCTCTCTGCACCATTGTTTCCATCCATTGACAGAATCTACTGGAGACCCCCATAAACCACATCTTGGCTTTACATCATATTCTTCATTTTCTGCTTTTTTAAATCTATCTCTATCGAAATCAGCCGAACCATAATGAACATACATTTTTCGTTCTAAGTTCAGATTTTCTCTAATTCCCATCTTTTACCCCGTTTCTCCCAAAACATCTCGCATGAGCCTATCAATTATTTCATTTGACAATAGTTCATCCTCTTCAAACAGGAAATCTCCTTCGTTCTTAGAACTGGCTACCGTAATCCAACAACACGTTTCAACAGAATCTTCCGCAAAAATATCCTTCCCACAATCCCTTCTTCGCCTTCCGTTCAAATCTCTCGCCCTAATATCAGAATGTTTTACCATTTTTAATATTTTATTGCCCCAGTTGCTACATTCTCTCCAATATCCTTTTACCAAATATTCGTCAAGACAAACACCCATTAATTTGTATCGTCCAATCCAATAAAAATATTCCTTGAATATTATTTTCCGAAACCTAATCTTTGCTGCTCTGGTGTATAAAATAGATTCACACCCATAGAAATTATGTAATTTGAATATTTCATCTGTAAAATTAAAATCAAACTCTTTTAATATTTTTGCATTTAAATCGTGTTGAAAAATATTATAATACTCATTTGTAACGTAATAATCAGATACAATATGTCCGGATTTTGACATTCTATATCTTGATTTCTGTTCATTCGGGACAGCTTGGTTGTTTAGCCAAAATTCTTCAAATTCATTGATATCATCCACAAAGAATTCTGAAGTTCCTGATATAAAAGAACAATTATTTTCATCATACAATGTAATTTTGTACATCCTCATCTCCCACCATATTTAACATCTATTTACATATGTAGCACTTCCTGTTTCAATGCAATATGCTGCCAACCGTCCACCGTAAACACAACCACAGTCAATTGCTATATGGCCATTCTCTAAGAGTATCTCGGGTTTTCTGTCGGCACGGATGAACGGTGTCGGTGTATGCCCAGAAATAACGAACGTATTTTCATCCTTATAATATCGCCTACTATAATCAATTCTCTCACTCAAGAAATCCAATACATCGTATGTATCCAAAGGCTTGTCTTCCTCAAATCCCGCAATCCCGGCATGCACAAGCACATATTCTTTTTCATTACAATTAATAGTCACATAAGATTTTGCTTTGCTAATATAATTAAAGATTGCAGTTCTTTCTTCCTCAGCAAGTTCTAAAAATCCATCTACAGTCGGTAATGCTCCATCCTTAATCCATGAGCGAAAATCCCATTTTTCCCCTTCGTTATGAAACTCTGTCAACTCCATACCCAGTGTTTTTACGAAGTAGTAGAAAAGATAGTCATGATTCCCCCAAATAAAGGTCACATTTTTACGTTTCATCAGATCCTGCATCACACCGATCGGATCAAATCCCCTATCAAGAACATCTCCCAATATGTATAGGTGATCAGCATCAGAAAACTGAATCTTCTCTAACAATTTAAAATACTCTTTTTTGCATCCATGAATATCCGATATCACATATTTCATTATTTAAAGTACCTCGCCACTTTTTTCTCATGTTTTTCTAGTGCTTGCATCAAACCTTCTTTGTCTACCGTTCGAACAAAATAATGCAGCTTTTTTGTTTCCTCTCGTATATCAAAATCATATGAGAATATGGACGGTGCCTCCATTGACTTATATAATCGTTTTCCGAAATCATAAATAAACTGTCGTTCTTTTGGATCATCGATATCTTTGACTTGATAGAACACTTCATCCATAAAGAAATGTATTGCAATCCAAATATTCTTCTTTTTCTCAAGTAAGTCACATTTTAATTTATCAATTTTTTCTTGCGCGGTAACATTTGATGTCGGGAACTCTCTGCAGATATCTTCAAACTCATTGAATTTATCACTCAAAAATTCTCCACTTTTCAAGCGGAAATGATATGCCTCCTTATTCTCCTTCAACTCTTTTAGAAAGCCTGACATTCCATCAGCAAAAATCTGACAGAATCTGTTACTTTTTTTAATTCCTCCATGTAAGCAACTCTCCTCTTCGCTTTGTACCATGTGTGCTCTAAAGCCACATCTTGTCCTTGCCTTAATGCTTTGAGAACGTCTTCTTGAATTTGCTCATTCGCCTTTATTATCAATAGCTTTTGTGCAAAAAAATCCATAAATTCAGGATTACCTGCTTCTTCACGTAACTTTCTCTGATAATCACCCACAGAGAAATGTTTCCACGAACTAAAGTTATGTTCAATAAAATGTGTTCTTCCGCTGCCCGAAACTCCAATTACGATATTTAATGCCATGCTATACCTCCCGCTTCGCTTTATACCTCGGTTTTAATTTCTTGAAAATCATGTTCAAACACTTTTTCCAGTGTTTGTAATAATTCATTTCTAAAGATTTTCTCATATGAATATTGCAGGTTGCCATCATCTACCTTTTTCATAATTTGAGTAAAATACTCAGTTCGTTCTTTAAAGTCCTTTTCCGTTGGCAGAAAATCAAACAAAAACAGCGTCCCATTTCCAATTTCTCTATTGCAAACCGCTTCATATAACTTGTAGTTCTCTGAGCAAATGTCGTAAACCACATCAAAGTGTGTAATTTTCTTATTGATTTCTTTCCAACGTTGCACTACCCCTGGAATCGAAAAACTCTTTATAAAGCATTCAGTTTCATCAACAATTCGAATAAGCTTCTCTCTAACTTCTCTTTTGTCCAAAAATCTTGTATTCACAACGCAACGAATCGCATCAATTCTTTTTTCGTAATAAGAAAAAGCATCTGCACTGTCTTTTTCCATGCCTGGAACAAAATTGTAATTGTAGCTCTCATCAATTTCATTTAGTACATCATAGAGCATTTCATAAACTTTTTTTATTTGAGAAATATGCATGTTGTTTTCATGTTCTAGCAGCGCTTGCGTTATTGTTTCAACAGCAACTTCTTCAAGAAATGCCATCTCGTTACCATCACCAAACGCAAGACCGAGTAATTGTATTGTGTTAATTCCTATTATCTCTTCATTCCCTCGCAGAAAACTTCTTATTCGCGATGCCATTCGTTCCTTTCCTGCTTCGTCATCAGCAACAAGTTCTAATGCTTCTGATATTGATGCAGTGGATACCTGTTTCTTTTTCTCCATCGCTTCAACTAATGCTGGTACATCGAAGAGATAGGCTTTTCCAGCTTTCAGATACAACTTTTTATATTTCCTAATAACAAATCCATCCATATTGACCTTACCTCCTGTCTGCTAGACAATTATAGTCTAACTCGATTTTTGCAAAAATCTCGCCAACACACTGGCGAATTTACTTATTTTCCTCATTCCTTTAAAATAGTTTCAAGTAATCCATAAAAACCATTGTTTCTACTGCCGGAGTTTTGGATGCAAACTTCGCTCTCTCAATCCCATTGGTAAGTAATAGGCGTTCCCAAAGCTTTTTATAGTCCATGAAATCAAAAGTACAGTCATCTAAAATTACATATTCCTCTATTTCCAGATGTTCCTCCAAGTACTTTACTATTCCAACGCCTCTTTCGCGGTTACTGTCCTGCGTATGTCCAGAAATACTTAACCCATATTTTTCCATCTTTGAAACAAGATAAATGTAATCATCATCTGTAGGTTTCATCTCTTTCCAGTCAGATGACAGAACGATATCCCCACCACCATATTTTTTTATTGTATTCGCCAAGATAGATACACGAGTATCATCAATGCCAGTGTAACCATCTGGTGTACGCTGACAAGTTGTCCTCGTATTAAGTACACCATCCACGTCAAGAAAGACCACAAAATGATTATGTTTAGTTTTCATAGAGTTTTTATCCTCCATTTATTATTCCATTACTTATCATTTTACATATTTGTCAGGGGAACATTTGCCAACTCATTGGCAAATATACTTTTCTGTTTAGTTGAATAAATGCCCCGACATTACATCGAGACATTTACTCATAAAAAACACTTGAAATTTACTGTAGTTCTATAGAATTTAGGGCATTAGCAACACAGCGAATAATATAAGGATATGTACAGCCTTGTCCTGTGGTGATATTTAAATCGTCTTCGATTCTCTTCTTTGCTTTCAAATGATTCGTTGATCCTTTTGGTATCTCATCCATAATTAGCTACAAGAAATCCTCCGACGGTTTCATTTTGGCATTAAGTTTTCTCCAGTCAAATACATTTTCTGCTTTAAAGAATGCATCTGTTTTTCTCATCTGTTCAACAACCATAACATCGCAGATAAGCTGTGCATGGTCTGGATAAGGAGTTGGTATATTCGATGAAAATGGTCCATCTTTATAGATTTTCGGTAATCTTTCCATGAAACTCCAGGAAGTATGTACTTTTGCCCTAACTCCTTTTACCACTGCATGGTCGATAACAACAGAGAATCCATCAAAATTGAATGTGTCGCCATTTGTTTTGCACAAGTAATACTTATCAGCTGTGATGTTATTAAGCATCCATTTCTCGCGTCCGTTGAAATCTCCAAGAACAACGCAAGGTGTATTAATCTTTTCTAATCTCTTATTAAGGTTTTCCATCTGTGCAATGCGGAATTTACGATCCTGCTCAATTTTTCCATTACAGATTACACGAATTCTTGCTCCGACAACGGTCAGTTCGAATCCAGCTCCTTTAATCAATACTTCTAAATAGTTCGGGAACTCATTTCGGTCGTTCCATATAAATTCCATTACCTGTCCAGACTCATATTTCTTGTCAACAAAAATAAGTACATCATTTTGACCTTTAGGTGCGTTGGTACAGTATGTATTGTAGTCTAAATTCTCAATTGCTTTCTCAAGCTCGTATCTGTTTTCTGCGTCTTTAGAATATTCAGTAATTACACCAAAATCAGGCATTACTCTTTTAATCTCATCAAACACAATTTTTGGAATTGTTTCTCCCTTACCTGCAGCCTGTTGGATGTTCCAGTGGAATCCTTTTAATCTTTTTAAGTTCAACATGATAAATCTCCTTCCTTATATCATGTATGTACTGCAGCCACTTTTCCGTGGACTTATCTGCCGTCGTTTCGTTTTCTTCAAAAAATTCCTCGATGCGGTCAAAATCTCGACGTGTATCTCCTGTTCGGAATTCTTAAAATCAATCTGATTTTTAATTATAATCCCACAAATAATAGAAGTATTCCTTCAACGCAGGCAATTTTTTCACAAGTCAACAGCTCGTCCTAAACAAGATGAGATTACCTTACGTCCTTCTTATTTTTTCCTTTTCGATCTTTTCCTACACAATTTCCCTTATTTTAGCATTTTCCCCAAATAATCACAATCCGAACTCCAAAACAGGGAACCTCCCGCTTCCGCCAAAGGTTCCCTGTCTCATTCCTTTTTATTATTCCACCGCCAATTTCCCCAAAAACTCCTGCATTCTTTCATGCCCGGATGCAAAGACCTCATCCGGTGTTCCCTCCACCGCAATGACACCCTTATCCATAAAAATAATCTTATCAGCCACATTCCGCGCAAAATTCATTTCATGCGTCACAATCACCATAGTCATATGTTCTGCCGCCAGATCTTTAATTACTTTTAAGATCTCTCCCGTCAATTCCGGATCCAGCGCTGATGTGGGCTCGTCAAAAAACAACATTTTCGGCTTCATTGCCAGAGCCCGTGCAATCGACACCCTTTGCTGCTGCCCTCCCGAGAGCTGATAAGGATACGCATCCGCCTTATCCGCAAGCCCCATTTGGGCAAGAAGCTTCTTTGCTTCTTCATACACTTCTTCTTTTTTTCTCTTCTGCACACGGATCGGCGCATCCATAATATTTTTGATCACAGAGAAATGCGGAAATAAGTTAAAATTCTGAAATACCAGCCCAAAACAGGACTGGATCTCTTTCAGTTCCTCTTTTGGGGGAAACGTCGGTTTTCCATGCTCCACCCAGGCCGCTTTTTTCCCCTGATATAAGATTTCCCCGCCATCAATCGTTTCCAACATCGTCGCACAGCGAAGCAGTGTGGATTTGCCGGAGCCGGACGGACCAATGATCGCCAGAATCTCTCCCTCCTTCACTGCAAGTGAAATATCTTTGATAACCGGCACACCGCCAAATTCTTTTTTGATATGTTTCATTTCCAAAAGATTCATCCCGGAACCCTCCTAACGATAATAATTCAGCTTCTTTTCAAACAATTCCATCACCCAGGCTACTGCATAATTAAAGATATAATAGTAGACTCCGGCAATAAAAAACGGAAGTACTGTTGTCTGTGCAGCCGCAATCTGCTTTGCCACTGCAAACATTTCAATATAAGACAGAGAATACACTAGCGATGTATCCTTCACCAATGTAATCACCTCATTTGTGACAGAGGGAAGCACATTCTTCACCATCTGCGGCAGTACAATGTGAAAAAATGTCTGTCCTCTGGAATACCCCAGAAGAGCTGCTGCCTCATATTGTCCTTTGTGGATCGCTTCAATTCCGGAACGGTAGATTTCTGCAAAATATGCCGCATAATTCAAAGAACATCCCAGAAGGATTGCAGTCAGTTTATATCCTCCAATATTCATCTGCCACAGATAAAACGGTGCAAAATACCACACCAGAAGCTGCAACATCAATGGGGTCCCCCGCATGATCGAGATATAAATTTTCACGATCCAGCTGATTGGTTTGATCCGGCTTACTCTTCCAAAATAAACTACCATTCCCAGTGGAAGGGAAAAGAGCAGTGTCATAAAAAAAATCAGACAGGTCTGCCCAAACCCTGCTGTCATCTGCCTTAACATTACCTCAAAACTCATGTTTCTTCCTCCAACATAAGAATACCCTCTGAAAAATACCTCTTTCAAAGGATATTTCTTCTTTTTTTATTTCAGAGTTACCATATCGGCAATCTCATATTTCTCTGCCAGCTTTGCAACGGTTCCGTCTTCTGTCAGTTTCTTCAGATCTGCATTGACCACATCACACAGTTCTTGATTCCCCTTCTTAAACCCAATCGCATACTGCTCTGTATTCAAAGTCTCTTTCAGAACTTTGTATCCCTCTCCTCTGGACTTGATCTGATAATTGGCAACGCCCACATCAATTGCAAGTGCATCCAGCGCGCCTGCCTGAAGCTCTGTAAATGCCGTATTATAATCAGCAAATTCATTCAGAGCTGCAAAGGTATCTGCCAGTGCCCTCTGCCCGCCTTCCTCTTCACTCTGCAGAAGATCCAGTGCTGCGCTCGCCGCCTGCACGCCAACTGTCTTTCCCCCCAGATCTTCCAGAGTATCAATACCGGAATCTTCTGCTACAACAATCACCTGGCTGTTATCTACATACGGCGTAGAAAATGTATACTCATCTTCCCGTCCATTCATAGTAAATCCATTCCAGATACAATCAATCGATCCAGAATTGAGTTCCATATCTTTCGAATCCCAGTTGAGCGGCTTTTTCACCAGCTCCCATCCTTCCCGTTCACAGACTGCCTCTGCCAGTTCCAGGTCAAATCCTGTGTATTCTCCATTTTCATCCATATATCCATATGGCGGATATTCTGCATCAAACCCTACCGTAAACGTCTTTTTGTCTTCTACGCTCTCTGCCGCTTTGGAAGTCCCCTCTTTTCCTTCTTTTTTCTCCCCACATCCTGCCAGTACCATTGCTGTTATCATGGTACCTGCCAAAAGCAGTACAAATTTCTTTCTCATGCTGATTTCCTCCTTGTTTCGCATCATTGTATTACCAATTGACCACTTTACTGTACTAAATTGTTTTTAATCATATCACAAATGTTTCCTGCTGTCAAACGTTTTTCTGCCTTTTAGGTGCCCAAACTTGACAGAAAATCCCACAAATAGTATCATTGACTTATGTTATGAAAGAGAGGAAGTTTTACCATGTCAAATCACCACGAAGAACAGATCCGAATCGTGCAGGAGACAGTAGCCGGAAAAGAAATCACATTCGCTCATGTCATGGGTGGACCGGCGCCCATCGTATATCAGAAACTGGGCTTAAACCCACAGGTTGATTACCGTTCTTCTGCCATCGGAATTATGAATATGACCCCGCCGGAATCTGCGGTGATCGCATCTGATATTGCCGTAAAAAGCGGAAATATCTACCTTGGATTTGCAGATCGTTTTACCGGCACACTCATCATCACCGGAGAGATTTCCGATGTTATGTCTGCCCTGACAGAAGTCGTAACCTTTTTCAGGGATTCTCTGGGATATGTTGTCTGTGATATTACAAAAAGATAGGAAGTGTGGAGATGAACCGTATAACGAAAGAAGAACTTCTTGAGAAGATTTTCCATGATGACTATGAACATCTGAAAGGGAAAAAACTGCGTATGACACGTGTGCGTGTCCCTGGAAAAGAAGTTTGTCTTGCACATATTATCAATACCTCGCAAACTCCGGTTTATCAGAATCTGGGATTGCATATCGGGGTTCATGAGGGGGAAGACCATACCGGAGAGTCCATCGGTCTGATCCGCTTTACTCCCTGGGAGTCCGTTGTTGTGGCGGCAGATGTGGCAATGAAAAGTGCAGATGTCGAAATTGGATTTATGGACCGTTTCTGCGGCTCTTTGATCTTAACCGGTGGCTTATCCCAGGTACAGACTGCTGTAGAAGAAGTGGTTCGCTTTTTTGATGAAGAACTGGGATTTCGTACCTGCGAGATCCACAAAAACTAAGAGAACCGGAGAGGTAATACGATGAAAAAGTTATTTTTAATGGGAAGAAGTGAAGCCGGAAAGACCTCCCTGACACAGGCTTTAAAAGGAGAGGATCTTCACTATGAAAAAACACAGTATACCATTACAGAAGATGATACCATTGACTCTCCCGGAGAATATGCCGAATCCAAACAGTTTGGAGCCGGTCTGGCCTGCTTTTCTTTTGAAGCAGACGTTGTGGGGATCGTTCAGGCTGCAGATGAACCGTATAATCTGTTCAGTCCATGCCTTCGCACTTTTATTCTTCGACCGCTTATTGGCATCATTACCAAGACTGATTCGCCCTACGCCAATATCCCCATGATCAGACAATGGCTTCTTAATGCCGGCTGTGACCGCATTTTTCTTGTGAACAATGTCACCCGGGAAGGCATTGACGAATTGATGGAATACCTGGCCGAAGATCCGGTATCGATCAGTCTGGAACAGGCAAAATTTAAGCAGGATCTGGGGTTGAATGAATGGGATCCTATGCCGGATGGCATCACATATCCTGATGAAATTGTATAATCGAAACGAGACACAGCCATTTTGCCGTGTCTCGTTTTTGTTTTCTTCTTTTTCTCTTGTTTCTCTTCTATTCATCTCCCAGACCACGCAGTCTTCTGTAATAGAATCTCACTTTTCCGATTAGCCAGGTCAGATACCGGAGCACCGGTTCTGTGGCAATGGCAAATACCACAAACAACATCACACATTTTGTCGTCATTCCCGTGATCGCAAACAAATCATTCAGGAAAATACTGCAGAATAGAAGTCCGGCAATGCATCCTCCGAGGATCACACTGCGTAGCACATTCATCGGCGCACTGATATGATACAGGATCATAAACCCGACAATGGCAAGCAGCATCGTTGCAGCCGTCGAAATGTCGGCAGGATTTACCCCGAATGTCCGCCCGAATATCACCAAAGCCCCCACTGCCAGTACATCTGTCAGTGCTGCCGGAAGTGCCTTCAAAAATACGTTAGTCAGAAAATGACCTTTGATTATATTTTTATTTGGCTCCAATGCCAGGAAAAATGCCGGCACTCCAATCGTAAACATACTGATCAAGGAAATCTGTGATGGTTCCAACGGGTAAGTAAACATGAACACAAAGGATACCAGCGCCAACAGGAACGAAAAGATATTTTTCACCAGAAACAGACTGGCCGATCTTTGAATATTGTTGACCACTCGCCTTCCTTCCAGTACCACTTCCGGCATACAGGAGAAATCTGACTCCAGCAGCACCAGCTGGGATGCCTGAGCCGCTGCATCACTTCCTGATGCCATGGCAATACTGCAGTCCGCATCTTTCAATGCCAGCACATCATTGACTCCATCCCCGGTCATAGCCACTGTCTTTCCTTCCTCTTTCAAAATCTGTACAAACTTTCGTTTTTGGTTCGGCGTCACGCGGCCAAAGACCGTATATTCCAAAGCTGCCGAACGCATGGCTTCTTCTGTCTGCAGGGTGGAGGCATCTACATATCGCTCTGCTCCTGCGATTCCCGCTTCTTTTGCCACTTCTGACACAGTCAGCGGATTGTCTCCGGAAATGACTTTCACCTCCACTCCCTGCTCTGCAAAATAGGCAAATGTTTCTTTTGCTTCCTGACGGATGGGATTCGCCAGAAGTACATAGGCAAGAGGTGCCACCGCATCCTGCAAAGGTTTTCCATCCGGCTCTTCCTTTGCCGTTCCAAACACCAGAACACGGGTGCCCTTGGATGCATGTTTACTGATTGCTTCCTCATAGGTTTCATACTGTTCTTTTAATACAAATTCCGGTGCTCCCAGCACATAGGATCCTTCTTCAAAGGTAACACTGCTGTATTTGGAAGCAGAAGAAAATCCGGTTTTTGCCACTGCTTTTTTCCCTGAGGAAGTCTTAAAATATCGTTTCATCGCTTCCATTGTAATGTTGTCATTGCTCTGCGCTGCCGTAAAATCTCCCAGAAGTTCCGAAAGAGGAGGCATCTCTTCTGCCTGATATTCTTCCGTCGGGATCACACCCTGTACTTCCATTATATTTTCTGTGATCGTCCCGGTTTTATCCACACACAGGACGTCCACGCGGGCAGGAGTCTCAATACATTTCATATCGTGCAGCAGTACTTTTTTCTGAGCCAGCCGGATAGAACTCACTGCAAGCGCCACACTGGCGAGCAAATACAGACCTTCCGGGATCATTCCGATCACAGCTGCGATCATAGAGGTCACACTGGATCGAAATCCTTCTTTCTGAAACATAAATGCCTGGAGAAACAAAATGATCCCAATGGGAATAATTGCCACACCCACCCACTTGACCAGTTGATCCAGAGAACGAATCATCTCCGACTGTTCCGTATTCTGCATGGCTTTTGCTTCCAGTGTCAATCTGGAAATATAAGAATCCGCTCCCACCTGATCCAGCCTTGCATAACACTGTCCAGACACAATAAAACTTCCGGACATCAGCGAATCCCCTATTCTCTTTGTAATCTCATCAGCTTCACCAGTCAGAAGCGATTCGTTGACCTGCACCTCCCCTGCACAGACCTTTGCATCTGCACACACCTGGTTTCCCGCAGAAAAGATCACAATATCATCCAGTACCAGTTCTTCTGCATCAATCTGGCTTTTCTTTCCATCCCGGACCACTGTGGCATGGGGTGCATTGAGCATGGTCAGATCATCCAGCACCTTTTTTGCCCGAATCTCCTGAACGATTCCGATCAACGTATTTAAAACGATGACGGGCAGAAATGTTAGGTCCCGAAAGGAGCCGACCAGACAGAGTAAAATGGCCAGCACCAGGAAAATCAGATTAAAATATGTAAAAACATTATCATAAATAATCTCTTTTGTTGTCTTAGATGGCGCTTCCACTGCCTGATTGATCCAACCGTGTAGCCGATGTTCTTGTACCTGCTGCATGGTCAGCCCTTTCTCATATTCCGGACAGTATCGGGTGGTGGGAATCCGTTTCTCCGGCGTCATTTCCATGGTCTGTGTCTTGTCTGTCATTGGCTTTGTACTTCTTTCTTCCTTCTTTTTCTGCCGCATCTTCTTTCGCTTCCTTCCCATATTTTTCTTTCAGATGCCTGTTCTTTTCTTGAATTGTTTTCATTTTAGCACACTGGTTCTGTTTTTCCAGAGGATTCCCGAAAACTTTAGAAAATCTTCAAAAACTCTTCCCATAAAACAGGAAAATCATAGAGATTCCTTGTCTTCTTCTTCCATTTCCCTTATAATAATACAAGTATTTCAAAGAAAAGGATGATAGTGGATTACTATGAAATTAAGAAGCAGACTTGCAATTACATGTGCAAAAGGGACAAGTACCCTGATCAAAAAATTAAACCGTGGAAGTGGAGTCACCCTTCCCGGGTATGTAGCAAGATTGATCGATCCCAAGATCTTAAGCGTTATGGCTGCCCAGATCCGGGAGAAGACGATCGTTACTATGGGAACCAACGGAAAAACAACGACCAATGCCATTTTATACAAGGCACTGGAAAGCGAAGGAAAAAAAGTCATCATCAACCGGACTGGAGCCAATATGCTCAATGGGATCATCTCCGCTTTTGTTCTGGCCACTGACAAACATGGACAGCTGGATGCAGACTACGCCTGTATCGAGGTCGATGAGATCGCATCTGTCGGTGTTCTCCCCCAGTTAAAACCGGACTGCGCACTTTTGACCAATATTTCCAGAGACCAACTGGATCGTTTTGGAGAAGTCGATATTACCTTTGACAAATTAAAAACAGCAGTCACAAGTGTTCCGGACACCACACTGATCATCAACTGCGATGACATCCTCTCCTATTCCCTGGCAGAGACAAGCGGCAATCCGTTTGTGACATATGGGATCAGCGAGCAGATTTTTGACGATATCTCCCGCTCGGAGATCCGGGAGAGCATTTTCTGCCGCAGCTGTGGAAAGAAGCTGGAATATGAGTTCTTCCATTACGGACAGCTTGGAATTTACCACTGCCCTAACTGCGGATGGAAACGCCCGGATCCTGATTTTACAGCCACCCAGATCACGCTCAAGGATGAACTCTACGCCTTTGATATGGGGGATCTGCACCTGGATTCTACGGTACGGACACCTTACAATATTTACAACACCCTTGCAGCTTACACGGCGTTGCATACCATGCAGACTCCAATGGCACACTTTAGAGAAATGGCAGAGTCCTTTGATTACGGAAATAACAGAGAGGAAATCCTGACGATTAACGGCGCCCGGGTACAGCTTCATCTGTCAAAAAACCCGATTGGATTCCAGCAGAAGATTTCCCTGGTCTTGAAGGATCCAAACCCAAAGGATATCATCATCCAGATCAATGATACGTATCAGGACGGAGAAGACGTTTCCTGGCTGTGGGATGTGGATTTTCAATATCTTGCAGACAGTCATGCCGCCACCATCACAACCTGCGGAACCCGCAAGCATGACATGGGACTTCGTCTGAAATATGAAGACATCGACTGCACATCCACAGATGATATGCGTTCTCGTGTGATCGAATTGACCGAACAGGGCACCAAGAATCTTTACATCATTGTCAACTACTCCGGACTTTACCGCACGAACAGAATGCTCAAAGAACTGGCACAACCATCAAAGGAACAGAAAGGAGAACAGGCATGAAACTGACGATTGGACACTTATACCCGGACCTGTTGAATCTCTATGGAGACCGCGGAAATATCCAGTGCTTCCGCAAACGCCTGGAATGGCGCGGAATCGAAGCAGAGGTCATTCCCGTGCTTTCCGGTGATACGATTGATTTTTCTAAACTGGATATCGTACTTCTTGGCGGCGGTTCTGACCGGGAACAGGAACTTGTCTGCGGCTATTTAAAAGAAATCCAGAAAGATTTCAAAGAATATGTAGAAGACAACGGCGTGGTTCTTGCCGTCTGCGGTGGATATCAGCTCCTTGGCAAATATTATAAGACCGATAAAAAAATGATCGAAGGACTGGGGATTCTCGATATTACCACCGAATGGGAACCAGAGCGTCTCATCCGCAACATTATCCTGCACAGCCCGCTGTTTGATACCCCTGTTGTAGGATTTGAAAACCACGGAGGCCGTACCTATATCGGTGACCACACGCCCTTTGGAAAAGTATTCTTCGGGCTGGGAAATACCGGAAAATCCGGCTATGAAGGCGTAGTCTACAAAAACGTGATCGCCACCTACCTCCACGGACCTCTCCTTCCGAAAAATCCGCAAGTCTGTGATTACCTGTTGGAACGGGCACTGAAACGAAAGTATGGAGAAGAAGTGACTCTTTCTCCACTTTCCGATGATCTGGAAAAAAAGGCCAACAGCTATATCGTGGACCGCTACAGTGATAAAAAATACGTTCTGAAAGAAACCATCAAGCGTCATACCTAAAAGAAGACAAAAAAACATCCCGCCGGAGTATTCATTCCGACGGGATATTTTTTGCCTGTTTAGTTCTTTTTAAACATCAGTTTGATTTTCTTCATCAGCTGGATCACCGGAAGGTTTACAAGAGCCAGACCATATACGATCAGTAACTGTGTAAAGGTCAGTGGCTGAACCTTAAATATTCCGTGAAGAGCCGGAATTGTCATCACACAGGTGATCAGCACCAGACCAAGCAGAAATGCTCCGATCAGGTAAATGTTGTTCCAAAGTCTCTTAGAAAAGATCACCGGATAATCGGATTTACAGTTAAATCCATGTACCAGTCGTGCAGTACACAGTGTTCCAAATGCCATGGTGCTGGCAAGTACTGCATTTCCACCTTCTCCTGTCAGTCCGATCATAAATCCTATCATGGTTGTGATTCCGATACAAAGTCCCTCTGTTCCAATCTTGGTCAGAAAATCTTTGGTCAGGATGGATTCGTTCATCGGTCTTGGTTTTTCATCCATTACTTTCTTGGAATGAGGTTCCAATCCGAGGGCAATGGCCGGAAGACTGTCTGTCAGAAGGTTGATAAACAACAGATGAACTGGTGCAAATGGAACCGGAAGTCCTGCGATGGACGCATACAATACCGCAAGAATCGCTCCAAAGTTACCGGAAAGCAAGAACTGAATGGAGTTCTTAATATTCTGGTAAACATTTCTTCCGTTCTCTACTGCTTTGACAATGGTCGCAAAGTTATCATCTGTCAGAACCATAGAGGCAGCATCTTTTGATACTTCACTTCCTGTGATACCCATGGCAACTCCAATATCTGCCTGCTTCAGTGCCGGCGCATCATTGACACCGTCTCCTGTCATAGCTACAATATTGCCTTTTTCCTGCCATGCACGCACGATACGGATCTTATGCTCCGGTGAAACACGTGCGTAGACAGAAATACCTTCTACAAAATTTTTCAGTTCTTCATCTGACATGGAATCGATCACAGCGCCTTCGCAGGCTTCGGATTCATCTTCCAAAATCCCGATTCGTTTTGCGATCGCTGCTGCAGTCACTTTATGATCTCCTGTGATCATAATCGGACGGATCCCCGCTTTCTTACACTCTGCAACAGCTGCCATAGATTCCTCTCTCGGAGGATCCATCATTGCAATCAGTCCAAGGAAAGTCAGATCATTTTCATCTTCCAGACACAACTCTTCTTCTGCGGACACTGCTTTATAAGCAAATCCAAGCACTCGAAGTCCCTGTCTTGAAAAACTCTGGTTCTGTGCTTCAATCTTTTCTTTATCTTCTGCTGTGATGGCACGCACTTCATTTCCAAACTGAATGCTTGCAGTACGCCCCATAATGACATCCACAGCACCTTTGACAACCATGATCGGTGTCTCATCGATGGTGTGTTTTGTGGACATCAGTTTTCTATCACTGTCAAATGGATTTTCGCTCTCACGCGGATATTCTCCACGGATCTTCTGAATATCCAGACCCAGTTTGCTTCCCAGATTGATCAAAGCCGTCTCTGTCGGATCTCCGATCTCCACGCCATCTACATTGGTAGAGTCATTACACAAGATACTGAAATACATCAGTTTTTCCTGTTCGGAATCTTTCAGATCAATCTTGTCTGCAGGGATCACAGTTTCATTGACATAATACTGTTCCACAGTCATCTTATTCTGTGTCAGAGTTCCTGTCTTATCAGAACAGATAATAGAAACACTTCCCAGACCTTCCACTGCCTGCAGTTTTCGAATGATCGCATGTTCTTTCGCCATCTTCTGTGTACCGAAAGAAAGTACAATGGTTACGATAGAACTGAGCGCCTCCGGAATGGCTGCAACTGCAAGTGCAACCGCAAACAGGAAGGCATCTCCGATATTGCCGCCGCGGAATACATTGACCCCAAATAGAATACCACAGAACACCAGAATGATGATGGAAAGCTTCTGTCCGAACTGATCCAGATTCATCTGCAGTGGTGTTTTCTTTTCGGATGTGGTCTTTAACAGACTTGCGATCTTACCGACTTCTGTCTCCATCCCGATTCCTGTTACAATGAAAGAGCCCCTTCCATATGTGACAAAGCTTCCAGAATATACCATATTCGTACGATCTCCAAGTGGAACCTCACCTTCTATGGCATCTGTCATCTTTTCTACCCCAAGGCTTTCTCCGGTCAGAGCGCTTTCATCTACTTTCAGACTGGCGCTCTCCAACAGACGTCCATCTGCCGGAATGTAATCTCCCGCATCCAGCATGACAATATCTCCTACTGTCACTTCTGATGACGGGATCGGAACAACACTTCCGTCACGCAATACTTTTGCTTCCGGACCGGAAAGCTTTTTCAGACTAGCTAATGACTGTTCCGCTTTCACGGTCTGAACCGTACCAAGGATCGCATTAATTGTGATCACGATCAAAATAACGATGGCACTTTCTGCATCCCCCAAAAATCCGGAAACAATCGCCGCTGCGATCAAAATGATCACAAGGAAGTCTTTGTACTGCTCCAGGAAAATCTGAAGTGTGGTTTTCTTCTTTCCTTCCACCAGTTCGTTCGGGCCGAATTTTTCCTGATGTGCTTTTACTTCTGCGGATGTCAAAGGTTCTTGTTTCCCATTGATTTCCTGCTTGACTTCTTCTGAAGAAAGTTGATAATAATTTTTCACATGAATTCCTCCTTTTTCTTTTATGCAATAAAAAAGAGACTTTTATTGCACGTTATGTATGCAACAAAAGTCTCACCATTTAATCACGATACGGATGGACTTCTCCATCGTACTGACGACATCGTGCACGCCATAAGCGCTGGTTACTCCCTTTTATTTAAGAAAACTATAATGCATTTTCCAATTCTTGTCAACGATAAATTTCTTTTTTCTTTCTGTTTTCTTAACACAAAAACTCTACATCCCCAACTCTTCCCGTATCCTGCGCGCCTCGGGTGTATTGGCAACTCCACCTTCTCCGGTTTCCCGAAGGGATACATGCATGCTCTCTCCCACTTCCTTCATAGCATCGATCACCTGATCCGGCGGGATCCGGCTGCTGATCCCGGCCAGTGCCATATCGGCTGCCGAAAGCGCATTGACTGCTCCGATCACATTCCGTTTGACACAGGGAACTTCCACAAGACCTGCCACCGGATCGCACACCAGTCCCAGAAGATTTTTCAGCGCCATGGCCGCTCCATGTGCAATTTGTTCTGCATTGCCTCCACGTAAAAGCACCAGTGCGCCTGCTGCCATTGCAGATGCTGAACCGATCTCTGCCTGACATCCTCCTGCCGCTCCTGCGATAAATGCACGGGATGCGATCACCTGTCCGATCCCGGCTGCTGTATATAAGGCGTGAAGGATTTCTTCCTCGGATGCTTTTTTCTCTTCATAAAGGGGAACCAAAACTGCCGACAATACGCCGCACGCCCCTGCTGTCGGTGCTGCCACAATTCGCTTCATGCAGGCATTGGATTCCCCCATCTCCAATGCCCTTGCAATCACTTTGGAAACAAACGGACCACACAGTGTTTCCCGACTCTGCCGATAGGTTTCCATCTGTGCTCCCATTTTTCCAACCAGCCCACTGGCAGAAACCTGCTCCTGATCATACTGTTCACTTGCGGATTTCATTGCCATCCACATCTGCTGCATGGCCTGCATGGATTCTTCCTCTGTAACAGAACGATCTGCCATATCCTCAAGAAGAACTGCTCTCCAAAATGGAATCGCCTTTTCCCGGCAGGATGTCTGAATTTCTTCCAACGAATGAAATGCCATCTTCTATACCCCCTCAGTCTCAATGTAAGTCACTTTTTTAATACCTGCCAGTCCTTCCAAACACCGAATGGTTTCCGTCTCCACCGGCTGGTCTGTCTCGATTACCATCACCGCATATCCTCCCCGCTTGTCCCGGTGAAGCTGCAGCGTTGCAATATTTACTTTCTTTCCATATAAAATAGAAGTCACTTCCGCCACCTGACCTGGACTATCTTCATTTCTTATGATCAGAGTCGGACAGGCTCCGGTACAATTCACCGTGATCCCATCCAGCTCATTGAGCATGATCCTTCCTCCGCCAAGAGAAGATGCCTGTACAAGGATCGTCCTTCCATCTTTACCTGTTACATCCAAAAGTGCCGTGTTCGGATGAGCTTCTTTCAACTGTGTGTTATAAATTTCAAATTCCAAACCTTCCTGATCTGCCACCTGAAAACTATCCGGAATCCGCATATCATCTGGTTTCATCCCCAAAAGTCCTGCCACCAGGGCCCGGTCTGTTCCATGTCCTCTTCCGGTAGCAGCAAACGAACCACTCAGTCCGATCCTAGCTTTTTGAGGACAACTCCCCAGCAATTTTCTCGTGATATAACCAATTCTTGCGGCTCCTGCCGTATGGGAACTGGAGGGTCCTACCATCACCGGACCGAGAATATCAAATATATTCATCTTTCGTTCTCCTTCTCTTCATCTCTGCTACAGTAGTATAACAAGTTTTTGTCAAAATATCCATTCCAATCTGACAGCATGATGCACAATCTTTCATGCTCTGCCAAAAGCAGTTCTCTTCCATGCTCTGTGATCACATAGGATTTTCTTCTTCCCTCTTCTTTGGTCAGAGAAATGATCTGATTTTCTTCAAATTTAGAAAGCATGGTATAGAGTGTGCCGGGGCCGACCTTCACTCTTCCTCCGGAAATCTGCCGTACCCGTTCCATGATATCCACACCACAGCATTCTTCGGATAATGCCATCAGTATATAATACATCGGCTCTGTCAGAGTCTGAAATTGTTCTCTTGCCATAATCCTTTTCCTCCTGCTGCTTTATTCCTTCAGTCCCAACCGGGATTCTACCACCTGGATCTGCTCTTGTGTGAGAGGTTCTTCTACGGAAAGATACAGGATTTTCTGATCATAATACACATAGTAAATTCCTGAAACTAAAGCAACTTTCTTTCCGCTCCATCCTTTGGTCTTCTCTTCTGTTGTCAGATTTTGAGTTTCTTCTTTCCAGATCCTGGCCAATACCCCTTCATAAGGACTACTGTAAATCGTATACTGCAAACTTTCTTCCTGCTGCTTTTGATTTTGATAGATCAGCCAGTATCCTTCCTTTGTCCCGAATATGCTTTTGGTACGATATTGATCCATGCCCTCCACTTGAAATACATGCTCCTCCACATGCTGTGGCAGAAGCGGAAACTGTTCCTGTGGGATCTTATGATTCATACTGTCTAAGAAAGTATTTCCAGCAGTAAGAATCAGAATAATCACGCAAAAACTAAACAATATCACATTCCAGAATGCATCTTTTTCCCGAGAAAATCGCATCCATTTCCGAAGGATCTGTATCACCACAAGTACCAGGAAAAAGCTCATCAAAAAAAGTCCCTGTCCACCTGAAAACACATCGCTTTTCATTCCCCAGACCAGAAGACAGAACACGGTTCCAAAAGCAAGCAACTGCAGCCCTGCTTTGGAAATATGGAATGCTTTCTTATAATACGGTATTTTCCCATGCCTGATCTCTCTCTGATAGTAAACACAGAGAATCACCGACTGAATTACAGAAATTCCCTGCAAAAAGAACAAAAGTCCCCAGAAAACCAAAAGTACAATGTGATATCCATCAAAGATACAGTCTGCAAACTGTGTAAACAGCTGGAGCAATGTCAGAAAAAATAAAATGCCCGCCATAACCGTTCGGTACAGAGTACTCCCACATTCCGCTTTTCGAATGGATTCCAGTTTTTCCTGGGTTGCTACAATCGGAACCGCATCTTCATCTACCTGTTCAAATACACAGAATTTCCCACGAGCATCTATGAATTTCCAGCCTGCTTTCTCACAATATTCTGCATATTCCTGTGCCTCTTCAGATGGACTGACATCTTCCTCTCTTCCTTTAGAAAACACTTCCACCGCATACACCCGTTTTCTCGGCTCTTCTTTTTCAAATATCATTCCCAGTTTCCAGCCCGTAAAACGCCATCCTTTTGCTGCCATTTCCTTCAAATATTCTGCAAATGCATCACATTCCAGATATTGAAAATTACGAAAAATCTGTTTTCTGATTTTCATGAAATCGCCTCCTCTCAACGAGAAATATCGAGTATCGATACTTTATACTTTCAGTATATTATCGATACTCGATATTGTCAATTTCTTTCTAGAACTATTTCAAGAATTCATTTGCAAACCGCATCAGTGCATTCTCATCCCGACTGTTCCCAATTCCGTGAGCATCCACAAAAGCTTCCACCCTTCTAGCATCTTCTTGTGTAAATCGGTAGCTTTTTCCACTGTTTTTGCTCCAGGCATTCTCGATCACTGTCTGATATTCTTCTTCCTGATACCATTTAGAGTCTACATGAAGTCCGCCGTTCTTACTATGCTGTTCTTTTTCTTCTGCCGTCATGGAATCTGAATCTACATCTTTATTCAGCCGATAATATTTTTCATTGATAAAACGCACGGTCTGCCTTTTGGGAGCCTTCGGTATTTCTCCATCTTTCACCACATAGACGAGAAATGGCATCACCGTCTCTTTTCCCTTCTGATCCGGTCCCATGCTGTCTTGCACATACCAGTTTAACATGATATATCCGGAATCTGTAAATTTTTGAAACTCTTCCGGATGAAAATCCAGCAGTTTCAGCTGTGCCGAAAGCTTCCCTTCTTCCGCATCTTCTGCTTTTACTTTTCCTTCAGAAACTGCCTGATCTTTTAATATTGCTTCCGTGATTTTTCCACTTTGTGCCTCCTGAAGCGTAAAATAACGATCCTGAGCCTCGATCACCGGAAATTCATTATACTTTATCTTTACCTTGCAGGGTACTTCGGTAATATTTCCAATACTATCCTTGACCTGATAGACAACTTGATGCATAACAGGACTGTCTTTTTTATCCAACTGCAAAAACCAGGTGTCCAGTAATTTTTCTTTTGGCATTCCCTCTTTCCATACTTTTGTTTCACTGTCTGCTTTTCCATGTTCTGTCACTCTGCCCGGTGCATACTCAATTCGGACGATCCGCACCTGCTCTGTCAGATTTCCATCTTCCTGATCTGTACTGTGCACCTCCGTCAGTAATTCTTCTCCTGTCACAGTTTCTCCTTCAAAATATTCTTTATCCGGCGCTGTGATATCCGGAGCACGATCCCAGATGGCATACAGATCTACCCTTGCCATTTCTTTAGATGGCTGTCCATCCTGCCTTTGGTATGCCGCCAGCTTTCGTAATTCTTCATAGGAAATTGGGGACTCCATTGTCTCCAAAAATTCTGCTTCTTTGGCTCCTGTTTGGCTGTCTTTGTCCCATCCAGCAAAGGTATGTTTTTCTCTTTGATACTCTGTATAGCCTTTATTTTTTCGGATCAGATATCCCTGATTTTTCAGACAGTCTTCATAAGAAATCATCTCCGACTTCTTAGTACCTTTTTCTGCTCCGTTTCCATCATATTGAACAGATACCCGATCTTCCCAAATTGCATATAAGATCATATTTTGATTTCTGTCAGCTTTTAGGGTTTCTCCAGGCTGATAACCTGCTGTTTTGGATTCTTTATCTTCATCCCAGCCAAGAAAGGGAACGTCCAGCCATTTGGGGATCTGGGTGGAAATTTTTGCATTTTCATACCAATATTTTTCAGAAAGCTCAGGAAGCTGTTCTACCAAAGCTTTGGTATTCTTATCATATACAATTTCATATCGGCTGCTGACAGTAACTGCATCTTCGGTCGTTCCTGCTTTCCGGTCCTGATAATCTCCCGGTCTAAGGCAGAATGCTTCTTTGGGTGTCAGTTGAAAATGCTCCCATTCCACACTTCCCTTTCGGCTGCCATATGCAACTTTAACTACTGTCCTTCCATTTTGATAATCCTGTGGCGTAACTCTTGCTGCCGTATCTGCCGAAAGACCCTGTACCACTTCCAGATATCTCCTGGTTGGAAGATACACGTCATTCGCCTGTTCGATCACCGCAGTTCCTTCCATCTGATAGGTTCCATTCTGATAGACACCGGATCCGGTTTTCCCCTGATTGGCTGCAATATTGCCGCCTCTTTGCCGGACGGTTCCATCCTGATTGAAGATCCCACCTCCTTCATCTGCCTGATTTTCGCGGATCGTCCCACTGTTCCAGATCACACTTCCTTTCGACAAAAAGAGTCCTCCGCCTTTTCCTTTCTGACTGTATTGATCCGAATTCGAATCCTGGGCTCTGTTTCCGGACAAAACCGTATGATTCACTGTGGTTTCTCCTTGATCCAATGTTGCAATTCCATGAATACCGTTTTGATAGCGACAATCATTTACCTCGACATTTGCGTTCAAATTACATAAGCCTGCACTGAACCATCCTGCATATAAATCTCCGACATTTGGATTGTGTGCCGTACTTCTCCATCCGTCATAATTCTCATTCGAAAGTATCACTTGGAAAGTTTCCGGTTTGAAAGAAGGACCCTGACTAAAATTTTCTCCTACATAACAATTCTGATACGTATTATCATGAAGCACCGCTTTTGTATTTCCCAAATACGTAGCTGCATTATCCCGCAGACCATTGATCCCAATTCTGCAGTTTCGGAATGTATTTCCATAGATTTCCGAATGTACATCTGCCCCAAATACAGAAAAATGGACTCCACTTTCGTCTGTAATCTCTTCAAACACAGAATCTTTCACTTTAAATGTAATTTCTTTTGGAGCAAAATCCGTACTCGAATTTGAGATCACTCCTACCCCACTGTCACAGTTTACAAATCTGCACTGATTTATGGTAATAGAACCATATTCTCCATGTACCATCCAGTGTTCCATTTTATCTCCATTTTGAAAGATACAATTTTCAAATGTAAGAGTGCTTCCCTTGTTTCCGCAAATTGCACTGCAATACAAACGATTTCGTTTTTGTACGGTTGTCCCTCTCAGATCAAATGTCAAAGACGGATGTTGTTTGCTTCCAACAGACAGACTGGAACTCGAAAACACCAGCCTGTTCTGATCAGACATATAGACCGTCCTCGGTCCGCCTTCCGGAAAAATCTTTACATTTTGGAAGGTTCGAAGTCTTGCCTTTGTCACACTGATGAAGCTGTTTTTCATTTCATGATCCTGTACAACATAAATCGTCTCTCCGTCTTTGACTGCTTCCAGAGCCGCTGAAAGATCTTCATAATACGTTTCTTTGATCCTGCAGCTTCCATGTTTTTCCTCTTGTTTTTCTTCTTTCTCTGTTTCCTGTACAGAAGGTTCCTTTTGTTCTGTTTCTTGGATTTCCTCTTTCGGCATCTGCACATTCATCCCCACCGCATTACGCAGTCCCTGCAGACAATCCTTTACAGAAAAAGAAACCTGTGTCTGTAAAAATTCTTCATAATTTGCCAGGCTGTCAATTTGCTTCCAAACTCCATCGATCTGATATTCTTTTTTGTATTCCGGTTGCAGCTCCAAAGCCGACTGCTTCCATTGTCTTTTTAACTCCTCTGTGACTTCTTTGGATTCTCGCTTCTCCCACTGAGAAACCGCTTCCCGATATTCTGCAATCTCCCATTCTTTCTCTTCTGCACCAATGTGCTCCTGAATCAGAAAATAGGGCATCCAAAACTGCCGTTGATAACATTCCTCATCGGAAAGATTTTGAAAAAATTCATCCTTCTCTTTTGGAACATTGATTTCTTTTTCTTGTATCATATCTGACTCTTTTGCGGCATATGCCTGCATACTGCCAAGCACCAAAAAACAGACTGTCAAACCCAAAGTCAGATATCTTCTGTTTTTCTTTCTGATATTCGCACCTCCTCTTACGTTTCATTGTCCCAGCTCTTTTTTCTGGGGTGGAGCACGAATGCCGTCAGTATCTTCCATCTGCCACCTCCTTTCGGGTAGAAAACGTCACTGACTTCTTCTTTTGTGTAATTTTAGTGAAATTCTTGCGCTGATTAAAATCTGCTGATCAGCCTGAAATGAAATTTTGAGAAAACCGATCCTCACGGTTTTCCATAGAATATTAGAACTCAAAAACAAGATACGTTTTTAAGTGATATGAATTATACCATTAGCAGCGAAAAAAAGCAAGAGAATTCCTTTCTTTTCGGAATCCCCCTGCTATTCTTGGCAATATCGCTATGACAAATCTTACATGTACTATACAATCCCCTGTGCTGTCATGGCATCTACAACCTTTTCAAATCCAGCAATATTTGCTCCTACAACATAATTTCCTTTTGCATTGTACCGTTCAGCTGCATCTGCCATATTATGACAGATATTCACCATGATCTGCTGTAATTTTCCATCTACTTCTTCGAATGTCCAGCTTAACCGTTCGCTGTTCTGGGACATCTCCAGTGCGGAAGTTGCCACACCACCGGCATTGGCTGCCTTACCTGGTGCGAACAGAACTCCGTTTTCCTGCAGATATTCTGTCGCTTCCATTGTAGTCGGCATATTTGCCCCCTCTGCAACTGCAATACATCCGTTTGCAACCAGTGCTTTTGCATCATCCAGAAGAAGTTCATTCTGTGTTGCACATGGAAGTGCGATATCTACTTTTACGCTCCATACGCCTCTTCCTTCATGGTACTCTGCGTTTGGACGATAATTTTTATATTCGGTAAGTCTTGCACGTTTTATTTCTTTAATCTCTTTGAGTGCTGCCAGATCAATTCCTTCTGGATCATATACCCATCCTGTAGAATCACTAACTGTCACAACTTTTGCTCCAAGCTGCTGTGCTTTCTCTGTCGCATAGATTGCAACATTTCCAGAACCGGAAACAGCAACTGTCTTTCCTGCCAGCTCAATTCCGTTTAATTTCAGCATTTCCTGGGTCAGGTAAAGAAGACCATATCCTGTCGCTTCTTTTCTTGCCAGAGATCCGCCATAAGAAAGTCCTTTTCCTGTCAGAACTCCTTCATATACTCCACGGATTCTCTTATACTGACCAAACATATATCCGATCTCTCTTGCACCGGTTCCGATATCACCTGCAGGAACATCGGTATCAGCACCGATATATTTGCATAATTCTGTCATAAAACTCTGGCAGAATGCCATGATCTCTCTGTCTGATTTTCCTTTTGGATCAAAATCAGAACCACCTTTTCCTCCACCAATCGGAAGTCCTGTCAGAGAGTTCTTGAAAATCTGCTCAAATCCAAGGAATTTGATGATTCCGAGGTTTACAGAAGGATGAAGTCTCAAACCACCTTTATAAGGTCCGATGGCACTGTTGAACTGTACACGGTATCCTGTATTTACATGTACCTGTCCATGGTCGTCTACCCACGGAACACGGAATTTAAACTGTCTTTCCGGCTCAACAAGTCTTTCCAGAAGTGCATCTTTACGGAACTTCTCCTCATTTGCTTCTACTACTACTCGCAGGGATTCCAGTACTTCTTTGACTGCCTGGTGAAATTCCGGCTCTGCAGGATTTTTCTTTACAACTAAATCAATTACTTCATCAACGTATGACATCATTATTACCTCCTGAAAATAGAAATACCCGGATTAACAAATTGCATTCGGGCTATACAAGAAATCTTGTTCTTTTTCTATATTATAGTGATATTTCCCGATTGTCAAGCATTTCTTCTCTCTCTTTTTATTATTTCATCACTTTATCTTGCTAAATTTTTTGAATTTTCCATTTTAAAATCCTGCATTTTTATTCATGTAATTCCAGAGGAAGTCCATCCGGATCAAAGAAAAATGTCATCTGTTTGCCCGTAAATTCATCTATACGGATCGGTTCTGTCTCAATTCCAAGCTGATGAAGCTGCTGTGCCGTTTCTTCTACAGACTCTACCCGAAACGCCAGATGTCGAAGCCCATAGGCTTCTGGATAACTTGCCCTCTTCGGACATCCCTTGATAATAAACAGTTCCAGCTCCATATCTCCCAGACGCAGATCTATTTTATAGTCGTCTCTTTCTTTTCTGTAATTTTCCCGAATCACTTCAAAGCCTAACAGATCCACATAAAAATGTTTAGACTTTTCATAGTCGCTCCCTATAATTGCAATATGGTGTATCGTCTCTAATTTCATATCTCTGCTGTTTCCTTTCGTTATATTAAAAATAGAGTGCCTTCCGACACTCTACTTATCTGCACATATTAGTTATATTTACGTTTTCTAGCAGCTTCAGATTTTTTCTTACGTCTTACGCTTGGTTTTTCGTAATGTTCTCTTTTACGAATCTCCTGCTGGATTCCAGCTTTTGCGCAATTTCTTTTAAATCTGCGTAAAGCGCTGTCTAACGTCTCGTTTTCTTTTACGATTACATTTGACATAGTCTCACACCTAACCTCCCCTCCAGCCTGGTATTGTGCATCATACGACTGTTCGGGTATTTTTATTGCACTACAAAGAATTATAACATATTTTTCAAAAACGTCAACTGGTTTTTTCTATTTTTTTAAGAAAGTTGTTCTGCCAGTACTTCTGCCGCTTTTTTCAGAGCTTCCTGAATTCCTGCAGGATTCTTTCCTCCCGCCTGAGCCATATTCGGACGACCGCCGCCGCCACCGCCTACAAGGCCTGCAATGGCTTTGATCAGATTTCCTGCATGTGCCCCCTGTTTCATTGCAGCATCTGTCGCTGTGACCATGAGACTGACTTTTCCGTCATTTCCGGATGCCAGAACAACCACGCCATCTCCCAGTTTCTCCTTGAGCTGATCTCCAAGATCCCGAAGTCCGTTCATATCTACTCCGTCCACTGCTGCTGCAAGAAGCTTCACGCCTTTGATCTCCTGCACCTGATCCATGACATCTCCCATGGCATCCTGTGCCAGCTTGCTCTTTAAGCTTTCCACTTCGCTGTGAAGTGTTTTATTTTCTGCCATCAGATGCGCGATCTTTTCTGACAGATTATCCGGTGTTGCTTTGAGCACTTTCGCGGCTTCATTGAGTTTCTTCTCCAGATTGTCATAGTAGCGGATCAGGCCTTTGGATGTCAGGGCTTCGATTCTTCTCACACCAGCAGCAACTCCAGATTCAGAAAGGATCTTAAATGCCATGATCTCATTTGTATTCTTGACATGAGTTCCTCCACAGAATTCAATGGAGTAATCTCCCATATTGACTACCCGCACCACATCTCCGTATTTTTCTCCAAAAAGTGCCTGTGCTCCTGTCTTTCTCGCCTCTTCGATCGGCAGATTCTCTACTTTTACAGAAAGACCTGCTGCGATCTGCTCATTGACCATATCTTCTACTTTCTGCAGTTCTTCTGCTGTCATGGCAGAGAAATGAGAAAAGTCAAAGCGCAGTCTGTCTTCATTGACATTGGATCCCGCCTGCTCTACATGTGTACCCAGAACCGTTCTCAGTGCTTTCTGAAGCAGGTGTGTCGCACTGTGGTTTCTTGCAGACAATGCACGCTTTTCTGTATCTACAGAAAGTTCTGCCTGATCTCCTGTTTTGATCATACCTTTGACCACATATCCGACATGACCAATCTTTCCGCCTAGAAGTTTTACCGTATCTTCTACTTTAAATTCACCTTCTGCAGTGCAGATCATACCTGTATCTGCTTCCTGTCCTCCGCTTGTAGCATAAAATGGTGTCTCTTCTACAAATACCGTTCCTCTCTGGCCGTCAGAAAGCGCCTCTACGACTTCTGTATCAGATGTCAGAACTGTCACTGGAGATTTCCATGTCAGGTTCTCATATCCTACAAAAGTACTTGTAATGCTTGGATCAATGGACTCATAAACGGTCACATCAGCTCCCATGTAGTTGGTCTCTCCTCTGGCTGCACGTGCAGTCTGTCTCTGTACTTCCATTGCTGCATGGAATCCTTCTTCATCCACCTGCATTCCTTTTTCTTCCAGGATTTCTTTTGTCAAGTCGATCGGGAATCCGTATGTGTCATACAGTTTGAATGCATCTGCGCCAGACAGTGTTGTTGTCTGTTCTGCTTCCATCTTTGCTGTCATATCTGCCAGAATACCAAGTCCCTGATCAATGGTCTTGTTGAATTGATCTTCTTCCTTTGCAATGACTTTTAAAATAAAGTCTTTCTTTTCTTCCAGTTCCGGATATCCGTCTTTGGATCCCTCGATCACAGTTTGTGCCAGTTCCGGAATAAAGCTTCCCTCGATTCCAAGGAGTCTTCCATGACGACATGCACGTCTCAGCAGTCGGCGAAGCACATACCCTCTTCCTTCATTGGAAGGCATAATTCCATCGGAAATCATAAATGTTACAGAACGAGTATGATCTGTGATCACACGGATTGAAATATCTGCTTGAGCATCTTTTCCGTACTCTGTCCCTGCAAGACGGCAAATGTGATCGCGCAGTGCTTTCAAGGTATCCACATCAAAAATAGAATCCACTTCCTGCACAACCGATGCCAAACGCTCCAGTCCCATACCGGTATCAATATTCTTCTGCTCCAGTTCTGTATAATGTCCGTGTCCATCATTGTCAAATTGTGTAAATACGTTGTTCCAGATTTCCATATAACGGTCACACTCACATCCTACGGTGCAATCAGGACTTCCACATCCGTATTTCTCGCCTCTGTCATAATAAATCTCAGAAGAAGGACCACACGGACCAGAACCATGCTCCCAGAAGTTATCTGCCTTTCCAAAACGGAAAATGCGCTCTGCCGGGATTCCCATTTTTTTATTCCAGATTTCAAATGCCTCGTCATCTTCTTCGTATACAGATGGGTACAGTCTCTCCGGATCCAGACCTACCACTTCTGTCAGAAATTCCCAGGACCATTCAATCGCTTCATTTTTAAAATAATCTCCAAATGAGAAGTTTCCAAGCATCTCAAAAAATGTACCGTGACGTGCGGTCTTTCCTACATTCTCAATATCTCCTGTACGGATACATTTCTGGCAGGTTGTCACCCGGCGTCTTGGCGGGATCTCCTGTCCTGTAAAATATGGTTTTAACGGAGCCATTCCTGAATTGATCAGAAGAAGACTCTTATCATTGTGCGGCACCAAAGAAAAGCTCTTCATTGCCAGATGTCCTTTGCTCTCAAAGAACTCTAAAAACATTTTTCTTAATTGGTTCACTCCATATGGCTGCATACCTTATCCTCCGGTTTCCTTCGCTAATCTCACAAAAAGGGACTGCCGCAAGACATTCGTTTTGCAGCAGACCCACGTCTAATTTATCATACCACAGCTTATTTTTTTTGTAAATCCTATTCTAATTCAATTTCTTCCAGCTCTTTTGCAGGGATCGGAGTTGTTGAATTTTTCACATAGGCTGTTACGCCTTTTTTGGCCTTCAACACTGGAATGTTTGTTCCCGCTCCAGCAACACATCCTCCCGGACATCCCATTCCTTCGATCAGACATCCGTTGAGTCTTCCAGCTTTGGCAAGAGTCAGTGTTTTTTTACATTCTGCGAGGCCTTCGGCATGTTCAATATTCACTTCCACATCCGGATAATACTCATTGATACATTTTTCGATCGCATCTGCCACCCCTCCGGCACAGGCATATCCTCTTCCCGCTCCGGTTGCATCGTGGAAGGAAGATTCTGCTTCATACTGAGAAAGATCAATCTCTTTTGCATCAAACATCGCCTGCAGTTCTTCAAATGTAATGACAAAATCCACATCACTTCGAACACTTCTTCTGGATGCTTCCAGTTTTTTCGCTGCACATGGTCCGATAAATACCACTTTTGCATTTGGATGTTCTTTCTTGATACTTCTGGCTGTTGCTACCATCGGAGTCAGTTCCTGAGAAATCTGATCGATCAGATCCGGGAAGAATTTTTTGGCCATCATCGCCCAGGATGGACAGCAGGAGGTCAGAAGGAACGGTAGCTCCCCTGTCACTACTTTATCTACATAGTGGTGCGCTTCTGCAATAGCTCCGATATCCGCGCCAAGTGCCACTTCATATACTCCTTTAAATCCCAGTTCCAGAAGAGCTGCTTTGATATTTCTGGGACTGATATTATCTCCAAACTGTCCCACAAATGCCGGCGCGATCTCCGCAATGATCTCGCTTCCGTCTTCCTGCAGTGCTCTTGTCAGCTGAAAAATCTGAGACTTGTCTGAAATTGCACCAAACGGGCAGCTCACCATACACATTCCGCAGGATACACACTTTTCTGTATCAATGTAGGCACGGCCATATTTGTCAGAAACAATGGCTCCCACGCCACAGGCATTTTTACATGGGCGCTCTTTTTTCGCAATCGCATCATACGGACAGACCGCCTTACATTTTCCGCATTTGATACATTTTTCCTGATCGATATAGGATTTTCCGTTGACCATGGAAATGGCACCCTTTGGACAGACCTCACTGCATGGATGCGCCAGACATCCTTTGCACATATTGCTGACTTCATATTTGTTCTCCTCACAACTTTCACAGGCTGACGGAATCACCTGCATCAGCGGCGGCTCATAATATTTTTCCGAAATATTACTTTCCTGTACCCCTGCTGTCAGATGCACCGGCTTGTCCTCCGGACGCAGAGATAATCCCATGGCAAGACGAAGTCGTTCCCGGACGATGGCACGAGAACGATAGGTGCTCTCCCGATACTTCACCGTATCATCATTGACGATTTCATAGGGAATTGCTTCCATATCTTCCAGCAATGTATCCGCATTTGCTTCAAATCCAAGCTTTGCCACTTCCTTAAAAACCCGTCTGCGGATGGCTCTTACCTGTGTATCTAGGCCTCTCATATTCGACATTTCTGATTCCTCCTTCTTTTGTTCATAGATTAATATCGTATCTTTTTATTGCTTCAGCAGCTCCTGTGCATAATACACAGACTGCATGGCATCTTTTCCATAAAAATCAGCACCAATCATATCGGCATACTCCTGATTCAGCACAGCGCCTCCTACCATAACTTTACACCAGGGTGCTTTTTTACGAAGCTGACGAATCGTTTCTTCCATACTGACAACAGTCGTTGTCATCAGGGCACTTAATCCCACCAGCTGGATCTGCTGTTCAACCACCGTATCCACAATACTCTCCGGCGGTACATCTTTTCCTAAGTCTACCACATCAAAACTGTAATTTTCCAGCAAAACCTTCACAATATTTTTCCCGATATCGTGAATATCTCCTTTCACGGTAGCAAGTACGATCTTTTCCTTTTTATCCTGCACATCTCCTTGCTTCTCCATCCCCTCTTTCAGCACTGTAAAGGCCGTTTTTGCCGCTTCTGCACTCATCAAAAGCTGAGGTAAAAAGACCGTTCCTTTTTCAAATCCTTTTCCTACAGCATCAAGCGCGGGGATCAACGATGCATTGATGATGTCCAGTGGCTTTTGCTCCTGGATCAGCAGCCGGGTGATCTGATGAGCTTCTTCTTTTAAGCCCTTTTCAATCGCCGCCTGAAGTGTCATCTGATCGCCAGCTCTCTGCCCCATTCTCTCGCTATCTTTTCCCGGTGCCGCTGCAAATTGGACATTAGAACCTCCATATCTGGCAATATAAGCCTCACAGTTGGAATCCAGATTCATCAGGACGTGATATGCATAATAAGAGCGCATCATATCTTCTGATGCCGGATTGATGATACCGGCGCTCAGCCCCTGAAACATCGCCATCGTGTAAAAATTGGCATTGATGATCGGACGCCCCGGAAGCCCAAAGGAAATATTCGAAACACCCAGCACTGTATTGACACCCAATTCATAACGAACTCTGTGCAGTGCCTCCAATGTTGTTTTTGCCCCTTCCGGCTCAGAGCTGACTGTCATAGCCAATACATCGATCACCAGATCTTTCTTTTCAATTCCGTACTTTGCAGCCTCCCGGATGATCTTTCCGGCAATCTCCACACGGCCATCCGCAGTCTGAGGAATTCCCGTTTCATCCAAAGTCAGACCGATCACTACACCGCCATATTTTTGGATCAGTGGAAATACCGCATCCATAGATTCCTGCTTTCCGCTGACAGAATTTACCATCGGTTTTCCATTGTAAAGCCTCATAGCCGCTTCCATTGCCTGGATGTCTACGGTGTCGATCTGCAACGGCAGGCTGGTCACACTCTGCAGCTCTGTGATCACTTCTTTCATCATGGACACTTCGTCAATATCCGGAAGCCCCACATTCACATCCAGAATGTGCGCCCCATGATCCTGCTGCATAATCCCTTCTTTGAGAATATAGTCCAGATCATGATCTTTGAGTGCCTGTTTGAACCGCTTCTTTCCGGTAGGATTGATCCGTTCTCCAATGATCTTAGATCCTGTTCCAAGCATCACCGCCTGCCCGTAAGAAGATACAATGGTATCTGTTTTTTTCTCCGGTGTTTTGACCACGTGTCCCTTGCACCGGCTGATCATAGCCCGAATGTGAGCCGGTGTGGTGCCACAGCATCCGCCGATTACACAGGCTCCCATTTCCACAATCATCTCCATTATTTCTGCAAACTGTTCCGGTTCCACATCATAATATGTCTCCCCATTCCGCTGCTTTGGAAGTCCTGCATTTGGTTTGACGATCACCGGCAAAGAAGTATATTGCAGAATTTCCTGCAAGACCGGCAGCATCTGCCCCGGTCCCATTCCACAATTGATCCCCAGAGCATCTACACGAAGCCCTTCCAGAAGTGCCACTACAGAAAGGACATCTGCTCCGGTCAAAAGTTTGCCTCTCTCATCAAAAATAGTCGTGACAAACACAGGAAGGCTGGTATTCTCCTTCGCCGCAAGGACAGCTGCTTTCAGCTCATAAGTATCACTCATGGTCTCAATATGGATCAGATCTGCTCCGGCTTCTTCGCCATAGATCATCACTTCTTTGAATGCTTCATACGCAGTCTCAAACTCCAGATCTCCCATAGGCTTTAACAATTTTCCAGTCGGTCCGATATCCAGTGCGGTATAGACCTTGCGTCCATCTTTTCTCCCTTGGCCTGCCGCTTCTTTTACATGGGAAACTGCGGCAAAAACAATGTCTTTCAAAGAGCATCTGTCATCATGAAACTTCAGTGCATTGGCGCCAAATGTATTCGTCAGTATGATGTCACTTCCCGTCTCCACATAACTGCGGTGGATCTCCCGCACCGCTTCTGCATGTGTCAGATTCCACGTCTCCGGCAGTTCTCCTGGAAGAAGACCCTTTGCCTGAAGCAACGTTCCCATTCCACCATCAAAAAATAAAAGTTCTTTTCCCAAGCGTTCTAAAATCATATCGTATCCCTTCTATATTCACAGTCTTTTTTTCCGCAGCTCTCACAGCCCTGTATCGGACAGCGTTCTTTGATCCTGCTCATCCCGATCACCGCAGTCACAGATTTGGTGGGAGTCATCATAAAACTGTCCGTCATCGTCAGTCCGATGTTCTTTGCGCAATCCAACATCTGCATCAGCGGCTTCTGATACCGGATATCAAAATCACCATATCCCGGGCTGAACCGGGGACGCAGATACCACCCGTTTGTTTCCTGCTCTGCTGCTATCTTCTCCTGATAGGAATCACAATATTCCTCCAGCATGGCTGCCGCACAGGATTGCAACACAACTGCTTTTGCCATATCTGTCAGAGAGATCCTTGTGATCAAACGATCCACTCCCGTTCCCAGTGTTGCTCCAAACAAAATCAACTTTTCACAATTTTTCAGATTTCTGCCCAGACTCTTACTTTGCATCCGGACATTCCCGATTTGAAAGCACTCTTCGCTCTGATGCTGTAAGTCAAAAATACGGCAGATGGATTTCGGACTTGCCGCCAAATTCAGACTCTCAAAAGAGTCTGCGATCAAGGCAAGTGTCTGTTCATCTACCGCATTCCTTCCATAGCCCAGATAACGGATAGCTTCTTTTGTCATTCTATCCATAAATCGGTTCTCCTAGCATTTGATAATTTCTGAAATGTTGTGCATAATCGCTGCTGCTATTTCTGGTTTATTCATAGAATAGATGTGGATATTCTTCACTCCGTTTGCAAGCAGGTCTATGATCTGATCGGTAGCATATGCGATTCCGGCCTGTTCCATTGCTTTCGGAGAATCTCCGAACCGATCCAGGATTGCCTGAAACCTTCTTGGAAATACTGTTCCAGAAAGTTCACAGCTTCTCTTCATCTGTCTTGCGCTTGTGATCGGCATAATCCCCGGAAGTACCGGAACCGTGATTCCCGCCTCACGAATACGATAGAGAAAATTATAATGAATATCATTGTCAAAAAACATCTGGGTCGTCAAAAAGTCCACACCGCTGTCCACTTTCTGCTTTAAATACTTGATGTCATCCTCTTTGTGTTCATTCTCCACATGTCCTTCCGGATAACACGCAGCTCCAATGCAGAAATCCCCGTGCTTTCGGATCTCCTCCACCAGTTCGTAGGCATAATGGAATCGTTCTTCCGAAGGAAATACCATATCTTTCAAGATGTCTCCCCGAAGAGCCAGGATATTTTCGATTCCCTGCTCTTTCAAGTCTGTAATGACTTTTCGCACCTCTTCCTTGGTAGAAGAAGCACAGGTCAGATGTGCCAGACTCTCCACATGCAGATCATGCTTGATATAAGATGCGATCCTGGCTGTATTCTTGCTGGTGCCGCCGCCTGCCCCGTATGTCACGCTGATAAACTCCGGTCCCAGCTTTGCCATCTCTTCTGCTGCCTGTATTACTTTCTCATATCCCGCATCGGTCTTCGGCGGAAAAATTTCAAAGGAAATATGTATTCTGTCTTCTTTCAGTCTGTCAATAATCTTCATGCAATTTTCTCCTGTGTATCATTTTGTTTATTCGCCGATCAGGCTTGTGTATAACGCTTCATACTGTTTTGCCGAATTCTTCCATGAAAAATCCTGTTTCATCGCACGCTCTACGATCTTATTCCAATCCCTCTTTTTATCATAGTAAATATGCTCCGCATACCGGATCGTATTTAACATCTCATGGGCATTGTAATTGGAAAAACCAAATCCTGTACCCGTCTTTTCAAACTCATTATATGGCTCTACAGTATCTTTTAATCCACCGGTCTCTCTTACGATCGGAAGGGTTCCGTAGCGCAGACTCATCAACTGGCTCAGTCCGCATGGTTCAAACAGAGACGGCATCAAAAATGCATCTGCAGAAGCATAGATCTTATGGGAAAGATCTTCCGAATAAAAAATGTTGGCAGACACTTTTCCCGAATACTTCCATGCAAAATGACGGAACATATTCTCATATTTTGCCTCGCCGGTTCCCAGCATTACGATCTGCACGGCATCCTGACAAAGCTCATCCATCACATAATCGATCAGATCAAATCCTTTCTGATCTGTCAGACGGGAAACGATCCCAAGCATCATCACTTTGGAGTCCTTCTCCAGCCCCAACTCTTCCTGTAAAGAAAGTTTATTGGAGGCTTTATTCTTACGGAACGTGTCTGCTGTAAATCTCTTGGCGATCCGTGGATCTTTAAACGGACAGTACTCGTCATAATCCAATCCGTTTACAATTCCGCAGAGGTCGTTGGATCTTGCCGTCATCAATCCATCCAGTCCTTCTCCAAAGAACGGGGTCTTGATCTCCTGCGCATACGTCTGACTGACTGTTGTCACTTTATCCGCATAGACGATCCCGCCTTTGAGCAGATTCGCATCTTGATACGCCTCCAGCTTATCCGGCGCAAAATAGTATTCCGGCAGTCCTGTGATCTGACGGACTGTGCTGGTGTCCCATACTCCCTGGAACTTCAGGTTATGGATCGTCATCACGCTTTTAATGCCCCGGTAATATTCTCCCAGGAAACGGAAGTTATCCAGATAAACCGGGATCAGTCCAGTCTGCCAGTCATGACAATGAATCAGTTCCGGACGAAAATCAATCACTGGTAAAATACTCAATACTGCTTTTGAGAAAAAGGCAAATTTTTCGATATTCCATCTCGGATCTCCATCATATGGTGCAAATCCGCTGAAATAATATTCGTTGTCAATAAAGTAAAATGTGATCTCATCCTGTACATATTTTAAAATCCCCACATACCGGTCTTCTCCTGATAGGTTCATATAAAAATGATCTACATACTCCAGCTGATCTTTCCATTTCTGGTTCATACAGGCATACTTTGGAAGTACGACCCGGACATCATACTTTTTCTTATCAAAATATTTCGGAAGTGAACCAACCACATCCGCCAGTCCTCCTGTTTTGATAAACGGCACACATTCTGAAGATGCAAACAAAATATTCTTCATAAACTTTCCCTCCCATTTTCTTCCGTTTTACTAAGCCAGTATTTTTCTACATTATACTCCATTTTCAGAAGATTGCAAAGGTTTCCAACTGTTTTATCTGTGTTTGTATTCCAACTGGATCGTGTCTGCGATCAGCGCCACAAATTCCGAATTCGTCGGTTTTCCTTTCCCGGTACTGACTGTATAGCCAAACAGTTCATCCAGCGTATCCAGCTTTCCTCTGTTCCAGGCCACTTCAATGGCATGACGGATGGCACGCTCCACGCGGCTGGATGTTGTCTGATACCGCTTGGCAACTGTCGGATACAGCACTTTTGTGATCGCATTCAACACATCCATGTCCTGAACCGCCATAATGATGGAATCCCGCAGATAATGATATCCTTTGATATGAGCCGGAATCCCGATCTCATGGAGCAGGTTTGTCACCCGGTTTTCCAAATCCCCTTCTCTGACACACGGAACCTGTGATGGCAGTTCCTCATTCCTTCTTTCGCAGCTTCTTACGGGTCTTCTGACTGTTTTGATCCGATTTACCAACATTTCATTGTTAAATGGTTTCATGATATAGTAACTTGCTCCTCGATTGAATGCATCTTCTGTAATCTGTTCCTGGCCGACTGCTGTCACGACAATAAAGTCCGGATGCTTGTTTACGGTTTGATCCTGATTGATCTTTTCCATCACCGTCAGTCCATCCATCTTGGGCATGATCAGATCCAATAATACAACATCCGGCTGCTTATTTCGGATGATCTGACACATTTCTTCCCCATTTTTTGCTTTTCCGACAACTTGCAGTTCCTCATCCATATTGATGATTTCCTCCAAAAGATCCAAAATCCTTTCATTATCGTCAGCAATCGCCACATTCACACGTTCCATCTTCTCTCTCCCTCTCAATCAATTCCTGAACCTAAACGCCACGCTTTCCATTATAGGCACCCCATTCTCACAAAAGCAAGGAAATCAGTCAGACCTTATTCGACAAAACTAGGTGGAAAGATTCGACAACATATTCTCTATGAAGATTCCATATCCTTTCGCAGCGTCCTGAATAAACACGTGTGTCACTGCTCCGATCAGCTTCCCATTCTGTAAAATCGGGCTTCCGCTCATCCCCTGGATGATCCCACCAGTCTGTTCCAGAAGTCGAGGATCCGTAATTTCGATCACAATCCCTTTGTTGATTTCCTGTCCGGAATCGTCGATATCTGTCACCTGAATGTCGTAATCTTCTACTCTTCCATCCACAAAGCATCGGATCGTCGCTTTCCCTTTCTGTATCTCCTGTCTTCTCGCAACTGGAACCAACATCTCCTCCTCAAAAATCTCCTCTGGTTCTTCTACGGTTCCGTAAATCCCTGCATCTGTATTCCTCTGGATCGTTCCCAGCCGGTTATATCGGCTGTATACGATCATCCCTTCCATACTTCCCGGAATCCCATTTTCCCCTTTTTGGATGGAATGGATACTGGTCTTATACAAACTCCCCTGATGAATGGAAAGAAGCGCACTGGTATCCATATCATGGATCCCATGTCCCAGCGCTCCAAAGCGGCCATCCTGTGTCATAAATGTAAGCGTCCCCAACCCCTGCACATTATCCCGCACCCAGATTCCCAGTTTATATTCCCCTTCCGGACAGAGTACAACTTTCAGGCGGACCGTCACTTCTTTCTCTTCTCTTCGCAAAGACAACGTCACTTCCTCCTCATCCAGTTGCTCCAGTTTTTGGAACAGCTGTTTTTTATTTCGGATTGGCTCCTGATCCACCGCCACAATGTAATCCCCCGGATAGATCAGTCTCTCTGCCGGACAATACATTTCTCCGTCCGCCCCTGTGATCTGATCCGTTCCCAACACAAGCACCCCATCTGTCTCCATATAGATTCCAACCGGCATCCCACCAACGAAAACTTCCTCCCCGGTGACGGACTGTGCACTGGCTTCCTGTGTTTTTACCTGCTCCTGCACTTTCTGTGCAGATGCACAACCGCCAAGCAGCATCAATCCCATCAGCACAACCGCCATCTGTCGGCCTTTTCTTTTCATCCCTGTCACATCCTTTCTGCATTAAAAAACGGACACCTTCTGGTGTCCATTTTAGTATGTGACATTTTTTTATTTTCACACTGGAATTCTACGCTCTTTTTGCCATTTCTTTCATTTCTTTTGCACTGTCCAAAATTGTCTGGGTAACAGTGGCTCCTCCAAGCAGACGTGCCAGTTCCCCAATGGATGCTTCTTCATCCAAAGGTGTGATCCCCGTCTTGGTGCTCACTTTATCTGTCTGTTTTCGGATCAGATAATGAGCATCTGCTGCAGCTGCAATCTGGGGCAGATGTGTGATACAGATCACTTGTCGCTTCTGCCCGATGATGTGCAGCTTCTCCGCCACTTTTCCTGCTGTGATCCCACTGATCCCCGCATCAATCTCATCAAAGATCAAAGTCGGCGTATCTTCTTTATCTGCCAGTACAGTCTTGATCGCAAGAAGAATCCGGGAAAGTTCTCCTCCTGATACTGTGGTTCCCAATGGTTTGGGCGGTTCTCCCGGATTGACGGAAATAAAGAATTCTGCATCATCCATTCCGGATGCTGACATCTTCGCCTCTGAAGAAAACCGCATTTCCAGCTGCACATCCAGAAAATTCAGATCTTCCAGACCTTCTTTGATTTCTTTTGTAAAAGAAACTGCTGCTCTTTTTCTGATTTGGCTTAATGTCTCCGCACATGCCGTCATTTCTGCTCTTGCCGCCTCTGTTTTCTTTTGCAGCATCTCCAGATAGGTTTCGTAATGTTCCAGTTCATTTAGTCTGTTCCGTTTCTCCTCTGCATATTCCAGGATTTCCTGCACAGTATTTCCATATTTTGCCTTTAATCGATTGATCTCATTTAAACGTCCTTCTGTCTCATAAAAATCCTCTTCTGAAAATTCAAAACTTTTTGCATATTCTGCCAGTTCCCGATTAAAATCATTAAGCAGGCTGTCAATCTCTACCAACTGTCCATAAAGCGCACTGCCCTTCTCATCAAACTGTTCCACTTCCTGCAAAGACCGGATCGCCCGGCTAAGCAGATCACTGGCATTATTCCTGTCATCCTCACTGGTATACTGATAGGTTTCTGCCACAGCACTGGTCAAATCTTTACTCTGGGTCATTCTCTGATACAGATTCTCCAGTTCTTCATCTTCTCCTGCACGAAGATGTGCGCTTTCGATCTCACGGAGTTCATACTCCGTCAGATCAATCTCCTTGCGCCGTTCTTTTTCTTCCATCCCGGAAGATTCCAGCTCTTTTTTACACTCCTGGTAGATCCGGTACGTTTCTGCCATTTTCTTTTTCGGCTTTTCTACCTGCTCTCTGGCATATACATCCAGAAATGTGAGATGGTTTCTCCGGTTCAGCAATCTCTGATGCTCATGCTGCTCATGAATATCAATAAGCAGACTGGCTACATCCCGCAACACAGACATGGTTACGGTCTCTCCATTGATCTTGCTGACGCTTCTTCCCTCCATCAATTTCCGACTCAGGATCAACATGCCTCCTTCCGGGAAAATATCCATCTCTTCCAGCTGACGGATCAATTCGGGATTTTCTACAGAAAACATCAGTTCCACCAACCCGAATCTGGCTCCCTTTCTTAGCATATCTGCATTATATCTGCCGCCAAGTGCCAGGTTCACACTCCCTAAAATAATCGACTTTCCAGCTCCGGTCTCTCCGGTCAGAATATTCAGTCCCGGTTGAAAATCAACTTCCACCTCATCGATCAGTGCCAGATTTTTTACATGTAAATTTTGCAGCATCTTCTCTTACATTCCTTTTGATACAATTTTCCTGATCTTATTCATGACATGCTGGGTGTCCTCCACACTTCGGATGGCACACATGATTGTGTCATCCCCTGCGATACATCCCACAACTTCTCTCCACTTCATGGCATCTACTGCAGCTGCAACAGCCATGGCCATTCCGGAAACCGTTTTGATCACCAGAATATTCTGTGCCATATCCATAGAAATATACCCATCTTGCAACACACGGATATATTTCTCATTGATCTCATTGCGTTCCGGCTCCAACACCACATATTTCTGCCGGGAACCGCCCACAGATATTTTTGTAAGCCGCAGATCCCGGATATCTCTGGATACGGTGGCCTGAGTCACCTTAAATCCTTCCCGGTTCAAATATTCTGCCAGCTCTTCCTGTGTCTCGATATCATGTTGTGTGATCAGTTCTATAATTTTTGCATGACGGCTTACCTTCATCCTGTTAGTTTCCTTTCATCTTTTTTCGCATGGTCTTCATAAAGCTTTCTTCACTGAGTTTCACCAGTCTAGTACTGGTTTCCGATTTTCGGATCGTAACCCGGTCTCCTGTGGTAAGCTGCAGCATATCCGCTCCGTCAAATGTGACGATCGCCTGCTCATCTTTCCCATATCTTCCCTGACTGATGACCACCTCGATGGTATCTTCCGCAGAAAGCACAATACTGCTTGTATTCAGCGCATGAGAACAGATCGGTGTGATCACAAACATACTGGCCGTAGGCTCTACCACAGGACCACCTGCCGAAAGATTATATCCGGTCGTTCCGGTTGGCGTGGAGATGATCACTCCGTCCGCCATATAACTGTTAAGCAGAGTTCCATTGACATACACGTCAAAATGAACGATTCGAAGATTTCCATCTCTGGTGATCACAATGTCATTGACCGCAGTATTTCGATATTGACTGCTCCCCGACACCTCACCAGTCAGCATCATCCGCTCTTCAAACCCTACTTGATCCAAAAACAGACGTTCTAGCGCATTAGGATAGTCAAAACGCTCTACCTCTGCCAGAAACCCCAAAGTTCCCAGATTGATCCCGATCAACGGAAAATCATATTCTGCCAGTTCCCTGGCTGCCCGGATCAAAGTTCCATCTCCACCAAGAACAATCCCGCAGTCAATGTCCCGGGGTACTGTTCCGGGTAAAATAAAACCATCGGCATCTTCTTCTGCCAGAATACACCGCTTTCCGTGTTGTTCGATATATGCCTGGATTTCCCGTGTGATCCGATAATCCCGGTCTTTGATCAAATTCGTGATAATATAAAAACGCTCCATATCCTACCTCTTATTTTGCCAGTGTGTCAAATGCCGCATCTACCACAAGGCTCAATTCCGAAGAAAGTGGTTCTTCCACTGGAGACGGCCATTTTTTCAGATGGATCAGATATTCAATATTTCCTTCTGGTCCTTTAATCGGCGAGAAATCAATATTCAAGATCTTAAATCCGATGGACTGGGCATACAAGGCTACTTTTTCGATTACTTCATGGTGAGTGCTCTTTTCCCGGACAACCCCTTTTTTCCCGACTTTCTCTCTTCCCGCCTCAAACTGGGGCTTGATCAGAGCAACAATCTCTCCGGCCTCTTTTAAATAGTTTCGGATCGGTTCCAGTACTTTGGTCAAGGAGATAAAGGAAACATCAATGGACGAAAAATCAATGGGCTCTCCCAAATCTTCCGGCACGACATAACGGATATTCGTCTTTTCCATACAGACCACCCGCTCATCCTGTCTTAGTTTCCAGTCCAGCTGTCCTCTTCCAACATCGATCGCAAATACCTTTCTGGCTCCGTTTTGCAGCATACAGTCTGTAAATCCTCCTGTAGAAGATCCTACATCTGTACACACTTTTCCATCCACACTGACGTCAAAATTGGCAATGGCTTTTTCCAGCTTTAATCCGCCTCTGCTCACATACGGCAGCACATGCCCCCGTACTTCGATCTGCACGGTATCCGGAAATGTAGTGCCTGCTTTATCTTCCCGCTGTCCTTCCACAAATACATTTCCGGCCATGATCACAGCTTTTGCCTTTTCTCTGGATTCGGCCAGATTTCTTTTTACAAGTAATACATCTAAACGTTCTTTCATGTTATTCTTTCCCCATCGTTACATAATCTGCAATAATCTGCCGGACGATCGTCCTGGCATCCAGTCCCACTTCTTTTTGCAGGACTTCTACATTTCCATGTTCTACATAGTCATCCGGAATTCCGACACATCTCACCTGTACCCCCAGCTTTGCGCGGGACACATACTGTAAAACCTGTTCGCCAAATCCGCCGGATACCACATTTTCTTCAATCGTCACAAACAGCCGGTGCTCCTGTCCCAGTATTTCCAGCATCGCCGTATCCAAAGGTTTCACAAATCTGGCATTGACCAGAGAACAACTGTATCCGATCTCCTTGAGTCTTGTCCGCACTTCTGCCGCCAGTTTTGCCATATGACCTACAAAGATCACGGCAATATCCTCTTCTTCATAGAGGATTTCACTTTTCCCGTATTCGATGGGCGCCCGGAATTCCTGAAATCCCTCATAAGCAGCGCCTCTTGGATACCGCAGCGCCACCGGATATGGAAAATCAACGCAAAATCGGACCATATCCGCCATCTCCCACCGATTCTTCGGAGACAAAATGGTCATATTCGGGATCATGTTCAAAAAAGACAGATCAAACAATCCCTGATGTGTCTCCCCGTCACTGCCCACCAGACCTGCACGATCCACAGCGATCATCACAGGAAGATTCTGCAGACAGACATCGTGGATCGTCTGATCAAAAGCTCTCTGCAAAAAGGAAGAGTAAACTGCCACCACTGGTTTCAAACCTCCTGCTGCCAGTCCTGCCGCAAAGGTGAGCGCATGCTCCTCTGCGATCCCCACATCAAAAAAGCGCTCCGGGAATCTTCTGGCGAATCGTGCCAGCCCGGTACCATCCGCCATAGCTGCTGTGATCCCGACCACAGATTCATCCTGTTTTGCGATATCATAGAACACTTTTGAAAAAATATCCGTGTAACTGTCTTTCTCACTTTTTTGTTTTGCCTCCCCTGTCTCGATATCAAAAGGAACAATACCGTGAAATCTGGACGGATCTTCCTCTGCCGGACGGTATCCTTTTCCTTTCTGGGTCAACACATGAACCAGCACTGCATGATCTACACGCTTTGCTTCTTGGAATGTTTTGTACAGTTTTCGGATATCATGCCCATCCACAGGACCAAGATACGTGATCCCCATATCTTCAAAAAACATTCCCGGCACCAGAAGCTGTTTTAATCCGCTTTTTGTCTTTTTGACCTGAGCCAAGATTTTTTCTCCCTGTACCGGGATCTTCATCAGCGTATCCTCAACTCCCTTTTTGAGATCCGTATAGGCATTCGCCGTGCGCAGCCCGTTCAGATACTGTGACATTCCACCTACATTTTCGGAGATCGACATATTATTATCATTCAGCACAATAATAAAGTTGCTTTTCAGCCTGGAAGCATTGTTGAGTGCCTCATATGCCATGCCGCCTGTCATCGCCCCGTCTCCAATGATCGAGATGACACTGTGGGATTCGCTCCGGATATCCCGCGCAGCCACATACCCCAGTCCAGCAGAAATGGAGGTAGAACTGTGACCGGTATCAAACGCATCACAATCGCTCTCTTTTCGTTTGGGAAATCCGCTCATTCCCCCATATTTTCTCAAATCATCAAACCCCGCTCTTCTTCCCGTCAGGATTTTATGAGTGTAAGACTGATGTCCCACATCCCAGATCATCTTATCCTGCGGAAGTTCAAAAGCCAGATGCAACGCCATCGTCAGTTCCACCACGCCTAGGTTGGAAGCCAGATGACCGCCCGTCACACTGATCTTTTCAATCAGGAACTGACGAATCTCTGCTGCCAGCTCTTCCAGCTCTTCCGGCTTTAGCTGTTTGATATCATTTTCTTTCTGAATCTTTTCTAATAACATAAGGTGTCCCCCTTATTTCTCCCGGTATATCAATGACTCCAGCAGTATCTCCAGATACTCATCTTTCGTCTCAAATGCCCTCAGCTTTCCGATGGCGCTTCGGGAAAGGATCTCCACATCCTGCTTTGCCTGATCCAGACCTTTCCATACTACGTAAGTCATTTTCTCATTTTTTTCATCGCTGTGTACCGGCTTTCCAAGTACCTCCGTGGTACTGGTCACATCCAGAATATCATCCTGGATTTGAAATGCCATTCCCACTTCTGCTGCAATTTCTTCCATTGCCTGCACACTCTCTTCGGGTGCTCCTGCCAGGATCGCACCGATCATCATAGAAGCTTCGATCAAGGCGCCTGTCTTTAAGCGGTAAATAAATTCCAGCTTTTCTTCGGAAATTTTCTCCCCGGATGACTTCACATCTACCACCTGTCCGCCGATCATCCCGTAAATTCCTGCTTTTCGTCCCAAAACCTGCAGCGCTTTTCCGATACAGAAACTATTCTCCGGTTCCATATCAAATGCCAGCGCTGCTGTCTCAAACGCAAAATTTAAAAGCCCGTCTCCGGTCAAGATCCCCATATCTTCTCCGTATACTACATGGGTGGTCTTTCTTCCCCGGCGGTACTCATCATCATCCATTGCAGGCAAGTCATCGTGGACCAAGGAATATGTATGGATCATCTCAATGGCTGCCATAAATGGCTCGATCACTGCCGTAGTTCCGCCAAACAGACGATAAGTCTCCTGCATCAGCATCGGCCGCAGACGTTTTCCTCCAGACAACATGCTGTATTGCATGGCGTCCATGACCAGCTTCTGCTGCCCTTCCACTTTAGGAAGATAGCGCTTCAAAATGGTCTCAATCTGTGCTGTTTTTTCTTTCTGTATTTGTTTAAAATTCATGCATTTCTCCATTCTCATCCAAAACCTGAACACTTTTTTCTACTGCGTCAATCGTTTCATTGCACTGCTGCAGCAGCTGCATTCCTTCATGATACAAGGCAAAGGATTGTTCCAGGGTAATATCTGACTGTTCCATATCTGCAGTAATCTGTTCCAATCTCGCAAATAATTCCTCCAATCCCGGTGTATCTTCCCTCTGCTTTTCCATCTGTCCGCCTCCTCTATGTGTCATACTCTACTTCTGCTGTCTTGTTACAAACCTCAGCCTCAATTTTTCCATCCGATACGTAAATCTGCAGCCGCTCGCCACAATCCACATCCCCGATCTTTTTCACCGAATGATGCGTGGAATTCTCAACATAGGCATATCCTTGATTTAGCTTTTCCAGAGGCGAGAGTCCTTTCATCTTCTCTACATAAATCGCAAACCGATGCCGCTTTTGCTGCAGGATTTCTTCCATCCGACTGCGAAGATGTGATTCCAGATCAGAAGCATACTGCCTATTTTCCAGAAGTTTCTGCCTTGGGTGAAAAACTTTAAGTTTCCACGCCATCTGCCGGACGATTTGCCGATTTTTCTCCATTTCCTGCTGCATTGCCAGATACAGGCGTTTCTGGCACTCCTGCATCCAGGCTTTTGCTGCCTGCAGCTCATATACTGCAAGTTCTGCAGCAGCGGAAGGAGTCGGCGCACGCAGATCCGCTACATAATCTGCAATCGTAGTATCCGTCTCATGCCCAACGGCTGAAATCACCGGTACCCGGCAGTCAAAAATAGCACGCGCAACGCACTCTTCATTAAACGCCCACAGATCTTCAATGGAACCACCGCCTCTTCCTACGATCATGACATCCACATTCTGTGCTTCCAGTTGGCGGATCCCCCACACAATACTCTCTGCGGCTCCCTCCCCCTGTACTTTGGCAGGATACAAGATCAGCTGTACATAAGGATTTCTTCGAGAAGCCACATGGATGATATCCCTCACTGCCGCCCCGGATAAGGCTGTTACGATCCCTACGGTCTTCACAAACTTTGGAATGGGCTGCTTATATTCCGGAGCAAACATTCCCATCTCTTCCAGTTCTTGTTTCAGGGCTTCAAACTTAAGGTACAGTTCTCCCGCTCCATCCAGCATGATCTCCTTTGCATACATCTGGTATCTGCCATCCCGTTCATAGACGCTGACAGATCCAAGGACAATCACTTTCTGTCCTTCCCGCATACGAAAAGAAAGCCCTGACCGTGAGCCTGCGAACATCACGCAGGCTATCGTGCCGGACTCATCTTTCAAAGAAAAATATAGATGCCCTGATGGATGATATTTACAGTTGGAAACTTCCCCTTTGACATACAGCCGGTTCAGCATAAAATCCTGTGTAAACATATTTTTGATATAGGCATTTACCTGTTTGACTGTGTAGACATTCTTGATCATCTGACCGCCCCGCCATCTCTAATCTGCAATCTTGGCAAGTACTCCATTGACAAATGCAGGTCCTTCTTCTCCGCTGAACTTTTTCGCAAGCTCTACTGCCTCATTGATCGCAACTTTTTCCGGAACCTCCTCGTCCCATTTCATCTCATAAACTGCAAGTCTTAAAATCGCAAGATCGATCTTATTCATTCTGGTGGTTTTCCAACCGGTAGTTTTTTCATTCAAAATCGCATCAATTTCTTCCACCTTTTCTGTCACAGCATAAAATTTGTTCCTGATATACTCTTTATCTTTCTCTTTCGCACTGTGCAGCTCTTCAAAATATAAATCCAGATGCTCCGGCATCTCTTCTAATGTATTAAATTCAATCTGGAACAACATCTTGAAAATGTGTTCCCGAAGTTCTGTTCTTACCATATGGGCTCCTTCCGTCTTTTGTGTTCTTTCATTCCTGTTCCTTCTTCAGGTCCATCTCTTTCAAAAGAAAAAGGATGTCCTGCGACATCCTTTATTATACTACAGCTGTCCTGCCTTTTGCAACGAAAAGGTGTATTTCTCTATCTGGAAGCGTCCTGACCTTCCATCTCCACGCCTGCAACTTTTACATTGACATCCGCAACTTCCAGCCCTGTCATATTCTCTACCGCTGTCTTCACTTTCTCCTGTACTTTGGCAGACACTTCCACAATGCTGTAATTGTACTTCATGTTCAACGCCAGAGATACTGTCACAACACCTTCCAGCACATCAACCTTCACACCTTTGGAAAGATTCTTCATTCCCAGCTTGCTGATCAGCTCATTGGTAATGTTTCCTGCCATAGAAGCAACGCCTTCTACCTCTGTCGCTGCAAGAGCCGCGATAATTGCAACTACTTCATCTGCAATCTTTACTTCTCCCATGCTGGTATCATTCTGTATTGTATAACTATTTCTTTCGTCCTTTGCCATGATAAGACCCTCCTGTTCGCTGTCTACTGTTTGCGATAATCTTCTTGTTTCATTATATCAGACCTGTTCTGGATTGACAAGGGTCAGGAACGTCCGAATTCTGACAGGATCAGACCTTCATTACGCTCCTGTGTCATACGGATACTCCACTCATGGGTGAAAAGAAGAAGTGGTCTGTCCTTAAGGTCTTTGATCTTCTTCATATCCGAAGTTCCGACCAGACGGTTCAGATCGATATCCTCATTTTCAATCCAGCGGATATACTCATACGGCAGATTCTCCAGACGGATTTCTACTTTATATTCATTCTCCAGACGATACTTCAGTACATCAAACTGCAGAACTCCGACCACTCCGACAATGATCTCTTCCATCCCGGTATTGTACTCCTGGAAGATCTGGATCGCACCTTCCTGCGCAATCTGATTGATCCCCTTGACAAACTGCTTTCTTTTCATGGTGTCCACCTGACGGACTCTGGCAAAATGCTCCGGCGCAAAGGTCGGGATTCCTTCGTATGCAAACCGCTTTTTGGAAGTCGTCAGTGTATCTCCGATGGAAAAGATCCCCGGATCAAATACACCGATGATATCTCCTCCATATGCTTTCTCGATCATCTTTCTTTCACTCGCCATCATCTGCTGAGGCTGGGAAAGACGTACTTCTTTTCCGCCCTGAATATGATAAACGTTCATTCCTGCTTCGAATTCCCCGGAACAGATTCTCATAAATGCGATCCTGTCTCGATGGGCTTTATTCATGTTCGCCTGGATCTTAAAGACAAAGGCAGAAAAATCCGGCTCTTCGATGGGATCGATCGCTCCCTGATCGGACATACGTGGAAGCGGCGAAGATGTCATGGCAAGAAAGTGCTGCAAGAAAGTCTCCACCCCGAAGTTCGTCAATGCAGAACCAAAAAATACGGGAGAAAGTTCTCCTTTGCTTACCAGTTCCTGGTCAAACTCTGCCGCAGCCCCGTCTAAAAGTTCGATTTCCTCTTCCAGGGTCACTTTTGCCTCTGTTCCGATCAGCCAGTCGATCTCCGGATTGTGGATATCAACTTTTTTCACTTCTCCCATAGAAGTTCCTTTTTTTGTATCGGAAAATAGCTCTACTTCCTGTTTCTGCCGATCAAACACTCCCTTGAATTCTTTACCGGAACCGATAGGCCAGTTCACCGGGCAGGTCGCAATGCCAAGCTCTTTCTCGATCTCATCCAAAAGATCAAAGGTGTCCTTGGCCTCCCGGTCCATCTTATTGATAAAAGTAAAGATCGGAATATGGCGCATCACGCAGACTTTAAATAATTTCCTTGTCTGTGCCTCCACACCTTTGGATGCATCGATCACCATCACCGCAGAATCAGCCGCCATCAATGTACGGTACGTATCCTCCGAGAAATCCTGATGCCCCGGTGTATCCAGAATATTGATACAATATCCGTCATAATTAAACTGCAGCACGGAAGAAGTGACAGAAATTCCTCTCTCCTTTTCAATCTCCATCCAGTCTGAAACTGCATGTTTTGCCGTTGCTTTCCCCTTGACAGATCCAGCCTGATTGATGGCTCCTCCATACAGAAGGAACTTTTCAGTCAAAGTAGTCTTACCGGCATCCGGATGGGATATGATGGCAAATGTCCTTCGTTTTTCTATCTCCTTTGTAATATCTGACATGTTCTCTTTTCTCCTGTTCTATAAAACTTCGCATGTTCTTTTAGTGTATCACATGGCTTCTCCAGCCGCAATCGAAATTTCATCCGGTATTTACTTTTCTTCGCTCTTTTCTGTCTCTTCTGCTCCTTCTGCCTCTTCTGTTCCTTCCGTTTCATGGATCGGCGTGATTACGATCTTCTCTGGTGCAATATTGGTCTTTCTTGTGACAATGTCCTCAATCTGTGCACGATTGGCATCTGTAAGTTCCTGTGCATTCACCACAATATCAGCAGAATCTGCAGTCAGACTGACTACCGCATCTGAAAATCCTTTGGATGCCATCAGCGTTTCTACTGCTACTTCCTGTTCGGAAAGCTGTGTAAGCTGCAGCATCTGTGCAATGGCATCTTTTTTCTCTTCTTCACTGATATTGGTATTGTCGATCAATGCCTGCAATGTCTCTTTATTCTGTGCGCGTACCTGCTCTCTGGAAAGTTTCGCCTGAGCTACGGTATTTTGCGCCCCTGTGCTGGTCAGAACTGCTTCTCCCGGCGTGCCCTCAACTTCGGAATCATTGCTTGCGATCTCTCCGTCTGTTTCCAGTTCCTCTGCAGAAATATCCAGCAATTCCTGATTTGCAGTTTCTGCGCTTGCCTCTTTGGCACGATTTTCTTTCTCTCCAAACAGACGTCCTGAATAATTCAGATATCCCGCAATAGCAATCATCACCGCCAGCGCTGTAATAATGATCTGATTTTTTTTGAATAATCGTTTCAACCTCATATCCTCCTCTTTTTTCTCTGTTTTATACATTTGTCCGTTTCATTATTTTAATCTTATGCGCCTCCACTCCAAATAATGCCTGCACAGCTTCCGTCAGATTGCTTACCACAACCGGATCATCACCACCATCTGCTGCGATCACGATCCCAGCTATTTCCGGAGCCAGTTCTTCCCTCACATAAGGAACCTGACTCCCATCAGTATCCTGTGTATAAATGCTGGTATCCTGGACGGATCGATCTTCCGACAGCCGGCTTCCTCCTTTACTGTCTTCTTCCTCTGTCTTTTGCTGCTGGCTCTGCCTGTCTTTCTCAATGATCTTTTCTCCCAAAGACTTTAACGTCACCATCACTTTTACGTTTCCCACCCCCTCCACACAGTGAAGCAGTTCCTCCACCCGGGCTTCGATGGCATTTTCATACTGTGCTTCTTTTCCCTGTTCCACCTCCTTTTCCATAGTTTCTGATTCATCTTTCGCTCCTGCTTCCTGTGGCTCTGAAGCCGGAGATACGATCACTGCCAGCAGGACTCCTATCAAAAGCAAAATCAAAAGCTGTTGCTTTACTGGCAGTTTTCCTTTTGCCCCGGCGATCCACTGCTTCCATTTATTCTCCAATCTGAATCTCCCCCACTTCTATCGGCTGTTCACTTTCCCACCCGGATACTTGGGATCCACTCCCCTCCGGGATCTGCAGATCCGAAATATTCCGCTCCATCTCCCTTGTTTCCTCTTTCATCCAACCCTCAAAATCCAGTTCCATATCTGTCAGTTTTAACACTGGCTGTAGCAGCAGAATCATCAATACAAGTCCGGCAAAAAAACGGATATATTTCTGATACTCTTCTTTTGGAAGAACCTGCCAGACTGCGCTGACCAGAATCAGATATACTGCCAGATTCTGAAGCCACTCATAAATCGCATCCCGCAACCGCGCCCCTCCTTTTTACGTTCCTGATACTGCCACAACCGCAATTGTCAGTAAAAACAAAACCCCTGTCGTCACCAGTACCTTCACCAGAAGTTCATACCCTTCACTGACTGCTCCGATACAAGCTGTCAGACGCTTGTCCGAAACAGGCTGTGTTACCGCTGCTGCCGCCTTGTACAAAAATGCCAGCAGCAAAAATTTGAAGATCGGGATCAGACAGATTGCAGCGGCAATGACCGCACCTGCCATGCCGATCCCATTTTTGATCAAAACCGCAGTACCCAGCATCATATCCATCACGGAACCCGCTGCATTGCCAACCCCCGGCAGCGCTTCTACTGTTTTAGCAAGCGTTCCCCGTTTCAGAGAATCCAGAACCGGTGCCAGAATCCCCTGGATAACATTGATTCCGACCACACACGCCAGCATCCCCCGCAGCGTCCAGGAGGTCACTTTTTCCAACAGCTGAGAAAATTGCGATAAAAATTCTTCTCCTGTCAAGTTCCCCAGTATCTGAATCATCAAATACACATTGATGACCGGCAGCAAAAAATGCAGGATCACAAGCTCTGCCAGAAAAATCACAAACAACACGACTTCAAAAAAGAACATGGACGTGACACTTCCACATGCTGCTGTCACTGCCAGAAAATAGACCGGACACAATGCTTTCATAAATTCTGTCAGATACGTCAGATACGTCTGAGCGCTTTCCATTGCCAGACGAAATCCATTGAGGCATAATGCGATCAACAGAAGATACAAAATATAAAAGCTCAGCTCCGATGCCTGACGGTTTCCAAAGGCATTGGAAAAATTGGAGAACACTGCTGCAATGATGGTGATCAAAAGCAGATACACCAGCAGTTTTTTATGAGTCCAAAATTCATAAAAAAACTGCTCCCGCAAAAAAGCTCCCAGTGTTTCTCCTGCCTTTTTCATATCTCCGGAAAGCAAAAATTCGGTCACTTCTTGAAAAGATACCCTCTCTCCCGGGAACATTTTCCGAAGACTTTCATCCACCTTTGAGAAATCAAACGATGCCATTGCTTCTTCCTGTGCGGTCTGAAACGCATCCTCCTCTTCTGCCAACACTGCATGGGAATTCAGACACCACAAAATCCCCAGTAAAACTACCCACCAAACACCTTTTCTTCCCACCTTCTTCATCGAAAAAACTCCTGGATCGTTTCCAAAAGCGCCAGCAGAACCGGCATTCCAACTGCCAAAATGGAAAGTTTACTAAAGATTTCAATCTGTGCAGCAATGGTCTGATATCCTGCATCTTTGCAGATTCCAGATGAGAACTGCGCAATATAGGTGATACCGATCATTTTCATCATGATTGCCAGATACTCGGTGTCAATGGTCAGAAAACTACGAATTTCTTCCACTGCTCGGAGAAACAGTTCCAGTTTTTCGACAATGCAGAAAAAAAGGAAAATTCCTGCCGCCATACTCATCAGAAATCCATATTCGGATCTTCCGTTTTTCAGCTGTATCGCCAGAAGCACTCCCACGATTCCGATCAAACTGATTTGAAGTACACTCATCTGCTTCCCTCTTTTCTTTTACAATGCAAACAGCCGCTTAATAGACACAAATAATTCATAGATATAGGGAAGTACCCAGGACAATACCAGGATCAATCCTGCAAAGCTTGTCAAAAATGCCTGTTCCTCCCTTCCACTGTGTTTGAGTACCTGGCTTAAGATCGACACCAGGATCCCAACTGCCGCAATCTTAAAAATCACACTGATCGTCATGTAATCCTCCCACCTGCCTTTTCTTTAAAGCAGGATAATGACCAGAAATAATCCGCTCATTATCCCCAGCCAACTGCCAATCCGCTTTTTGGCCGAGATTTCCCGCCGGATCTTCTGAATTTCTGCCTCCAGATTTCCAAGATACATCTGCATACTGGTTCTTCCCGTTCGTATGTCCAACTGCCCCAGATACATTCCCATTTCTGTCAGTTGGTTCATATGACCGGTCTTCAAATGAAGTGCCTGCAATTTTTCTCTGGTACAGGTTTCCCAGACCTCCTGAAAAATCGGTCCTTTTCTTTCTTCGACCCCCCTCTGTAATTCCATCATCCATTCCCGATACGGCTCACACACTCTGTAGGCAGTTCTCCCAAACACTTCACCAAGCGGTGCCCCACTGTATTCGATCTCTCCCTGGATGAGCCCCAGAATATGTCGAAGATACATCAGCTTTTCCAGATATTGCTGCTGCTCTATACCATATAAAAATCCACCTGCTGTCGTAGATGCCAGAATCAACATACACCCCATCAGTTTCTGCATAAAAGACTTCCCCGTTCATCATAAATCTCTTTGATCTCCCCTGGATGCTGTTGATTCTGCAACACCACATACCGCTCAAACCGCCGCCTTTTTACCAGCTCCGAAAGCCCTGGTTTGGCTGCGATCTCCTCCATAGAATTTCCATGTACACTGGCGATCAGTTTACAGCCGCACTGCATGGCATACTCTACGGCACGCAATTCTTCCTGGGCACCGATCTCATCCACCGCCAGAACCCTGGGCGCCATAGAACGAATCAGCATGATCATCCCTTCTGCTTTTGGACAGCAATCCAGAATATCTGTCCTGCTTCCCAAATGGTTCTGAGCCACTCCCAGATAACACCCGCCAATCTCGGAACGCTCATCCACCACACCAACCGTGCATCCTTTGACATGGGAATTTCCGTCCGAAATCTGCCGGATCAGATCTCGAAGTAATGTTGTCTTCCCGCCACAGGGTGGGGAAATGATCAGCGTATGGCACACTTCCCTGTTTTTAGTGATCAGCGGGAGCAGCCCGTCCGCACATCCTGGAATTTCATGTGACATCCGGATATTTACAGATGATATGTACTGCATACTTTTTACCTTTTCCTGTTCCAATATTGCTTTGCCCGCTACTCCCACGCGATGCCCTCCTTCCACTGTCAGAAATCCCTGCCGAATTTCATGTTCATATGCATAAAGCGAATAATGACTGCTGTATTCCAGCGTCTCCTTGATCTCCGCTTTTGTCACAATGTGCTTTTGTTTTTGTGCAGCAGGTAAAACTCTCTCTTTCCCATCATACAAAAGCAAAAGCGGCTGCCCTGTCCGCAGTCGGATTTCCTGAAGCTTGTCATAGTCCAGACGCTCCGCTTCCACGACTTTGCGGATCCTGGCTGCAAGAATATTCAAAATCTGCTGTTTTCTTCTCTCTTGATTCATCTTGTCCACCTCTTTATCCCATGTATATGAGAAATTTGAAAGTTTATTCCTGCATTTTAGAGAAAAAGAAAGTGAGCGGAGCACCCTCTGGTTTTTTCCGCTCACTTTGCCGGATTGACATGAATCATAATGTGCTTTACTTCCGGAAATTTACTTTCTACACCTGCATGGATTTTTTCGGCAATGGCATGAGATTCCCACAGTGATTTTTCTGCATCCACTGCAATCTCCAGATCCACATATGCTTTATTTCCAAACATCCGGCTGCGCAAAACATCAATGTCCTCCACACCTTCCTGGGAAGCAATATAATCCCGCAGCCGAATTTCATAGTCCTCCCCACAGGAAGTATCCATCATTTTCATCAATGCATCTTTCAAAATATCAACTCCAACTTTCAAAATAAACAGGGAGATCACCACGCTTGCCGTCGGATCCAGTACCGGAAACCCCATCATCGATCCGCCGATCCCCACCAAAGATCCAATGGATGACAATGCATCCGAACGATGATGCCACGCGTCTGCCATAAATGCCGGAGAATCCAGTATTTTCGCATAATATCTGGTGTACCAGTACATTCCTTCTTTGGAAAAAACAGAAACAACAGCGGCGATCAGGGCAATCTTTCGGGGAACGATCCATGTATCCTTCGCCCCGTAACAAATGCGTACGATCCCTGCTTTTCCAATTCCCGCTCCCGTTGCCAGCAGGATCATCCCCAAGATCAGTGAAGCAACACATTCCATCCGTTCGTGTCCATAAGGATGTTGTTTGTCAGCAGAACGTTTTGAGAGCTTCACTCCCCAAAATGCAATCCCTGTTGCAAACACATCCGACAGGGAATGCACGGCATCCGATATCATGGCGCTTGATTTTCCCAAAATCCCTGCGAACAGCTTAAAGGCTGTCAACATCACATTCCCCGCGATTCCTACAAAAGAAATCTTTTTTATCATTGCATTCTCATTGATTTGCTTTGCCATGCTACACACTATCTCTCAATTCTCTTTCTAAACTGTATGCACAATCCACAGATAACGTTCCTGTTCATCTGTCATGTTCGGATTTTTTCTTAACTTATGCATATTCACGCCCTTCATTGCTCATTTTATATTTCATCAATGATAATCTTTTTGCATTTTCTGCAACGAAATGCAGAAATTCTGTCCCCGTTGATTCTTCCTAAGATCCTACCTTCATCATTCAGGCGGTATCCGTTCATACCTTCCTGCCGCCACCACAAGGCATCATTACTGCATACTTTTCCCTGTTTCATTTCCTCTCCACAAAATGGACACTTCATAACAACATGACTCCTTTCTTAATTCTACACTCCTCTTGATTCAGATTTGTAAATAGAAATTATAACACTATAATTTTTCCTCGTACACAATCTTATTTCTTTCAAAATAACTATGCCCGACAAATCAATCGTGCATAACTATTTTCAGAATCCTCAACTACCTTGATTTTTCCCTGTGTTATAAAATAATTGATTCGTTTTGCATACCACGAATCCCTCATATTCACTGGATATTTTCCAAGAATATCACCTATTAACCTCGCTTCTTTTATCGGCGTCTTCGTAAGTATTTTCCAGATCAAAAAATCATAAAAATCTTCCGGAACCCCCACCATCTTTCCATTAAGACTTGCACGAAGGGGGCTATTATCTTCTCGTAATTCATTCCACATTGATTGATACATTCTTACTTCTTCTTTTCTTAATTCTCTTTCACAGTGTAAGAATCCAGCAAACTCCTCCGCAGCAATTTCGCCCCAATTTTTATAGGATATAATCACATTTCCATGAACGACATGTTCCGGCAACTTTACAATTCGCAGCGGATTTTCATATTTTGACAGAATACTGCATAAATGATAAAATCCACATGCAGAATACGCAGCATCACTATACCATATTCGGATTGTTTCTCCTTTCTCCAGATATTCCTTCAATCGTTGAGTTTCCCTCACATATGTTTTTGCCAAATTCCGAAGTTCCACATCTATTTCCAGATTCTTCCCCCTTTGTTCTTGAGCATACATATCTTGAGCATGCATATCATATATCAATTTTTCTCGATATTGACTGTCTGTTTCTTCTTGGATATTTCCTATATCAAGCATAAACCCAAGACAAATCACCTCTTCTGAAGTCCCTTCAATCCATCCCATATGTTCTCTTTTAGGCGGTTTCTTTTTGCCGGCAAGCCAAACAGAAGTCGGTCCATCCGTTTTCACTTTTATGATTGTACTTTTCGCAACCTTCATGGAAGCCGACTCACTTTCTGCAAATAACACTTCTATCATAAATTTTCCTTTCTCCCTTGTTTATAATTTTTACGACAACTTCTGATTTTGCGTACTATGTTGCCACTGTTCATTTTGATTTTTTATATTTATAGAAAGTCCATGATCCTATCAAAATGGGAAATCCAATGATTCCATAATTAACCCCTGTTGTCCCTATTGTACAAAGTCCATCTATGAAATGTGGTATTCTGCTCAACAATATTAAAACCATAATAATTGTAATCACTAAATACACTTTCTTTTCCATACTTCCCCATTTCAGAATTGTTTATTTCTTCTTTTTAGATTTTGCAGCGGGTAATTCTTCATACATAGCATGAAACAAACCTGTCAGAAACTCTTTGTTATCAACTTCGTCTACCAACAACATTTCTTTTGCCCCCTCATAAGGTAACTCATACAACGCTGTTGACATATAACGAATTGCTGATTTTACCGGTTTCACAAGTAATCTATCATCATAAATGCCGCCGACAATCTTGCCTCGATAATAAAGAATATATTCTCCCATCATCGCACGATATGTAATTTCCTCCAATTCCGATAACTGCCCTAAAACAAATTCCAAATATTCTTTACTTGACGCCATAATTTCACCTCAACTTCAAATTTTACCAATAGGTTCTTAAGCAAATGAAGCATAAATGATCTGAATCTCTGCGATCAAAATCAAACCAAGAATCCCATCGATCGCCAAATTATACATTGCCTCTGTCAAAAATATTTTTGAATGTGTTAATATATATTTTATTTTTTTGTTTCCAGTTAAAAGCATAATGATAAGTGATAAAACAGGGAACAAAAAGATTTCTATTTTATTCCCAAAATCATCTGGTATTCCATCTGCAAAATGTACAGGAATACTTTGAGATAAAAAAAGAACACCTACTATTGCCAATAAAATACCAATACCACAGATTATCCACGTTAATTTCCTACTGCCTGCCAATTTCATAAAAGTTCCTTCTTTCTATTACCAATTTAAAATTCTTCTGTTACTTCTAATCTCACTCCAGGGCTTAAATTTGTTAAAATAGAATTCTATTTTACATATCTTGCATAATCAAAATAGTCCCTAAAATATATCCGCAATCCCAATTCTTGAACCTTTCGTCATCATAATGAAAACAAGGATGTTTAAATACAATACCTGTTCCTATCCCATTATCAAAGGTTTGCAGATAATTCTCTTCATCACACGATAATACTTTGACTGAATCTGGAAACGCTTTTCCGAATACTTCTTCGTCTGAATACAGATCTTTTTGATACTGCGGTAACGCCAAGAACTTTCCTTTTATCAGAAAATTTACGCATACTCGTTTCATTTTCAAAGCCGGCATTTCTTTCTCCTCTGGTATATCATATAAAACCTGATCCATTTCAATTTTTGACAGATCCACACCTATGGCATCAAAAAAATCTTTTTGTTCTTGGGTAAGACTTTCCATAAATTCTGTATTCAAATCACCATTTTTAGAATAATCATTTGCTTTGTAAAGTAATTTCGTTGATTCGATATCGACTTCCAATTGCCATGGCAAACATTCAAAAAACATATCCGTCACTCCTCATCCAATCACTAAGAAATTTCATTTGTTCTTCCGTATGGAACCAATGCTCTCCATTTTTCATAACAGTAAGTACCGCATTCGTTTGTTTTGCAAATTTTGATATCGTTTCTCTGGAAGTCAAATAATCTTTCTCGCCATATAAAATGTACGTCGGGATTGTCCATGCAACAGGATTTTCTCTTACATAACAAAGATAGTCCCAGGAAAGAGTTTCTCCAAAATCTGTCTGAATTTCCTTTTTCTCCTGCAGTTCATTTTCTGTGACATCTGCCCACTCCATCATATCAGCAATCAATTTTTCCATGTCTACAACAGGCGAAATAAAGTATGCCTTCTCTATTTGTTGATTTGACAATGCCTGGATTGAAAAATAGGCGCCAATACTATTTGCGATTATCTCAACCGATTTATAATCTTTGCAAATCTCCTTAAAAAATGATGTGAATTCTTCTTTTGCTTCCCAGGGAAACTGTGCTGTATATTCCAGACCAATCACATCACAATTACGAAAGAATTGCGTATAATATGCCGCTTCTTCAGCACTCCCACCTTTTCCGTGTATATAAATAACTGCTTTCTCCATAATCGTAGCCCTCCTGCCACTTTCCCTTTTCTTCATTTTACCACAGGAATACAGAAAAACATCTCTAAAATCTCCCATTTTCTGTAATTTTATATTATACTGACACTATACGCCCGCGCGGCAGTCTGATGATCAAGAGGTACTTTTATGCAGAACATGAACTACTATTATGACTTTTCCGGCCAAAAATTCAATCACCCTTTAAGCTTAAGCATCAACAGCTTCGACCGCAAAGTATTTTCCAGGCAGACCAGTCTGGAACTGTCTTATGTATTAAAAGGACGCTATGAAGTCGTGACAGAACAGATCTCCCATCCACTGGATGAGCAGGAACTGGCTGTCATTGCCCCGGATGAAATTCATATATTGAAGAAACTTCAGCCGGACAGCGTCATTCTGACCATTCACATTGACTTTGAACGAATTCCGGAAAATATGCTGGGCTCCTGTAAAAATCTGTTCCATACGATTTTGTGTACACAGCAGAACAATACGGCTCTTTTACACGCCTTAAAAGAGGCGATCCGCCAGCTTCTGCTTGTACTTCTAGACGGAGATTCTTCAGAAGGAACTGATCTTTTTGCGCTCAATGAAATCATGATGAACATCCTCTGTATTACAAAAAAACAGCGAAATACTTCTTTTGAACAACTCCCGGTGGATTCCACCCACCACGAGAATTATGTCCGCGCTATTTCTTTTATTGACCGGCACTATCAGGAGGATATCCATCTTTCCGACATTGCAGAGACACTTTCTTTCAGTACAAGCTATACTTCCCGGCTTTTTACACGCTATACTGGACTTTCTTTTGTAAAATATCTGTCTTATGTGCGGGTGCGGGAATCTCTGGAAGATTTGTTAGAAGGGAAAGATTCCATTGAAGAAATTTCTGCAAAATGCGGGATGCCAAACTCCAAATCATATTCTCAGATTTTCAAAGAACTGTACGGGATCACACCAAGTACCTATCGAAAACGGTTTTTAAAAAACTTGCTTCCTCTTCCCGACATGGAAACACGCCCCATGGAGTTTACACAGGAACAAAAGGATCTGCTCTTTCATACCTTTCATCTGGATCAGAGATATCAATCCCCACTTCAGATGGAAGATATCCAGATCAAAGCGCAGGAGGATACTTTAAGCCTCACCATCACAGATGCCGGACAAAAAGAAATCCTGTTCCATCCCAACGGAAAGGATCTTCAGATCACCATTCGCCCTGCTTAGGAAAACCTGTAAAGTTTCACCTTTTCTAAATACTGTCATTTTTTGTCTTATTATAAAAGTGTTTTCCAAATTTCCAAGCAAAAAAGGACAAATTTTGCCGTTTATTATGTCGGGAAAAGGACGATATTTTTATCGCTTCATATTAAAATAAACCCAGAACTTATTCAGGAGGATTTTAATATGAATGCATATCCAAAACTGTTCTCTCCTATCAAAATTGGAGAGACTACTGTAAAAAACCGTGTATTTATGCCACCGATTTCTACCAATCTGGCTGAGAAAGGATACGTGACCGATGCGCTGGTCGAACATTATGCTGCCCGCGCCAAAGGCGGTGTGGGACTGATTGTGACAGAAGTAACCACAATAGAGCCTACTTATGTCTATCTGCCTGGAGATATGTCCATCTGTGACGATAGTTATATTCCAGGATGGGAAAAACTGACAGCTGCTGTTCACCAGTACGGAGCCAAAATTTTGCCCCAGCTGTTCCACCCTGCTTACATGGCATTCCCGATTCCAGGTACTCCAAGGCTGATCGCCCCTTCTTTCGTCGGACCATACTATGCCAAAGAAGCCCCAAGACCGGTCACTGTAGAAGAGCTTCAGATTATCATCCGTCAGTTCGGAGAAGCTGCACTTCGTGTGAAAAAAGCAGGCGGTGACGGTGTGGAGATCCATGCTGCCCATGCTCACGGACTGCTGGGAGGTTTCCTCTCTCCTCTTTATAACAAACGGACAGATGCCTATGGCGGAGATATCAACGGACGTCTGAAACTGACTTTGGAAGTGATTGCAGAAGTAAGAAAAATGTGCGGAAAAGACTTCATCATTGACGTCCGGATTTCCGGAGATGAATATTCTGACGGAGGTCTGAATTTAAACGATGCAATTTATGTATCCAAACAACTGGAAAAAGCCGGTGTCGATATGCTGCACGTTTCCGGAGGAACCACCATCAAACGTGGAAGTTCCATTCCTGCGCCTGGAACAAAAATGGGATCTCACAGCGCACTTTCAGCTGAAATCAAAAAGCATGTTTCCATTCCTGTTGCAACCGTAGGACGGATCACGGAACCATGGCTGGCAGAAGAACTGTTGGAAAATGACAAAGCGGATATCTGTATGATTGGTCGTGCGAACCTCTGTGAACCGGAATTTTGCAACAAAGCACAAAATGGACAGGAGGAAGAAATCCGCCCATGTATCGGCTGTCTGCGCTGCTTAAATGGTATTATGTTTGGAAAACGAGTGGCATGTACCGTCAATCCTTCTCTGGAACCGGAAAATGAAGATACCATCACTCATGCCAAAGAAGTTAAAAATGTCCTTGTAATCGGCGGAGGTCCTGCCGGAATGGAAGCCGCCTACGTTGCCGCAAGACGCGGACATCACGTAGTCCTTGCAGACCGTCAGGATTCACTGGGTGGAACTGTCCGGATCGCTGCTGTCCCGATCGCAAAGCAAGATCTGACACAGCTGATCAAATATCAGGCTCATAAGCTGGAACAGGCAGGTGTTACCGTTCTGTTAAATACAGAAGTAACACTGGACATGATCTTGAAAGACTATCCAGACTATGAAATCGTCCTCAGTGCAGGTGCAACTCCGATCGTTCCGGAATTTATGACCCACTTCAAAGACTGGATGACGGCAGATGATGTCCTCTACGGCAGAAAATTTCCAGGACATAAGATTGTTGTCATCGGCGGTGGTTCTGTAGGATGTGAAACTGCAGATTATCTGGCTCCGGTTCTTAATGACCGGTTCCCGAGAAATCGCGAGATCACACTGGTGGAAATGGCTCATGAGATCATGGAGACAGAAAGCGGACCGGGAAGAAGTCTGCTTGTTCAGAGAATGATGGAAAAGGGGATCCAGATCCTCTGTGATTCCAAAGTCGAAGAAGTGACCGAATCTACCATCAAATATACAAAAGATGGGGTTACACACGAAATCTCTGACGCCGATACTCTCGTTCTGGCAATGGGATATCGCCCATCTGATACTCTGGGAGCACAATTAGATGCTGCAGGAATTTCCTGTCACATGATCGGTGACTGTCAGAAACCTGGAAATATCAAAGATGCTATTACACAAGGTTATCAGACTGCATTGACTCTCTAAATGACAAAAGCTGAGAGATATCCTCACCTTTGATGATATCTCCCAGCTTTTTATTATGTCATCCCTCTTCCGATGCTCTCCCCCAGCTTCACCTTTGTTTCAATCCCCTGCTGAGAATTTTCCCAGATATCCGGATCCGGCATTGCTTTCCCTTTCTGAGTCAAAAGTACAATCGTTGATCCTCCAAATGCAAAATTTCCTTTCTCCTGTCCTCTTCGGACTCTTGCAGCTTGATGGCGGTTTTCAATCTTTCCAACCAGCATGGCTCCCACTTCCATCATAAGGATCGTTCCAAAATGATCCGAACATAACAGCGAAAATTCCCGGGCATTTTCTTTATAAACAGGAACATAATCGTTGGCGATTGGATTCACGGTATGAAGCACTCCCGGAATGGTTACATTTTCTGATTTTACTCCGTCATCTACATAAATATAGCGATGATAGTCTTCCACACAGAGTCGAAAGATCCACGCATATCCGCCTTCGTACCGCTTTGCAAGAGCAGGATTTTTCACAAGGCTTTCCACACTATAACTGGTATGTTTGATCTGAAAACGAGAAGTATCTTCGATTTTATATACACTCAGCCGTCCGTCACATGGACTAATCAGCCTGGTCGGATCCCGCACCACTTTCCTGGCTCCCGGAAGCGCTTTTCTCTTAAAAAATGCATTGAACGACTCATATTTCTTCTGTTCATATTGATACATCGCAATCCGATGTTTTCGGATAAACCACGGGATCAGGGGGCGTGAATATCCTGAATCCAAAAATGTTTCTCCCAGGCGGGAAATCTTTGGCTGGATCAGCCCTTTTAATAAAATCCGTCCCGCTTCATGACTGTAAAGCCATTCCAGAAATCGATCCTGTCCTGTGCTGCATTCTTTGACCGTTCCTTTTCTGTCTGCCAGCTTCATCGTCTAATTCCTCCTTTTTTCTAAATATGCCTGAAAAATCTTTCCCGGCAGAACTCCCACCATCCGCCTTGATAGAACAAAACAATCAGAACGGCTGCCGCCACAATTCCAACCAGAACAGCCAGTTCTTTATTCGATGGCTTGCGGAACTTAAAATCTGCCACAAACAAAGCACCAACAACCGCAACAGCAATATGCAGCGCATATAAGAACCACCCATATCCCGGAAACAAAATCGAGATTACAAACAACAACGGCAGAACAACCGACATAGATGTGATCGGAAGGCCTTGATAATACTTTCTGTTTTCACTGGTTTCCTGCTGTCTTTTGGTCTCCATCACATTGAAATATCCAAGACGGATCACTCCTGCAAGTCCATATAACACCAAAATAATCAGACTGTAAATATGACGCATTCCCAGTTCATAACACAACACGATCGGGAGCACCCCAAAACAGACAACATCACACAAAGAATCAATCTGGATCCCAAATTGTTTCTCATCCTCCGTCCGGTTCTTTTTTGTCCTTGCGATCTTTCCGTCAAACATATCACACAATCCAGACAGTGCCAGGCAAAATACTGCCCATCTCGTATGTCCCGTCACTGCGCAGAAAATCCCAATGATCGATGAGGTAAAACTGATGTATGTCAGCACCACCGTATAATCGTAAAATCCTATCATCCCTCAACACGCTCCTTTATACACTTCTTTTGTTCTCTCATTCTGTCGTTTCCTATCGTCAGCTGCGCTACAACTGTAAACACTGCACTGATCAGCAGCTCTCCATAATATCCCAGCCCCCGGCTCAATACCATTCCCGGCAGCAACAAAGAACCAAATACCGGCCGGAAAATATGTAAAAACAGAGTTTCGCTGATTCCCATCCCTCCTGGCAGAGGCAACATATCCACAGAAACAGAAATCACTGCCTGCAAAAATACCACATCAAAAAAAGAGGTTCCAGAAAGTCCAAATGCCAGATATACAAACCAGGTTGCCGCAAACAATGCCATTCTCTGTACAAATGTAATTCCAAATACAATCAGGATCACACCCAGGTGTTCCTTCAGGTACTCTGCCGTCCCACGATAGGTATCCATAGACATTTCCAGTTTTTCCACTCTCTCTTTTTTCGGTTTCATCAAGTGAAATCGCTCCAAAATCTGCATTCCTTTCATCAAGATCACTCGCGCAAGCACCGGGTGAAACACTAGAACTGTCATAAATATCACACAAAATACATTCAGTCCCAGCCCCAGATAATACACTGGGAGAATCCCTTCCAGATATCGGTGAAGAAATCCCTGTCCAAACAGAAGAATTCCGATTCCGATCACAACCAGTACCAGCTTATAGGTAATGGTCACGATCATTAAGACAACGGTAGACACCGGGATGGGTATCTTCTCTTTCTTCATATAATAGATCTGCATGGGCTGTCCGCCGCTTGCCGAAGGTGTAATACAGCTAAAAAAGAATCCAACTGAGGAAAACAGAAAACAGGTTCTCTTTTTCAGCTGTGTTCCGTAAGATTTCATCATATACCAGATGATAATGGATTCTCCCCATATAAAAAACAACACCAGTCCGACTCCCGGAAGCAGCCATTTCCACTGGGCTGTCTGAATTGCCAGTATCATACTCTCCAGATCTTCCCCATGAAAAACCCCATACAACGTCAGACCAAACACTGCAAAAAGAAATACCATGTTCCATACTGCTTTTTTCTTATCTCTCATGCCTCATCCCTCCTGCCAGTCGAAACATCCATCTTTGGATTCCTTCGCAAAATTTCTGATATCCCCGATACCAGGTTCCTTGTTTGCTGAGCCAAAAACAAAGTTCTGCCAGCAATACACCACCCGCCACGTCCCAGAGTACATGCTGCTTTGTTGTCAATGTGGACAAAAAGACACAGCCCGCAATACCGGCGGACAGATACTGATACCACTTCGGAATCTCTTTTCTTCCCCAGATCCCCAGAAAGCAAAACCAGCTGACCAAACAATGGATGGACGGAAATAAGTTATCTGCAGCATCGATAGAGTAAAGACAGATCACTATCTGATTCCAAAATCCGTCTGCCACGATCTCCGGTCTGGTATTGGTCGTTGGAAACAACACATAAAATACAAAACACACAATTCGAGATAGCGCATCTGCTGTAAAAAAGCGGTATACACTTTCTCGATCCTGCCTCGCGATCAGAATATAATTAACAGCCCAAAACAAATAGCATCCAAAATAAATGATCACTGTCCACGGCACAAACGGAATTTTATTATCCAGTACCGTCTCCATATGATAATGGTATCGTCCAGACGCAATCCATCTGCCGCCATTATATGCCAGTGTATTCCAGATCAGCGCAAGTGCGATCGGTACGATGCCATAAACCGGGATCAGATGTTTCCCTGTTTTCTTTGATTGATCCTTCATTTTCCTGATTACTTCCCCTCTGCAAGTTCGACTGTTTTCAGTATAAACACTTTTTGCCACTGACTCAATACTCTTTACTGTATCTTTAATAATCTTTAAGAAATCCTAAGAAATATAAACGATTTTACGGGCTTTGTAGGCATTTTTGTTGTAAATGTGTTAGGATAAATACTCACATTTTTTCCTTTTCACACGATATCGCATAAAAAAGAGAGCCTGCTTCCAAACTCTCTTAACACTATTTTCTTATTTTTCATTGATCCACTTTTTATACGCTTCCCATTATGAGGATGGTTTTTCTATGCTAAAAACATTATTTGATAAACGTAAATACGAATGTCAGTAATGCCAGAATGAACATTCCAAATGTCATAAGGTCTTTAAAGTCAAATGATTTTTTGTCCATCAGCACCACCTCCCATTCTATGTAGTACTGCATGTATTTCCGGTTTCGGAAAAACATTGGTTCCAGGCGTCATTTTGCTTACAATATAATATGTCACGGAAAGAAAATAATTGTCCTGATTCATTTTTTCTTTCTACAAAAAATTCCAAGGGCAGCTTTGACCCATATAAGCCAAATCTGCCCCTGTTTGGAACTATCTATGTTTCTGCAGTCCCTTTTTATATTCACTCCAAATTAGTCTTCTGCTACATCTTTCATGCTGAAGCTAAATCTTCCCATCTTGTCTTTGCCAAGGCATACAACCTTCACAATATCTCCAATGTTCAAAACATCTTCGACTTTGTTGACTCTTTCTTTCGAAATCTTGGAAATGTGAACCATCCCCTCTTTTCCAGGTGCAAACTCAAGGAATGCTCCAAATTCTTTGATGCTGATTACTTTTCCTTCAAAAAGCTGTCCTGCCTCAAAATCTGTCACAATTGTAGCAATCAGCTTTGCTGCTCTCTCCATGGATTCTTTTTCTGTACCACAGATAGAAACTGCTCCGTCATCTGTAATATCAATCTTCACACCGGTCTGTTCAATGATTGCATTGATTGTCTTTCCTCTCTGTCCAACAACATCTCCGATTTTCTGTGGATCGATCTGCATCTGAATGATCTTCGGCGCATACGTTCCTACTTCTTTTCTAGGCTCTGCAATTGCTTTATTCATTACTTCATCCAGAATATAAGTTCTTGCTTTCTTTGTAGCTGCGATTGCTTCTTCAATGATCGGTCTTGTCAGTCCATGAATCTTGATATCCATCTGGATTGCTGTGATACCTTTGTGTGTACCTGCCACCTTAAAGTCCATATCTCCAAAGAAATCTTCCAGACCCTGAATGTCTGTAAGAACCAGATAGTCATCATCTGTCTCTCCGGTTACCAACCCTGCAGAAATTCCAGCCACTGCTGCCTTAATCGGCACACCTGCTGTCATCAATGACATACTCGATGCACACACACTTGCCTGGGAAGTCGATCCATTGGATTCAAATGTCTCAGACACTGTACGAATTGCATATGGGAATTCAGACTCACTTGGAAGTACCGGAAGGAGCGCTCTCTCTGCCAATGCCCCATGACCAATCTCACGGCGTCCCGGTCCTCTGGATGGTTTTGTCTCTCCAACAGAGTAAGATGGGAAGTTATAATGATGCATATATCTCTTAGAAGTCTCTGCTTCATCCAGTCCATCAATTCTCTGTGCCTCTGAAAGAGGTGCCAGTGTTGTCACAGTGCAAATCTGAGTCTGTCCTCTTGTAAACATTGCAGATCCATGCACTCTTGGAATCAAATCCGTCTCTGCTGCCAATGGGCGAATCTGATCGATTGCGCGCCCGTCCGGACGTTTATGATCTTTTAAGATCATCTTTCTGACTGTTTTTTTCTGATACTGGTACACAGCTTCCCCTAACACTGCAAGCCATTCTTCATTTTCTGCAAAAGCCTCTTCCAACTTTTCTGTGATCACACGGATGTTTTCTTCTCTTGTCTGTTTGTCATCTGTAAAGACGGCTTTTTCCATCTCTGTCGGAGGAACAATCTCTTTGATTGCTACAAACAATTCTTCTGGAACTGCGCAGCTTGTATATTCGTGTTTTGGTTTTCCACATTCTGCGACGATTGTCTCAATAAATGCGATTACTTTCTGATTCAGTTCGTGTGCTGCAAAGATGGCGTCAATCATCTGTGCCTCCGGAACTTCGTTTGCTCCGGCTTCGATCATGATCACTTTCTCTTTTGTAGATGCAACTGTCAGCGCCAGATCAGATACTTCTTTCTGTGCTGCTGTCGGATTAAATACAAACTCTCCATCAACCAGACCAACCTGCGTTGTAGAAATCGGTCCATCAAATGGAATGTCAGAAATACTCGTAGCAATTGCTGCGCCGAGCATGGCTGTCAGTTCCGGACTGCAGTCCTGATCCACAGACATCACCAGATTTTCCAGTGTCACATCATTTCTGTAATCTTTTGGAAACAGCGGACGCATCGGTCTGTCAATGACACGACATGTTAAAATTGCATTTTCAGAAGCTTTTCCTTCTCTCTTATTGAATCCTCCCGGAATCTTTCCAACTGCATACAGTCTTTCATTGTATTCTACACTCAGTGGGAAAAAGTCAATCCCGTCTCTTGGTTTTTCAGATGCTGTTGCAGTACAAAGAACGGTTGTATCCCCGTAGTGCATCAAAACCGCACCATTTGCCTGCTTTGCCACTCTGTCAACATCTACGCGCAGAGTTCTTCCGGCAAGTTCCATCTCAAATTTCTTATACATAATATTCTCCTTTTTGTCTTAAAAACATTTCCCGGGACAAGCGTCTCCGAAACTACTGAAAAAAACACCGAAAATCCTTGATATCCTTTTCAGTGGTCTCGGGTACATATACTTGTCCGCAATCTTAATTATTATATCATATATAAATTAGAATCGCAAGAAATAAAAGACCTCTGCCTGCCGGATCATCCGGCAACAGCAGAAGTCTCACTTTCATGAATTATTTTCTTAATCCAAGTTTTTCGATCAAAGCACGGTATCTTTCGATATCTACTTTTTTCAGGTATGCAAGCAGTCCACGTCTCTGTCCTACCATTTTCAGAAGTCCTCTTCTTGAGTGGTGATCTTTTGGATTTGCTTTGAAGTGATCTGTCAGCTCATTGATTCTTGCTGTCAGGATAGCTACCTGTACTTCCGGAGATCCTGTATCTCCTTCACTTCTTCCAAATTCTGCAATAATAGCCTGTTTTTTGTCTTTTGCGATCATTGTATGATCCTCCTTTAATCTTAATAATAAACCGCCTGGTATTAAGTAATGGTCGGAGTATCCGATTACCGAACACCGGCTGAATCCTAAGATAGTATAACACAGGGATTTTCAGATGTAAAGCCCTATTTTTTCAGTTCAATTTTTAAAACTGTGTCCAGTTCATCCGGAAGCGGATAGCTGAATACCGGATTTTCTCCAAGCGCTACAAACGGTGTGTCCGAATACATTGCCGTATTCCACGCCTCCCCTCTTTGCACCTGAGCACCGCTGGAAAGAAATGTAACCGTTCCCAGCTCATCTGGATGGATTCCATACAATGGAAGGGCTCCAAGAGGTGTTTCATAAATATGTGCATACACGGTATTTTCTTTCTGTGTATAACGTCCCCATTCCGGTTTCTCATACTCGGAAATTCCACATCCATAGAGACTTTCTCCATTTCGTTCCATCCACTCTCCTACCTGAAGCAAAATTTCTCGACTTTCTTTTGGAATACTTCCCTTTGCATCCGGTCCTACATTCAGAATAAAGTTTCCCCCTTTGCTGACACATTCTACCAGCTTTCGGATGATCGTCTGCGGCGTTTTATAAGTATGATCATAATAGCAGTATCCCCAGTGGTTATTCATGGTCGCACAAAGTTCCCACGGGATTGGCTTTCCATTGAGATCTTTCATTCCTCCCGGCGGAATGATCATTTCCGGACTTGCAAAGTCCCCGCTATAACTGTTCGGATGATCCGTCACAATACTCCCATTCTTTTCCCCCGAACCTTCCAGACGGTTGTCAATGATCACATCCGGCTGATGTTTTCTGACCATGCGGATCAGTTCTTCTGCCTTCCAGGTATCCTCACACATATTGTCGTAGGAAAAGTCAAACCAAAGAATGTCCAGTTTCCCATAGTTTGTGACCAGTTCTTCCACCTGTCCATGCATGTATTCCAAATACCGTTCAAAATGAATCTCTTCGTCTTTATACGCCTCATTTCCGCGCATTGGATGGTGCATATCCTTGTATTTTGGATAATCCGGATGATGCCAGTCAATCAGTGTAAAATAAAGTCCGACTTTCAATCCTTCCGCACGAAATGCATCCAGAAATTCTCTTACCAGATCTCTGCCTGCCTTTGTATTTGTTGCTTTATAGTCCGTCAGCGCAGAATCAAACAGACAAAATCCATCATGGTGTTTTGCAGTAAGTACTGCATACTTCATACCTGCTTTTTTTGCAAGCTTCGCCCATTCTCTCGGGTTGTAATCAGTTGGATCAAACTGCTTGAAGTATTGTTCGTATTCTTCTGTTGTCATCCGCTTTTCAGACATCACCCATTCGCCCAGTGCCGGAATTGCGTACAGCCCCCAGTGGATGAACATTCCAAATCTTTCTTTTCGAAACCATTCGGTCCGATTCCATATTTCCTGATTCATTCTTATTTTCCATATCCTTTCATTTCATACACAGTACCATTGTGTTCCCGACTTTCTTCTGCAGCCAGTGCCATCAGATGACTCTCTATAGATTCCGATGCAGCACTTACACTTTTTGCTGTTCCACCGCCTGCTACCAGTTCCACAAAGTCTTTCATCATAGAGACATCACTTCCGCTGTGCCCTCCTTTGGGGATTTTCACCTGAATCCGGGTTGTATTTCCAGATGCAAAATCTTCTAACACAATTTCATTTTCTTCCATATTTCCACGAATCTGACCTTTGGTTCCCATCAAATTAATGATCCGTTCACATTTATTTGTAAATGCACACATGGTCAGACTGGCTGTCACACCGTTTTCAAACTCCAGATTTACAATCTGATGGTCCACCACATCATTATCGCAATGATACACACATCTTCCATATGGGCCATCTTTTAAGGCATCCAGCAATGCATTCTTATCTGTCTGAAGACTGACGACTCTGGCAAATGTTCCACCTTTTTCTTCCAGATCTTCTAAATAAAATCGCGGTGCAAAATACGGACATTCGTCTCGGTGGGCACATCCATCCAGACAGTAGTCTGGAGCACCTTCCGGTGCATTTTCTTTCTTAAAATGCATCAGATTTCCAAAACTTCCCAACCTTGTACAAGATGCACCTGCAAGCCACAATAAAATGTCCATATCATGGCAGCACTTCTGCAGGATCATTGGACTGCTTAAAGATTTATTTCTCCAATTGCCCCTCACAAAGCTGTGCGCCATGTGCCAGTATCCCACACTTTCAATATGCTGGATATTCACAAGCTGACCGATTGCACCTTCATCCAGAAGTCGTTTCACTTCTCTGAAAAACGGAGAGTAACGCAGCACATGACAGATACTGATCACTTTATCATAATTTTTCGCAATTTCTCCAATTTCAACCAATTCTGATCGTACTGGGGAAATTGGTTTTTCACATAAAATGTGATATCCTTTGTCCACCGCCAGTTTCAGTGCCTCGTAGTGCATCTGATCCTGTGTACAGATTAAAACGCAGTCTGCCATTTTCGGACGGTTCAAAAGTTCTATATCCGATTCCACCGCATTTTCCGGAGCAATATTATGAAGTTTGGCAAATTCTTCTCTGCGATCTTTTCTTGGTTCTGCTACTGCTATAAATTTTAATTCATTTGGGTAGTCCAGCGCATAGGAAGCATATGCTTCCGCGCCTCTTTGTCCGGCTCCCAAAAGAATCGCTGTCACTTGTTTCATATTCCTCTTCTCCTTTTAGCCTTTTACTGCACCGCCGGATAAAGCTTCGATAAAATGTTTGCTAAAACAGCAGAACAAAATTACCGGAGGCAGTAAGATCACGACGATTGCAGAAAACATTCCGTTATAATTTGTTGAAAACGCATTCTGGAACTGTGCCAGAATTGCAGGAACAGTCTTTAACTCTTTCGTAGTCAACACCATAGATGCCCAGTAATACTCATTCCAGTAATTCATAAACGCCAGCATTGCTGCCGTCAAAATTCCCGGACGAGCAATCGGCAGCATGATCTTGAAAAATGTCTGCGTGTATCCACACCCGTCGATCCTTGCTGCTTCTTCCAGCTCCACCGGAATCGTCAGAAAATAGTTTTTGATGACCATAAAGCTGACCGCGATACCACTACATGTATAAATCAGAATCAAACCTGCATGACTGTCATTGATTCCCATACTGTTGACGAGATTATAAACAGGGAAAGTCATTGCTGTCGGTGGAATAAATAAAGTAGACATCAACAGAACACTGACTGCAGATTTAAACCTGAAATTCATTCTTGCCACAACATATGCTGACATGGAAATCATAATAATACTGAGTATGACCGAGATACCCGCCACTTTAAAGCTGTTAAAAAAGTACCGCAGGATATGCATATCCCTAAATACTCCAATATATCCATCAAAACAAAGTTCGCTCGGCAGAGTAAATCCAGGCTCTGCCAGAGGATCTGCTTTCAACGAAGAAATTGCTACCCAAATAACCGGAAACAAAGAGATGACACATACCAAGATCATCACGATATATGAAACGATTTTTCCAAGAGTCCCCACTCCGTGGACCGCTTCATTTTCTTTTCCTTTTTTCTGTCTGCTCATCATCTTATGCCTCCTTTCTGCTGTTTTCTCTCACGGAATAAAAGATTGATGATCAGAATCAACACCAGACCACCTAAAATCTGAATTGCACCAATTGCATTTGCGCGTGCATACTGTGCTCTCGGACTGACAACAGCAAGCTCCCGAATCAAGAAACTGATACTCTTTGTCCCTGCTGCTCCGTTGGTCAGGAAATACACTTCGTTATATAACAAGAAACCTGCAGATACAGACAGAATACTGATAGTCTTCAATGTATCCTTGATCAGCGGAAGAATAATACAACGATCCAGCGTCCAACCCTTCGCTCCGTCTAAAAGTGCTGCTTCACGCACTTCCTCCGGAATTGCAGAAATCTGTCCCAGAACCATGATCATATTGGTTCCCGCAAAAAAGATATATGCACATGTCAGTGCGATCATATTGACCTTTGGTATAAACAGGACATTATCCTGAAAATTCGGTACAAATATGCGGATGATCTGGTTAATGATTCCGTACTTTGGATTATATAACTGCAAGAAGATCAATCCCATTGCAGCAGAAGAAATAATATTGGGAATGACATAAATATTTCTTGCAATCTTCCACCCTCTGCATTTCTTGGAAATTACAAGGGCCACACCTGTTGCAATCGGAACCTGAATCAAAAGACCACACAATGCCCAGATTGCCGAGTTTCGAAGACCTTCCCAAAAATATGGATATTTTTCAAAAATATATTTATAGTTATCAAACAAATGTCCAATGGAGTACATTTGCATATCATTCAAATTTGTATAGTCCCATTTTGCAAAGGAACTGATGATCACAGTTAAGATCGGATATAAATAAAACACACAAAAGCATACCAGAGTTGGTAAAAGAAAGAAGAAAATAAACAGATTCTTTCTCAACTTTTGTTTCTTTCCAGTTGTTTCCATTTTGCTACCTCCTACTCTGGAAATCTACATAAAAAAGGAAGCTGCTCCTAAATAAGCTTTCTGCAAAGAGCAGCCTCCAACATATACCATTAGCCGATCAGACCGATCAACTCTGTTTTTAACTCTTCAAATTTTGCATTTACATCGACTCCGGAAACTGTTGATTCAATCAGTTTATTTCCGATTGCGTTTGCAATATCTGTTCCCCATGCAGAATCAATGGTTGCCACCACATACTCTGCACCGTTTGCCTGAGAACATGCCTCTGCAAGAAGTTTTGTCTTCTCATCCGCGCCCTCTGCCAGTGCATTTAAATCCAGTGTTGTTGTACATGGATTTGCGCCTACCTCTTTGAAGATTTTTGTCTGCACTTCATCACTTGTCATATATTTTACAAATTCCAATGCCAGATCTTTTTCTGCATCACTCATGTCATTTGCCGCTGTAATCCCGCCGCTTGCAGAAGATAAGGAAACACTTCCCGGGAAGATTGCTGGTTTGAAGTTTGTTGTATCTTCAAATCCACCGGCTGCCCATACACCGTTAAAGAATACCGCAGACTGTCCTTTATTAAAGTCTGCTGCCCAGTCATTTGCACCATCATCTGCGTTGCTGCTGGCATTTGCAGACCCATTTTTCTGATCCATGCCTGCAACCTGCTTAAATGCTTCTTCAAATTCTTTGGATTCAATCGCTTCTTCTGTCAGCGCTTCTTCCACAATTTTCCTTCCATTTTCAGACATTCCCAGAATGGCATTAAAGCATCTTGTGGATCCCTGTCCTGCACCATACGCGTATACGTCTCCACCCAGAGAACGTACTTTTTCCATTGCTCCTTCAAAATCACCCCAACTTTTCCATGTATCCGGTGTTCCTGTACCTGCATCCTTCAACACTTTATCGTTATACCAATATCCCAATGTCAAAAGCTGGTCATGTACTGTATAAATTTTTCCATTCACATCATTCTGTGTGTAATTGATTCCGACATTCTCTTTGATTCCCTGTTCATCTATGTATGGTTTCATATCCAGAAGAAGATCCTGACTGATTGCTGCCAGAGATACCGAACGACCTGCAAGATCCACCATATCTGGGTATCCTCCTCCTGCTACTTTATTTTCAACTACACTGTCTATATCTTCTGTCGGAATTGCTTTGAACTCCACTTCTCCATCTGCATGTTCTTTTGCAAATTCGTCATAAATATCACGCATAACCTGAGCAGGTGCCCATTCGCTGGCATCCTGATAATACCCGTGATAAAATTCCAGTACTTTATCATCGGATGCTTCTGCTTTCTTGCTTCCTCCCTCTGCTTTTTTCTCTTCGGACTTTCCGCATCCGGAAACAGCGACTGTTGCCACCATTGTTGCAGCCAAAATCAGGCTGATGATTCGTTTTTTCTTCATTCCTAAATCCTCCTTCGATTTCCTGTTGGACTTAGAATATCACGATCACCAGCCTGACTCTATGGATAGAATTGACTCTTTCTTGCACTTTTTCTGGTTTTTCGGAGTCAATTTTTCGTTTTTTGTAATATATTTATGATTCTGCCGTTTTCTTGTAATTTATTTACCTCTTATTTTGTCATATTGATATCAAAATAAAGATATCCATTATTATTTACTGTAATAACTGCCTGCTTTTTCTGTGGATCGTATTGTACCTGCGGCATATCATATGTTCCATTCAACCCTGTCACATTTTCAATAACCGGTGCCTGATCCAGCTCTTTTAACACAATCACAGAATTTCTTCTTTCCCCATTCTTTGTGTGGTTGATGTAATTCTCGTGTACCCATGTCAAAGCCTCATCCTTTGACATTTGCGGAAGTTTTTTTGCTTCCTCTGCATTGGATGCCCCCTTCCACAATTCCTCTTTATTTGTACGATAATTATTCAGACGTACTTCTATTTTGGAGTCTTTCCCATGAAGTATCACTGAGGTGTGCGGATTTAATGTGACATCTGTATATACCTCTTTTCCATTCAAAAGGGATAATTTCATATCAGTTCCTGTTTGTTTTACATCTTCATTATATTTGGAGTTGTACAGATACCAACGGTTTTCCAGTCTCTGTGCAAACAGATCTCCTGCATACTCCTGCGGATATAATTCATTCAAATATTGTTGTTTTTTCTCTAAAGTAGAAAGTTTTTCATCCTTTCCATCCACGATCTGCACACTGCTGTTTTCCAACGCCTGTTCCACCCTGCTTCTATCGATCACTGTCGGAACTGCCGGAATGTTTCCATAACGTCCGGTTGTATAAAGCGGAGACTGTGCCATTTCCGTAATCAGTCCTGCAAAAAATTCACCATTTCCCATCTGCGAGAAATTTCCATGGATCAAAGCCTTTGTTCTCGCAAGGATCTCCTGTTTTGACGGTGCAGGATTCTGCACAATATAACGGAAAAATTCCTGAATTACATTTGCATAAAGCGGAGACTGTTCGTTGCGTACTCCATAAGTATATGCCGGATGTTCAAAATTGTATACACATCCTCCATTCAAATAAATCATCATCGCTTCCATTCCGACCATTGCTTCTGGTTCTGTCAGCCACTGTCTGTTTCCCTGTGACTTTCCAATATTTCCGTCTGCAAATAATTTCCACTTTCCGGTCTCATACCATTTCCAGGTATCCATCAACCCACCCCACTGATAGGTATGATCCGTCAGCCACAATCCTGTCATATAACTGCTGGTCGGTGCATCATTTCCCTCTGCTGCCGGAGTATTTTTATACATAAAGATCATATTTTCCCAGTATTTTTCCACTGCTTCCCGAAATGCAGTCTGACCTTGCGAGCCAAATGCCCTCTCTATAGAACCTCCGTTATTCTGCTCTGCCCAGATAAAAAATCCGCCATGTTTTGCCGACAGCTCCAGATAGTTTGCTGCCATATTTTCTAAATTTGCAGTCCATACCCAGTAATTCTCTGTACTGAAAATACCTTGCAGACAACTATATTTCGTATACATCTGATCGATCCACTCAGTTGTCAGCCAGTGGGTCGCTGTATATTCTGCCGCATTTCCTGCAGTAAATACTGTCAGCACCACCGGAATCGGCTCATTTTTTCCTGTCTTTGGATTTATGTAATTTTGTGCCTCCTCCAGATAATGTTGATAAAAGTCAGATGCTGTCCCTTCTTTTTTGGGAAGATCATCTGGATGAAGTTCGATCACGGTATATGGTTTTAAATCATCTGGAACTGTTTCCCACTTTCCAATCAGCGTATCATCACCCCAGAATCCATATTCTCCCCGCTCATATTTCGGACCATGTGCATATAACGGAATGATCATCAGTGGATGTTCATTGGAAATTTCTCTTCGTTTTTGTGCCGGTACCCACTCTCCTGGTTTTTGAAAGGTTCCGGATGCGGTAAATTTTGCCTCTGCATAGACCACTTCATCGCCCCATGTCTGCTCTCCGGCATAACTTTTGAGCTGAAACTGTTTTGCATTTTCCGGAATATCCAGGTTTACTTCAATCGCCTCTGTCCGTGCAGAAATTCCATCCGGATACTGTTCCTGTGTACTATACAGAACCATATCATCGACAACTGCCTCAATCCTTTCTACATTCGCATATCCTTCCTGTGTTCCTGCGCTGGCGTCAATTCCAAAGTAAGCATGAAACTTTGACACTTTTGCTCCCTCAATGTTATATGTGATCACAGACGGCGAAGCTGCAACTGTTCCGATTCCTTTATCAAAACTTTTTATTTCCCCGCCTGGCATTGTCAGACTGATCTTTGTATCCTGCCCGTTATTCCCCAATGTAAACGGATGATCCCGCTGTACTGTTTTCTCCGGATAGGCATCCCCGTGTGTAGCCGATACCCATTCCAGATCTGACAGATAATACTCTTTTTCTTCCTGTGCACGCACTTCCAGGCCGGAAGGCGCCATTGCAGAGATAAGAACTGCTGCTGTCAAAATTCCCACAACTTTTCTCATGATTGTTCCCATACTTCATCTTTCTCCTCTCATTTGATTTTACCGGCCGAATCGCATTCCACGGTTTTACATATACCACGGATACAGATATTCTAATTCACACGGATTTCCTGTAACATGAAATCTATCAACCAAAATATGGAGAATATTTACTTTTTTCGATTTTTTTATGGTATTTTGTTATCCACTATTTGCAGTCTCATTAAAAAACGCCGTACCACTTGTGATACGACGCTTTTGTTATTGATATAACTGGGTGTAAAACTGTTCTTCTTCTACGGTTTGTCCCAGCACTTCCATGATCTGATTTCGGAAATTCTCCAACTGACCGGTTGTCCAAAGGTTGTCCGGAACTTCGATGATGCGGTCTGCCCCACGAATTGCCTCTACCGCATTGCACATTCTCGGAATTTCTTCCTTGTAATCATCCAGTTGAATTTTCGGACTGGATGGCATCTGCCCGGTTTCCAGCAGAATTCTTTTTTGCACCCGTTCACTGAGCATATATTTTAAGAACTCCACACTGGCATCCATTGTCTTCTGATTTTCCGTATTTCCCACAATATATCCAAGACATACCGAAGAGCTGGCGATCGTACTGCCGTCTTTTCCCGGAAATGGTGCATAGCAGGCATTGATCTTTTCATCGATTAATTTTCCGGCCCACACCCCGTTGATGTACATTGCCGCATTCCCGCTGTTAAACATACTCCCTTCATCCCGATATCCATAATTTCTGCCTGTACTGTCCCCGTACTGCAAAATCCGTTTCATCGTTTCCAAAACTGAAAACACATCTTCTTTCTTTAGGAGCATTGCATGATTTTTGACCGCGTTCTTCGCATCCTGTGAGGTATCTAAAAACAATGCATCTGCCAGATACGCACTGTTTTCTTTTGTAATCTGTACCGGAATCACTTGTTTTCCCTCTGCCTGTGTCCATGTCTGTATCTTCTCGCAGACTTCCAGAAATTCATCCCATGTCTTTGGTATCTTCGAAATTCCTGCTTTTGCAAACAAGTCTGCGTTGTACCAATAGCCTCCTCCAAGCAACAGCACATCTGACACGGTATAAAGTTTTCCGTTCTTTTGCCAATAAGAAATAATTTCCGGCGCCACACATTCTGCAAACTCTGAATCTTCCTCCAAATAAGGCATCAGATCTGCCGCCTTATTTTTCTCTTCCATAAACTGATACACGGAGTCTTTTCCATAACCACCGGTAAAGATTAAATCTGGTACTTCTCCCACAGAAAGCATGTTTTTTGTTTTTTCGATCACCTCATTAGAAGAAGTCATAGACATCAGATTCAGCTTGATCTCCGGATGTTCTTTTTCAAAATCTTTATAAATCTGCCGCATTCTGACATGTTCCGGTTCCATGGAACCCCATCCATGGATCAGCGTAATCTCTGTCTGTTCCTGCTCCTTCTTTCCACAACCGCTCAACAGGCAGAAAGCCAGCATCCATATCAGAACCCACCTTGCCTTTTTCATAAACTTTTTCCTCCGGACTGTCCATATTCTTTCGGAGGACAGCCTGCATATTTTTTAAATACTTTTGAAAAATATGCAGTATCTTCAAATCCTGTCAATGCTGCAATTTCGTATATTTTTTTATCTCCTCTTATCAGAAGCTCCTTTGCCTTTTCTACCCGCAGAGAATTGATCGTGTCAAACAGATTTTCTCCTGCTTTCTGTTTATAAAAACGACTCAGATAACTGGCGCTGACATGTACTTTTTCTGCAATATCAGCCAGTGTCAGACGTTCTGTATAGTGATTTCGAATATACGCCTGCACACGCTTTAACAATGTGTCCGCCTCTTCTTCTGTTCCCTGCTCTTTCGGAACGACAAATATCTGTTTCCCGTTGTCTGCTTTTCCTCTTCCATACGCCTTTGTCTGCTCATAAATGCTGGTAGAATCTTCCCCTTGCTGATAAGAAGGACTGCACAAAATCTGCGGAAATTCCCCCAGAAAATTTTTACAAAACGCTCGCATTTTTTCACAGCAGTTTAAAATCTCATCTGTCTGTTCGCTGTCCTTCACAGTCAGTATCAGCCCTTCTTCCTCGTTCCCCGGAGATAATGCACGATACTCAAAAGAATGAAAGGCATGGAGAAAGAATTTCCGAACCTTTTCTCCTTGCTGCACCGGTGTTACTAAAATCATCCGATACCATGTCATCGTTTCGCTTTCCAGACGCTGTTTGATGTTCTCAATCGCCGCTGGAATTTCTTCCAATGCTGCTGTCTTTACAATATAATCACTCACCTGATACTGAATAGCTTTTCGTGCATACTGAAAATCTGCATATGCCGTCAGAAAAATCACAGAGGTACGGATATGATTTTTATAAATATACTCTGCGACCTCCATTCCATCCATCAGTGGCATTTTGATATCAATGACAGCAATATCCGGAGCGTCTTTTTGAATCTGCGCAAGCAGCTCCTGACCATTTTGGGCAACATAAACCAGTTCACATCCAAGCTCTCCCCAAGGGATCAGCTTTTCCAGCCCTTCCCGGATATAAGGCTCATCATCTGCAATCATCACTTTCCACATGACTTTATTCCCCCTTTTCCAGAGGCAGCCGCATCGTCACACACGTTCCCGCATCCGGCGCACTCTCAATTTCCATCGAGGCCTCGTTTCCATAAATGGCATGAAGCATCTGCTGCGTATTCGTAAGTCCGATATGTGTATGCTTTTCATCTCCTGCGTCCTGCCATTTACTTTTCAACTTTTTCAAGTCAAATCCAACCCCGTCGTCTTTGACTTGAATCCACAATTTCCCTTCCTCTTTTCGTGCTTCCACCTGAATATGACCACTGCCCGGTTTTGGCTCCAAACCATGGGCAACCGCATTTTCAACCAGAGGTTCCACACTCAGACGTGGGATTCTTGCCTCTTTGACTTCTTCACTGCAAAAGATATCATATGTGATCTTTCCTGTAAAGCGTTCTCTTTGCAAAAGGAGATAAAACTCAATCAACTCCATTTCCTTAAACAACGGAATTTCAATCTCTCCGTTCCGGAAAATTTTCCCCTGAATTAATCTTGCAAAGGCACTTAGCAGCTTCTGAAGTTCTTGGTTTCCCTGTAATCCGGCCTTCATGCTGAGCATGGATAACACATTAAACATAAAATGCGGATTAATCTGAGACTGCAAATATCTGACTTGTGCCTGTGTTGCGAGAAGCTGTTTTTCATAAACCTCTGTGATCAGATTTTTAATTTGTCCAGTCATCTCATTAAACCGAAAGCTGATTTCGTCAAATTCTCTTGTATCAAATTCCCGCATCTGCGCATCCAGATTTCCATTTCCGAACTTTCGGATATCTTCACCAATCAGCTTTAAAGGTCGGGTCATTCGGATAGAAATACCAAACACAGCCAGAGTTGTAATACCGATCACAAACAAAAAAATCAGCGCAAACGGCTGCATTGCAGAACGAATCGATGCATAGATCAGATTTTTAGGGAGCAGCATCTTGAGCTCCATTCCAAACCCAGTCTTCCCTCCATAAAACAGATTTTTCTGGTTCTCCACCATCACTTCACTACTGCCGAATTTTTGAATACGCGCCAACTGCTTGGCCTGTGTTCTGCCCGTTTCATTTGCAAACAAAATCTGCCCTTTTTCACCTGTGACAAGCCATCCTCCGCCTGGATACTGTTCGGTTTTTGCAAATAGCGCATCCACAGCCGCTTTCCCGATGGAAAGAATACAGCATCCGGACTCTTTTAACTCATCATCGTATACACGTATGCATACATAGGTACGTTCTTCTTGTGCTAGATACCAGTATTCATTGTCACTTTTCAGAAAACTGGCATTAATTTCTCTGTAAATCTGATTCTGCAATTCTACATTTTCCACTGTCTCCGGGTAAAATCGGCTGCTCAGCCATTCCTCTTTCTCGTTAAACAGATAGATGCAATCTATAAACGGCGAAGAAGAATCCACCATATTCACCTCCGAAAACAAATCTGTGCTGTTTACAAATTGTTCTCTTGCTTCTTCCTGGTTATACTCTGTTCCCTCTATAAAATGCTTTAAAACATTATTATGTCGCAGAGCAATCACCATATTTTCCATATTTTTGATCCTTGTATCAAACTGTCCACTTGTATTCTCCAGATAAAATTTCAAATCAGAATATGCCTGCCTGGAGAAATGAAAAATTGACAATCCAACCTGAGCAATTCCCAGAATCAGAGCTGAAAAAATACAGGCTGACAGAGTCAAACCGATCAGCTTTGTACGAAAACTAGGCTTTCTTTTTTCTTTTTTCATGAATCACCTCATCGTTGAATCTGAAAATATTCCATACCAAATAAAAGGTCTCTATCCACCTGCTTTTTCAATTCTTGCAGAGAAGAAAACTTACTTTCTGGTCTTTCAAATGCACAAAACTCGATTTCTACATGCTTTCCATAGGCGTTTCCTTGATAACCGAACACATAAACTTCCGTCAAAAGTCTCTTTTCTTCCGTCACAGTAGGCTTAATCCCAAGATTTCCGATTCCGTGATACCAGATTCCATCCATTTTCACCCTACACGCATAAACCCCGAATCTTGGAGCTGTTTTTTCCTGTTTCCATGCTACATTCAAAGTCGGAAATCCCAGCGTTCTTCCAAGTTGTCTGCCATGTTCTACGATTCCATCTGTACAATACCGATATCCCAGAAGTTCCTCCGCAAGTTCTATATTCCCGTTCCTCAGCGCTTCCCGAATGTACGTACTGCTGATTTCCCGGTTTCGATACAATGCTTTCTCTACCACTTCCAGCTGGTATCCATACTGCTCTGCATAGTGTCTAAGCATATGGATGTCTCCTCGTTTCTGATGTCCAAAATGAAAATCTGTTCCCACTGTAATATACGATGCATGTAGCTGTTTTACCAGAATTTTCTCTATGAATTCTTCTGCTTTCATTTCACGGATTTCTCTGGTAAAAGGGCAAATGATCAATGTATCTATCACATTCTCCAGATGAGCCTTTTTCTCTTTTTGCGTCATCAGCGCCTCTTTCCCCATATCAAATGCAAAAACAACACTTTCCATCTTCTCTTCGTCTGCACATTTTTTGATCCTGCGAATCAGTTCCTGATGCCCTCTGTGCAAACCATCAAATTTTCCAAGTGTAACGGCTGTTTTGTTTTCAGTCTGATAGCTGCTTAAATCTGTTACATAGTGCATGGTTACCCTCTTATTTCTTCCTGATTCAGAAACATTTTTTCTACTTTCAGTTTCTTCCCGTTTTCATCCACACGAAAAATACCGATAAAATGATGTTTTGAATCGTATACACGTATTCTTTCTTGTTTCCTTTCATCCGGCACATATTCCAAAAAATGAACCGGAATTTCGTTTCCGTTATATGCAAGCGCCTGCCCTTCTTCTTTTACTATCACAGCAGGATATTTGGAAAATACCATATCCAGTGGCATCAGAATTTCTGAAAGCTTTCCCTGTTCCTTCTTTTCTTGTATCTCGGAAAGCTTCAGGCTTTCCTGAATCTCAAATTGACTCACCTTTGTGCGCAAAAGTGATTCCATACATCCAAAACAGCCAAGTTTCTCACCAATATCATGACATAGCGTACGAATATACGTCCCTTTGGAACAGGAAACTTCCATTTTCACACGGGGCAGAGAAATTTCCAGAATCCGGATGTCTTTTATTTCTACTCTGCGGCTTTTTCGTTCGATCGTCTTTCCTTCTCTCGCCAACTCATACAATTTTTTCCCATTTACTTTCAATGCTGAATACATAGGAGGAATCTGATCATATTCTCCCACAAAGTTCATCACACAGTTTTTTACCTGTTCTTCTGTAAGTTCCTGTGTGTCTCCTTCTTGCAGCACAGTTCCAGAAATATCCTGTGTGTCCGTTTCTTTTCCAAGCAGCAGTACTGCTTCATATGTCTTATCTTTTTCCGTAAGCATATCGCATACTTTCGTTGCTCTTCCCAAACAAACAGGAAGCACGCCTTCCGCATCCGGATCCAGCGTGCCTGTATGTCCAATCTTTTTCTGTCCTGCGATTCCCCGCAATTTTGCTACGACATCATGGGAAGTATATCCTCTTTCTTTATATACATTCAGAATTCCGTTTATCATAACAATTCCTGTCTTTCCTTTTTATGCCTCATTTAACTGTAGTACAATCTGTCCAAGCAGATTGTTGATCACATCGTGTGCCGAACCTTTCATCGTAACTCCCGCCGCACGTACATGGCCTCCTCCGCCAAAATACTGGGCAATCCTGCTGACATTCACCTTCCCTTTGGAACGAAGACTGACTTTATACTCCTGTGTATCAATTTCATGCAGGAATATTGCCACTTCCACCCCCCTGGTCTGACGCAACTGTGCTACAATCCCCTCCAGATCGCTTGGCACTGCCTCAAAAAATTCCATCTCTTTTCTGGATACTACAGAGACCACAACTTGCTTTTCCAAAACCAGCATACTTTCCAAAAGTGCTCTTCCAAGAATCTGATTTTGGATATATGTTTTCTCAAAATAAGTTTTTTCAATGATTTCACTTCCATTGATCCCTTTTCTAAGAAGCTGTGCTGCCACTTCCATTGTTTCCGGTGAGGTACAAGAATATTGGAACACTCCCGTATCATGTGCAATTCCCATATACAGAGCTTCTGCACACACTTTGCTTATTTTTTTGTCATCCAGCAGTGTGTAGACCAATTCTGAGGTAGAACTTGCATTCGGAGAAATGTAATTGGTCTTTGCAAAAGCATCGTTGCTCACATGATGGTCAATACACAAGGTATCTGCCGCCTGATGAAACAACGCAGCAAATGGTCCAAGGCGCTTCTCGTCTCCACAATCCAGGCAGATAAACAGATCATATGCCTGATCCTGCGGCAGCGTATGTCTGATTTCTTCTGTCCGTGCGATCAAAGAAAAGGAGGACGGTATCTCTTCCAGATACAAATCTGTCTCAATCTCCGGAAACTGTTCTGTAAGATAGAGGTAAAGTCCCATGGAAGACCCTACACAGTCTCCATCCGGGCGAACGTGACCAGCAAGTGCGATCCGCCTCTTTCCTTTTAAAATATCAGATAATACGATTTTCATACCTGCCTATTCATCCTCACTTTTTAAATCTTTTGTCAGATCATTGATTTTCTTTGTCATATTCACACCGTACTCAATAGACTGATCCATGATAAAACGGATTTCCGGTGTGTTACGCATATTGATTGTTCTGGCCAGTTCACGCCGGATATATCCTTCTGCACTCTGAAGTCCTTTGATCGTATCTTCCTGAGCCTTCTCATCTCCCAGCACACTGATGTATGCTTTGCATGTCTTCAGATCCGGTGCTACTTCCACCGCTACCACGGAGGTCATCGGTGCCACTCTCGGGTCTTTGATACCTCCGCGCAGGATGTTGCTCAGTTCTCTTTGGACTTCAGTATTGATTCTTGTATTTTTAATACTGTTTTTCCTCATAACTGCTCCTTATTTTCTCTCTACTTCTACCATTTTATATGCTTCTACAAGGTCTCCCTCTTTGATGTCATTATAATTTTCAAACACAAAACCACACTCATAACCTGCTCTAACCTCTTTAACATCATCTTTAAAACGTTTCAGAGATGCCAACGGTCCGTCAAAGATCACAATGCCATCACGAGTCAGACGAACAGAACAGTTTCTCTCAAATGTACCATCCTGCACATAGGAACCTGCAATGGTTCCAACTCCGGATGCCTTAAATGTCTGACGTACTTCTGCGTGTCCGAGCACTTTTTCCTCAAATACAGGATCCAGCATTCCTTTCATAGCGGCCTCAACGTCTTCAATAGCATTGTAAATGACTCTGTAAAGTCTCAAATCTACACCCTCACGGTCTGCAATCTCTTTTGCTGTTGCATCCGGGCGCACGTTAAATCCGATAATGATTGCATTAGAAGCAGATGCCAGGATCACGTCAGATTCATTGATGGCACCAACTCCGCCGTGGATGATCTTGATCACAACTTCTTCATTGGAAAGTTTGACCAGACTCTGTTTGATTGCTTCTACCGATCCCTGTACGTCTGCTTTTACTACGATATTGAGTTCTTTTAAGTTTCCTTCCTGGATCTGGTTGAACAGATCATCCAGAGACATCTTGGATTTTGTCTCTTCGAGCATCTTCACTCTGTGCTGGGAAATAAAGGTTTCTGCGAAGTTTCTTGCTTCTTTCTCTGAACCACATCCTACAAAAACTTCTCCCGCCTGCGGAACCTCGTTTAATCCAAGGATCTCTACCGGCTGGGACGGACCTGCCTCTTTGACACGTCTTCCTCTGTCATCCATCATGGCTCTGACTTTTCCGTGTGCAGAACCTGCAGCAATAGCGTCTCCGACATGAAGGGTACCTTTTTGTACCAGAACGGTTGCAACAGAACCTTTTCCTTTATCCAGTTCGGCCTCGATCACAAGACCTCTTGCCACACGGTTTGGATTGGCTTTGAGTTCCATCACCTCTGCTGTCAGAAGTACCATTTCCAACAGATCCTGGATTCCTTCTTTTGTATGTGCAGATACCGGTACAAAGATGGTGCTTCCGCCCCAGTCTTCCGGAATCAGTTCATACTCTGTCAGCTCCTGTTTTACACGTTCAATGTTTGCACTTGGTTTATCGATCTTATTGATTGCGACAATAATCTCAATTCCCGCTGCTTTGGCATGGTTGATTGCTTCCACTGTCTGTGGCATGACTCCGTCATCGGCTGCAACCACAAGGATTGCGATATCCGTAGAGTTTGCACCACGCATACGCATTGCGGTAAATGCCTCATGTCCCGGTGTATCCAAAAATGTAATCTTTTCTCCATTGATCTCTACCACTGATGCACCGATATGCTGTGTGATTCCTCCAGCCTCACGGTCTGTCACACTGGTATCACGGATGGCATCTAACAGAGAAGTTTTTCCGTGGTCAACGTGTCCCATTACGCAGACAACCGGAGGACGTTTCACCATCGTTGCTTCGTCTTCTTCATCTTCTTTGAGAAGCTCTTCGATTACATCTACCACTTCTTCTTTTTCACAGAGAATTTCAAATTCCATCGCAATCTCTTCTGCTGTCTCAAAATCAATTTCCTGATTCACCGTTACGATTTTGCCCTGCATGAACAATTTCTTTACGATGGCAGATGGTACTACTTTCATCTTGTCTGCCAGTTCCTGGATCGTCAAAACTTCCGGAATCGTGATCTGCTTGATTTCTTCTTCTTTTTTCACTTCCGGTTTCGGCTGTGGTCTCTGCACTTCTGTTACCGGTTTTTGCTTTCTGCCTTTTTTGCCTTTGCTTTCAAAACCTTCTTCTCTGTTTTCTTTTTTCTTGTAATCTTTTTCTTTATCTTTTGCTTTGTTTCTCTGTGGCTTCTGCTGTTCTACCAGTGGTGACGCAATGGAATTTCTGTCGTTTCTGTCATTCCTGTCATTTCTTCTGGAATCCGGACGCTGTCCGTTTCTCTGTCCATCTTCCGGACGACGATTTCCTCTCTGTACATTGTTCAGACCGGATGCCGGACGCTGCCCATTTCTGTCATTTCTATCGTTTCTTCTGGAATCCGGACGATCCTGACGAAATCCGTTTCTCTGTCCATCTTCTGACCGACGGTTTCCTGAAGGGCGTCCTTCCTGTAGCCTTCTATTTTCACCATTTGCCTGAGGTCCTCTTGCCGGGCGGTCCTGACGAGATCCGTTGGAACCGGATGCCGGACGCTGTCCGTTTTTTCCTCCTGCCGGACGCTCTGAACGTGCTGCACCCTGTCCATTCTGTCCATTTCCCTGACGCGCTCCGGATGGACGACGGTTTCCGCTTTTTGAATTCTGCGGACGGAATACCTGCACAATATTTTTCTTTTTCGGAGCATCTTCTGCCTCTGCTCCTGTTTTCCCTGCACGTGCTCCGCGCAGCTCTTCTACCACTTCATCAGAAAGAGAACTCATATGACTTTTCACCTCCACATGTTTTTTTGCCAGAACGTCCATCAGTTCTTTATTCTCCATGCCCAGCTCTTTTGCCAGTTCATGCACTCTTAATTTTGTCATACTAAAACTACCTCCTTTATGCAATCGTATCACGTTTCGTTTCTAATTGTTTCTGAATCCCTTTTGCAAATCCTTCGTCCAATATTGCCAGAGATGCACGGAATTCTTTTCCCATTGCATGCCCTAAGGTATCTTTATCTCCGTAAAAATAAATTGGAACCTCATAAAACTTACACATATCCCGGAATTTTTTCTTGGTGTTGTCTGAGGCATCTCCTGCCACGATCACCAGTCTCGCTTTCCCGGACTTTGTTTCATTTTCTGTCATAAACTCGCCACTGGCACATTTCCCTGCCTTTGTGGCAAGCCCGATCAGAGACAGCACTCTATCTTGCTTCAATTTGTTCCATCTCCTTTTCCAACCGTTCATACACTTCCTGCGGGATCGCCTGTTTAAATGACCGCTCCAGCCCTTTGTTCTTCCGAGCCTGTTCAAAGCATTCTCTTGAAATACACAGATACGCACCACGTCCGTTTTTTCTTCCGGTCGTATCCAGAACAAATTCCTCTTCTTCTGTCCGCAACACTCTGAGCAGTTCTTTTTTTGCTTTCATTTCTCCGCAGCCGACACATTTTCGCATCGGGATCTTTTTTTTACTGTTCAAATACCTCACCTCTCAAAAGAGTTTATTCTTCCTCTGTCTCTGTAAACTCGATCTCCTCATATGCATCCTCTGCATCTTCCGGATATCCGTCTGTATAATTGACAGCTTCTTCATAATCTTCTTCGTATCCGTTTTCTTCCATCATATTCATCTGATCCATGTAATCTTCCGGAAGTTCTCCTGACTCAATCGCCTGTGTCTCGCTCTTGATGTCAATTTTGTATCCTGTCAGACGGGCTGCAAGTCTTGCATTCTGTCCTTCCTTTCCGATTGCCAGAGATAACTGGTAATCCGGAACGATCACGCTTGCCACTTTTTCATCCGGATCCGCCATAACGGAAATGACTTTTGCAGGACTCAGTGCGTTCTCGATCAGAAGCGCCGGATTATCGCTCCAGTTGATGATGTCGATCTTCTCTCCTCTGAGTTCTTCTACTACTGCATTAACTCTGGCACCGTTCATTCCCACGCATGCTCCTACCGGATCCACGTTTTCATCGTTGGACCACACTGCCATCTTGGTACGGGATCCCGCTTCACGGGCAATGCTCTTGATCTCAACGGTTCCGTCTTTCACCTCTGCCACTTCTGCCTCAAACAGACGTTTTACTAGCTCCGGATGAGTACGTGACACTAAGATTTTCGGTCCCTTCGGCGTATTCTTCACTTCGACAATGTACAGTTTGATACGCTCTGTCGGCTTGAACACTTCGCCTTTCACCTGCTCATTCTCTGTCAGCATGGCATCTGCTTTTCCAAGGTTCACGCTGATATTTTTGCCGACATAACGCTGCACGATACCGGTTACGATATCTTTCTCTTTTTCAAAGTACTGATCGTATACTACTTTTCTTTCTTCTTCACGAATCTTCTGAAGGATCAGGTTCTTTGCATTCATCGTTGCAATACGGCCAAATTCTTTGGACTGTACCGGAACCTGACAGATATCTCCGATCTGCAGTGCAGAGTCGATCTTTTCTGCATCTTCCAGTGTGATCTCAATTGCCGGATCATACACTTCTTCTACAACTTCCTTTTCTGCATACACTGCATAATCACAAGTTTCTTTGTTCATGGTCACTTTGATATTATCCGATGTTCCAAAGTGATTTTTACAAGCGCTGATCAGCGAATTCTCAATCGCTTCCATCATTGTATCTCTGCTGATATTTTTTTCTTTTTCAAGAATTGTCAAAGCTTCCATTAATTCTGTGTTCATTGTTTTATTTCCTCCTACTACTCTAAAAATCCAATGCTAAACGGATCAGTGCAATTTCACTTTTCTCAAATGTCTGTGTGCTCTCATCCTCATAAGAAATGGTCACTGTATTCTGGTCAAACTCTTTGAGAATCCCGACAAACTCCTTTTGTCTGTCAATGGCGCGATAGGTGCGGATCTCAACTTCCTGTCCGACGCTTCGGATAAAATCTTTTTCTTTTTTCAAAGGTCTTCCCAGTCCCGGGGAGCTGACTTCAAAAATATAAGAATCTTCGATATAATCTTTTTCATCCAAAATATCAGAAAATCTTCTGCTTACCACTTCGCAGTCATCCACTGTGATCCCGCCCGGCTTATCAATATATGCCCGCAGATACCAGTTGCCTGCCTCTTTCACGTATTCGACATCCACCAGTTCAAATCCCTGCTCTGTCACGATTGGTTCTAAAAGTTCTTCTGTCTTCTTTTCATATTCTTCTCTTCTTGACACAACAAACTCCCTTTCTGTCTCACTTTTTTATTTTTCCAGTATGTATCTTCTCCCGCCGGACTGTATGATATGTAAAAACCCCTGTCATACAAAGAAGAGTGAACTTTCGTTCACTCTTCTGCCGGATTGATTATGTAACTGTATGTAGTATAACACCATTGTCACACGAAAGCAAGGGATAATTCAAAATTGCCCGGTTTCTTATTTTCTCTGCTTTGTTCCCATACCGTCTCTCTTTGCCAGTTTCAGGCGGTTTAATGTCACTTCTTTTTCCCCATATGGTACTTTTGTATCTACGCCTTCTTCTAGCAGATGAATCTGCTCGAGTTCATCGGTTTTCTGCAATTTGATCCCACGTACGCCGACAGCACCCTTTTTCTTTTCCGGGATTTCCGCTGCCGGAAAACGCAAAAAGTATCCGTCTCGTGTCTGCAGCACGATCTGCTGTTCTTCCCGGATCACACTCACCCAGAGCAGAGCATCCTCTTCCTGCAGTTTTGTCGCCGCAATGGTCCGTTTTGCCACCTGAAATTCACTTCCATCCACACGTTTGACCATTCCCTGCTTCGTAGCAAAGAGCAGTTTTTCAAATGCGATCTGCTGTACATCGCAGATGGTCACGATTTGTTCTTCACTACTGCTGTAATTGCTCACATTGTCGATCGGTATTCCTTTGTCGCGGAATCTTCCATATGGCAGATCCATCACCTTGACCTGATGCATCTTTCCGCTGTCTGTAAACAGGCAGAGTTTTCCAGTGTTCAGACAGTTTACAATATACTTATTCTCACTGTCTGCCGCTTCTTTATTTCGCTCATACACACTGACATCCACCGTTTTCGCATATCCGAAACGATCCATCAAAAAGACCACTTCCTGCTCTTCCACCTTCTTCTCTTCAAATACAGCTTCTTTGGCATTTTCAATGGCTGTACGGCGTTTTCTTCCATATTCCTTTTTGAATGCATCCAGCTCTTCTATGATCAGATTTGCCATGGAATCATAATGATTTAAAATATCTTCATAGCGGGCGATATTTTTCAATGTCAACTCATGCTCTTTCTGCAGCGCTTCGATTTCCAGACCAATCAGCTTATACAGGCGCATTTCCAGAATTGCAGATGCTTGTCTCTCCGTAAAGCGAAGCATGGCTGCCATTTTTTTTGAAATCGGAGACTTAAATCGGATATTCTCCGTGATTCCCTGTGTCAGGCATGCTTTAGCATCCTTCACGGACTGACTTCCCCGAAGGATCTCAATGATCAGATCGATTACATCACAGGCTTTGATCAGCCCCTCCTGCACTTCTTTTTTATCCAGTTCTTTAGAAAGAAGGGTTTTATATTTTCTCGTAGTCAATTCAAACTGAAAATCCACATGATGCTCGATGATCGCTTTTAACCCCAGCGTTTCCGGTCTTTCGTTTGCCACTGCCAACATATTGACGCCGAATGTATCTTCCAGCCGGGTCTTTTTGTAAAGCATATTTTTCAGATTCTCCACATCTGCACCTTTTTTGAGTTCCAGTACAATCCGGATTCCTTCTTTGGAAGACTGATTGGAAATATCTACGATATCCGTTGTCTTTTTCGTCTCCACCAAATTGCAGACATCGTTTAAAAACTTTCCGATCCCGGCGCCGATCATTGTATATGGGATTTCTGTGATGACAAGCTGTTTTTTGCCGCCTTTAAGTTCTTCCACTTCCACTTTTCCACGGATCTTGATCTTGCCCTGTCCGGTCTCGTAAATATCCAGAAGGTCATCCTTGTTGACCACAATCCCACCTGTCGGAAAGTCCGGCCCTTTGAGATATTTCATCAGCTGCTTTGTCGTAATGGCTTCATTCTTCATATATGCCTTTACCGCATCAATAACTTCTCCCAGGTTATGGGTCGGAATGCTGGTTGCCATTCCTACTGCGATCCCTTCCGCCCCATTCACAAGAAGATTCGGAATCCGCACCGGAAGCACCTGAGGCTCTTTTTCTGTCTCGTCAAAGTTGGGGCCAAAATCGATGATATTTTTGTCCAGATCCGCAAGATATACCTCCTGGGTAAACTTAGTCAGACGGGCTTCTGTATATCGCATGGCAGCCGCTCCGTCTCCTTCAATGGATCCAAAATTTCCATGGCCATCGACCAGCACCATTCCTTTTTTAAATTCCTGCGCCATCACCACCAGGGCTTCATAAATCGAACTGTCTCCATGAGGATGATATTTACCCATGGTATCTCCCACGATACGGGCACATTTCCGATAGGGCTTGTCATAACGGATCCCCAGTTCATACATATCATAAAGAGTCCTTCTTTGTACCGGCTTTAATCCGTCTCTGACATCCGGAAGCGCACGGGATACAATGACACTCATCGCATAGTCAATATAGGATTTGCGCATCACATCCGAGTATTCTGTTCTGATTATCTGTGATTCACTGCTCATATGTTTTCTCCTCTAAGCCTGAACTTCTGTTAAATATCCAGTTCTGCTTCTGTCGCATTTTCATAAATAAATGCCCTTCGCGGCGGAACCTCTGTTCCCATCAGCATCTCCGTCACACTGGACGCCATCCGGGCATCTTCGATCTCCACCAGTTTTAAAATTCTTGTCTTCGGATTCAACGTTGTCTCCCAGAGCTGGTCTGCATCCATCTCTCCAAGACCTTTGTACCGCTGCAGGGTAAATCCGCCATCATGTGTCTTGCGGTAACGCTCCAGTGCCTTATCATCATACAGGTATTCTTCCTCTCCCTTTTTCGGCATCACTTTATAAAGCGGCGGCATAGCCAGATACACATGCCCTTCATAAATCAGCTCCGGCATGAAACGGTAAAACAGTGTCAGCAGCAGGGTAGAAATATGCGCCCCATCTACGTCCGCATCTGCCATGATGATGATTTTGTCATACCGCAGTTTGGTGATGTCAAAGTCATTTCCATATCCTTCGGAAAAACCGCATCCAAAGGCATTAATCATCGTCTTGATCTCCGCATTGGCAAGCACTTTATCAATGCTTGCTTTTTCTACGTTCAAGATCTTTCCACGGATTGGAAGGATCGCCTGATAATTTCGGTCTCTGGCTGTCTTTGCAGATCCGCCCGCCGAATCTCCCTCGACAATAAAAATCTCACATTTCTTCGCATCTCTGCTCTCACAGTTTGCAAGTTTTCCATTGCTGTCAAAAGAATACTTCTGCTTCGTCAGAAGATTGGTCTTTGCCTTTTCTTCTGTCTTTCGTATCTTTGCCGCCTTCTCAGCACAAGACAGTACTTTTTTGAGAGTCTCCACATTCCGGTCAAAATACAGAACAATCTCATCCCCTGTCACCTTGCCTGTCGCTTTTGCCGCATCCGGGTTGTCCAACTTCGTTTTTGTCTGTCCTTCAAACCGTGGATCTGGATGTTTGATGGAAATGATCGCCGTCATCCCGTTTCGGATATCCGCTCCGGTAAAATTGGAATCTTTCTCTTTTAAAATACCAAGTTCTCTGGCATACTGGTTCATCACGGTCGTAAAGGTTGTCTTAAAACCAGTCAGGTGTGTACCGCCTTCGGCATTGTAAATATTATTGCAGAACCCCAATACATTTTCATGAAACTCATTGACATACTGAAACGCTACCTCTACTTCGATGCCTTCTGCACTTCCTTTGAAATAAATGGGATCGTGAAGCACTTCTTTTTTCTGATTCAGATCCCGGATAAATCCCAAAATCCCATCCGGCTCATGGTACTCGATATGTTCCTGGGAATCTGGACGCTTATCATCAAATACAATGGTCAGCTCCGGATTCAAATACGCCGTTTCATGCAGACGGCTCTTTACTTCCTCTGCCCGAAATCTGGTCTTTTCAAAGATCGTATCATCCGGCAAAAAGTTCACCTTTGTCCCGGTCTTTCTTGTCTTTCCGATAGTCGGAAGCAGCCCATCTTCCAGTTCGATCACCGGAACCCCACGTTCATACCGATCATGGTGGATATATCCTTCCCGGCTGATTTGCACATCCATATAAACGGACAATGCATTTACCACAGAAGATCCTACTCCGTGCAGTCCTCCGCTGGTCTTATAAGCACTGTCATCAAACTTTCCGCCGGCATGCAGGGTCGTATACACAAGACGCGCCGCCGAAATTCCTTTCTGATGCATCCCGACCGGAACTCCGCGCCCATCATCTTCCACGGTCGCAGAGCCATCCCTCTCCAGCGTCACATGGATCCTTTTACAAAACCCTGCCAGATGCTCATCCACAGCATTATCCACGATCTCATAGATCAGATGGTTCAGACCTTTCGTCGAAACACTCCCAATATACATCCCGGGTCTTTTGCGCACTGCCTCCAATCCTTCCAGAACGGAAATACTGTCCGCATCATATGTATTGCTTTTTCCCATATTTTCTCTCCTAATACAAACTTCTTCCATTTGTCGCTAACGTTCAGAATATCACGTTTTTTACTTTTTTTCAAACACTTTTTCGAAACTATGTTCTTATCCGATCACCTGATATAGCGTTTCAGCCAGCACCTCCATGGCATTTTTCATCTCCTGGACCGTATTGGTCTGTGCTCCCGCTTCTATCAACAGCGATTTCGGAAGCAGATGCAGATTGTACCGATACGCTCTCAAATAAATATGTCTGGCAAATCCAGGAAACATCCGTTCCGATGCCAGTTCCATCTGCAAAGAAAAGGCCAGGTTATCCTGAATATAAGGATTTGGAAGATAGGTGATATCCCCATTTGCACGAGTCCTACTCAATCCGTTAAAATACATGATTTTTGCTGTAGGCTTTCCATTAACTTCTGTGACCAGATGAGTCCCTTCTGCTACCCCGTCCCGATGCAGATCAATGGCTACTTCTATGGTCGGATTGGCTTCCAGAATCGGACGCACCCCTGCCTCTGCATATTCATACGCATTGCTCCGATCCAACTGCCCGTTAATGATATCATACACACCCCGATCATGGATGGTTTCGATCCCTTTCTGGTTCAAAAGTTCAGTCAGATAATCTCCGATCCCGACAATACTGGTGGATGGATCTCCAGGAATGGAATCCACAAATTCTTCCTGAGAATGCGTATGAAAGATCAAGATCTTCGGTCCTTTTTCCTTTCGATCGATCTTCATACTTCTTCCAAGCAGGTCGTCTGCATTGAGCTGCTCCGGCCCGATCATGGTAGAGCTGTCCACCGTATAAAAATTACTCAAAAGATAATCAAAATCCCGCAGTCTTTCTATGGACATATCAATGGCAGACTTATTCTGCCCCAGATCTGTCGGAACTTCCGCGGTCTTGCTTTCTCCCACCAGATTCCCATCTGCATCCACAACACTTTCATCATTTGCCTGCTTTTCCAGAATTTTTGCCAGAGTTTCTTCATCCTCCACTCCCTGTTCCAGCACTTCCCGGTCAGATACATATTGCACCAGCGGAAGCCATGCCAGAGCTTTCTCCTGAAACCATCCGGTATGTTCTTTTCCCTGTTCCATCCTCTGATAGGCAAGCCCTGGCATGTACATTTTTTCCGTATATTCCTGAATACTCTTTCTTCCTTCATATTTGCACTCTTCCCAGAATTCATTCCCGCCAACCAGTACTGCTAAAATCACAAGTACTGCTGCCGGTATCCAGATCCAGTTTTGCTCTTTTCTCATATTCCCATCCGTCCTTTGCGTGATTTCTGCAAACCTGTCTGGATATTTATATGAACTTTTTTCTAATTTATACCTCTTTCATATTAGAGAAAAGCAGATTCAATCCTTCAGAAATCGTATAACTGATCTGGTTCACCATTTCATCTACATCTTTCGGTGTCACAAACATTCCGTTTAAATGCGGAGCGATCAGCTCTTTGATCAATTCATACTTTTCTGCCGCATTGTAAGAACGGAGCACTTCTCCCACACTTTTTAATGTCTCTGAAGACTCCATCGCCATGATCAGATTTTCCATCGTATCATTGACAATGGTAGCCGCATCTACAACCGTCGGTACACCAATCCCGATCACCGGTACTCCGATGGTTTCTCTGGTAAGACCGTTCCTGTGATTCCCGACACCGGATCCCGGATGGATCCCCGTATCTGCAATCTGGATCGTACGGTTCAGCCTGCGGCTGTTTCTGGCTGCCAGCGCATCAATGGCAATAACCAGATCAGGACTGGTTTCGTGAACAACGCCCCGCACTACCTCAACCGTTTCCATCCCTGTCTGTCCCATCACCCCGGGAGCCAGTGTACTGACCAGATTCACCTGATCCATTCCCATTGCGTATTTTCCATATTCTTTTACGATATGCCGTGTTGCACACAGATGATCCGTTACATATGGCCCCAGCGCATCCGGTGTGACCTGGCGGTTTCCAAGGCCTACGATCAGTACGGAAAGTTCTTCTTTTTCCAAATCCTGAACACTTAAAAGTTCCCGGACAAATTCTGCGATCTTCTCGGAAACTTCCCGATGATACGCTTCATCCGGAACTGCCATATTGGGGGCCTCTAACGTCACATACGTGCCCACAGGTTTTCCCATTGCCTTAGCCCCTTTCTCCGTCTCAATCCTGACTCTAGTAATCCGGATTTCTGCTTCTGCATCATACTCTTCTTCCAGAACGACCCCCGAAACTTCCACCTGATCCGACTCAAACCGTTCTTTTTCCTCCAGTGCCAAATCCGTACGAATACTATATTTCTCCAACATTTTCTTTCAACCTCACTTCTTCTCCATTCTTCGGTCACTTATAAAAAGAGTTTTTCCAATAATTTCAGAAATATGTATTGACAACCCTGACCTGTTGGAATAAAATGAATGAGTATGTTCCGTTAGAACGTCCGTGTCCGAGTCTGGCGGAATCATGAATTCACTATTTGAAAATATTTCATATTATTTGGAGGTGTACAGATTGGCTAACATTAAATCTGCTAAAAAAAGAATTTTAGTTAACGAAACAAAAGCTGCAAAAAACAAAGCAATCAAATCAAGAGTAAAAACTTCTGTAAAGAAAGTGGAAGCTGCAGTTGCTCAGAAAGACGTTGAAGCTGCAAAGACAGCTCTCAAAGCAGCAATCGGAGAGATCAGCAAAGCAGGAAGCAAAGGAGTTTATCACAGAAAAACTGTTTCCAGAAAGATTTCTCGTCTGACAAAAGCTGTAAACAGCATTGCTTAATTTTTGATATAAATATGAATAAAAAAAGACATTCGCTACCGTCATGGCGAATGTCTTTTTTCATGTCATCTGACAGGCACTTAAAACTTCACAAGCCCGAATGTATTAACGATTCCATCTAACTTCTGCCCTTTTTTACAAAGAGGACAGTCTTTTGCTACATAGCCTTTATAATCCGGAAGATCAGATACGGTGAAGATTGAACGGATATCCATACCAGCCGCCCGGTTCACTGCGCTGAATACTGTCCCGGAACAACATCTGACCCATGGTGTCAAACTCCGGTGTCACAACAGAAATATTATTCCCACACTCATGGAGATCCTTCCCGCATCTGCCAGATGCTCTGCCATAAAAGCCCCAATCACTTCTGTATTCTTTAAACATACGATGGTCTCTACCATAGCCCCTTTATATTCTTCTGCCAAAGTCTCCGCAGTCTCTCTCGCATTGTTGTGGCGCGTCTTCACTGTAGACATATCAATATAGGTATTCACATGTGAATTCATCGTCGCAAAATGACCGTTCATCAGTTTAATTCGTGCTTTTGGATTTTTTCTGGAACGAAGGTTTACAAATTCTTGTGTCATAGTCGTCTCTCCCCTCTTGATGCATGCTTTTACTGCTGTAATAGATAAGACTATTTTACCATACTTCACCTATTTTCCCATTAAATTCTGAAAATTTTAACTCTTTTATCTATTCCTCTTTATTTTCTTTCAATTTCAGCCAGATTGTAAGCAACATAGTAACAAAACATGCTGCACCCCCAACCACATTGGAAATCGGTTCTACCCAAAATACCCCTGCCGTCCCCAGATTTCCAATTAAAGGAAGCAAAATCGTCAACGGTACTACAATGATCACTTTTCGAAACAACGAGGAAAAAACCGCCTGTTTCGCATGATTTAAGGCAACTGCTGCAGAATTTCAGGCTCTTATGTAAACATCTGCAAAAAATCTCGGTTCAAAAAATAAAATTGCCCAGACAACTGTGGTAAATACGATACACCCGATGGCCGTAAACCGAATGGCTGACTTCAATCTCTGATAACACCCTGCTCCATAATTATATCCGATTACCGACCACATAGATTTTCGGGTGAGATGTAAAATAGCTTTCTTTCCAGTCAGAAATTTCAATACCCAGACAGCTGATACCCCCTGCGAGATCACGGCTGCAAGAACTGCGCCTTCCACGCCCATATCCAATTCACAAATTAAAAAAAGTTCCTGTGATCAACAGCATGGAACAGGAATTTCCCATTACGTTCTTTGCTTTTTCCTCTTCATGACCGCCTCTGGCGATCGAACAAAGCGGCGCTCCGCCCATTCCAAACAAATTCACAAAAGCTGTGACAATCGTAATAATCGGAAGTGACAGTCCAATCCCGGCCAATGCATTGGCTAAAACATGCGGCAAATATCAATATATACCCTATACCCTGTCAACAATACTGTATAATACATTGATCAGTTGCGCCAGTGTCATTGGTATGGCAAAATTTAAAATATTTTTTGCCACACTTCCTTTGCTGAAATCATGTTCTTATCCCATAACATTCTCCTTTCGTATCCGATCGTCCTTGCCCAGGCAGCCTGTCTGATACTCACAAAATCCAGCCAGGTACACGAATAATAGCCAGATATTTGTGCGGGCACAATACCTGGCTATTCTTATTCAGATGATCGGCCAAGCGCCTTTCACCTAGTTGTTGATCAGCTTGTCTTCGTCACTCCAGCTGTAGAGTTTTCGGATCTCTGCGCCCACTTTTTCAGATGGATGCTCAGACGCCAGTTTTCTCATAGCTCTGAAGTGTGCCTGACCGCCTGCCGGTGACATGTCAAGCAGGAAGTCTTTTGCAAATGTTCCATCCTGAATATCGGACAGGATTTTTTTCATTGCTTTCTTTGTATCTTCTGTAATGATCTTTGGACCTGTGATGTAATCTCCATATTCTGCTGTATTGGAAATGGAATATCTCATTCCCGCAAATCCTGACTGGTAGATCAGATCCACGATCAGCTTCATCTCATGGATACATTCAAAATATGCATTTCTCGGATCGTATCCTGCTTCGCAGAGTGTCTCAAATCCTGCCTGCATCAATGCACATACCCCACCACAAAGTACTGCCTGCTCTCCAAAGAGGTCTGTCTCTGTCTCTGTTCTGAAGTCCGTCTCCAGAAGTCCTGCTCTTGCTCCACCAATGGCAAGTCCGTATGCAAGTGCACGATCCAGTGCTTTTCCTGTGTAATCCTGCTCAACTGCTACCAGACAAGGTGTTCCCTTTCCTGCCTGGTATTCGCTTCTTACAGTATGACCAGGTGCTTTTGGAGCGATCATTGTAACATCGACATTTGCCGGCGGCACGATCTGTCCGAAATGGATCGCAAAACCATGTGCAAACATCAGCATATTTCCTTCTTCCAGATTTGGCTCGATATCTCTTTTATACATCTCAGCCTGTTTTTCATCGTTGATCAGAATCATGATGACATCTGCTTTTTTCGCCGCTTCTGCTGCTGTAAATACTTCAAATCCCTGTGCTTCTGCCTTTGCCCAGGATTTACTTCCTTCATAAAGTCCAATGATCACATTACATCCAGATTCTTTTAAGTTCAGCGCATGTGCATGTCCCTGACTTCCATAACCAATGATTGCGATTGTCTGTCCTTCTAATACCGAAAGATTACAGTCTTCCTGATAATAAAGTTTTGCTGCCATGTTACATTCCTCCTAATTATTCTGCATTGCTGCAATATTCTGATTTTATCGTTAAAGACAATAGGTCTTTAGCATGCGGTTTTTCTCAGTCAATATATGTAATATTCTCACAGCCTCTTGCCAGCCCTGTGATTCCGGTTCTGGCCAGTTCCAGGATCTCATATCCTTTTAACAGATTCATGAATCCTTCCAATTTGGACTGTGTGCCTGTCAATTCGATGATCATGGACTCTTCCTGCACATCCACGATCTTTGCCCGGAAAATATCTGCAATGGAGTTAATCTCGCCCCGCTGTGCTGCTGTCACACGAACTTTCACCATGATCAATTCACGAAATACAGATTCTCCATCTTTTAATAATTTAATCTCGATCACATCTTCCAGTTTTCTGACCTGATTTTCAATCTGAGATAAGATCAGCTCATCCCCGGATGCTACTACTGTGATTCTGGTAAATCTTGGATCCGCCGTGGTTCCGGCTGTAATACTGTCAATACTGTATCCTCTCCGACTGAACAGACCTGCAATCCTGCTCAGAACACCTGGATTATTATCGACCAAAAGAGAATAAACTTGTTTTCTCATGTTCTGTTTCCCACCTTCTTTTAAAAACCGAGTGCGTTCTGTTTTTTATTATATTAACAAAGCACTCCACCATTGTCAAGCTTTTTTTTGATAAAGTGTAAAAGTGTTTTCATTTGCTTATCCTTCCGAAGTTTATTAAAGATGAATTTTAAAATCTTTAAATTCAAAAATTCCACATCCCTGTTCCCACTTCTTTTCCCCGTCCAATTTTCTGCATGCGCCCTCAATTCTTTCAACCAGATCCATGGGAATCCCAAGTTTATGATGCCCCGGCAAAATACGCTTCCATTCTAGTGACTGTATTCGTTTTATTGATTTCCAAAACTGTTGTGGATCTGTTGTTGGATAAAAAAGATCCAGACACCCGGAATAAATCAAATCTCCTGAATACAAATATCCTCTTTTCGCTTCATAAAAGCAGCAATGTCCCGGTGAATGTCCCGGCGTATGAACTACTTGCACCTCTCTTCCTCCTAGATCAAAAATCTCCCCATCAGAAAACGTCCTCTGTACACCTCCTTGGAACAGCTGATACTTTTCCAATTCAAATTCTTCTGGAAACTGGCACTCCTGGCAGATCAGATTCCATTTCACCTACTGAAGCGGTATCGGAAATTTTCCTGATATCCAGTCTTTCTCCAAAATGTGGACACCAATATTTTCAAAATATTGATGCCCTCCTATATGATCCCAATGAACATGAGTCGTTACAACAAAGATTGGAAGCGTTATCAATTGATCTATCACTTTTTTGATATCAGCCACTCCCAGACCTGTATCGATCAGAAGCGCCCTTTCTGTGCCACATAACAGATAGCAATGTGTTTCTTCCCAGTGTTGATATTCACTAATTGCATATGTATCTTCATCAATTTTTTCCACCTTTCACATCATTACATTTTCTTTTCTAAATAATAAGCGGTTATAATCCATGTAATTTGCCCGATAGCAACAACACCTACAATCGAAAAAAATACAACTTTACTCATATATCCCATGAAGGTAAGGGCAAACAGTACAAGTACCAATAAGGTAACTGTTACTTTGTAAGCATAAGCCATAGAGGTATTGGCAATCACAATGTTTCTTTCATCATTTTCTAAAATCTGCATTTCTCTTGTCGGTTTACTGAATAGATCGCATCCCAATAGAATCAATATCGTTCCAATGAGGGTTGTACCATAGACAACTAAATCTGGACGAGGTACAGGTAATAGTTGATGAAATCCTAAACCATAAGTTAATAAACCACCTGCAAGAATTATGACACCAAGGAATAATTCTAATATTTGTATTTTATGTTTCATTTGCATTCCTCCTCATAGATAAAAATCTCTTCGATGCTCATTTGAAAGTACCTTGCAATTTTAAAAGCTAATACAATCGAGGGATTATATCGCCCATTTTCTAAAGAGCCTATTGTTTGACGGGATACTTCGAGAGCAGACGCTAAGTCTTCTTGTTTAATCCCTCTTTGTTTTCGCAATTCTTCTAAACGGTTTTTCACAATATCCTCCTCTTTTAAATATACGGAAAGTTTACTTTCCTTTTATAGTTTTAAGATACTCCTGCAAACAAGAAATGTCAAGTAAGCTTTCCATGCAAATTTTATGATTTCCACACACAAACAAAAAATACTAAAAAAGAAAGATGCACCACATACAGCAAGTACATCTTCCTCTTCTTGTTCTTATCTTCTAAGATCTGTATCCATCCGGATTGCCAGACTGCCATCTCCAGGAATCTTCACACATCTCTTCGATTCCTCTTTCTGCTACCCAGCCCAGTTCCTCTTTGGCTTTTGCCGCATCACAGTAACATGTTGCAATGTCTCCGGCACGACGTGGTTTGATCTCATATGGGATCTCTTTTCCACATGCTTTCTCATATGCTTTTACTACATCCAGCACGCTGTATCCAACTCCGGTTCCCAGATTGTAGATATGAACGCCTTTGTCTTTTTTCATTCTTTCGATTGCTTTGACATGTCCGATCGCCAGGTCTACCACATGGATGTAATCTCTAACTCCGGTTCCGTCATGTGTATCATAGTCATCCCCAAATACTCCCAAGCAATCCAGCTTTCCAACTGCTACCTGCGCGATATATGGTACCAAATTGTTCGGAATTCCTTTTGGATCTTCTCCAATCTTTCCTGACTTGTGTGCTCCGATCGGATTAAAGTAACGAAGCAGCATGATGTTCCATTCCGGATCTCCGGTATGAAGGTCTGTCAGAATCTGCTCCAACATTCCTTTTGTCCTTCCGTATGGATTTGTAATTTCTCCTTTTGGACAATTTTCTGTAATCGGAATCTCTGCCGGATCTCCATATACTGTTGCAGAAGAACTGAAGATCATGTTCTTGCAGCCATGCTTTCTCATGACATCACAGAGAATCAATGTTCCTGTAATATTGTTGTGATAATATTCCCATGGTTTTTCTACAGATTCTCCAACTGCTTTGAGACCTGCAAAGTTGATCACCGCCTCAATGTCTTCCTTCTCAAAGATCGGCTCCAGGTCTTCTCTGTTTAAGATGTCACCTTTATAAAATTTGAGAGTCTTTCCTGTAATCTCCTGCACTCTTTCCAGAGCGACCTCGCTGGAATTGTAAAGATTGTCCACAACAACAACCTCGTACCCTCTCTCTAAAAGTTCTACACATGTATGGCTTCCGATATATCCGGCTCCGCCTGCTACTAAAATTGCCATAATCTGACTCCTTTCTAAATCTGGTTATTTTTCCCGCCTATTTCCACAGATATTTTGGATAGATTCCCTCTTCTTTCATCTTCCGAATCGCATTTACAACGGTCTCTTTGTCTTCTTTATAAGTAACTCCATACCATCTGTCGGCTGATTTGAGGACTTTCACTTCCGCTTTCTCTTCTTCGATCAACTCGCCTACCACTGCAGGCAGGAAGTATTCACATTTCATTGGATTCTTCTCCAGATTTTCTGTCAGAAATGCGGAGAATCTGCTTTCCAGTTCTTCTAACATACTGGCTGTAAATCCAAACAAGTTCATAGACACTGTAGTATCCAGTGCAACTGGTTCCCAAGTTTTGCCGTCATCCTCTGTAAATGCAGCTCCGTCTGCTGTCTTCTCGATATGTGTACGCTCTGTGATTCCAGTGAGACACTGATTCTCGTCCGTATCACAAATTCCACGGGAAACATATCCATTCTCTGTCAGCGTATTGCTCAACATATATCCAACCATTGCATAACGATACTTATCTCCATCTTCTCCAGATGCAAGATAATCGTAGATCATCTTATATGCATGGACTCCATAATAATCATCCGCATTGATCACTGCAAACGGTCCATCTACAACACCTTTGCAGCTCAAGATTGCATGCCCTGTTCCAAAAGGCTTTGTCCGTCCTTCCGGTACTGAGAAACCTTCCAGCAGATTAGTAAGTTCCTGATAAACATATTCTACTTCCATAAACTTGCTGACTCTGTCACCGATAGTATTTCTAAAGTCCTCTTCATGCTCTTTTCTGATAATAAATACAACTTTCTCAAATCCTGCCCTTTTGGCATCATAAATTGAAAAATCAATAATAATATGTCCATCCTCATCCACTGGATCGATCTGTTTCAATCCTCCGTATCTGCTTCCCATTCCTGCTGCCATGATCACTAAAACAGGTTTCTTCATTTCGATTACCTCCTATTTTTCTTCTGTTGCTATTTATTATATTCCAGCCACTCTTTTCCGTCAATGAAATACAACATAAATACATGTTCATTTTTCCACTTGTGTTTATACTGCCATTTATCCGAATATCACAAAAACAACAATTTTCCATTTTTATTTTTCTGTTTATGATTCACTTGCTTTTTTCTGTTCCTCAATCCGTTCTGCCAGATCATTCAAGTAGACCCAGCGTTCCATTTTCTCATCCAATGCATTCTGTGTTTCTTCTTTTTGCTGCACCAGTTCGGAAAGTTTGACAGAATTAGTGGCGTATTTCAACATTTCCTGATCCAGACACTCCAACTTTTCTTCTAACGCTGCGATCTCATCATCAATGGTTTCATATTCCCTGGCTTCTTTAAATGAAAATTTCAGCTTCGTCGGGCGATCCTGTTTCCATGTCTTTGCTGTCTGTTTCGGCTTCTCTGTATTTGGCACTTCTTTCGGCTGCGCATTGGTCATCCTGCGTGTTTTTGCTTCCAGATAATCGGTGTAGCCACCTTCATACTGCTGTAAATGTCCATTGCCGTCAAATTCAAAAATGCGATCCACCACGTTATCCAGAAAATAACGGTCATGAGAAATCGTGATCACAATCCCCTGAAACGAATTCAGATAATCTTCCAGAATCGTCAAAGTCGGAATATCCAGATAGTTTCCCGCCTCATCAATCAAAAGCAGATTGATATTCTGTGCCAGGATTCCCAACAGATACAACCGTCTCTTTTCTCCTCCTGACAGCTTTCCAATCGGTGCATACTGCATATCCGGTGTAAACAAAAACCGCTCCAAAAGCTGAGATGCACTGATACGTCCCTCTCTGGTGACAATATATTCTCCAATATCCTTTACATAATCAATGACTCTCTGGGCGTCATCCATCTCCTGCTCTTCCTGTGCGAAATATCCGATTTTTACCGTCTCTCCCACTTCGATGGTACCGGAATCCGGCTGGATAAGCCCTGCCATCATTTTGATCAGTGTTGACTTTCCACATCCATTTGGCCCGATGATCCCCAGCTTCTGGTTTTTCAGCACCGTATAAGAAAAATCCTTCACCAGTATTTTCTCTCCATACGCCTTGCTGACATGGTGCAGCTCCAGGGTCTTTTTCCCCATGCGGGTTTCTACAGAATCCAGCTGGATGGTATCATCTGTCACTGGTGCTGTTCCATTTTTCAGATTTTCCAACCGTTCCAGACGTGCTTTTTGTTTGGTTGTTCTCGCACGGCATCCACGCTTTGCCCATTCCAGTTCCATGCGGAGGATGCTCTGCCGTTTCCGCTCAGAAGCAAGTTCCATCTCTTCTCTCTGCGCCTTTAATTCCAGAAATTTCGTATAATTGGCATCGTAACTGTACATTTTTCCATGACTGATCTCCAGAATCCGGGTTGTCACCTGATCCAGAAAATACCGGTCGTGGGTCACCATGATCACAGTCCCGCGGTACGACCGCAAATACCCTTCCAGCCAGGAGATCATCTCCCCATCCAGGTGGTTGGTGGGCTCATCCAAAAGAAGCAGGTCAAAATCTTCTGCCAGCACCTTTGCCATAGCCACCCGTCGTTTCTGTCCGCCCGATAAATGCTCGATTTTCATGGAATGATCAGTGATTCCTAACGTATTCAGGATGCTCTGTACTTTCCACTCCATCTCTGCTGCCACACTCTGCACATAAGACAAAACAGTCGCATCTTCCGGAAAGACGGGATTCTGAGTCAAGTGGGCAATTTTCATGCCATTTTGCCGGATGATCTGTCCATCATCCGGCGTTTCAGTTCCCGCGATCATTCGAAGAAGGGTCGTTTTTCCGGTTCCGTTGATCCCAACGATTCCAATCTTATCTCCTTCCTGCACTCCAAAAGACGCGTCATCAAAAATTACTTTTTCTCCATATATTTTACTGATATGTTCGATATTCAATAAATTCATGTGATAACTCCATTGATTTTCCTTAGATTCGCTGTTTTACAGCACTCTAACTGTATCACATTTCCGAATGTAAGTCACTCTTTTCCTTCTTTCCTTCTAAAATCTGTCCTGCAGTTTCACACCGGTCTCATTGAGCATGGCGATCAGAAGTCCATACTCAAACTCCTGGATCGGGCGTCTTTCTTCCAGTAAAATCCCCATCACTCCTTTGACATCTCTTGCATCCTGAATGGGCAGATACATTGCCTTTGCATCCGGTAATGTACGAGTACATGCTCCGGCACGGTGATGATTTGCCGCCACCCACTGTGCCACTGCGAATTCCTGACGATTAATACAGGATTTTAAATGTAAGGTATCCATCCCTTTTCTTGGAAACAAAAGGGGGGACTCGGTGATCTGATTGTCTTTGATCGGATAAATCACCAAAGACAAATCCAATAGTTTGCCCACTTGTTCTGCTACCTGTGTCCACACTTCCTGTTCGGATCTGCACCGCCGCAATTTCTGACTGTTTTCCAGAAGAATTTCCGTCCGGTATGCTTTTTTCGCACTTTCCCGACTCTGCTGCTTCAGACGTCTGGTCAGTGTTGCCGTAAACCAGCCAACTAAAAATAGCATAACAAAGGTCGTCGGATATCCTCTGTCATATGCTTTGAGACTAAAATAGGGCTCTGTAAAAAAGAAATTAAAAGCCACTACACTGATCAGAGCCGAATACAACGCATAAATATTTTTGTCTGCGATATACGATGACAATAAAATTCCCAGAATATAGAGCATAATGATATTTGATTCCGGCAAATGAAAAAACCACAGTATGTATGCAGCAATTGTTGCTCCAATCATCACTGCTGTAATTTCAGCCAGATCCAATCCTATATTTTTCCAGCTTTTTTTCTTTCTTTTGCGAATCTTCTCCACTTTTGGACAATCCGGCTGCTTCATATTCGGAATAATATACACATCAATGTTCGGCGCCATATGGGTCAGTTTTTCCATCACTTCCGGTCTCGGTCTGTACCAGATCCCACGGTGATTCGTCCTCCCCATTACGACTTTAGAAACGTTACTGACAATGGCATATTCTGCAATTTGATATGCCGCATCTTCTCCGTATACCGTTACAATTTTCGCCCCCAGTGCCTTGGCCAGTTCCATATGCCCTTTTAACATTTTCTTCGTCTTTTCACCAGCTTCCTGCATGGCAGGTGTTTCTACATAAAGCGCGGTAAATTGTGCGTGAAACGCATAGGCCAGTCTGGCCGCCGTACGGATTACTTTTGCGCTGGACGGCGCCGCAGAAATGCATGCCAGAATATGCTCTCCTGTATGATACTCCATATTTCCCAATACATTTCGTTCTTCTTCTGCAATTCGATTGACCCGGTCTGCACTTCTTCGAAGTGCGATTTCCCGCAATGCCGCCAGTTTTTCTCTACGAAAAAAATTCTGAAGCGCCCGCTCTGCCTGGATTGGTCCATATATTTTTCCCTCTTTCATCCGCTGGATCAGCTCTTCTGGCTCAATATCAATCACTTCTACTTGATCTGCCTGATCGAACACACTGTCCGGAATTCGTTCTCTGACTTCAATATTCGTAATATTTCCCACCAGATCATTCAAACTTTCCAAATGCTGGATGTTCACCGTTGTATATACATGGATGCCAGCCCGAAGAAGCTCCTGCACATCCTGATACCGTTTTTCATTTCGACTTCCGCGCACATTGGTATGTGCCAGTTCATCCACCAGGATCAACTGTGGTTTTCTTTGCAATGCCGCATCCAGATGAAACTCACGAAGCTGAATGCCCTTGTAATCCACCATAAGGGGCGGAATAACTTCCAGCCCCTCGATCATCGCCTGTGTGTCCGGACGGGCATGGGGTTCGATATACCCCGCCACCACATCCACCTGATGTTTTTTTGCTTCATGCGCAGCTTCCAGCATGGCATATGTTTTGCCGGAACCCGCTGCATATCCAAGAAAAATTTTCAGTTTTCCTTTTGTTTTTTTCTGTTTTTCTTCTTCCTCATATTGCAGCTTTCTCAAAAGCTGCCCGGGATCAGGTCTTTTTTCGTCCACCAAAGCAACCTCCTATTGTTCCATTGCCGCTTTAATATCCAGATTACATCCCAAAACATTCACTCGTTCTTCTCCAAACACACCCAGTGTTTTCTGTTCTGTGTTATCTTTCACAATCTGCTCTACCACTTCCTCAGAAAGTCCCGAATTTTCTGCCACTGTCGGAATCTGAACTTCTGCAGATCTTGGACTGATATGAGGATCCAGACCGGAACCGGAGGCTGTTAAAAGTTCTGCCGGAACCTCTTCTGGCTTCACTCCCGGATGATCTTTTAAAAATTCATCCAAATCTTCCTGCATCCGTTTTTCTAACTCTGGATTTGAATTTCCATAGTTATACGAACCGGATGCCACACCTGCATATTCTCCGTTTTCTTTCTGTTCTTCTGTATAAGTATTGTAATTCACAGAAGAAACTCTTCCCTGAAAATAGCAATCTTCTGTAAAGTTCTGCCCAATCAAAGCCGAACCAACGGCTTTCTTAGTATCGGTTGTCAGATTTCCTTCTTCATCGACTTTACTACCATCTGCCTTTACTTCCATTGTCAGCTGACTGACACCTGTCAGAGCCAGCGGATAGATCAGAGAGCAAAGTACCATCATAACAAGAGAAAAAACTACTGCTTTTCCAATTGTTTTTGGAAATGTTTTCATACTCTGTTTCCTCCTACATTCCAATGAGTGCCAGTAACGGCGCTACCAGTAAATCAATCAACTTAATTCCCAGGAATGGTACGATGATTCCGCCCAGTCCATAAACGCCCATGTTACGAAGCAACATTTTTTCCGCTTTCATAGGTTTGTATTTTACACCTTTCATGGCGATTGGGATCAATGCCGGAATAATAATGGCATTGAAGATTAAAGCCGAAAGAATCGCACTTGCCGGAGTTACCAAATGCATAATATTCAATACCTGCATCTGCGGAAGCACCATCGTAAACATCGCCGGGATAATCGCAAAATATTTGGCAATATCATTGGCAATACTAAATGTAGTCAAAGATCCTCTCGTGATCAACAGCTGTTTTCCGATTTCTACTACTTCCAGGATTTTTGTCGGATCGGAATCCAGATCGACCATGTTCGCTGCTTCTTTGGCTGCCTGTGTACCAGAATTCATTGCAAGTCCGACATCTGCCTGTGCCAGAGCCGGCGCATCATTGGTACCATCTCCAGTCATGGCAACCAGTTTTCCTTCTGCCTGTTCTTTTTTGATTGCTTCAATCTTATCTTCTGGTTTACACTCCGCAATAAATCCGTCCACACCGGCTTCTTTTGCAATGGTAGCTGCTGTCAGAGGATTATCACCCGTACACATGATTGTCTTAATCCCAATTTCACGCAATCTTTCAAATCGTTCTACTAGTCCCGGTTTTACGGTGTCTTTCAAATAAATAACGCCTAAAATTTTATTACCTACACATACCACAAGCGGAGTTCCGCCCAGATTGGAAACTTCTGTCACAATGCCTTCCAGATCTTCCGGTACTGTTCCACCTGCATTTTTTACAAATGTCTTAATTGCTTCGGAAGCACCTTTTCTGACCATTGTTCCATCTTTCAAATTCACCCCACTCATTTTAGATTGTGCGGTAAATTCCACAAATTCCATCTGTTCTGCTGCACTTTCATCAATCGCACAGCCCATGTTTCTTCCAAGTTCTACTGTTGATTTTCCTTCCGGAGTTGTATCCAGTAATGAACACATGACACTATAATCTGTCAAATCTTCTTTCGAAACACCTTTCACCGAATAAAATTCTGCTGCCAGACGATTTCCATATGTAATCGTTCCTGTCTTATCCAGAATCATGGTATCCACATCACCACATGCTTCTACCGCTTTTCCTGACATTGCAATCACGTTAAATCGAGTCACTCGATCCATTCCTGCAATTCCGATTGCAGAAAGCAACCCACCAATAGTTGTCGGAATCAGGCATACCATCAACGCAATCAGCCAGGAAATCGGAATGTCCACGTCTAAATACTGCGCAAACGGATACAAAGAAACAATGACAATTAAGAAAATCAATGTCAATACGATCAATAACGTATTCAACGCGATTTCGTTTGGAGATTTCTGTCTGGATGCACCTTCTACCAATGAAATCATCTTATCCAAAAATGATTTTCCCGGTTCTGCCACAATTCTGATCTTCAGCCAGTCTGAAACTACCGTTGTACCACCGGTAACAGAAGAGAAATCTCCTCCTGCCTCTCTTGTTACCGGTGCGGATTCTCCTGTAATTGCAGACTCATCTACTGATGCAACACCTTCAATGATTTCGCCATCATTGGGAATCACTTCTCCTGTTTTTACAAGTACCACATCTCCCTTTTTTAATTCGGAAGCATTGATTGTTTTCTCTTCTCCGTTATTCAGAAGCAGTCTTGCTTTTGTGTCTTGTTTTGTCTTTTTCAGGGAAGCCGCCTGTGCTTTCCCTCTTCCTTCTGCAACAGACTCTGCAAAGTTTGCAAATAATACTGTCACAAACAAAATTGCTGTTACAATTCCATTATACACGCGATATTCTGCACTGCCTCCAAACAATGTCGGAAATATCGTCAAAAGCAATGTGATCAGAAATCCGATATCTACAACAAACATGACCGGATTTTTTACCATATAACGCAAATCCAATTTCTGGAATGCGCCTATAATGGATGATTTTAAAATATCCTTTGTAATAAATTTTGTCTTTTCTCTCTTCGCCATGTTGATTCTCCTTTCCGCTCATTTTCTACTGCCATAGTGACAGATGCTCGGCGATCGGTCCAAGTGCCAATGCCGGGAAGAACGTCAGAGCGGCAAAAATGTATACAATAAATACAAGAATAATCATAAAAGTTACATTGTCTGTTTTCAGCGAACCAATCGATTCGTTTACTTTCTTCTTTGCCAGTAGAGAACCTGCAATTGCAAGCTGTGCTACGATTGCAAGATATCTTCCAAAGAACATTGCCAGTCCGGTGGTAATATTCCAAAATACGGTATTATCTGCCAGTCCTTCAAATCCGGAACCATTATTGGCAGCAGAAGAAGAAAATTCATACAACACCTGACTCAATCCATGATATCCCGGATTTGTAATTCCTTCCAGCCCTGCCTGTGTTGCTACACTCAAAGCAGAAAATCCAAGGATCAACAATGGATGGATTAAAATCACAAGCGCCACCAGTTTCATCTCTTTGCCTTCAATCTTTTTATTCAGATACTCTGGTGTACGTCCTACCATCAGTCCACAAATGAATACTGCCAGGATTACATACATGATCATATTCATCAGACCAACGCCTTTTCCACCAAAGACACAATTGAGCATCATGTGGAGCATTGGAACCAGACCGCCAAGCGGGGTCAGAGAATCATGCATATTGTTAACCGTTCCGGTTGTAAAGGATGTTGTTACCGTTGTAAACAATGCAGATTGTGGGATTCCAAACCGGGTTTCTTTTCCTTCCATATTTCCGGCCTGTACAATTCCCATCCAATCAATTACCGGGTTTCCTGCTGTTTCAGAGAAATAGCAGATCAAAAGTCCTACCGCAAACAGAATTGACATTGCTCCGAAAATCACAGCACCCTGTCTTCCCATCCACATTGATTTTCCGAACTGTTTTGGTGCAACTGCTTTTTTCAATGCATTTTCTTTTCTCTTATCGTGGATCATATAACCAAATGCTACCACGCATGCACCCGGAAGTATCATCATCGAAATCATTTCTGTAATATTAGAAATGACGGTTGGGTTTTCAAATGGTGTGGAAGAGTTTGCTCCAAAGAATCCACCACCGTTGGTTCCCAAATGCTTGATTGCTTCCAGCGCCGCTACTGGCCCAAGTGCCAGATCTTGCATCTTTCCTTCAATGGTCTGCACTGTTGCGTTTGCCTGTAATGTCTCCGGCACACCCTGGCTTACTAAGATCAGACCGACCACAAAAGATACCGGAATCAAAATTCTTGTCGTCACACGGATCATATCTTCATAGAAGTTTCCCATCTTTCTTCCGGTGAGACCTCTGCAGAATGCCATACATGCCGCATAACCACTTGCAGCGGATGTAAACATCATAAAGATGATCACGCACATCTGGCTTCCATAAGAAAGTCCGCTCTCGCCTGCATAATGTTGCAGATTTGTGTTTGTCATAAAACTGATGATCGTATTGAAGGAAAGACTTGCCTCCATTCCATCAGCTCCGTTCGGATTTAAAAACAGCAAATTCTGTAATCGTAAAATCAAATATCCGATAAATACCATTACTGCATTTGCCAGTACTAAAGACATCGCGTACTTTTTCCAACTCATGTCTTTTCGTTTGATTACGCAAATTTTATATAAAAAATTGTCGATCGGATTGAACACCTTATCCGCAAATGTTTTTTGCTTTGTGGCAATGTGATACATATATTTTCCCATCGGAATGACCAGTATCAAGAAAATTGCCAGTGTGAGTATAATCTGTAACATCTCTCTTCCTCCTGTTGCTGTCCTTTCTCTTTTCTCACAATTTCTCCGGATGTATCAGTGCATACACAAGATATCCGGCAAGTAATAAAACTAAAATTCCTAAAACGATCATCTTTATATCCTCCTATTTTTCTTTTGGATTAAGCAGCGATTCACAAAAATTCGCAAATAATTTTACACATCCAAAACAAATAATTAAAATTCCTAGTGCAATGAAATCCATCATATTTTTTCCTCCTTGCTGTTCCCTATTGTAGGACATTGCAAATAAAATCTGTATTAAGTTCAAAGGGGAGTATATAAAGATGGTATAAAGATTAAAAAAGAAAGTACGAAATTCTTTCGCTTTTTCTGCCATTCTATCGTATGATAAAGCTAAAAATAAAAAAGGAGATTTATATTATGTTTCATAACAAAGTAGCTGTCATCACAGGCGGCGCACAAGGTATTGGAAAATGTATTGCCGAAGAATTTAAAAAGAACGGTGCGTTTGTCTATATCATCGACAAACAGCCAAATGATAATTTTATCGGTGATCTCGCCAAAAGAGAAGTTCTCCATCGATTTGCTGACACGGTCATTGCAAAATACGGCAAGGTAGACTATCTGATCAATAACGCACTTCCCCTAATGAAAGGGATCGAGGAATGTTCCTATGAAGAATTTAACTACGCTTTAAAAGTAGGCATAACAGCGCCATTCTATCTTACAAAGCTTTTTCTTCCGTACTTTGCTCCTGATGCGGCAATTGTAAATATCTCTTCCTCTCGGGACCGTATGAGTCAGCCACAGACTGAAAGTTATACTGCTGCCAAAGGCGGGATTATGGCGCTTACACATTCCCTTGCCGTTAGCCTTGCCGGAAAAGTCCGCGTCAATTCCATCTCGCCAGGCTGGATTGATACTGCTTACATGAAATATAGCGGTGCAGATACCATTCAGCACCCTGCCGGCCGAGTTGGAAATCCTTTGGATATTGCCAATATGGTACTCTATCTCTGTTCAGAGAAAGCTGGGTTTATCACTGGAGAAAATATCTGTATTGACGGCGGCATGACAAAACAGATGATCTACCACAATGACTGTGGATGGATTTTGAATGAAGGGGAATAAATGGGACAAAAATGAGAGCGTTGCAAAGTCACACCTTTTTGCAACGCTCCTGATTTCTTTACTTCTCTTTGTCATTTCACACTTATATATAAACTAAAATTCATACACCATACCATGTGAAAACAATCGTCCATCTGTCAATTCTATACATAAAATAATCGTATTTTCATCAGTAAAATTATGTCCATCATAAAAGTAAGATATGCATAAAAATAAGAAGAGCCCGTCTGCAGGAATGTGCAGCACAGACCCTATTGATTTTTTCTAACCATATAAAATGGGGCTGCTCTGGCAGCCCAGCAAAACTTAGTCTTTCACTGCGCCACCCGCAGCATCCTGTATCCGATTCCCACATGGGTCTGGATGTATTTCGGCTGAGAAGGATTTTCTTCGATTTTCTTTCGCAGAGTTGCCATAAACACGCGCAGAGAAGCCACATCATTGTCCCATGCACTTCCCCAGATTTCTTTCGTAATATATGTATGTGTCAGTACTTTTCCCACATTTTTGGAAAGCAGCGTCAGAAGTTTATACTCTGTAGATGTCATATGTAACTCCTGCCCTTTTAGATACACACATCCGGATACATAATCAATCCTCAGATCTCCATTGACAAATTCCTTTTCTTCCTGAGAAGAACTGGACTCCATATACTGCAGTCTTCGCAGGATCACACGCAGCCTTGCCAATAATTCTTCTACGGAAAACGGCTTCGTAAGATAATCATCTGCACCTGCATCCAGAGCTTCGATCTTATCTCTGTCCTCACTTCTTGCACTGATCACAATGATCGGAAGATTCGACCAGGAACGGATCTTTTTGATCACTTCCACTCCATCCATATCTGGAAGTCCCAGATCCAGAAGCATAATATCCGGCTTCTGGGATGCCGCCTCCAAAATCGCCTGTGTGCCGTTGGATGCCGTATGAAAGCGGTAATCCTGAGTCTCCAGTGTGGTCGTGATCAGATTTCTTACTGCGGTATCATCCTCTACCGCCAAAATCAATGGTTTATTCATTCAATGTAACCTCCTCTGCCTGCAGCGTAAATGTAAAAATCGTACCATGAGGAACATGATCCTCTGCCCGAAGTGTTCCTCCATGTGCCTGTATGATCGATCTGCAAAGAAACAGCCCCAGGCCAAGCCCTCTTCTGCTGTCTGCGACCTGATTGTCTGCAGTATAAAACATATCAAAAATCTTTTTCTTTGCATCGTCTGCAATCCCCGGTCCGTTATCCGCAATAGAAATCGCGATCATCTGTCCGGTTTTCTCTGCATGGACTTCTATTGTAGAGCCTTTTGGCGTATATTTCAATGCATTGTCTACAATATTGATGATGACCTGCATAATCAGCCTGGAGTCCATCTTCGCCAGAAGCAAATCATCTGATGGAAGAAATTTCAATTGATATTCTGAATGATCCCGACTGATGTGTTTCAACGCTTCCTCGATCACCTCATCTACCAGTTCGATCTGCAGATTCAGATTCATGGTTCCATCCTCCAGCCTTGTCACAGAAAGCAGATTCTCCACCAGATTAATCAGCCACATGGAATCGTCATAAATATCCTGATACAGCTGTTTCTGCTTTTTTTCATCCAGAGCAGATGCACTGTTCAGCAAAATCCCGGCATTTCCGGAAATACTGGTCAGCGGTGTCCTCAAATCATGGGAAATCGAACGCAGAAGGTTCGCACGAAGCTGTTCATTTTTTGCCTGTGCCAATGCTTCCTCCCGCTTTCGATTGTAACATTCTTTTTCCAGTGCCATCGCACATTCTCCCAAAATCGACAGGATCAGGTTCTGTTCATATGCATCCATCTTCATTTCTTCCAGAGCAATCCCAATGACCCCATAAACGGTGTCCTCATTTCGGATCGCCAGATACAGACAGTGAGCCTCCGGATAGATATCGGTTCCCGTGCCTGCCCGTTTCCGGTTTTCAAATACCCACTGTGCGATCTGTTTCTCCTGTGGCTGCAGATAGACCTCTTCTTCTGCATCTGGCTCTGCCATACAAAATCTTGGTTCCAGAAGTTTCCCTTCTGCCGCCTCATAATATACTACATTTTTTCCCATCATACGCATCAGATGCCTAGCTGTCTCTTCCAACATTTCTTCTGCATCTTTTGCTTTCTGTAACATTTGATTGGTCTCCAGTAAGATCCGGGTACGAAGCGCCATCTGTTCTGCCCGATGTCCTTGTCTTCGGATCTGGATCGCCAGATTGCTGACGATCATAGCTGCAATAAATACGATCACAAATGTCACCGGATATCCTGAATCATAAGCCGAAAAAGTAAATACCGGCTCTGTAAACAAAAAATTAAACAACAGCACACTCAGCAGGGAAGATAACACACTCCACCCCCTGTTTACCGTAATAATCGCAATGATCAAGACTCCCAGAATATACACAATAATCATATTTTCTTCTGAAAATCCGAGCCGTTGAAATAAAAATCCAACCAGCGTTGCTGCCAGAAGGATTCCTGTCATAACAGAAAAACCTTTCAGAAACCGTCTCCAGTCTCCCATCTGTTCAAATCTCATCTGTCCACCCCATTCCTTTTACTTCCTGTCAAATTTAACACCTCATATCTAAAAACTGCATGAAAACTTCATCTTCTGTATTAAGATTGTATAAAGATAAATTTCGATACCATATAGTATAAGAAATTTCCCGAACAATCGCAACCCGGTCTCTAATTCACTGATTCTTTTTGAATTTCTCTTTTTATCCAAACCTATTGACTTTCCTTCCAACTGTTTATATACTGTTCATATAGATATATACAGTAAAACTTGCAAAAAGGAGGGCATACACATGAAACATCTCTTAGAAGTCACACATCTTCAGAAACAATTGGGGGATTTTTGTCTGCAGGACATTACCTTTTCTCTGGAACCCGGGTATATCACAGGGCTGGTAGGCAGAAATGGATGTGGAAAAACTTCTCTTATAAAGACCATTTTGAATCTATATGAAAAAGATTCAGGACAGATTTTTGTCAACGGACATTCTATGGAGAGTGAAGAAATTGCGGCCAAAGATCAGCTTGGTGTGGTTCTGGATGAATGCCTGTTTGATGCAGACACCAAAGCGGAGACCAATGCCCGCTGCTTCGGCGCTCTGTACAGCCGTTACGATCACAACCTGTTTTTGGAATTCTGCAGACGGTTTGATGTAGATCCCCGGAAAAAGATCGGCAAGCTCTCCAAAGGCCAAAAAGCACGTTTTCAGCTTGCTTTTGCATTTTCACACGATGCAAAACTCTTCCTGATGGACGAACCCGCCGCCGGCCTGGATCCGCTGTTTCGCAAAGAACTCCTGGGCTATATGCAGGAAATTGTAGAGGATGGCACCAGAAGTATCCTGTTCTCCACACACATTACCGAAGATCTGGATCGGATCGGAGATTACATTCTGCTGATGGATCAGGGAAAGCTGGTACTGAATCTGACCCGCGAAGAACTTTCCGAACGCTATCTGCTTTTACATGGCTCAAAAGAACAGTTGGAAAATCTGGACTCCCAGATGGTCATCTGTGATCAGTTTGGTTCCTATCGAAATTCAGTCCTGATCGACTCCACCAAAACCGACAATTCTGTTTTTGGTGACCTGACAGTAACCAGACCTTCTCTGGAAGATCTTCTGTGCTATTTTCACAAAGGAGGAATGATACAATGACAAAACTAATCTTTCATCAATTGTGGTCTGATTTCAAGAAACACTGGCTTGGAATCCTTTTGACACTGGTACTTTGTTATCTCTCAACACTTTTTGTTTTTAGTTTTGTTTTCAGTCTGTATATCGTCGATGCCGAATTATATCTGCTTCCAGAAGCCGAACTGATGGATCATGTGATGTATTCTGTTCAAAGCAATGCCATTCTTTATTTTATCATGCTGGCAGGTTTTTTATTTTCTGTTATTTTAGTTTCCAGAAAGCTCCCTGTCCGGCTTTTGAAACCGATGTACTTTTGCCCGGCAGATACCAGATTGAAACGCAAAACCCTGCGCTCTTACTTTTGGATCAAAGTTTTGATCTGTTTTCTTTTCCTGGAAGGGATGTGTCTTTTGTACTTTCAAACCACATTTTTATTTACCGGGGATTTCAAATCCACACTGCTGATACTATTATCTATTTTTATGATCCTGGACTTTTCCATGAAGGCAGATCAGGGAAACAAACACGCCCCTCTTGAACTGGATGCAAGCACAGAGGGAAAAGGAATGAGTGCGGTCAACATCTACTGGTTCTGTCTGCTTGTTCTGGAATACATTATTTTATTCTGCCAGTCGTATACAGAATTTGAATGGAACGTCTGGCTTGCAGGATTCTGGATCCTTGCCATGCTTGGAAATCTTTTTGCTGCGTTCTATTGCATCCGCACATTTTTAAACAATATGATTTCCTATGAAAAACTATATGCGCCAAATCAGGAGGTGACTTTATGATTACATTGATCTTACAGAATTTATGGTCTGACTTCAAAAAAAACAGTCGAAGTCTTTTTGTCTTTTTTATAATATGGACTATTTCCTATTTTACATTTGGATTCTCCGTCCCTTCTGCTTCGGTAGGATTAGGACTGGCCTTTGTGCTGCTTCTTTCCTCCCGGCTGCCTGTACGTTTTTTGAAATCACTCTCCTATTGCCCTGCTGACGCCAAGATCAAGCGATTTTCTCTTGCTATGTACCTTGGAATCAAATTTTTGATCTGTCTGCTGATCTTTTTGATATTTCAACTTCTGGGTGGAGGATTTCACTTTTTAGTAACAACAAATACAACCTGGAAACTGGCGATTTGTCTGCTGCTTATTTTCTTTCTGATCCTTGCATCCTGCTTAAATCACACCATGCCTTCCCCGGTGCAATTACCACAAGAGAGTCACCAACAGAAAATCTTCCATGGTATTTTGAACTTTGATTTTATAAACTTTTTCTGGATTTTAATACTTGTAGCAGAATTTGCACTTTTTCGATACAGCTCTATCTCCCATTTTTTCTGGATTCTGATCATGATCGGAAATACCGTGGTAACTGCTTGTTGTATCCATAAATTTCTGAACAGCATCCTCTCTTACGAAACTTATTTTCAGCTGCATGATGCACCGCAAAAGGGAGGGGATACACCTTGAATATCTTGTTAAAACCGGATTCTTCACTTCCGATTTATGAGCAGCTTGTACAGGCATTTAAAGAGTCCATGCTAAGCGGTGAGCTCTCTCCCGGCGACATGCTTCCTTCCATCCGAAGTCTGGCCAAAGACCTAGAGATCAGCGTAATCACCACAAAACGTGCCTATGAAGAACTGGAAGCAGAAAACCTGATCTATTCTCAGCCTGGGAAAGGATTTTTTGTGAAACAGGTGGATTTTCGCACCTTACAGGAAGAACAGCTCGTCTTATTGGAACACGCGCTTACCGGGTGCATTGCTGATGCGAAAAAACTGTCCCTCTCTCTGGATGAGGTACAGGATCTGATCGAATTTTTATGGAAAGGCAGGGATTAATATGGCAGAACTGATCTGCAGTGAACTTTCAAAAACTTATAAAAACTTTCAATTAGCCCCCACTTCTTTCCAGTTGGAAAGTGGATATCTGACGGTTCTTGCGGGAAAGAATGGATCCGGAAAATCAACTCTGCTGCGCTGTCTTGCAGGCCTTGATACCACTTGCAGCGGAAATATAAGTCTGGACAACATCTCCATGAAAAAATATCCAAAAGACTACAAAAATCAGATTGGGTATGTATCCGAAGAAATCACCTATTTCATGGAAAAATCTGCATTTGAAAACGGACAGATTCTGGGGCCTTATTTTGCCAACTGGTCCGTGGAGCGATACTATACTTTCATGGATCGGATGGATTTTTCTCCTTCCAAACAGCTCTGGCAGCTTTCCAAGGGAGAATACATGAAAATGCAGACTTGCTTTGTATTGGCACATCATCCCCGCTTTCTTCTGATGGATGAACCTCTGGAAGGATTTGATCCGGTATTCCGCAGAGAGTTTTTATCTATGATGCAGGATATTTTAAACGAAGACACAGGCATTCTTATTTCTTCTCATATTACCGAAACTTTGACAAACCTTGCCGATTATCTGTTGTTTGCAGACAACGGAAAGATCACCTTCCACTGTCCGGAACAGATGGATGCCTTTCTTTCCAAACAACTGCATCCCAAACATACACAAATACGAGACTTGCTGTCCCGTCATTCCCAGGAGGTGACTACCACATGAAACATACACTCTATGCTCTGGAAAAGAAACAATTTCATTTGGAAGGATACTGGCTGTTTGCAGGAGTTTTGTTTTTCTGCTATGTTCTCTCCATCCAGATGAACATGCAAACCATTTATCTTGACCTCCAAAACGGGCGAATCCCGGATTCCGTCACAACGGTTCCATTTCTTTCAAAAGTGGGGATCCTTTCTATCTTTGGATTGTGTGCTTATCTGAACCATCAGCTGTTTCTCATTTCTGAAAACGGCAGCATCGCACCTCGTATCAGCAGATATCTGACACTTCCTCTCACCCGAAGAGACTATTATGGGGTCAAGGCACGGATCTTTTTTCAAAAAACAGGAATTCTGATCCTTTCACTGACAGCCATGTTCCATGTTTCCTTTCTGGGATTCAAACTGCCGCTGTCTGTCTACCTACATTCTCTGCCGAACCTGATTTTTACCTGCCTCTTCCTCCTGATCGGAGCCGCTTTGCTCTTTACAGGATATCTCCTTTATGATTTTTCTTATCTGAAACATCGTACAATATGAAATAAAAAACTCCCTTCCCGCTGCATACTCACAGTTGGAAAGGAGTTTTTCTATTTCTTTCGGTTTCTCCACCGCATATTCAGTTTATATAAAACAAACACTAACAAAACATATCCCAGCGGCAAAAAGATCACCAACGCGATCACAACTGCCAGTTTGGAAGTATCTTTTTCTTTTGTTTCTGTTTTTTCCTTTTTTACCGGCTCTGGTTTCACTTCCTTCTTCGTCCCTGTCAGTTCCAAATACGCCTCTTCTGACAAGGTTGCCCTGGCACTTCCCACCGGATGTCCCTGATAGAAATAGGTCACGGCTGCCTGTCGTTCTTCTGCATTGTTCTCGTTCTCCAACGTCCATTCCGATTCTAATTCTGAAAATTCTGTTCCTTTTGGGACTACTACATAAGCATCTTCCTTTTCAAATGCTTCGATATCGTCAGACACTTCCCATTCCTTCAAATTCAACTTTTCAAAATTTGCAAACGCATACTCATACATCGCACGGGTATCCGTATAGGCATCCACTCCGTATGTATGCAGTACCACCGCTGCAAGCTGCATGTCATTTCCTTCTGCCATGGTCACAAGCGTGGTCTTCGCCTGATCCGTATATCCTGTTTTTCCGGCTTTTGCATTCGCATAGTAATAATAGTTCTCCGGCCAGAGCATCTTGTGATTCTGATCCAGAATCCTCTCTTCTGCTGTCAGATTGGTGGGAGGAACTTTATATTCCAACGTACTCTCCAGTCTGCGAAACTCTGCATTTTGATAGGCTGCCGCTGCGATCCTTGCCATATCATGGGCTGTGGTATAGTGATCCTCATCATGAAGTCCGTTTGCATTGACCCAGTGCGAATTCGTGCATCCCAGTTCCCGGGATATCCGGTTCATCTCTTCGATAAATTCCGCATAGCCTCCCTGTAAATACTGTCTTCCCACATTTTCTGCCACTGCATAAGAGACTTCATTGGCAGAAGCCAGGAGCATTCCGTAAAGCGCGGACTCCATGCTGATCTCTTCTCCCGGCTTCATCCCGATCTGTGCATCATCCCACTGCAAAAAAGAGATACTGTCTTCCGAAAAGGCAACCGTGTCCGTCGTCTTTGCATACTGCAATGCCGTCAGTACACTCAAAATCTTTGTAATACTTGCCGGATATCTTTGTTCGTCTGCTTTCTTGGCATACAGTACTGCCCCGCTGTTCATGTCCATAACGATCCCGGACGCTGCATAGATTGCCGGTCCCTGGGGCCAGTTTGAAATGGCATTGGTCTCGATCTTTTCTGCATAAGATGCTGCTTTTTCTTGTTTTTCCTGTTCTTCGGCTGATACCGCTTCTTCTGATTCCTGCTGTTGTGTTCCTGCCGATTCTTCTGCATATACAGCGCCTCCGGGTGTCAGAAACAAAAGGATCCCCGCCAGGAATCCTGCCAGCACTTTTTTTATTTTCATAATCTGCCTCCATTTTTTCCATTGCCCCTATTATACGCAAAATAAAAAATAGCGTCAATGTGTATCTCGCTTGAGAAAAAGGTCTTTCCTTAAAAATCTTTACTTAAAAATTTCTAAATTTTCCACTCTTACTCTTGAGGATTTCTCCAAAACAAGATAGAATAGGAACATTCGAAAGGAGAATTTTCATGAATTCTAAACATAATCAGGAACATTTTTTTGACCAGGATTTTGAAGTCACTTACGAAGACGATCCGGTCTTTCATTATGAGGACATACCCCAACAACGTGAATTTCAGACGGTAGAGCTGAAATCACAGCCAAAACCCAAACCTTCCCGGCAAAATAAAAAGAAACTGCAAGTGCCTCTTCAGGACGATGCTACCATTTTGATGGATCCTATCCAAAACGGAACTGTCACACCACGCTCACGGCAGAAATCACAGCATTGGGAAGAAGAATCTCCCCGTCAAAAAAGACCGCGGCAGTCACCGTCTTCGTATTCCAACTCCAACAGAGAAGACGAGTATCCCAAGAAAAAATCATCTTCCTCCAGACAAAAGGGAAATCTCCTGGCTCCGGTAAAAACCACTGCCAAATATGGCGGAAAAGCCATCTATAAAACAGCCAGTATTATGATCCGTTTCGTTTCCCTTTTACTGATTGCAGGAACTGCTGCCTTTTTAGCTTATAATTTCTGGAAAGGCTGCGCACCTTACGGAGATCCGCTGACTGCGGCAGAAGAAAAAAATATCGTTCTGGCAGCCTATGCCGCTGTAGCCGGTTTCTTTCTTCTTTTTGAATGCATTTCCTTTTTGTGGGCCATGACACGTGTACGCATCCGGGAAGGGCGCAAGATCTACAAAGAAGATACCGGACGGGGACTCTTTTCGTTCCTTTTCATTTATATATGCTCTTATGCCTCATTCTGGATCAGCCGCATCGTCCCGCAATCTCCGGACATCCTCAAGGGAATCCACGGCGCTCTTGATGTGTTCGGCTCCATGCACAATGCACTTTTTGGTATTTGTCTGGCAGGTGTGATCTCCTGTCTGATACGTAAGTATGCAAAATAAAGACATTTAAAAGAGACATTATCATATCTTTCCGTAGATACCGTAATGTCTCTTTTTACAAAAATTTTATAAACTGCTTATTTCACCAGAACCCCTGACTGTAGCATGTCTTTTAACAGCTGATTTGCCTCTCGCTTGATCACATCAAGTGGGGTCTTTTCTCCTTGAGCTTCATTGATGAATCCAAGCATTCCAAAGCACAAAAATCCGGCAATCTTTTTCGGAGAATACTTCACTTCCCTGTTTTTTCGGATTTTATTGGTATGGGTTTCAATCGTCTCTAACACGATGTTATAAAATGCAAACGCAAGATATGGATTTTTCTGAGGGCTGGTGTACTGAAAAAACTCAAAGCATTCATAATAAACTTCAAGGATGCTGTCTAACATATTGCAGTATCCCATCACGATATTATTCTTTGGATTCTCTTTCTTTTGTTTCATATGATAAATATCTGTCCCAATCTGAAGCATATCACTGAAAATATCATCTGCCAGTGCATATTTATCACTGTAATGAGAATAAAATGTAATCCTACTGATTTCTGCACGTTTGCATAACTCTGTAATAGCAATCTGCTCAAAAGGTGTTTCTCCCATCATCTCGATCAAAGTTGCTTTCAGATTTTTCTTTGTTTTGATCACTCGTCTATCTTCCATAATTTACACTTTCCTCTTTTTGTATAATTAACTAACATTTTACAATTATTGTTCATTGTTTTTATTTTTCTGATTTGCTATAATTTTAACACTTGTTAAAATAACGGTCAATATGTAAGCTATTTCCGCCGCTTATGATAGAAGCCGGCGTTACAGACCAAGGGAGGATTTTATGCCAAAGATAGCAATTATGACAGACAGTAACTGTGGAATCATGCCTGCTGATGCCAGCCAGTATCACATCCATGTTCTTCCAATGCCCGTCCTTGTCGGAGAAGAGACCTTTTATGAAGGATGCAATATTACTTCGGAAGAATTTTACCAGAAACTGGCTTCCGGACAACCTGTAACAACTTCTCAGCCATCTCCTGCGGATGTTATGAAGATGTGGGATCAGCTGCTTCAGGAACATGACGAAGTTGTGCACATTCCTATGTCCAGCGGATTGAGCAATTCCTGTCAGACTGCCCTGCTTCTTGCACAGGAAGAATATTTTGAAGGAAAAGTTCATGTGGTAGACAATCATCGGATTTCTGTTACTCAGGCACAATCCGTTCTGGATGCAGTGGAACTTGCCCGTCAGGGATTTACCGGCGCACAGATCAAAGCAACTCTGGAACAGGAAGCGTTGGATGCCACGATCTATATTGCTGTAGATACATTAGAATATTTAAAAAAAGGGGGGCGTATCACAGCCGCTGCAGCTGCCATCGGAACGGTTCTGAATTTAAAACCAGTTCTTACGATCCAAGGAGATAAGCTGGATGCTTATACGAAAACCAGAGGCATGAAATCCGCATTCAAAGCTATGTGCAAAGCACTTGACAAAGATCTTGCCGGGAGACTTGCCACTTTCCATAAGCAGGGACAACTCAAAGCAGGAATCGCTTATACACAGATGGATACAGATACCTTGGAATTTTTCAGAGAAGAAATGAAAAAACGATATCCGGATCTGGAATTATTCCAGCTTCCGCTTACCATGAGCATCGGATCTCATACCGGTCCCGGTGCACTGGGAATCGGACTAGTACGATTCCACAAACATTAGCCAAAAGGCGGGAAAAGCTCATGAACTTTTCCCGCCTCTTTCTTATCTTGGTTTTGCATTTGGATAGATCCGATCCATTCTTTCATCGTCAAAATGTTCATCGATGATTTTTTCCCATCCACTTTCTGCCGGTTTTCCATTAGCACGCATATCATAACGAACCAGTGCTGCCATAGATACCAGAATATTCACCACCATAAACACAACTAAAATCCAGGTCAGAACATATCCCCAGATCACCGGGATTTTTTCAATCCATCCTGCAAATTTCGGATACAGCATCTTGATCCATACAACTGCAGCAATCCCCCAGAAAAAGCAGTACAACAGATTGATACGTCCTCCCAGATTAAAGGGAATCTTACTGTAATCCCAAAATACTTTTCCAAATACAATTTCCGTAAACACGCTGCACACATATTCATATGCACCGCCTAAAAATGTACCGACAAAGAAAATGTGCCGGTCCGGCTTTTCTCTGTCTTTATATAACAGTGCGGTAGCAATGGCAATGGCAAGTCCCCACACAATACTGAACGGCCCCCATACAAGACTGCTCCTGCTCATCCAGACGCCGGAAGTCAGACGGCAAAAAATCGTTTCTGTAAAATCTCCCAGCACCGCTCCGATCAAAAACAGCCAGAACAATTTGTAGAATCCACATCCTTCTGCAAACTTTCCCTCTCTTGCCTGTGTTTCCGTCTTCTCCAAAATAACAGGATACGCTTTTGCCATCCGTTTTTCTACATGTCCAACAATCATCGAGGCAAATTTTTGTGTCCAGACTGCCACTTTCTGATTCCATCGGATCGCTGTGGGCATTTCTTTTCTGATATGAAATACTGCTGCCAATGAAGCAGAAATATCCAGAAGCATCCCTGCGATCAAAATCCAAAGCAGAACTTCTCGGATCAATCCCGGGATCATATGATACAAGGACATCAAAAATCCATTGACATACCGCACTGCCAGAAATCCCAGAACTGCCCACAACACAGAATACTGCAGACAGATATATCCGTCAAAATTCCACTTTTTGTCAGAATAATCCCACCATTTATGCTGATTCAAACGTTCCAGGATCTTTCCTGCCATCCATTCTATGATCGTAGCAAGTACACCACAGCCAAGCAGCTGAAATACCGGATCCGCCCGAAGTTCTTCCATGGTAACCGCCATAAACACGGCAGCCGTTCCATAGACTAGGCAAAACGGTCCTGTCGAAAATCCACGGTTGACAAACTTCTTCTTTTTTACTGTACCGACTATGGTTTCGATCACCCATCCCAAAAAGGAGTAGATCAATAACAGCCATATCAGTTCCATGATCGTATAATTCATCTTGTCTTCTCCATTTATCTTTTGTATCTTTGTTCCATGCTATTCTTCCAACTTTTTCTGTATCTCCTCCAGTGCTTCCAGCTCTTGGGGAAGATCCTCCGTCTGATAATAATCGATTGCCACAATCTTTGCCGGAATTTCCTGATGATATGGTCCTGCCGGAACGATGACCTGGTTTCCTACTTCCAGACTTTCATCTTCTGTCCGATATGCATGCCTCTGACCGCCTTCATGAAAGATCACCTGACAGATGATCTGCTCTCCCGGCCGCCTTCCTTTCCGATAAATATAAGGATTTAAAATATCCTCATAACTCTCATAAAACCGGATATATCCTGCAATTTCACGAATAAACTGATCCCAGCCATGTGGAAGCCCCCGACGGTTATATGTACCTGTCACCATACGGCTGGCACTTGCGCCACAATCCAGAGAAAGTTTAAATTCTCCGCTGTCGGGCTCTCTGGGGCCGGATGTATTCTCAAGATTGCCGAGATACTCCATACACTTATCCATCAATTCCGGAATTTCATCCCGCATATGATATGCTTTGGTCAGCTCCCGTCCCGGTGCGATCATCTGCCGGATGGTCAATGCCTCCTCATAGCGGTCCAGAATCATTTCTTCTTTGTAATCCCAGTTGACTGTCTCATTTTCTGTTCCTTCTTCATTTTTCTGGATAAAACGGACATTCCTCTGATATTCCAGAGTAATCTTATTGATCTGTCCCGGTATTGAAGTGGGAACGATTTCGTCCATGATCTTTAAAAACTCTTTCCAGTTTTCCGGATACACGCCGCGTCCCACAAACTTTTTCTCTTTCTGACCCTGCTCGCAATATGCTACTTCCCAGTTTTCTGTATCCTCATCGGGAAGCACGTCTTTTGGCATATAGATATCTTTCCATGCTTCCATATGTAAGTCTTCGATTCGCAAAAGCCATTCTTCCCCATGCTCTGCAGTTAAAGAATAGGCACATTCAAAAAACGGATAGGATACACTCTCGATCACTGCATCCAGTCTGCAGTCTTTCCCGGTTCGAATTTCTATCAATGTTTTATTTTCACCTTTTCTGGTCGAAAATCGAATATAATTCAGCATCGCACCAATGTTCTCCTTTGCTGTCATTTCCAGCTTTCATGTTGCCGGATTTCATTATTATACCACAAAAAAATACCAGAGAGGAATCTTTTACACAGAAATTCCTCTCCGGTATCTTTGTCCGATTTCTTCTTCAATCTTTGATGATCAGTGCCATAAACACAAGATCTGTATCACCGGTATTGGTCAGTGCATGTCCGCATCCATCCGGTGTAAATGTCACATCACCGGCTTTTACCGGGCGGATTCTTCCGTTGTCATCATAATTGCCCTCTCCGGTTAAGATGTAATAGGTCTCACTTTCTCCATGATGTTCGTGGTAACCAAGGGAACATCCAGGCTCCAGAGTTACTTCTGCATATAATCCGCATTTTCCATTCAACTCTTTTTCTCCGAGAATGTGTCTGATCAGCACGTGTCCCTTTCCTCCGCACATTGCTTCGATTCTTTCTGTATTCATTGGATCACCTCGTTTAACTTTTTCTGTTATTATACTGCATTATTCATCGAATTCCAAGATTACGAAATCAAAACGTGAAGTTTTTCTGGTATCGACTACCGTTCCTTTTGTTGTCTTTAATCGCTCTGCATTCTTAAAATTTTTGCTGATTCCCAAAGCATGTTCCATCACATAATAATAAGAGGAGGGAAGGACACATTCTGTCACCTCATATGTCTCTCCCGGCTGAAATGATTCCACATGCTCTGTTGTAAAATCCATTCTTCTCATGTCTACGCCTCATTTCTACTGATATAAGTGATCTCTGTGATTCCACAAAAAGCATCCACCGCCAAAAAGTCCAAAGACTAATCCCGCATAAATCCCCGCACAAACCAAATCACTCAGTCTGCAGATTACCTCCATATGCTTAATCATGCAGACCAAAATTCCTGCCAATGTAATTCCAACTGTCCAGATCAGCACTGCAGTTGTCAGAAATACTGCCATTCTGGAGGTCTCTTCAATATGTCCTGTGATCAGTTTCCACAATCTTGTATACATCCTTTTTCCCTCACAATCTTTTCTTGAATCTGACACTTATTGTAAGGCTTTGATGTAAAATCTATACCGGATCTTGACAAAATGTTTGTGAAATAACATCTAATCATTCTTTTTATAGGATCTGTTTCAAAATCTGTGCCGGTGTATCCACAATCCACTCTGCACCTGCCTGTTCCAGTTCTTCTCTGTCTCCATATCCATACAGCACTCCTAATGCAGAAAGTCCGCAGGATTTGGCTCCCAGTACATCATGCTCCCGGTCTCCGATCATCAGTACATTCTGTCTTTCCTGCACATTGCATACTTCCAGTACATATTCGATCACTTCTGACTTTTTTGTGCGACTTCCATCCATATTGGCTCCGCCAATAAATTCAAAATATGGTGCAATCCCAAAATGTTCCGCAATACGGCGTGCGTATTTCTCCGGCTTGGATGTGGCTACTGCCAGGCGGACTCCCACCTCTTGTAAAGCACTCAGTACTTCTGGGATCCCTTCATAAACCATATTTTCCAACATTCCTTTTGGTTCATAATATTCCCTGTAAAATTCCACCATACGGTGCCCCTCTTCCTCAGAAATCCCACAGAATTTTGCAAACTGCTGAGCAAGCGGCGGTCCTACAAAACACTTTAGGTCCTCCACATGTTCCACTTCTTTCCCCACTTTTTCAAGTGCATACTGGACACTGTTCATAATACCCGGACCAGAATCGGTCAATGTCCCATCCAGATCAAACAAAACCAGTTCATATTGATTCGCCATCGTCTTCCTCCTTTTTAAAAACTACGGATCTTATCTCCATCTTCATCCTGCGTATTTTCAATCTTTTGGATCACCACATAGTATCCAAAGTCTTCATTTACTTTTACGAAGACCCGATCGCCCACTTTATGCCCCAGAAGAGCTTTTCCAATGGGTGACTCTATGCTGATCAGTCCATTCAAAGAACTTCCACGAACCGAAGTTACAATCCGGTAAGTCTCAACTTCCTCATCGTCCTCGCAATATACCTGAACCGTATTGTTCAGCCCCACTTCATCTGCGCCTGAATGATCCTCCACAATAACTGCCGTCTTTAACATTCTTTCCAGATACCGGATCCGACTTTCATTTTTGTTCTTTTCTTTTTTAGCTGCATGGTATTCAAAATTTTCACTGAGATCTCCATGAGACCTGGCTTCTTTCACTGCCTCGATCAATTCTTTCCTCTCAACCAGTTTTCGATGCTCAATTTCTCTTTGGATTTTTTCCACATCACTTTTTGTCAGTTTCTCTCTCATAATCTGCCTTTCTTACAAAGCAGGCAGAAGTCCGAAACATCTTCCAAACCTCTGCCTGTTGTATTTTTTCTATTTCTTTTTCTGGAAACTTACAAGCCTCTGCGATTATTTTACAAGCAGAGATTTTCCTGTCATTTCTTTTGGCTGTTCCATACCCATCAGTTCAATCAAAGTCGGAGCAATATCAGCCAGGCATCCGCCTTCTCTCAGTTTGTAAGCCGAATCTGCATTGACAAGGATAAACGGTACCGGATTGGTTGTATGTGCTGTAAACGCTTCCCCTGTCGTCTCATCGATCAGCTGCTCTGCATTTCCATGGTCTGCGCAGATAAACATCTGTCCATCCACTTCTTTCAATGCATCCACTGCTTTTCCTACACACTCATCCACTGCTTCGATTGCCTGGATCGCTGCATTCTCTACGCCTGTGTGTCCGACCATATCCGGATTTGCAAAGTTAATGATGATCACGTCATATTTGTCCGATTTGATTGCATCTACCAGTTTATCACATACTTCATAAGCGCTCATCTCCGGTTTCAGGTCATATGTCGCCACTTTTGGAGATTTTACAAGAATTCTGTCTTCTCCTTTATTCGGCTCTTCCACACCACCGTTGAAGAAGAAAGTTACGTGTGCATATTTCTCAGTCTCTGCGATACGAGCCTGTGTCATGTTATGAGCTGCCAGGAACTCTCCGAATGTATTTGTAATCTCTTCTTTCACAAATGCTACCTGTTTGTTCTGGATCGTCACATCATACTCTGTAAAGCATACGAATGTTGTCTTTACTCTCTCTCCTCTGTCGAATCCTTCAAAACTGTCATCGCAGAATGTTCTTGTAATCTCTCTTGCACGGTCCGGGCGGAAGTTAAAGAAGATCACAGAATCTCCGTCTTTTACGGTTGCCACCGGTGCTCCGTCTTTTACGATCACCATTGGATCTACGAACTCATCTGTCTTCTCTGCGTCATAAGAAGCCTGGATGCCTGCTGTAGCAGACTCAGCCTGTACGCCTTCCCCTTTTACCAGCGCATTATAAGCTCTCTCCACACGATCCCAACGATTGTCACGATCCATTGCATAGTAACGTCCGCTGACAGATGCCACTTCTCCAACACCGATTTCTTTCATCTTTGCTTCCAGAGCTTCTACATACTCTTTTCCGGATGCCGGTGGCGTGTCACGTCCGTCCAGGAAACAATGTACATACACATTCTCCACTCCCTGTCTCTTTGCAAGCTCCAGAAGTCCGTAGATGTGGCCATTATGGCTGTGTACACCGCCATCAGAAACCAGTCCCATCAAATGAAGTGCTGTATGGTTCTCTTTTGCGTTCTTACATGCTGCAAGCAGCGCCTGATTCTCAAAAAAATCTCCGTCTTCAATTGCCTTTGTGATCTTTGTCAGCTCCTGGTAAATGATGCGTCCCGCTCCCATGTTCAGATGTCCTACCTCAGAATTTCCCATCTGTCCGTCCGGAAGTCCGACTGCCATTCCACTTGCATTTCCTTTTACAAACGGGCACTCTGCCATCAGCTTGTCCATAACCGGAGTTTTTCCTTCCGCTACAGCATTCCCTTTTGTTGTATCATTCAGTCCATATCCATCTAAGATCATCAATACGGTTGGTTTTTTACTCATGTCCATATCTCCTTTTACTTTCTCTGTGAATTTGCAATTTTCTCATAAAAATCGCATCTTTCATTCCGTAACCTATTGTAACTGTTTTTTCCTGATTTTGCAAATATCTTTCACACTAATTTGCAAACTCATCGATATCCATTTCATCCTTTTGCCAGATTTCATCTAACACCCAGTGACCATTTTTATGAATAAATTTCCAGTATTCATAAAACGCTTCATTTTTCCTGCTTCCACGGAGCATTCTTCCTGTTTTTTCATGGATCACATAATCGATCATTTTTCCATGGATCAAATACCAGATGTAATCTTGATCCTTTCCCAAATCATCAAAAGTATATACCGGCACCGCACTTAACAATCGTTCATTTTTCTGTATCGGCACTTCCTCTCTGATCTTCATCCATTCCAGCTTCATCACAAAATCATCGTAACACTTCTGACTCATGTAATCTTTTGCATAATCTGGATCCTGTCTCTTCCAGCATTCTTGGATTACAAAATATGCGTTTTTCACCTGTTTTTGAATCTCGTCAATATCCCAGTTATCCCCAAAATTCTGGTACTGACGCATTTCCCGATAACTTCGGGAGGACGCTTTTCTCGATTTGATAAAAAACAAAACAACTCCCGCATTGGCCATCAGAAAAACGCCTCCAAATGTAACAACACTTCCGACAGGATTGGAACTTCCCCTGCTGCCAGAAGACGAATAATGCGAGCTGCTTCCAGAACTAAATCCACCGCCTCCTGATGAGCCGCCGCTTGCTCCGCCTGCCCTTGCATGTACTGTAACCGGACTACATACACAAAGAAACAACATCCCTAAAATGAAAAGAACTCTTTTTCTTTTACTCTGCATGGATACCCCCTTTGAATCCACTTAATCTTCATTCTGCCATTTCATTATACCATTTTCATACTACATCGTCATTGTCTTTTTCTGTGTCCCTCAAAAAATCTAAACAAACATCGGATATGCAAAAAACGTCACAATGTACGTTTTCATTGGCTCGCTCACCAATTCTGACGATACATTGTGACGTTCTTTTTTCTGTTTTTTCAGATTTTTAACAGACAAATTTCCTATTTGTAATTTACGATCTGCCCAAAATCAGCTTTCAGAGACGCTCCACCTACAAGTCCTCCATCGATATCTGGCTGTGCAAATAATTCAGGAGCTGTTGCAGCGTTTACAGATCCGCCGTACTGGATACGGATTGCTTCTGCTGTAGCTTCATCATAAACTTCAGCGATACACTCGCGGATTCCTTTACAAACTTCCTGTGCCTGCTCTGTTGTAGCTGTCTTACCTGTTCCGATTGCCCAGATTGGCTCATAAGCGATTACTGCAGTTTTTGCTTGATCAGCTGTTACATTCTGGAATCCAACTTTTACCTGCTGGCGGATAAAGTCCATAGTAACACCCTGCTCTCTCTGCTCCAGAGTCTCTCCACAGCACATAATCGGTGTAATACCATGCTCAAATGCTTTCAGGACTTTTTTGTTGACATCTTCGTTTGTCTCACCGAAGTAATCTCTTCTCTCAGAATGTCCTAATACAACATATTTTACACCTGCATCTACAAGCATAGCCGGAGAGATTTCTCCTGTGTAAGCTCCGCTCTCTTCAAAGTACATATTCTCTGCTCCAACCTGGATGTTTGTTCCTTTTACAGCTTCTACAACCGGTACGATATCGATTGCCGGTACACAAAATACCACATCTACTTCTTCATTTGCTACTAATGGTTTTAACTCTTCTACTAATGCAACTGCTTCGCTTGGAGTTTTGTTCATTTTCCAGTTTCCTGCAATAATTTTCTTTCTTGACATACTCTTCACTCTTTCCGGTACTTTTTGTACACTGTTTATTTCAAGCCACACCGCCGCCAAAAAGCTGCGTCATGGCTCGTTTTCGCTAAGCTTTTCTTTTTGGTTTGTTCCCCTTACTAGGCTCGTAAGTACCTCGCCAAGTGCGGCGAACTAAGTAAACGCTAACCTCAAACTACGCCTGCGGCTTGTTTTCGCTAAGCTTTTTACTTATCGTTAGCTGCTGCTACTCCTGGGAGTTCTTTTCCTTCGAGGAATTCCAGAGATGCTCCACCACCTGTAGAGATGTGTGTCATCTTGTCTCCGTATCCTAACTGGTTCACTGCTGCTGCGGAATCTCCACCACCAATGATTGTTACAGCGTCTGTCTCAGAGAGTGCTTTTGCAACGGTCTCTGTTCCATTTGCAAAATTCGGCATTTCGAAGCATCCCATTGGTCCGTTCCATACCACTGTTTTTGCAGATTTTACTGCTTCTGCATACAATTTTGCTGTCTCAGGTCCAATATCCAGTCCCATCCATCCTTCTGGGATTTCATTCTGTGGAACTACTTTGATGTTCGCATCATTGGAGAATTCATCTGCTGCAACTGCATCTACAGGAAGGAGTAAGTTTACACCTTTTTCTTTTGCTTTTTCGATCATTTCCAGTGCATACTCTAAATAATCTTCTTCCAACAGAGATTTTCCGACGTTTCCGCCCTGTGCTTTTGTAAATGTGAAGCACATTCCTCCACCGATGATCAGTGTATCTACTTTTTCCAACAGGTTGTTGATTACAGAAATCTTGCTGGAAACTTTAGATCCGCCAAGGATCGCAACAAATGGTCTCTCTGGATTTTCTACTGCATTTCCGAGGAAATCTATTTCTTTCTGCATTAAGTATCCAACTACTGCTGTATCTACAAACTGTGTCACTCCAACGTTAGAGCAGTGTGCTCTGTGAGCTGTTCCGAATGCATCATTTACAAATACATCACATAACGAAGCCAATTCTTTGGAGAATGCCTCTCCGTTCTTTGTCTCCTCTGCTCTGTAACGTGTATTTTCAAGAAGCACGATATCTCCATCGTTCATTGCTTCTACTGCTGCTTTTGCATTTTCACCTACAACTTCAGCGTCTGCTGCAAATTTTACTTCCTGTCCGAGAAGTTCTGACAATCTTACTGCTACCGGTGCAAGAGATAATTCCGGCTTTGGCTCTCCCTTCGGTTTTCCAAGATGTGAGCAGAGAATTACTTTTCCTCCGTCTGCAACTAATTTTTTAATTGTTGGAAGAGCTGCCACCAGACGGTTCTCGTCTGTGATCTTTCCGTCGATCAGCGGTACGTTAAAGTCACATCTTACAAGCACTCTCTGTCCTTTTACATTGATATCATCTACTGATTTTTTGTTAAGCATTTTGATTGCCTCCCTGTATTTAATTTCTGTCAGACAAAAGGGTCCGGTCCAAATAAGACCGGACCCTTTGTGAGTCTATTTTTCAAAATATAATCAAATGATTAAATTTTCTATATTTCGACTTACAGTAATGTTCCGAAGTGTTTGATTGTTCTTACCATCTGGCTTGTGTAAGAGTTTTCGTTGTCATACCAAGAAACAACCTGTACTTCTGTTGTTCCATTGTCTAATGGAAGAGCCATTGTCTGTGTAGCATCGAATAAAGATCCAAATCTCATTCCTACGATATCACTGGATACGATTTCATCTGTGTTGTATCCGAAGGATTCGTTAGATGCTGCTTTCATAGCTTCGTTGATCTGATCAACTGTTACGTTTCCTTCTACTACTGCTGTAAGGATTGTTGTAGATCCTGTTGGTGTAGGAACACGCTGTGCAGATCCGATCAGTTTTCCGTTCAGTTCTGGAATAACCAGACCGATTGCTTTTGCTGCACCTGTGCTGTTTGGAACGATGTTGCAAGCTGCTGCACGAGATCTTCTTAAATCACCTTTTCTCTGTGGTCCGTCAAGTGTCATCTGATCTCCTGTGTAAGCATGGATTGTGCACATGATACCAGATTTGATTGCTGCAAGGTCGTTCAGAGCTTTTGCCATTGGAGCCAAGCAGTTTGTTGTACAAGAAGCTGCAGAAATGATGTTATCTTCTTTTGTCAGCTGGTCGTGGTTTACATTGTATACGATTGTAGGAAGATCGTTTCCTGCTGGAGCAGAGATAACTACTTTTTTAGCACCTGCATCAATGTGTGCCTGAGCTTTTGCTTTTGATGTGTAGAATCCTGTACACTCCAGAACTACGTCTACGCCGATTTCTCCCCATGGAAGTTCTTTAGCGTCAGCTTTTGCATAGATTTTGATTTCTTTTCCGTCTACTGTGATAGAATCTTCACCAGCTTCTACTTTATCAGCCAGTTCGTATTTTCCCTGTGTAGAGTCATATTTTAACAGGTGAGCTAACATTTTTGGAGATGTTAAGTCGTTGATTGCAACTACTTCATATCCTTCTGCTCCGAACATTTGTCTGAATGCAAGACGTCCAATACGTCCAAATCCATTAATCGCTACTTTTACTGCCATGATTAATTCCTCCTAAGGTTTAAAAAATTGTTGCTGCTTTGCAGCTGTTTATTGTAAATCTTTAATGAAGTGATTACTTTGTTAAAGATTCATCAACTACGGTTATTGTACTAAAATAGAAACAAAAATTCAAGCCTAAAATATATTTTTATAGAACTTGTTTAAAAATAGGTTTTCTATTCTGAAATTCTGTATAATATTTAAAGCCGCAGGCATCTAAAATCTGCGCTGCTTTTTTGAAGTCATACGCCACATGCTCTGGCTTGTGGGCATCGGAACCAACGGTAATGATCTCTCCTCCCAGTTCTTTATATCTGCAAAGAATTTCCGGATGAGGGTGACAGAATGAAAGGCCATATTTCCAGCCCGCTGTATTGAGTTCGATCCCCTTGCCCATGGCGATCACTTTTTGCAGGATCGCATCGATCTCTTCGGCATACTTTTTGTAGGAATACCCTTCTGCCTGACGTTTCCCATAGCGTACCACATAATCCAGATGTCCCAGCACGTCAAATGTTGAAATGGCATCCAGATTCTCCAGTGTCGCTGCAAACGTCTCCCGGTAAACGTCTTCATCTGTTCTTCCCGCAAAAATTTCTCCATAGTACGGATCCATCCCGTGGACAACGTGAACCGAACCGATCACAAAATCAAACGGATACTGGCTGACCAGCTTTTGATAAGTCTCTGAAAGATGCGGCTGCAGTCCCAACTCAATGCCTTTTCGAATCCGGATTTTTCCAGCATATGTATCTTGCCACCGTTCCAATTCCGGAAAATATACATCCAAATCTACCTGAAACGCCTTCTCTCCGGTATCTTCATGGAACGGATAATCATTGTCCACATGATCAGTAATACAGACAGACTCCGCTCCTTTTTTTAACCCACTTTCGATCATATCCTGAATCTTCGCCTCGCTGTCTGTGGAAAATCCGGTATGCATATGAGAATCGCTTGTTATCATTGGATCGTTCCTCCACCCAGCACGTATTCCCCATCATAAAATACAACAGCCTGTCCAGGAGTGACTGCCCTCTGCGGCTCATCAAATGTACAAAGGATTTCATCCTCCCCCGTCTTTTCAATGGTGCACCAGGCACCCCTGTGATTATAACGTATTTTTGTAAAAACATGCAACGGCTCTGTCAAATCTTCTATGGACATAAAATTCAGATTCCGGGCAACCAGCTGTGTAGTCATCGATTCTTCTTTCGTGCCGATCACTACTTCGTTCGTCTCCGGCCGGATTTCCAGAACAAATGCTGGATATCCCAGTGCCAGCCCCAGTCCTTTTCTTTGCCCTACCGTATAATGCGTAATCCCTTTGTGACGTCCGAGTACCGTTCCATCGGTAAGCACAAAGTTTCCCTCTGGAACTTTGACCCCCGCCTCTTCTTCGATATAGGATGCATAATCTCCATCCGGCACAAAACAGATATCCTGACTGTCTGGTTTGCTGGCAATTCGAAGATTGATTTTTTCTGCAATGGAACGTACCTCTTCCTTCGTGTATTCTCCCACCGGCATCAATGTTCGTTTCAGCTGATCCTGGGTCAGATTATACAAAGCATAGGTCTGATCTTTTGCTAGAGTAGCGGAACGCCGGAGCGTATATCTTCCATTTTCCAGCTGCACCACCCTTGCATAATGTCCGGTTGCAATGTACTCTGCTCCGATAGAGAGGCTTCTTTGCAGAAGAGATTCCCATTTAACGTATCGATTACATGCAATACATGGATTCGGAGTCCGCCCGTTTTGATATTCCTCTACGAAATAATCAATCACATGTTCCTTAAATTCTTTTTTAAAGTTCATTACGTAATATGGAATCTCCAGTGCAGCCGCCACTCTTCTCGCATCGTCAACTGCACTCAACCCACAGCATCCGCCGTTTTCTTCCTGCATGGCCTGCTCTTCATCCTGCCAGATCTGCATGGTCACTCCGATCACATCATATCCCTGTTCCTTCAGCAGATATGCTGCCACAGAAGAATCCACTCCCCCGGACATTCCCACAACGACTTTGCTCATCTTAGTATTCCTCTTCTTCCTCTTCCTCATCTTCATGAATGTCAGATTTTGGCTTTTCCAGCCCTTCGATCTGAATACCATGTTTCTCTGCATAGTCCCAAAGCGCGGCATGGATGGCTTCTTCCGCAAGCAGTGAACAGTGTACTTTTACCGGTGGAAGTCCGTCCAAAGCTTCCATTACCGCTTTGTTCGTCACCTGTAACGCCTCATAAATACTCTTTCCTTTCACCAGTTCTGTCGCCATACTGCTTGTTGCCACTGCAGCCCCGCAGCCAAATGTTTTAAACTTCACATCCTGAATGATCTGATTTTCATCAATATCCAGGTAGATTCTCATAATATCTCCACATTTTGCATTGCCGACAGTACCTACGCCGCTTGCATTTTCAATCTCTCCTACATTTCTCGGGTTCTGAAAGTGATCCATTACTTTTTCTGTATACATATCTGTTTTCTCCTCTTCTATTGTTTCTATCGTGCATTCTGTTTTTTGGTAAAATCTTCATATAGCGGTGACATGCTTCTTAAGTTCGCCACAATTTCTTTCAGTGCCTCCACTGTATCATCCAAATCTTCTTTCGTTGTATCTTCTCCCAGAGTCATACGCAGCGAGCCGTGTGCGATCTCATGAGGCAGGCCGATGGCCAGCAGTACGTGAGACGGATCCAGAGAACCCGATGTACAGGCAGAACCGCTGGATGCACAAATCCCTTTCATATCCAGCATGATCAGAAGAGATTCTCCTTCGATAAACCGGAAACTGAAATTCACATTGTTTGGAAGTCTGTCCGTACGATCTCCATTCAGACGACAGTATGGAATTTCCGCTTCGATCCGCCCGATCAGATAATCCCTTAACTCCCGCTCTTTTTTTGTCCGCTCCTCCATGGTCCGCAGGGCACGCTCTGTGGCTGCTCCCATTCCCACAATACCCGGCACATTTTCCGTTCCGGCGCGGCGTTTTCTCTCCTGTGCTCCTCCATGTACAAACGAACGGATCTTCACTCCTTTTCGAATATACAAAAATCCGATTCCTTTTGGTCCATTGAGCTTATGGCCACTTGCACTGAGCATATCAATATGACAGGCATCTACATCGATTGGTATCTGCCCAAATGCCTGAACAGCGTCTGTGTGAAACAAAACCCCATGTTCTTTGGCAATCTCTCCAATCTCCCGGATCGGCTGGATGGTTCCGATCTCATTGTTCGCAAACATAACAGAAATCAAAATGGTATCCGGCCGGATGGCATGTTTTAACTGATCCAGTTTTACCACTCCATTTTCATCTACATCCAGATAAGTCACCTCAAATCCGCGCTGCTTCTCCAGATATTCGCAGGTATGCAAGATCGCATGATGCTCGATCTTTGTTGTGATGATATGTTTTCCTTTTTTCTCATACGCCTCTGCCGCAGCCTTTAACGCCCAGTTGTCCGCTTCTGAGCCACCTGCCGTAAAATAAATCTCATTTACCTGCGCTCCAAGTGCCTGTGCGAGGATTTCCCGCTGTCTGCTTACCACTTCCTTATTGCCTGCCGCAAAACTGTAGACACTGGAAGGATTTCCATAGTGCTCTGTAAAATAAGGAAGCATCGCCTCAACTACTTCCGGCGCAGTTTTTGTTGTTGCTGCATTGTCTAAATAAATCAGTCTGCTCATGGTTCTTCTCCTTTTCTATTTTCTGCAATCTCTATTTCCGGCACATGCAGGGTCAGTTCCACTTTCTTTCAAAGTCTCCCCAACTTCTACAAGTGCTTTTAAATTCATCTCATCTACGGTCTGATTGATACTGTCATTGATCTTCTGCCACACATATTTGGTCACACAGTTATCTGCCGCCTGGCATCCGCCTTCTGAGAGAAATCCGGAGCACTCTACAGGGTTTAAATCCCCCTCCAGGGCACGCAGGATATCACCTACGGATACATCTTCCAGATCCTTTGCAAGGACATATCCACCCTGTGCTCCCCGGACACTTCGAATGAGTCCGGCCTTTTTCATCTTGGACATCAGCTGTTCCAAATACCGCTCAGAAATCTCCTGCCGTTCCGCAATGCTTGTGATGGATACAGGGCCTTCTTTTCCATGCTGTGCAAGGTCGATCAATGCGCGCAGACCATATCTGCCTTTTGTAGATAATTTCACGCTTTCACCTTCTTGCTGATTCGCTCTTTTTAATCCCTATTATTTTACTAGGATTTCCTCTTGTAGAATACCATTGCCGTTTTGTTCTGTCAAGGCAAAATAACGAATATGTTATTAAAAACACTCTTTTTCAGGTGAATTTATGTCTGCAAAGAACTCTATCTTACAAGGAACTCTGATCCTCACGGCTGTCGGATTTTTGTGCCGATTCATGGGATTTTTTTACCGGATCTTTTTAAGTCACACATTCGGAGAAGAAAGTGTCGGATTATACCAACTTACATTCCCGGTATTTGCCCTGTGCATTTCCTTTACATCCGCCGGTCTGGAAACGGCAATTTCCAGAACCGTAGCCAGACAAAAATCTCTTCATCAGACAAAAGAAGCCTCTGAAACGCTTTGTCTGGGGCTTTTTATTTCTTGTGTACTCTCTGTAGTCACACTGCTCATAATCCAAAAAAATGCAGCGTTTTTCTCAAACAGGCTGCTGGGCGATCCACGATGCAAAGAAATCCTGATTCTCCTGTCTTATGCCCTTCCCTTTTCTTCTATTCACGGGTGCATCATGGGGTATTGCTATGGTCTGAAACAAACAAAAATTCCTGCTGTTTCCCAACTTGTGGAACAGATCACCCGGATTCTTTCTGTTCTCTGCTTTTATCTGTTTGCTGCAAAAAACCATATCCCGGCAGGTATTTCCATAGCAGCTGCCGGAATCGCGGTTGGGGAATTATTCGCTACGTTCTACTCGATCCGAAAACTACAAAAAAAACAGTCTGACATCTTTCGACCCAGGCTGTCTGCTGCTGTATTCAGATCTCGCTTTTTGGAACTTGTTCCCTTATCTCTTCCACTGACTGCCAATCGGGTACTGCTCAGTCTCCTTCAGGGAATGGAAGCTGTTTCCATTCCTGGCTGTCTAAAACTTTATAACCACAGCACCACCGAAGCTCTTAGCATATACGGGGTACTGACCGGAATGGCACTGCCCTGTATTCTTTTTCCATCTGCCATCACCAACTCCGTTTCCATCATGCTGATGCCAACTGTTGCAGAACTTCAGGTTACCGATCAGGCATCCCGCATCCGGAAACTGTTAAAAAAAGTTCTGGGAGCCTGTTTTTTCATGGGACTTTCCTGCTGTCTTTTATTTCTGATCTTCGGACGGATGATCGGGCATCTTCTGTTCGCCAGTGATCTGGCAGGAGATTTTATGATCACTTTGTCCTGGATCTGTCCCTTCCTCTATGTAAACGGTTCTCTGATCAGTGTCCTGAACGGCTTTGGAAAAACTTCTACTTCTTTTTCCATCAACATGATCGGCCTTGCCATCCGCATCGCAAGTGTTTTTTTCGCAATTCCAGCTTTTGGTATCCAGGGATATCTCTGGGGGCTTTTGATCAGCCAGCTCGCTGTCAGTCTCTGCTGCTCTTTTGTCTTGCATCATCTGATCAACAGATCAGAGAGTTTTTAAAAACGCTCCGACTAAAATAGGATTCACATACAATTCTAAAATCAATCCAATTAAAAGCATTCCTCCAGAAACCAGACTCTTCTGGATATTCCACTGCATCCGCGGATAACAGTAGGCATACCACAGTACGATCAGATAGGAAGGGATATAAAATAAAAACTGTGGAAGCATTCCGATCACACACAGGATGCTTCCTTTGACTCCCATTCCCAAAACTGCCATAGAAAACAGAAGTCCCGCAGAAAAGCCCGTCCAAATCAAAAACAAAACAACTGCTCCCTTTCTGAATTTTGTAAAAGCTGCTCCCAGCATTACCAGAAACGGGATGAGACGCACCTGCAAGAGATACCAGATATACTCTCCGGTCAGAATTTCCACCTGCTGATATTGTTTTAAAAAATATTCACTGAAAATCCCGGCTCCGGCTGCAAATTGCTCTGCCTCCAGATTTACATACAGAATCCCCAACAAAAATCCCGGCATAAAAAGAGCCAATAACTGTCTCTTTACATGAAACATCTTCAATGGCATTACTCCTTTTCCTTTCGATATTTCATTATATGCCGGGAGTTCCTGTTTTATTTATTCAGTTTTTCCATACTTCGTGTCATATGCAAGAAGCGCGGCAATCGTCTTGGAATCTTCAATCTCTCCGGAGAAAATCTTTTTCTTGAGTTCTTCTATTGTATATGCCTTCAGATCAATAAATTCATCTTCGTCCAGATGCTGCTGTGATGGAATCAGATCTTTTGCTACAAACACTTCGATCCGTTCATTGCAAAAGGCAACTGTCGTACGCAATGTGATCAGCCATTCCAGATGTTCACAGCGAAATCCGGTCTCTTCCTCCAGTTCTCTCCCTGCACACTCGATCCCTGGTTCCTCCACAGCATCCAGAGCTCCTGCCGGTATCTCCAGAGTATATCTCTCCAGTGCATTCCGATATTGACGGACCATCAAAATTTTCCCTTCTTCCGTTACCGGAACTACTGCCGCAGCCCCTTTGTGACTGATAAAATCCCACACTGCAGTATGGGTTCCATCAATCTCCATGGTATCCTGGTAAAAATCCAGGATCGCACCTTTATATTTTAATTCTCTTTTCAAACGTTTGATCTTCTCACTCATTGTTTCTCTCTCCTGCTTTGAATCAAAAAACGGAACCCCTTTCCACCTTGCGATGTTTAAGGAATTCCGCTTTTCATTTCATGATATTGTTCTATTTTGCATAATCCGTGACGCGTGATTCACGAATTACATTTACCTTGATCTGTCCAGGATACTCTAATTCAAATTCAATCTGATTAGCGATCTCTCTGGCCATAAGTACCATATCATCATCAGTCACCTGATCTGGAACTACCATGACTCGAATCTCTCTACCTGCCTGAATAGCAAAAGATTTATCCACACCTTTGAACTGGTTTGCAATCTCTTCTAATTGTTTCAATCTGTTTGTGTATGTTTCTAATGTCTCTCGTCTTGCACCCGGTCTTGCCGCTGAAATCGTATCCGCAGCCTGTACAACGCAGGCGATCAACGTCTGTGGCTCTACGTCTCCGTGATGGGATTCCACTGCATTGATCACAGTTGCTGATTCTTTGTACTTTCTGCAAAGATCAACGCCGATCTGGATATGAGAACCTTCCACATCGTGATCAATGGATTTTCCGATATCATGCAAAAGACCTGCACGTTTCGCCATGCGCACATCCAGCCCGATTTCCCCTGCCAGAAGCCCTGACAGCTGCGCAACCTCGATGGAATGCTTCAGTGCATTCTGTCCATAACTTGTTCTGAACTTCATACGACCAAGCAAACGCAGCAACTCCGGATGGATACCCGGCACACCGACTTCGATGGCTGCCGCTTCTCCTTCTTCGCGGATCATAGAATCCACTTCCTTCTGCGCTTTTTCCACCATCTCTTCAATTCTTGCCGGATGAATACGTCCGTCTACGATCAGACGCTCAAGCGCAATACGCGCAACTTCTCTTCGGATCGGATCAAATCCGGACAATACGACTGCCTCAGGTGTATCATCAATGATCAGTTCTACCCCTGTCAAAGTCTCAAGAGTTCTGATATTACGTCCCTCTCGTCCAATGATCCTTCCTTTCATCTCATCGCTTGGAAGCTGTACGACAGAAATCGTTGTCTCTGCCACATGATCGGCTGCACATCTCTGGATTGCATTGACAACATACTCTTTGGCTTTCTTGTCTGCGTTCTCTTTTGCCTGAGACTCCAGTTCTCTGACCATCTTCGCGGTTTCATGTTTCACATCTTCTTCCACAGTTTTCAACAGATATTCTTTTGCCTGTTCGGAGGTAAGACCTGAGATTCTTTCCAGTTCCTGTACTCGTTTCTGACTGAGTTCTTCCACTTTGGCTTCACGCTGTCTTAAATGTTCCTCTTTCGCTGTAAATTTTGCTTCACGCTGCTCAATAGCTTCGGAACGTTTGTCCACTGCCTCTTCTTTTGCCAGCACACGCTTCTCATAGCGCTGCAGTTCCGACCGTCTTTCTTTAGTCTCTTTCTCAAGATCATTCTTCGTCCGGATGGACTCTTCTTTCACTTCCAAAAGAGCTTCCTTCTTTGTCGTTTCAGCAGTTTTCACGGCATCGTCAATGATTTCTCTTGCTTTTGCTTCTGCATTGCCAATCTTGGATTCTGCATTGTTCTTCAGACTGGTTATGGTCAGATAGCGAGTCACGACACCGACTATCAACGCGAGGGCCGCCGCAATAATTACACATAAAATTACTGGCACAGGAGCACCTCCTTATTTAATTTTCATTGTACATGTTTATGTATTGGAATACATAAATACAACACTTAAATTTTATACTGTTTTACCAACCCTGTCAAGCATTCTCGTCATAATTTTGTATCACTTGACGGATGTCCTCATACCGGAAACCCTTCCTTGCCAGATACCCATATAATTTTTGCATCTGCTGGGGCGTAGCAGTCCCCGGATCTACGCGCTTTTTCTCCAGAATCCTTCGAATCGCATCTGTCTCATCCTCTTGATCAAAGCCAGCTTCTACCGCTTCTTTTGCAGTCTCTTTGGAAATTCCTTTCTGACAGAGCTGATATAAAATCTCCCGTCTGCTTTTTGATGACTTTCTGCTCTGCACAAAATTCATCGCATACCTTGCATCGTCCAGATACCCAAAAGATCTGACATAAGAAATTGCCGTCTCGATTGCCTCCTCAGGATATAATCCCTGTACCAGTTTTTCCCGCAGGGCTGCTTCGCTTCGATCCATATCTTCCAGAAGATGCATGGCGCGAAGCTTAGCCCTCTTAGAGATCACCTTTTGCAGGATCTCCTGAACAGTCTCTTCTTCCAGCAAAGCTCCCTCCGAAATTCTGTAATGAGACAGTTCGCCTTTGTATAATACAAAGGCGAACTGCTCATCTAAATATACTTTATATTTAATCTTGGTCATCATCTCTACTTTTGTAACGACCATCTTTTATTCTTCTCCTTCGATCGGTAGTTCCATCTGGGACTCTTTCGGAGTCAGTTTCAGGTCGCTTTCTTTTTTCTCTTCCTCTTCTCCCCCGATCAGATGATAGTGCTGGCGTACTTTTCGATCCAGTTCTTCCATCACCTCCGGATGACTGGTCAGATAAGACTTCGCATTCTCGCGTCCCTGCCCGATCTTCTCTCCTTCATATGCATACCAGGCACCGCTCTTTTTCACCAGATCGATCCCTACTGCCAGATCCAGGATATCTCCTTCCTTAGAAATTCCTTTCCCGAACATGATATCAAATTCAGCCTCTTTAAACGGAGGTGCAATCTTGTTCTTTACAATTTTAATGCGGGTTCTGTTTCCAACCATCTCTCCACTCTGCTTTAATGTCTCGATTCTTCGCACATCCATACGAACGGAAGCATAGAACTTCAATGCACGACCTCCGGTTGTAGTCTCCGGATTTCCAAACATCACTCCCACTTTCTCACGCAGCTGATTGATAAAGATCACAACACAGTTCGATTTACTGATAACTGGTGTCAGCTTACGAAGTGCCTGTGACATCAGTCTTGCCTGCAGACCCACATGGCTGTCCCCCATATCTCCTTCAATCTCCTGCTTCGGAACAAGTGCAGCTACAGAGTCAATAACAATAATATCTACCGCACCGGAACGTACCATCGTCTCTGCGATCTCCAATGCCTGATCTCCACTGTCCGGCTGTGAAATATACAGTTCATCAATATCCACACCAATCTTCTTCGCATAAACCGGATCCAGGGCATGCTCCGCATCGATAAATCCTGCGATCCCGCCTCGTTTCTGAACTTCTGCGATCATATGAAGAGTCACGGTCGTCTTACCACTGGACTCCGGTCCATAGACTTCGATCACGCGTCCCTTGGGAACTCCGCCAAGTCCCAATGCCAGATCCAGGCTCAAACATCCGGTAGGCACTGTCTCCACTGCAACATGACTTCCTTCTCCCAGCTTCATCACAGTTCCTTTTCCAAAATCTTTCTCTAATTTTGCAATCGCCGCATCCAGCGCTTTTTTCTTTTCATCATTTACCATAACGAATCTTCTCCTTTTAATCCGAACAGTTGTTCGCTTCTGTTTATTATACTATTATATGCTTTCTGAATTGTCAAGTATATTTTCGAATCTTACCTTTGTTCTCATCTCCTTTCCTTCCTGCCATCTTCCAAAACAAACAGGGCAGACTGATGCAGATCTTTTCTCTTTTCACATGGGAATTTTCTTGAACAGACCCGGAAGAACTCCTTGAATGTCTGATGGATCCAAAGCACAACACAGCAACAGGCGGCTACACGATAAGCCTCTGTGCTTTCTCTCCAAACACATCTTATCATGCAGCCGCCCGGGTTGCAATCTATTTATTTTAATTTTTCACTAGTTTTTCTCTTTCATAGACTCCACACGATCCTGGATCGTCTTATTGAAATTCTCGATCTTTCGCTCATACGAAGTACTCATGTATTTTGAGTTCAGCATAAAATCTGCTGTAGAAAGATTATTAGCGATCGGAATATCATACACCACTGCGATCCGAAGCAATGCTTTTACATCCGGATCATGCGGCTGTGCTTCCAGCGGATCCCACAAAAAGATCATAAAATCAATCTGTCCTTCCACGATCTTGGCTCCGATCTGCTGATCACCTCCCAGCGGACCACTGCAATATCCTTTTACAGGAAGTCCTGTGCGCTCTGAGATCAGCTTTGCCGTTGTTCCCGTTCCACACAGAAAATGCCCTTTTAAAATCTCTTTATTTCTGTCGCACCAGTCTACCAGTTCTTTCTTTTTTCCATCATGGGCAACCAACGCAATGTGCTTTGCCTTGCCGATCTCCATAGTTACAAAATTATCATTCAGCATCTTTTCTCCTCCTGTCACCCTTACTTTCTCATCCGATCTTTTTATGCCATCTGCTCCATGGAATCAAATCGGATGGCTGCGATCAGACCAATAATCACAGTTACTATGATACTATAAATCAATGCAATTGGAAAGACCAAATCCATACGGATCAGAATTCCTGCTAGGGCGGCGATCCCTACTCCGATCCCCAGCACAAACATCTGAAAAAAGGCTCTGACTACATCCTGTCCGGTGCGTCCAAGTACATCTCCCACCAGACATTGTGCCAGTATTTTGCTGTATATCCGGTTTGCCTGCAGAACCGCATAAATCAGGATTCCAAGTAGGATTTCTGCAGCAGGGATCCTCCACAAAATCCCAATGGGCAGGCAGATCAGAATTCCGTCTATGAATGCTTTGATGTGTTCCATCAACGTAGAATACCACAACTTTCTCACTGCACGATCCGGGATCAGATATAAATATGGCGTCTTGATCTCTGTTTCCCACTTTCCAAGATATCCAGTAAAGATAAGGGTCATATATGCCAGAATACCAAGGAAAAAAATCTCAGACAATCCGCTTCCCATGACCGCTTCCCGCATCGAAAATCCTAAAATAATCCCCAGCACCAGATTGAGTACTGTCATTTTAGAAAAAATAAATGTCTTTTCTTTTCTATATTCCAACAGCTGCCGATAAAAAATCGCCTTTGCTCCCACAGCTTGATACCGAACCGTCGTATGCCGGAATTTTTTCTTTTTTTCTTCCAGCCCCATGACCATCTCGCCATTCTTTTTTCGCCGGATCATCTCTGCATAGGTATCCGCAAACTTTGCCGCATCTTCATAATAATCCCCTTCACATGGCATCCGGTATGCCACCGTCACGAACAGAACTGTTGTCAGAAGATACAGTATCGTCCCCACAATATTGAATATATCCGGCTTTAAGAAAATCAGATGGAACGCCGAGATCTCCCATCCAATGATCGGGATCATCCGCAGCAGAGGCCAGTCAAAAAATGTAGATATCGTAGAAAAAGAGACGCCCTTTTTCCAGAAATACAACACGATCAGACCTGTAGCCCCAATCAGAAAAATCTTAATTCCCTGCCCGATCCGTTTTCTTGCCTTTTCTGAGATCCGTTCACTGGAATACAGCCAGACCATCAGACTGATCTCCAGTGCCAGATTGCAGATACAGATACCCGCAAACAGCAACATCCTCCACGGACTGACCTGAAATACCGTTACCCCTGCAAGAATAAAAATCACAAAAAATATTACACTGGTCAAATAATTCATCCATGCTCCGTGGATCAAAACCATCTTGGGATCGATCGGTGCATTAAACACAAAATGCGCATGCGCCGGCCGGAACAAAATCCCTTTTCTGGAGGCATATGCCATAAAGTTCAGCAAAAACATATACAAAGACCAGACGGTTAACAAGATCACCAGTCCTTTTGCATTATCAAACTGAAACTGTGTCACTATAGTCCCCAGTCCGATTGCCAGAAACACCGCATACACTGCGCAAAACAGCAGAACCAGAAGTGTCAGCGGCTTTTTCACCGCCTTTTTCAGGTTGTTGATTAAACTTTGCTTTGTCAGATATACTAACGCTCCCATACTTTCTCACCACCTGTCATCTCAAAAAACAGCGCATCCAGATCTTTGTTTCCCACATCCTCTTTTCGATAAGAGCCTATGATCTTGCTCTTTTCCATCACAAACATCACATCCCACAGCTCTTCTACCATCTCCAGCATATGCGTACTGATAAGAACCGTAACTCCCTTTTCTTTCTGCTCTCGGATCACTTCTTTTAATTCTTTGATGGCTTTGGGATCCAATCCCACCATCGGTTCATCCAGAAGCAGAACTCTCGGGCAGATCGCAAGAGCACAGCAAATGCTTACCTTCTGCATCATTCCTTTGGAAAGTTCGTTGCCCAGTTTCTCCTGCTTGTCATCCAGATCAAATCTCTCCAGCAGCGCTTCCACCTCTTCATCCAGCATCTGACTGTTGTACGCTTTCCGTATGTATTCTATATGCTCTCTCACACTCAGAGCGTCAAACATGGCCGGCATCTCGGGTACATAGGCAAACAGCCGTTTTGCTTCCACACTTCTGGCCACAAGCCCCTGGATCCCAATACGCCCCTGATACCGCAAAAGACCTGCGATACTTTTGATGATCGTTGACTTTCCGGCTCCGTTTGGTCCCAGCAGGATCCCCACCGTCCCATCCGGCACAAAGAAACTCACATCGTCTACTGCCAGAGATTTTCCATACGATTTTCTTAACTTCTGTACTTCCAGCATCTCCATTCCCCTCCCTCATGTTTGTCAACGCTGCCTTAATCTTCCAATTCCTGGGTATACAGCTTAAACAATGCCTGCGTTCCTTCCTCACCAAGACCTTCGGCCTGCAGTTCCTCATACTCTGCCAGCACCTGACTTAAGACATTCAGATCCAGTTCACTCATATTTGCCTCGATCAGAGCCAGTTTCATGTCTTTGACAAAATGCTTCAGGAAAAATCCCGGGCGATAATCCCCTTCCAAAATCTTAGGACCAAACAAATCCAGCTGGCGGCTTCCTGCTGCCCCGGTAGAAACAGAACGAAGCACCGTGGGAAGATCCAACCCTTTCGCTTTTGCATAAGCAAGCGCCTCACACACTCCTGAGAGCGCACCTGCGATCATGATCTGATTCGCCAGCTTACAATGCTGCCCTGCTCCTGCCTCTCCCTGATAATTGATATTCGTTCCCATAGCTTCAAACAACGGCATACAGGCTTCAAAATCTGTTTTTTCACCGCCCACGAGAATGGACAGCGTTCCGGCTTTTGCTCCCGTATCCCCGCCTGTCACCGGTGCATCCAGCACATGGAATCCTTTTTTACTTCCTTCCTCATAAATCTTTTTGGAAATCTGAGGGCTGGTTGTGGTCATATCGATCAGATATGCACCTTCTTTTGCACTGTCCAGAATATTTCCGCTGTCAAAATAGACGTCTTCCACATCCTGCGGAAATCCCACAATGGTGATCACTGCATCACAGTCTCTGACACAGTCTGCAATACTCTCATGAAACGTCACACCTTCTGCGATCACATCTTCCACTTTTGCTTTTGTCCTTGCATAAATGTGAAGATCAAATCCTGCTTTTTTTAAATTCCGCACCATGGATTTCCCCATGATACCGACTCCGATAAATCCTATTTTTTTCATTTTCCCGCCTCACTGCTGTTTTTCTACAACTTCGCCCTGCTTCTTATAAATACTTTCTGCCGGCACAAATCCACGCACAGAAGAAAGTGGATAGATATTCGTATGACTTCCCACAACGGTTCCCGGATTTAAGACACTTCCGCATCCGACTTCCACTTCATCTCCAAGCATGGCTCCAAATTTTTTCAGCCCGGTCTCGATCTGTCCATCTGGTGTTTTTACAACAACCAATTTCTTGTCAGACTTCACATTTGATGTGATGGATCCCGCTCCCATATGGGATTTGTATCCAAGGATGGAATCTCCCACGTAATTGTAATGCGGAACCTGGACTTTATTAAACAGGATCACATTTTTCAGTTCTGTTGAATTTCCAACGACTGCTCCTTCTCCTACGATCGCATTGCCGCGGATAAATGCACAATGTCTGATCTCCGCCTCTTTTCCGATGATGGCCGGCCCTGTGATGGAGGCACTCTCTGCCACTTTTGCTGTCCTTGCGATCCAGATATTCTCCCCCTTTTTCTCGTATTCTTCTTCACTGAGGGTCTTTCCCAGTTCCACAATAAACTCCGAGATTCTTGAGAGGACTTCCCAGGGATAGGTCACTCCCTCAAAAATATCCTTTGCGATCGTTTCATTCAAAGTATAAAGCTCTTTTACTGTCAGTTCCTTCCTCATGTTATTTGTCTCCTTTTTGAACTTCTTTTTTGCGTGATGTCCGGTTTGATGCCGCCGGTTTTTTGTAATATTTCGCTGCTGCATCATAAAATCCCCGCAGCTGTGACTGATTGTTCAGACGTTTGACGCCTTCTGTCCTGCTGATAATAAAATGATCCAACTTCTGCATATATTCATCCGGGGTAATCTCCCCATCTGCCACATACGTCAGTCCCTTCTCCCAACTTGCAGTCAATTCCGGGTTTAACAGAGAACGGATCGACTGGTTCACCACATCATAAATCATCTCTCCCTGCAGGGTCGGTGTGATGATCTGCGTCTTTTTATTCAGACTTAAATATTGAATATGGATCAGCTTTTTCAAAATTTCTGCTCTGGTGGCACTGGTTCCGATCCCGCTGCCCTTGATCTGCGCCCGAAGTTCTTCGTCCTCGATCAGCTGTCCTGCATTCTCCATGGCAAGGATCATGGAACCGGAATTATACCGCTTTGGTGGAGATGTCTCTCCTTCTTTGACATGCAGGGCACGTACCGGAAGAATTTCTCCTTTTCTCAGATTTTGTACGATCTGGAAAAACTTCGGATCCAGATTCTGATCCCCGGTACTCTGTGGAATCCCCGTAACTTTTAGATATCCTTCTTCTGCCAGCACTTTAAAATTTAAGAAAAAGCTCTCCTCGCGGATTTTCACCGTCACTGCCACTTTCTGATACACAGCCGGCGGATAGAAGATGCTCAAAAAACGCCTGACTACACGATCGTACACATTTCGGGCAGTAGATGAAACCGTCTGGAGCGCCGAAAGTCCCTGCCCGGTAGGAATGATCGCATAATGATCGGTGATCTGTTTGTCATTGACATATCGGGTCTTTGCCAGATTTTTGTAAGTCCCCATGGCAGCAATCTCCTGAAGATAAGGTGCCATCGGCTCATATTTGGAGAGACCATTGAGATTTTTGCGAATTTCTTTTGCCACCGCTGTGGACAATACCCGGGCATCTGTTCTTGGATACGTCACCAGCTTCTTTTCATACAGCTCCTGTACGATCCGAAGCGTCTCATCCGGACTGATCTTAAAACGCCGGGAACAGTCATTCTGCAATTCTGCCAGATTATAAAGAAGCGGGGGATTTTTCTTTTCCTTCTTCTTTTCAATGGCTGTGATCTGCCCTGTCACAGGCTTCTCTTCCTGCAGATATGCGATCAGCTCCTGCGCTTTTTCTTTTTGCTTAAATCCATTTTCCTTATACAGATCAAAGGATTCAAAATAACGGGAGCCTTTGACTGCTTTCCATTCGCCTTCCAGTGTATTGCCATCTGCCTCCAGCGTCGCAAGCACCCGGTAAAACGGCGTTTTGACAAACTCCCGGATTTCCCGTTCTCTGCGCACTACCATACCGAGCACACAGGTCATCACCCTTCCTACGGAAACTACCGCATATTTCGTTTTCAGATATCCGGAAATGCTGTTCCCATATTTCAGAGTCAAAAGCCTGGAAAAATTGATCCCCATCAGATAGTCTTCTTTTGCCCGCAGATAGGCTGACGCACTCAAGTTATCATATTCTGACAGATCCTTTGCCTCCCGAACCCCCCGCAGAATCTCCTCCTCTGTCTGGGAATCGATCCAGACACGTTTTCTTTGCTTTCCAGAGACATGAGCCTCCTGCTCTACCAGGCGGTAAATATATTCTCCCTCTCTCCCGGAGTCTGTGCATACATAAATGGTATCTACGTCGTTCCGGTTTAAAAGAGAGCTGACGATCTGAAATTGTTTGGCCACTGCAGGTATCACTTCATACTGAAACTCTTTCGGCAAAAACGGCAGCGTATTCAAACTCCACTTCTTCAATGCCGGATCGTACACTTCCGGATAACTCATAGTCACCAGATGTCCCACACACCAGGTTACAATGGCTTCTTCCGATTCCAGATATCCATCTTTTCTTTTTACGTTTAATTTTAAGGCTTTCGCAAATTCCTGCGCCACACTGGGCTTTTCTGCAATATATACTGATTTTCCCATTCTTGTTGTTACAATCATCTTTCTGTTTATTTTCTGTCTGTTCTATTCTTTCCGAAACAGCCGTCTCATTTTCTGGAAAATCGTCTGTTTCTGTGGTTTCCTCTCCACTCGTTTTGCCATAAGAGCTTCTTGCATAAAGATTTCCTGCGAATTGATGGCTTTTCCTTCGATCTTCTTTTTGTGATAAGTTCCATCACTGTTCATGACCCGTGCTTTTACGTTGTCCGCAAGCATGACATGAAGATTTCTAATCAGACGCTTTTTGATCTCTTGATTTAAGATCGGGCAGGCAACTTCCACCCGTTTCTCAGTATTTCTGGTCATCATATCTGCAGAACCGATATAGACTTTCTGTTCCGTTCCTGCTCCAAACACAAACACTCTTGGATGCTCCAGGTAGCGTCCTACGATACTGGTCACTGTCAGATTCTCTGTCTCCCCTTTAATTCCCGGCAAAACACAACAGATTCCACGGACGATCAAGTCGATCTTTACACCGGCTCTGGACGCCTCTGACACTTTTTTGATAAAATCCATATCCGTAACCGAATTCATCTTCATCAGGATCCGCCCCTGCTCACCCTTTCTAATCTCCTCATCCATCAAAGCCAACACTTTCTGTTTCAGACTGGTCGGAGAAACGATCAGATGCTTGTAGACGCCGTCCAGATTGCCAATGGACATATTCTTAAAAAATACCGCCGCATCTTCTCCGATGGACTGATCTGCAGTCATCAAAGAGTAATCGGTATACATCTTTGCCGTTTTTTCATTGTAATTTCCGGTTCCGATCTGTGTAATATATTTGATCTCATTTCTGCTCCGATAGGTGATCAGACAGATTTTGGAGTGCACTTTATATCCTTCAAAGCCATACAGCACCCGACATCCGGCCTCTTCCATCCGCTCTGACCATTCGATATTGTTCTGCTCATCAAACCGGGCACGAAGCTCGATCAGAGCCGTCACTTCTTTGCCGTTTTCTGCCGCTGCACAAAGATATTCTACCAGTCTCGTCTTTTTCGCAAGACGATAGATCGTGATCTTGATCGTCATAACATCCGGATCCGTAGAAGCTTCTTTGATCAGTTTCAAAAATGGATCCATGCTCTCATACGGATAGGATAACAGAATATCCCGTTTTTTTACCTGTGCCATCACACTGCCTTCTGCCACCTGGGAAGAGGGCTGCGGTGCAAACGGGACATCAACCAGTGAACGCTTCATGGATACCGGCACCTTATCCATGATCGAAAAAATATAATCCAGCTTCATCGGGATCTTTGTTCGGAAGATACAGGCTGGGGTGATATTCAACTTCTCACAGAGATATTTTTCTGTCTCTTTATTCAATGGATTGGCAACTTCCAGCCGCACCACTGCCATTCGCCGTCTCTTGTTCAATGTCTCTTTCATAATATAACGAAAATCGTCATTGTCTGCATAATTCTCATCATCTGGAGAGATATCCGCATTTCTGGTCACACGGATGTAAGTCACATCGGACACCTGATATTGTTCAAAAACCAGATTCAAATATTCCATGATCACTTTTTCCATCCGGATGTAACGGATGTCATGTCCCGGCAGATAGATCACGTCTGAGATAAACTGCGGCACCGGAACGATCCCCATCATCTTTTTTTCTTCCAGATACAAATTCGCGATCACATACAGTTCTTTGTTCAGAAGATGTGGAAACGGATGGTTGGCATCCACGATCTGCGGAGAGAGCAGCGGCAAAACCTGTTCTTTGAAATAGTGTTTGACGTACTTTTTCTCCTGAGCTTCCAGTTCTTTGAAATCTAGTCCGCATACTCCATATGGATGAAGCTGCTTTTTGATCTCCGCATATGTCTTATCCCGCTCTTTATACAGGGGCGCAACCGCCTCATAAATCTTATCCAGCTGTTCTTTCGGCGTCATCCCGGATCTGCCATCCACCGTCTTGTTATCCACAGATGCCATATCATAGAGACTTCCTACTCGGATCATAAAAAACTCATCCAGATTGCTGGTAAAGATGGAAACAAATTTCATTCGTTCCAGCAGCGGCACACTTTCATCTCTGGCTTCTTCCAGTACTCTCTGGTTAAATCGGAGCCAGGATAATTCCCGGTTCTGCGTATAATTCAAAATTTCCTTTTTCATATGTTTCTCCTTTTGCGGATTCACACGAATACTACACATTGTATCATGCTTCCCGCACAAAATATACTTATTTTTCAAGATACTCCATCAGACGATCATATTCTTTTTGCATCAAATCACAGCCATGATGATAAAACGCCATCAATTCTTCCGGGCTTCTCTCCAGTCGGGAAACAGGTTTCACCTGTGGACGAATCACAAAAATCTTTTCCTCTCTTTCCAGGCTTTCCAGCTCATTTAATGTCCGGTTATAATACGGTGCCCGTCTTAACAGTGTTTTTAAAAGCTCTGGATAGGACTGGTAAGATTTTCGGTACATCTTCTCAATCGCTCCGGAAACCGGCTTTTTTCGGTATCCCTTGTTCCTTGTCAGAACAACGATGATCTTTTCATTTCCAATTTCCATTGCTCTGTGTATGGGAATGGAATCTGCCAAACCACCATCCAGATACAATTCTTCGTCGATGTTTACAATCGGACAAAGGAGCGGCATACTTGAAGACGCACGACAGATTTTCATCAATCTGTCTGGATCTTTTGTTTCTTCCATGTATTCGGCTTTTCCGGTCCTACAGTTCGTAGTAACCAACTCACAATGCATCTCTGAATGAAAATATGTATCAAAATCAAATGGATAAATCTGCTTTGGATAGATGTCAAAAATCATATCCATATTCATCAGGCTTTTTTCTTTTATAAATTTACGGACACCATAATAGTAAGACAAATTCTTATCCGTAGGAATCATACAGTCTCTCGTTCGTCCCGGCTGTCTTGATACATAATCCACTGCATTGCAGGCTCCTGCCGAAACACCGATTACGTGAGAGGTGTAAACCTCCTTCTCCATAAGACAATCCAAAACTCCTGATGTAAATACGCCTCTTGTTGCTCCGCCTTCTAATACTAAAGTTGCTTTTTGCATATCCATCCCTCTCTTTCTTTGTTCCATTATATACTTTTTCCTCTTATTCGCAAACTCCTAATCGTGTTAATTTTTCACAAAAAGACCCTGTTTCTTTGTTTATTTTGCAGAAAGCACTCTCCTGACCTTGCCTTTCTGTGTGTTCTCATGTTAAGATAAGCGATGGAATTATTACTTTATATTATAAATAAGGAGTCACGCATATGATTAGTGCAAACAACGTCACACTGCGCGTCGGAAAAAAAGCGCTGTTTGAAGATGTCAATATTAAATTTACCGAAGGAAACTGTTATGGTATGATTGGAGCCAACGGTGCCGGAAAGTCTACTTTTCTGAAAATTCTCTCCGGTCAGATCGAGCCTACTAAAGGAGAAGTCAACATCACTCCCGGAGAGCGTCTTTCTTTCCTGCAGCAGGATCACTACAAATATGATGAATATCTGGTACTGGACACTGTCATCATGGGAAATGCACGTCTGTATGAGATCATGAAGGAAAAAGAAGTCATCTATGCAAAAGAAGATTTCACTGATGAAGACGGAATCAAAGCAAGTGAATTGGAAGCAGAATTTGCAACTATGAACGGATGGGAAGCAGAATCCGATGCAGCCACTTTGCTCAATGGTCTCGGCATTGATACAGACTTGCATTACAAATACATGAAAGACTTAAAGGGTGCAGAAAAGGTAAAAGTTCTGCTGGCTCAGGCTTTATTTGGAAATCCGGACATCCTGCTTCTGGACGAGCCGACCAACCATCTGGATCTGGATGCCATCGCATGGCTGGAAGAATTTTTGATCAACTTTGACAATACGGTCATTGTCGTATCTCATGACCGTTATTTTCTGAACAAGGTCTGCACACAGATTGCAGATATCGACTATGGTAAGATCCAGCTCTATGCCGGAAACTATGACTTCTGGTATGAGTCCAGCCAGCTTCTGATCCGTCAGATGAAAGAAGCTAACAAGAAAAAAGAAGAAAAGATCAAAGAGCTGCAGGATTTCATCTCCCGGTTCAGCGCCAATGCTTCCAAGTCCAAACAGGCAACTTCCAGAAAACGTGCATTGGAAAAAATCGAACTTGATGAGATCAAACCATCCAGCCGAAAATATCCTTACATCGACTTCCGTCCAAACCGTGAGATTGGAAATGAAGTCCTGACCGTAGAAGGACTCACTAAAACTATTGATGGAGTCAAAATCCTCGACAATCTGACCTTTACCTTAAACCACGATGACAAAGTAGCCTTTGTCGGTGGCAACGAGCTTGCAAAAACGGTTCTGTTTAAAATCCTGATCGGCGAGATGGAGCCAGATGAAGGAACTTACAAGTGGGGGATCACAACTTCTCAAGCATACTTCCCGAAGGATTTCGGCGGAGAATTTGACAACGACTATACAATCACAGAATGGCTGACACAGTACTCTGAAAACAAAGATGCTACTTATGTGCGTGGATTCCTCGGAAGAATGCTCTTCTCCGGCGAAGACGGCGTGAAAAGACTGAAAGTACTCTCCGGTGGAGAAAAAGTACGCTGTCTGCTCTCCAAGATGATGATCTCAGGGGCAAACGTTCTTTTATTAGATGAACCAACCAACCATCTGGATATGGAGTCCATCACTGCGTTGAACAATGGTATGATCAAATTCCCGGGAGTTCTTCTTTTTACATCCCGTGACCACCAGATTGTACAGACCACTGCAAACCGTATCATGGAAATCGTACCGGGCGGAAAACTGATCGACAAGATCACAACTTACGATGAATATCTGGAAAGCGATGAAATGGCAAGAAAACGCCAGACTTATTCTGTAGAAACAGAAGAGGAAGATTAAAAAAAACTGCCGGCAGAAATCAATTATCTGCCGGCAGTTTTTCTCTTACTCAATAATATAGCCGATCTTCTTCCAGGATCTTCGGCACTCCTTTTTTCACTTCCACGATCGTCACTGCACAGTTTTTTGGCACTCCCATCTTCCAGAATTTTGTCGGATCCCACTCCTGTTTGATACAATTTTTCATGGCTGTCACTGCCGCGCCATGAGTAGAAAGCAAGATCGTCTTATCCTGCAGTTCCTCTTTCTCATACAAACTCTGCAAAAATGCCCCGGTTCTTTCCATCAACTCCTGAATGGATTCTCCTTTTCCTTTTGGTCTGTAATTTGCTGTATCATCAAAAAACTTGACAAACTCCACACTATGTGGATCCAGATTTTCTCCTCGATATACCATTCCTTCGTAATCTCCAAAAGAAATCTCCTGAATCTGAGGCTCATCAAGCAGTGGGATTCTTTTCCCTCTCAAAATGATCTGTGCAGTTTCTTTTGCTCTGCATAAAGGCGACGTATAAGCCAGATCAAACGGAACTTTACAAAGCCCTTCTGCCGTCTTTTCTGCCAATTCTCTTCCATATGCATTGAGCGGGACATCTGCCCGTCCCTGCACCCGTTTTGCCTTATTCCAGTCTGTTTCTCCATGACGTATCATATATAGTTTCACTGCTGTATTCCTCCCATTTTCCCATGTTCATTCTGTTCCTTAGTATACGCATCTTTCCCCGGATCCGTCAACTGCTCTTTTCTCCTCCAGCTTGCAATTTTTCCTGATTTTGTCTATAATAATGGCACATTACAAAACAAGGAGATTACCATGGAAAAAATTACAAGCTTTACGATCGACCATATCAAACTAACACCGGGACTTTATGTTTCCCGAAAAGATGCGGCAGGAGAAACTCCTGTTACGACTTTTGATATCCGCATCACAAATCCAAATGAAGAACCTGTCCTGAATACAGCAGAAGTTCACACCATTGAGCACCTTGCAGCTACTTTTTTACGTAACCATGCAGAATATGGTTCCAAAACCCTTTATTTCGGTCCCATGGGGTGCCGCACTGGGTTTTATCTACTGCTCATCGGTGATTATGAATCCCGCGACATCCTGCCTCTGGTGAAAGAGATGTTTGCTTTCATCGCTTCCTATCAGGATGAAGTCCCGGGAGCCTGCGCAAAAGACTGCGGCAATTATCTGGATATGAACCTTCCGACGGCGAATTTTGTTGCCCGCAGATATCTGACCCAGGTGCTGGAGCAGATCACAGACGAACAGCTCGTATATCCGCAATAGCAGGAGGAATGACCATGGAGAAAAAACAAAAATTCGCATCGGATACGTCCCAGAGAAGTGTCACTGACTGGATCCGCGCACTTCTGGCACTGCTTGTGGGACTGATCATCGCACATCTGGGCGTCACATTGTTTCTGCTTTCCGCCCTTGGCACAGATACTTTCACCGTATTTATTCAGGGACTGTCCCGGGTTGTTGGACTGTCTATAGGAACGGTTCATGTGATCGTACTTTGCATTTTCATGGTTCTCATGCTGGTTACAAGCAAAGGCTATGTCAAGCCTGGAACCATCGTGTGTGCCTTTTGCGGAGGCCCGATCATTAACTTTTTCACCTGGTGTTTCAAGACCTATATCAATGAAACATCCGGTATGCCCGTACGGATCATCAGTGTACTGGCCGGCTGTGTGATCCTTTCTCTTGGAATGTCCATTGTGATCAACAGCAATGCCGGCACCGGACCAAATGATCTGGTCGCTGTCATCCTTTCTGACAAACTGGAACGAATTGAATTTCGCTGGGTTCGGATGGGATGCGATGCATTTTTTGTGATCCTTGGTTTTATTCTTGGCGGTACGGTTGGTGTTGGTACGATCATTGCCATCTTTCTGACCGGACCTATGGTTCAGTTCTGGCTTCCAAAAACAAAAGCACTCCTGCAAAAAATCAGAGTGTAAAGTTTTTTGCTTTACACTCTGATTTTTTATACCTTCTTTTTCAGCACTTCCTGCCTGATATAAGAAAAAGTGTTTGCCTCTCCCTTCTCTGCCAGCATGACCAGCAAAGTCTCAAGGAGCACTTCAGTCTCTTCATGCATCAGATACTGCCCTTTTCCTTCCAGAAAGTAATCCAGTGGATCCCGATCCGTATACACATCCCCTCTGTAAACTTTGCTTGCTGCCATCCGGTCCAAAAACATCTCCACCACATAATTGACCGGCATCTTCATTCCCTCCAGCACTGCGCCATGAGTGCCATAGTCGATCCAGTATTCATAATGATGCTTGTTGCGTCCTTTGTGATGCAGCCAGGCAGATGAATAACCTTTTGCTTCTCTCTCCGCATTATTCGGACTTCGGGTGCCCTGATAATATTTACATCCTACGGAAAACTCACTCCAGCTATATTTAGACAGATCATGAAGCAGCCCCTGTTTATACAGCCCTACCTGAAAGCACTCTTTCATTACAAGCAATTTGTGTCTGGTAATGGTGCAAAAATGTTGGAATGCCCGCATCTCTTCTCTTCCTTTCTGCCTTCCTTTTCTCTCGCCTCCAGCACCACAATGTGACGTGCTTTTACCCGAACTTTTTTAAGGTTTTCCAATTCTTCCGGATATTCCGGAATTTCTTCTGTTCCTGCGATCACATACCATGTTTCTCCTTTTTGCAGTGCAGGCAGCGCAAAATCATGTTCTTCCCAATGCATATTGTATGCGACAAACCAGAAATGATGTTCCCACGCATACAACACTCCCAACTGTCGGCTCACCACTGCATCCGGGATCTGCCAGGCACTCTCTCCATGATAGGATACGTCCGGAATCCCACAGGCTGTCCGATCCATCCCTGAAAGCGGCTGTTCCTGATGAAAGACCGACTTTTCCTTTCGCAGCAAAATCAACTCCCGGACAAACTGCCCGAAATCCGCATACCCCTTCTGCCGGTTCCAGTTTAACCATGCTGTCTCATTGTCCTGACAATATACATTGTTGTTTCCATCCTGCGTATTTCCAAACTCATCTCCGGCAAGAATGCACGGAGTTCCCTGAGACAACAGCAATAACAAAAAGGCATTGCGCATCTGGTTTTTCCGAAGTGCAGTCACACTTCGTTTTCTGCTAGGACCCTCTATGCCGCAGTTCCAGCTGTAATTATAATCGGGTCCGTCCTGATTGCGTTCCCCATTTGCTTCATTATGTTTTCCATCATAGGAAACAAGATCACACAACGTAAATCCGGTGTGAGATGTGACATAGTTACAGCAGTCATCCTCACTGGTCTGATGCAAAATCTCCGGGATTACCGTGCGCACCATCCCTTCATCCCCTTTGAGGAAACGGCGCATATGATTTTGAAAATGCTCTTCTTTTTTCATAACCTTGGCGCCTTTTAAAATGGGGTCTGCTTTCAGACTTTCCCAAGGTACATTGTAAGGATTGACAACAAATCCGTCCACATGATATTCCAGCAGATAAAAGCGCAGACATTCCAGCGCTGTCTGCGGAAGGATCTCCGAAGTAAACGGCATCTCCAGAACCACTTCGATTCCTTTTTGATGACAGGCTTTTACCATATCCCTGAATTCCTGCTGTACCGAATCTCCCGCCGCATATGCAGCCTTCGGTGCAAAATAAAATCCGCTTCCATATCCCCAGTAATTTTGATAACTTCCCATATCTTCCTGAAATTCATAGACAGGCATACACTGGATCTGATTGATCCCCAGATGCTTCAGATAAGGCAGCTTCTCGATCACTCCTCGGAATGTCCCTCTCTGTCTGACCCTGGAAGAAGGATGCATGGTAAATCCCCTCACATGAAGGCTGTACGCAATAACTTCATGATATGGGATCTGAGGACGTCTGTCATCTTCCCAGTCATACTCTCTCTCCGGAAATCTACCACGCACTTTATGGTCCGTCACACTCCATGCAGCCCCAAATTCCCTGTGTCCGGCAATCTCCCGGACCGCCGGATCTAAAACAACAGTTCCATTGATCCTGTAATTATATTCGTAGTCCTCTTCTTTCAACTCGGAAAGTCCTAAACAACGTACCTCCCCAATTCCATCTTCCTCTGGCATCTCCAAAATCCGTTCAATCTGCGCTTCTCCTTTTCGGTATAGCAGCAATTCGCAAGCTACCCCTTTTGGCACACACACTGCCAGATTCAGAATCGTTCCTCTGTATGATGCCCCCAAAGGCTGTGGATATCCCTTACTTCTCTTCATCCTATTTTCCTCACTGCCAGCCATTTGTTCCATACATCTCTACATTCTCTTTTCCAATAAAAAATGTGTCAACATACGTTGTCTCTTCATAATCTTCTCCATCTAAAATCGCCCTTGCGATCTTCGCCGCCTGCTTACCTACATTGATCGGTGATTGTGCTCCGCTTCCTGCGATCATGGACTTCTCTTTTGCCAGCTCATTTTTCAATTCCGGGGAACCATCCACCCCGTAAATCTTCAGACTGGTCTTTCCTGCTTCTTTTGCAGCTTCCAATACCCCCAGCGCCATCTGATCGTTGCCACACATCACAGCATCGATCTGAGGATGCTCTTTCAGGATGGCACTCATTTTTTCCTTTGCACCGGCTTTGTTTCCGCCGACATCTGCTCTTGCTACCACTTCAAACCCGGCATTTTTGATTGCTTCTTCAAATCCGGTAATCCGGTCATTGACTGAATTTTGAGAAGGACATTCTAAGAGCACGATTTTCCCACCATCCGGACACTGTAATTTCAAATCCTCGCCGCAAACTGCTCCTGCATTCTTATTGTCAGAACCGATATACGCCTCTGTCAGATCTGTTTCTTTTACCTGCGTATCTACGTTGATCACCGGGATCTCTGCCTCATCCAACGCCTCCAGCGCCGGCGTGATTGCCTCCCAGTCCACCGGACTTAAAAAGACGGCATCTACTCCTTCTTCAATCATCTCTTCGATCTGCTGGATCTGCTTTTGTGCATCTCCATCGGGATTTTTGACCAGAAGGGTATCTCCCTTTGCCTCCAGTTCCCCCCGGATTGATTCTTTTAAAATATCAAAATAGGGATTATAAATATCAATACAGCTATATCCGAACAGATTGCCTTCTTTTTCTTCTGTATCCTGCTCTTCTTCCTCTTCCACAACCGCATTGTCCTCCGGTGTACCTACATTTTTCTTGCATCCGGCAAGCATGACACAGCCCAGCATTGCTGTCAGAAATACCGCTACGATCTTTTTTTTCATCAATTCTTTCCTCCTGCCATCTTCTAAATACTTAATCTCTTTCATTCTACCTTGTTTATATATATTGTCAATAGAAATACATCCATGTTTTTCTTGCTTTTTCTTTCGGTTTTTGTTAGAGTAGGCATATCAAAGAAAAAGGAGAACGCACTATGAGCGAAAATATGAATGAAACAATGAACGAAACAGAAGGAGTAACTGTCACATTAACCCTGGATAATGATGAGACACTGGAGTGTGCCGTACTGACCATTTACGAAGCTGCAGGCAGACAGTACATTGCCCTGCTTCCTCTGGATGAGAACGGGGAAGAGTCCGAAGAAAGTGACGTTTACATTTATCGCTTTTCTGAAACAGAAGACGGCGAGCCGAATCTGGAAAACATCGAAGATGACGATGAGTATGAAGCTGCAGCAGACAAATTCGATGAATGGATGGATTCCTTAGAATTTGACGAAATCGATCTAGACGAAGAGTAATCAAAGATCTGCAAACAATTCTTCTACAAAGCGGGAAGGAGACGTCTCCTTTCCGTTTTTTAATTTGACATATACGATCTTGAGCACTTCTTTTGCCCGGGTCATCCCCACATAAAACAATCGGCGTTCCTCTTCAACATTTTGTTCTTTTTCTGCTTTTTGATAAGGGATTCGCCCCTCATTGGCTTCAATCAGAAACACCGTATGAAATTCCAGTCCTTTGGAAGCATGCAGTGTCATCAGACGAACACCTTCTCTGTCCTGATCTTTTTGCTGTTCTTTCTTTTTCAGTGCTTCTGTATATTCCTCTACATGGTCAAACCATTCTTCCATACTTTGGAAAGGCTTTGCTGCTTCTTCGATCTCAGAAAGCACTTCCCTTAAATCTGAGATTTTCATCCGCTTCGTCACCGCATATTCTCGCAGAAATTCCTCGTATCCGATTTTCTTTTTCAAATACTGAATGGCCGCATAAGGAGCCATTTTCGCAAGCATCTTGATATCCCATTCAAACTGATCGATCCGATCCTGCATCCATTCTTTATCGCAATAAAATTTTCGCATTTCTTCAAAAGAAACCGTTCCTGCTGATAGGCAGTCTCTTCCAAGGTATCGTTTGGGGCGATTCATCACCTGCAGGAAATCCCTTCGCTCCCTCTGCCCCATGGCAAGCCTGAAATATGCCATGATATCTTTTGCAATAAAATGATCGTAAAGATTGGGAAGATGTTCCCGCATCTGGAAGGGAATCTTCTCATCGATCAGCGCTTCCACCACCGCTCTGGCATCTGTATGAATCCGAAACAATACGGCGATTTCTTCTGCCGGAATGCCTTTTTCGATCTGTTTTTTGATCTGCTCTGTCACATAGTCTGCCTCTTCTGTCGGATCTTTGACTTCCTGTACATGAAGAGTCTCTCCCGCCTCTTTCCATGCCCGGATTTTCTTATCAAACCGAATCTCGTTGTTGGCGATCACTTTCAGTGCATTTTTCACAATATTTTCCGAGGATCGGTAGTTTACATCCAAAAGAAGCTGCCTTGCATCCGGGAAATCCTTCTGAAACTGAAACATCAGCCTGGAATCTGCTCCACGGAATCCATAGATCGACTGGTCATCATCTCCCACCACAAACAGATTATTCTGAGGCGCTGCGAGCATCCGGATTACATCATACTGTACCTGATTGATATCCTGAAATTCGTCGATCAAAATATACCGAAACTTCTCCTGCCATTTTTTCAAAATATCCGGCCTCTTGGTAAACAAATCTTTGCACAGCAAAAGCATATCATCAAAGTCTATCTTTCGTTCTTGATTTCGTCTTCTTTCATATTCCCTGTATATTTCCCGAAAAGTCTCTGTCCCACAGATGGATGTCTCATACTCTTCTATTTTCCGTCCATTATTTTTTACTATTCCGATTTCGGAAATGATCTCCTTTAAAAAGTCTTCCTCTTCAAACTCGTCTATCTCTTTTCGACTGACAATCTGAAGCAGCATCTGCCGTTTTTCTTCCTCTGACAAAATATTTTCTGGTCCAAAGCGATAGGCCCATTTTAAAATTCCGTAATAGATGCCGTGGAATGTTCCAAAAGTCACAGCAGGACGACTTCCTTTCATAGCGGAGAAAAAACGGTTTTTCATCTCTACTGCTGCATACTTGGTAAAGGTGATGACCAGAATCTCTTCCGGTCTTACGTGACAGGTCTGAATCAACTGCTGAATCCTGCCAACGATGGTAAGGGTCTTCCCAGAACCGGGACCTGCAAGAACAAGACACGGTCCCTCATTGTGAGAGACCGCCTCCTGCTGAGCCTGATTAAAACTCATAAATACCTCTTTCTAATGTTCACGAAGCAATGCGATTCCTGCCTGGATTCTCTTTAAAGATTCCTCTTTTCCAAGAACTTCCATCAATTCTGTCGCACCGCCCGGTGTGTTCTGTTTTCCAGATACAGCTGTCCGGATCGGCCACATCACAAATCCGATCTTCACACCTTTTTCTGTCACATATTCCTTTAAGGTCTCGAACAATGCATCATTGCTGAAATCTTCCTGTGCTTCTAGGATTGGAAGAACATCTGTCAAAACCTCCAGGGAATTCTCTGCATTTGTCTTCATCTTCTTGTGTGTGTACATGGCAATATCGTACTGTGGCAGTTCTTCAAAGAAATCAACCTGATCTTTGATATCCGGGAAAATTTCGATTCTGGTCTTCACCATATTTGCAATCTTCTTTAAGTCATAGTCTTTGGTGATGACTTCTTTCAAGTATGGTTCTGCCATCTCATAAAATTTGTCACTATCCATTGCCTTCATGTATTCTCCGTTCATCCATTTCAGCTTGACCGGATCAAACACTGCAGGGGATTTACTCATATGACGGTAATCAAATGCCTCTACCAGTTCTTCCAGAGAAAAAATCTCGCGGTTATCAGACGGACTCCATCCAAGCAGTGCCACATAATTGACAACTGCCTCAGACAAAAATCCCTGTTCGATCAGATCTTCATAAGAAGAATGTCCACATCGCTTGCTCAATTTTTTGTGATTCTCATCCGTGATCAGCGGACAGTGTACATACACCGGAATCTCCCATCCAAATGCTTCATACAGCCGATTATATTTCGGAGCGGAAGACAAATATTCGTTTCCACGGACCACATGGGTGATTCCCATAAGATGATCATCGATCACATTGGCAAAATTGTAAGTCGGGAATCCGTCGGATTTGATCAGGATCATATCATCCAATTCTGTATTTGGCACGGTAATATCTCCGTAAATCTCATCGTGGAATGTAGTAGTTCCTTCGTTTGGCACGTTTAAACGGATCACCCATGGTTTTCCTGATGCAAGATTAGCTTCCACTTCTTCTTTGCTCAGTCCCAGACAATGTTTGTCATAGACCACAATATCTGTCCCATCTTCCGAAACAGATGTTTTCAGAGACTCCAGACGCTCTTTATCACAGAAGCAGTAATAAGCATCCCCCTGCTCTACCAGCTGTTTTGCATATTTTAAATAGACACCGGACGCATTTCTTTCACTCTGTACATAAGGACCATATCCCCCGTCTTTATCCGGACCTTCATCGTGAAGCAGCCCCGTCTTTTCCATTGTCCGGTAAATAATATCCAGAGCCCCTTCCATAAATCTTTCCTGGTCTGTATCTTCAATTCTGAGGATGAAATCTCCTCCTTCATGTTTTGCGATCAGATATGCATACAATGCGGTACGCAGATTTCCTACATGCATCCTGCCTGTTGGGCTTGGCGCAAATCTTGTTCTTACTTTACTCATTTTTATCTTCTCCATTTTCTATTTCGGTGTTGCTTTTCACGCAGCAACCTTTCTGTCATCTTTTCTATTATATCTTAACTGCGACGCCTTGACAAGGGGATGTGGATTCTGAAAATCGCGTCCACGATAAAAATCGCCAGAGCAATCATTCCCGCGATTTCCAGGGTCTGCAGCAAATAAAACGAACACTTTACTCTGTCATTTGCAATCATATAATACACGGTCCGGTACATCCCGGCTCCCGGCACCGTGGGCAGAATCCCTGCGATCAGAAATACCGTCACAGGCGCTTTAAAAATCCTCGCAAAACTATGTGCTGTCAGAGCGATCGCAAGTGCTGATAAAAACGAAGCCGGAACAACATCCATTCCGTTCAAAGTACAGCACAAATACACGCCTCCGCCAATGGCCCCGACCACACCTGTGTGGATCAGATATTTTCTTGGCGTTTCCAGAAGGATGGAAAACGCAATAATCGCAACAAAACTTCCGATGACTCCCAAGATCAATTTCATAACATTCCACCTCCCGGATATAAAATTCCCATCAAGGTCATTCCCACACCGGCTCCCAGCCCGATCGCTGCTGCTGTCATAAATGCCTCCAGGATTCTTGCCCCACCGGAAATATAATCGCCTCTTAGCGTATCCCGGATCGCATTGGTGATTGCAACTCCCGGTACCAGCGGCATCAGAGAACTGATGATCACAATGTCCAGATTCCATCCGGGGATAAATCGTTTGAGCCAGATCGCGGAAATTGCCACACCGGCAGCACTGATCGTATTTAATATAAACCCACTCATCTGTACCTTTTTTCCAAGGGTAAACAGTACTGCCACCACACATCCTACAACTGCCGCGATCAGAATTTCCAGAAAGCTTCCGCCAAAAAGCGGCACAAACCCGACTGCTACTAGGATCATTGCCAAGTTATAAACCGTCACAGAATACTGCTTCCCACCAATTTTTTTCAGTGCTTCATAAGTCTCATCCAGTGTCATTTCTCCACTGCAGTATTTTCTAGAAATTTCATTGACTCGCACGACCCGGTACATATTTGTTCCCCGGTCATGGACTCTCCGCATGGCTGTGATCATTTCCATATCCGATCCGTCCACTGTCGCAACGATTCCCGTCATCATCACAAATGCTTCTGCCACCTCTGTCTCTGCTGTTTTTAGGATGTGTTTCATGGTATCTTCTACCCGATATGTTTCTGCTCCGCTTCTGAGCATGATTTCTCCGGCAAGAACTGCAACATTCAATATCTGTTTAGCTTCCATTTTCTCCCTCCATGATCTCACATCCCGCACTGCCACCAAAGATGCCTGCATCATATGAGATGGACTGACATTTTCTCATATCGATCTTGCTCAGACTGGTATTGGCAAAAGCACACGCACGGATTGCAGTCACATCCTGAGGCATCTCAAAAATGCCGGTTCTCCCTGCCGGAAACACCATCAGCTCTGTTCCTGCAAACAAAATACCATCCCTGGCTGTATAGCCTTCTGTTCCCTCAGCTTCGATCCATGTCAGTTCTCCCAAAGGTGCCAGTGCTCCGGCTTCTATATTCTGGATGTTGGACGGAAGATACACTTCAAAAATACCATTTCCAACTCCTTCAAACGCAGTGCTTCGGATTCCCATACACTGCTCTGCCGGCAGCTCCAGATAGCCGTCTGTCATATCACTTTGAGCCGGATCAAATCCGCAGATCATCCCTTCCTGATCGATCAGAAAGCCTCGGTAACTCAAATAATTGTTGGAAGGCTCTTCTGTTACATTTTCTTCCGGCAAAACCTCTGTACTCTCTCCGGGCATGATCTCCGGAATCGCAAATTGTACTTCTTGATTCATCAACACCTCTTCTTCCTCCATATAGCCTGTTTCGGCCGCGATTTCCTGTACCGGAACTTGGGGAGACTCCATCGTCTCTGCGGGATGTTCCATCGTCTCTGCCACATTCAGGATCCAAATCTGTTCCCGTCTGACTGCTTCTCCCATTTGAACGGGAATCCCCCATCGTCTTGCTTCACCGGAAACAGAGGAACACTCTGACATTTGCCTGGCTGGCGGTATGGCACATACAGAATCTGCAATTGCCGCTAGCAAACTGACAGTTACGATCCCTGCGATCATTTTCTTTGTCCCATTCTGTACGTTCCAAGCATTCTGTTCTTCTAACACACAATCTCCATTGATTCTCATTTTTTGCTCCATTCCCCTTGCTTTTTCATACGCGAAAAAGGAATGCTGTTCTTTGACAGCACCCCTTTTTCTTTGCCTATTATAGCAAAATTAAACGTTGATCTCAGCTTTCACGCCAAGAATTTCTTTATTTTCCTCCAGAAGAGGATAGATTACATTGTTCAGATATGCCTCTACCTGTTCTTTGGCACGTCCTACATATTTCTGCGGCTCCATAGTCTCCTGCAATTCTTCCAGACTCATGTTAAATGCCGGATCTGCGGCGATCAGTTCCAGAAGATTATTATCCAGACCTTTTTCTTTGACATTACGTCCGGCCTCCATGGAAAGTTCACGGATTCTCTCATGAAGTTCCTGTCTGTCTCCTCCTGCTTTTACCGCATCCATCATGATATTCTCTGTTGCCATAAACGGCAGTTCCGACATCAGACGTTTTTCGATCACTTTTGGATACACGACAAGTCCGTCTACAACATTTAAGCACAGATCCAGGATTCCATCGATCGCAAGAAAGCCTTCCGGCACACTCAGTCTCTTGTTTGCAGAATCATCCAATGTTCTCTCAAACCATTGAGTCGCAGAAGTGATCGCCGGATTTAAGGCATCGATCATCACATATCTGGAAAGAGATGCGATTCGTTCACTTCTCATCGGATTTCTCTTATATGCCATAGCAGAAGATCCGATCTGTGTCTTTTCAAATGGCTCCTCTACTTCTTTCAGATGCTGGAGGAGTCGGATGTCATTGGAGAACTTGTGTGCACTTGCCGCAATCCCTGCCAGGACATTCAGCACTCTGGTATCAACCTTTCGAGAATATGTCTGTCCGGATACCGGATAGCATGCCTTGAATCCCATCTTTTCCGCGATCATCGGATCGATCTTGTCAATGGTCTCCTGATCCCCATCAAACAACTCCAGGAAACTTGCCTGTGTTCCAGTTGTTCCCTTAGATCCAAGAAGCTTCAGACTTCCCAGCACATAATCCAAATCTTCCAGATCCATCTCAAATTCCTGCATCCAAAGAGTTGCTCTTTTTCCAACGGTAGTCGGCTGTGCCGGTTGGAAATGAGTAAATGCCAGTGTCGGCTGACACTTCTGCGCATCTGCAAATTTAGCCAGCTCTGCGATCACATTGACCAGCTTTGTTCTCACCAGTTTCAATGCTTCCGCCATCACGATAATATCTGTATTGTCTCCTACATAGCAGGAAGTCGCTCCCAGGTGGATGATTCCTTTTGCCTTTGGACACTGCACACCATATGCATAAACATGTGACATTACATCATGTCTTACTACTTTCTCGCGCTCTTTTGCAACATCGTAATTGATGTCCTCTGCATGGGCTTTTAATTCTTCGATCTGTTCGTCTGTAATATTCAACCCCAGTTCTTTTTCTGTCTCAGCCAGTGCGATCCAGAGTTTTCTCCAGGTTCTGAATTTTTTGTCCGGTGAAAAGATATACTGCATCTCACTGCTTGCATAGCGCTCGGACAATGGACTTACATAACGGTCATTGCTCATAATCGTATTCTCCTTTTCCTTATTCGAATGCCAGACTGATATCTTCTCCCGGCACTTCCATCGGATATTTTCCTGTAAAGCAGGCGTCACAATACTTCAGGTCGCCTATCATATCTTTTAATTTTTCTACTTCCATATATCCCAGAGAATCTGCTCCGATCATCTCACGGATTTCTTCTGTTGTATGGGAATGTGCGATCAGCTGTTCATTAGACGGCACATCCGTTCCAAAATAGCATGGGTGCAAAAACGGCGGTGAACTGATCCTTACGTGCACTTCTGTGGCTCCTGCCTTTTTCAGCATCTTGATGATATTCGCACAGGTTGTTCCTCTTACGATCGAATCGTCTACCATGACGATCCGTTTGCCTTTTACCACTTCCGGGATCACATTGAGCTTGATCTTCACACTGGATTCTCGTTCGCTTTGTTTTGGCTTGATAAAAGTACGACCCACGTAGCTGTTCTTGTGGAATGCAGTTCCATAAGGAATCCCTGACTGCTGAGAATATCCCATGGCAGCCACCAGACCGGAATCTGGAACTCCTACCACCAGATCTGCATCTACCGGATAGGACTTCGCCAGTGCCTTTCCGGCAATGATCCTGGAATGATACACTCCAACTCCATCTATCGTACTGTCTGTTCTTGCAAAATAAATATATTCAAAAATACATCGTGCACGTTTTTCTTCCGGCAGAGCCATGCTCATATCCGAAGACATCCCGTGCTTTGTAATGCTTACGATCTCTCCTGGAAGGACATCTCGTACAAATTCCGCTCCTACCGCAGCGATCGCACAGCTTTCAGAAGCAAGGAAATAGGTATTGTCCCGTTTCCCGATACAAAGCGGTTTTAATCCGAAAGGATCCCTTGCTCCAATCATCTTTCTCGGACTGCTGATCACAAGTGCATAAGCCCCTTTGATCTTTTTCATGGCATTTTTTACTGCGTCTTCTGCTTTGGATACATTCAACCGCTCTCTGGCCACATGGTAAGCGATCACCTCAGAATCAATGGTAGTCTGGAAGATCGCACCTGTTTTTGACAGTTCCTCACGAAGTTCTACAGCATTGACCAGATTTCCGTTGTGTGCAATGGCCAGCGTCCCTTTCACATAATTGATGACCAGAGGCTGTGCATTCTCTACACGTGTTCCGCCTGCCGTGGAATATCGTACATGTCCTACTCCCAGATTTCCTTTTAATTCACTTAATGTCTCTTCATTGAACACATCATCGACATGTCCAAGCCCTTTACGGGACAGCACTTTTCTCTGTCCATAGGTATCCGTTACCGCAATACCGCAACTTTCCTGTCCTCTGTGCTGAAGTGCGAACAGTCCATAGTAAATGGAGGATGCCACATCACGTCCATCCATATCATATGCACCAAAGACTCCGCACTCTTCCCCAAGGCCGGTTGCAACTTTTTCAAAATCACTCATGGATGAACTCCTTCTATTTAATCCCAATACGTCTGAAGACTTCCTGATATGCGTCTTCTACATTTCCCATGTCTCTGCGGAAACGGTCTTTGTCCAGTTTTTCATGTGTCTCTTTGTCCCACAGACGGCATGTATCAGGAGAAATCTCATCTGCAAGAATGATCTGATCATGGAAACGTCCAAATTCGATTTTAAAGTCGATCAGTTCGATCCCTGCTTCATCAAAGAATTTTCTCAACACTTCATTCACTTTAAATGTATATTCTGTAATCTTGTCGATTTCTTCTCTTGTCGCTGCTCCAATTGCAATTGCGAAATAGTCATTGATCATCGGATCTCCGAGATCATCATTTTTATAGCTGAACTCTAAAGTAGGTGCTAATAATGTTGTTCCTTCCTCGATACCGAGTTTTTTAGAAAAGCTTCCTGCTGCTACATTGCGGACGATCACTTCCAGTGGTACGATCTCCACTTTTTTCACTGCTGTCTCACGGTCACTGAGTTCTTCCACATAATGAGTCGGAACTCCTTCTTTTTCGAGAACCTGGAAGATGTAGTTTGTCATGCGGTTGTTGATCACACCTTTTCCTACGATGGTTCCTTTTTTCTCTCCGTTAAATGCTGTCGCGTCATCTTTATAATCTACGATCACAACGTCCGGATCTTCTGTCGCAAATACTTTCTTTGCTTTTCCTTCGTAAAGCTGTTCTAATTTTTTCATACGTTCACACCTGTCCTTTTTCCTAATTTTCATTCTCTCGATCTGGGATTTCGGCACATCCCGCAGATAGATTATAATACAAGGCAGAGGGAAAATCAATATTCCCCCTGCCTTGTATTTCCTGTAGCTTATTATTTATTTCCCAACAGATAAATAAGGTATTCTTATATATTGTGCTTTATTTATTACTTTCCTTGTTTTTCTGTTGATTTTTTTTGTACATTTTCTATTTTGCAGCCAGTGGTTTTTAAATCTGATATTCGCTATAAGGTCTGTCCAGTAATTTCACAATCTCCTCTCTGGATGCCAGCCAGGACTGAAACGCCGTTGCACTTCCCGCTGCAGTGCCAAGTTCCAGAGCTCTCTCATAAGAACCTGTCCTGAGATATCCCACCAGGAATCCTGCCACCATAGAGTCCCCGGCGCCGACAGAATTTACAACCGTGCCCTTTCTGGGCTTCTTTTTGTATATCTCACCGTTCTCTGTCACAAGAACTGCTCCGTCTTTCGCCATGGACACCAGCACGTTTCTTGCCCCTTTTTCCTGTAGTTTTTTCGCGTGAGCAATAATCTCCGCCTCTGTCGTCAGCACCGTCTGAAACATTTCTCCCAGTTCATGGTTATTCGGCTTGATCAGAAACGGATGATACTTCAGTACATTTAATAAGAGGTCTTTCGTTGCATCCACCACAACGTTCACATTTCTGTCTTTTAAGCACATTAAGATCCATTCATAAATATTCTCCGGAAGCGCTGATGGAATACTTCCTGCCAGAACCAATACGTCTCCGCTCTGCAGGACTTTCAGTTTTTCAAACAGCTGCTGCAGTGCTCTTTCCGTGATCTGTGGCCCCTGTCCGTTGATCTCGGTCTCCTCCCCTGCATGGATCTTGATATTGATTCTTGTCTGTCCCTGTGCAAGCGGAATAAATTCTGTTTTCATGCCAAATTCTTCCAGCATCTCCTGCAGCGCTTTTCCCGTAAATCCTGCCGTAAACCCGATCACTGTACTTTCCATGCCAAGATTCGAGAGAAGAACTGAAACATTCACTCCCTTTCCTCCCGGATAAACTGCCTCACTTGTTGTCCGGTTGATCTCACCGGGTATGAGATGTTCTGCCTGTACTACATAGTCTAACGATGGATTAAAGGTCACTGTATAAATCATAAGCCCGCCCTCTATATATGACTTCTGCGATACTGCTGCTTCCACTTCTCCGTCAACTGTTCTGACAGATCCATCTGAAGATTATCCCGAATCTCTTTCATCTCACTGCGCAGTTCTGTATTTATCTCCGCATAGGTATCATTCTTGGTCAGAAGAATATGGTACTCCTCCATGGACATATATTTGTACGAAGCATACAGATACGGCTTCAAAAGTTTGGGATCCTCACAGATCTGATATGCCCTGTCATACATTCTCGCTGCCTGTTGGTAAAGAAACATTCTTCCATATGCAGAACCCAGACTGGCATAAATCTTTCCATAAAACTTTGGGTCGGTATTCTCGTCCTCCCCCTCATTTAAGATTGCCTGATATACCAGGATCGCCTCTTCCACTTCTCCGCTCTCCAAAAGGTTGTCCCCTTTGTATTTTTGTCTCTCGATATCTTTTTGATTTTTTAATCGCTCCAATACATTCTGAATGCGGATCATTTCGGCTTCTTTGTAGATCCCAGAACTTTTCAGGATCGTCAGCACAAATTTCTCCACACTGCCCCGCATTCGGATCACATCCCGAAGCTGGTCTGCCAGTTCTTTTTTTCCGATATCTTCTTCCAGCCATCCACACAACTGTTCGTTCATGATCGTATAATCAACCAGATAGAGATTGTTGCAGAGATAATAACACAGCTCTTCCATTGTAAAAATCTTACAATGAATCCTTGTAATCTCATACGGATGAGCCGCATGCTGATCATGACATAGAATTAAACTTCCCATCATTTCCTCCTAAATGTATTATCTTCTCTTCCTGGAAATCCGTCGGCGGGAAAAACTCTCCAAATCCCACATCCCTCACCGTAATCTTACAGGTTTTCTCATCCAGGAACAATGTTTCTATCTGAAGCCGCATGGAATATTCCCCTCTCTTTGGGAGTCCCCCAAGAGGGATTACTTCTGTCTTTAAAGTCCCCTGCACAAGAGATTCAATATGCAGTTCAATATCCTGCGTATCTTCCAGAAGTACTTCCCACTGGTTGTTCGATTCATACCAGTGTGCTCCCCAGGACACGATCGGATACCACATCTCCTGTCCGTTCACACGCATATTCACAGAAATCTGATCTGTCAGTTTGTCCTCGGAAAGATAGACTGGATCTTCCACGTGCATAAACATCTTCCGATATGCCGTATAGCAGGCTCCCTTGCTATACAGATTGTTTCCGATAAACGCTCTTCTTCCATTGCACAACACTCGCAGAGATATAGGATACCAGTTATTTTCAAACCCTTCTCCGGTCAGAAATACCGAAGATACAATTCGCTTATCAAACACGCCCTCAATAAACCGGCAAAATCTGGAGTCTGCATCTTTTGCCTTATCTGCATTGAGTACCGGATAGACTGCTGCCAGTTCTTTCATATGCGCGCTGGCCACTTCATCGACTGTTACAAAAGTGGTCTTTCCGCCGCCAAGTCCAGGTTTTAAACGTCTCAGCATATACGCCTTGATCTCATTTCTATCGCAGCAGAACAATGCCGCTTCATACTGCCAGAGTTCTTTTGGCTGATAAAACAGATAATTACAAAAACTTTCCTTATAGTCCTGGATGAAAATATGCCTCTTTTCAATATTCATACGCACTGCGATCCCACGTAGCATCTGAGCCAGTTCTTCCGTCAAAACTGGTACGCTGAACACAATCCCGTCAATTTTCGGAAAAGACTGAAGCGAAAGCTGAATAAATTTTGCCAGCAGCCACACTGCCTCGTAAGACTCCTCTCCAAACTCGATCTTTTCTCCCGCCAGACTTTTATCCAACAGGCGATTGACTGTAAACCCTTCTTTCAAGGTGGCCAGACGCTTTGCTTCTTTTCCATACGCCCAGGTGTCACGGAGTTTTCCGATTATCAGCGGTATCTGATAATTATCCGCATCTACTTCCATTGTCTCCGGCTCTGCCATCTCCTCATTATAAAAGCTGATCTGGCAGGTCTTTTCATTGATCTCATAACCGATAATATTGCCTTGTCCCATCGGAGTTGGTCCTCCTTAATACTGTTCAAACATATGCGCCGCAATTGCATCTTCCTGTGCATATGCTTTCATCTTTTCTTCTTTTTCACTGCCTTCAGAAAGCAGAATGTCATTTAATCGGCCATATCGTCCCGACTCCCCAAACACTGCATCTTTTACACAGCATTCTTTGTCACTTCGATACGTATTGCCGTCAATGGTCTCTTTGAAATAATATTTCAGCCGTTCATTCGAAAACAGCACAAACTTCTTCACATACAGATTTTCATACATCGGCGTCAGAACCTCCATCGAATAATCCACAGTTTCGGCATGATCTTTCTGCAGCTGATAATACAACATGACCCGACTGCCTTTCTGCCCTTTATATTCGATCAGCGTCTTGTCCCAAAGCTGCAGTTCGATGAGCCATTCTTTCTCATATGCCATGAAAAACGGGAAATAAATCTGTTTGCCGCAAAGTTCCTGCAAAAACTTCTTTAATGTCTTGCGCACTGCCGGGGTATATTCCCTTGTGGAATAATATTTCAGCACTGCGATCTTACAGATGTCTATGGTCTCTTCCCCTTTTTCATATTCTTTGCAGATAATATCAATGATACTCTTGCTCATTCTGCGCTCTTCCACAACATACTCTCTGGACATATAAGCCAGATATGCCTGCTGCAGCCGGAAATACGCACCCTCTTCATAATATTCTTCAAAAATCGGAACTTCGCCGAACAGCTCTTCCGAAAACAGCATCTGAGTAATGATCCTCTCTGCCAGCTTCTGGGTGTGTACTTCATATTCTCTCGCCTCTCTCCAGAGCAGCTTCATATCACTGGTTGCTCCGCAGTAGTAATTTGCAAGATAGGTCAGAATCACCCGATCGTACTGCTTTCTTTTGAACATCTCAAAACACACATATGTCAAGAAATCATCACACTCATAATTATTCTCACGGATATTTCTGCTGCACAGTCCCACAATCTCTTCCGCCTGATAGTTCTCGATTCCATATTTTCGTACGGTATCCAGAGAAAGTTCTTCTACTTTTTCTTCTTTGCGGTTCTGTCGCAGCGTATTCATATACCGCTTGCAGATATCCATATAACGCAGTTCATAGAACATACGCTTGCTTTCATATGGGATGGAATCGGTATAATGCCTTCCGTCTTTTCCTTCCCAGACAAGCCGATCTGTCTTGGCGTATAGAAATACTCTTGCTCCCTTTTCTGTGTATGGCGCTTTTTGTGTAATGGTTCCGTCTTCTGCGATCACATGGATAAACTTCATGTTCGGAACCCGTGTGGTGATCTCATACGCATGGCAGATATCATACAGTGCCAGGATCTGTTCGTTTTCCATGGATTCTTCTGTCAGGAAGCGCTTATAAATGATGCGCAGCATTCCATCAATATTACGCTGTTCCAGCTGATACCACGCAAACCGTTCCATCTCATCCCGGTAATGTGCATAAATTTCACTGGATTCATCCTCATAAGTGATCAGATTCGAGTACAACAGCGCTTTTTTATGAAAATCCAGATTGTTGCCATGCATAAAATACAGATATACAGATCTTGGCAGAGCTTTCTTTACTTTTCCCGGCTGGATCGCCGCCATATAAAACTCATACAGCTGAGCAATCTTTAATTCCGACTCTACTGCTTTTTCATACCATTTAAAATAACAGTTTTCCATACAGCTTCCTTTGATCAGAAGCGTACAGATCGCAGTCAGGATCATGGATTCTTCATACATATTGTATGAAAGAACCAATGTTTCATAGAGATACCTGTCAAAATTCTTCAGCTGACTTGCCAGATTCGCAGTATATAATGCCAGCTCTTTGGTCATCAGCTTATGTTTTGCTGCAAAATACAGGACTCTCACCTCAAACATTCCCAGCTTTTTCAAAGACGAGCTCTTCTCACGGAAACACCGAAATGCCTCCAGATAAAACCAAACACTGCGGGTCTTCTCCTCATAAAAATGATGCTCCAGAATACGGAGACGTTCACTAATGATCTTATATTCTGAATCTACGTTGACCAGCATACAAAGGATCTTCCAGCTCTCCGGATGCTTCATATAAGATTGAGACAGTTCTTCTGCAACTCTTCGTGTACCGATCGTGTCATTGGAAAGCAATGTCGTAAGATACAGATAATAAGAACTGATCTCCACATTTTTCCCAATCGCAAACCGGTTGTAATTGTATGATTCCAGAATCCACTTAGCCTCTTCAAAGCGTTTTGCCAGAAGGCAGATATGCGCATGGGCCAGCAGATACATCTCATTGTTCTCATCCTGGCTGCGCAGATGTTCGATTTTCTTCAAAGACTCTTCACTCCAGGTATTCAGATCCAGCTTTCCGCTTTCGTAAACCAGATAACGCCTCAGGATACTGACAAATTCTTTGTCCTGGTCTCTGCGCTCTTCTTCTCTGCAGACATCCTTTTCCACCACGATCTCATACGAAAGCGTCTCATATGGGGACTCCAGGATCACCTGTCCGAAATTGCTTCCCTGATGCAGCTTACTGTAATCGATGATATATTCCAGGCGATACGCATTCCCGATAAATTCTTCCGTGGTGATTTTTGTGTGTTCCACACTCAGGAAATCGCCCTCTGTACGCACATCAATAGTCAGATATCCCCAGGTATTCTTTTTGATCGTAAACGTATCTTTTCTGGACTCTTTCAGAGAAATAAAGGCTCTGCTTTCTTCTTCCAGGCTCAGAAAAATCTTCTCTTTCTGTTTGCAGCCCACCAGGAATTCTTCCAGTGCCTGCTGATCCAGTTCCCATTTTCTCATATTGTCGTACAGCGCCTGAATCCGCTTGTCTTCATATTTCAAAATCTCATAAAAGTCCCGGGATCGGAACAACTTTTCTGCCTCTGCCGGATCCCGAAAAGACAGTTTTTTGAAATCTTCCAAACTCTGCACTTTGCCATATGTTGTCATGACAAATGGCTTTTCAATGATGGCTGTAAATGCCACTTCATACTCTCCGCCATTACACACAATGGTAAATTTTCCATGCTCCACATGCCCCGGAACCAAACCTGAGCCATCATATGTGTAAGAAATGTTGACCGGATTGCCATCAAATCCCTGTTCTTCACAGCGCACTCGAAAAGAGGACGGATAGACCAGTCCCCGAATCGTCCCTTCCCCTTGATTCTGAAGGGAAAAACTTCCTTTGTACATCTCACCTTCGCCAACACGCATGATGATCCGCGTCTCAGGAAAAATAATCTCCGGCTGTGGAATGTGAAAATCTCCTTTGGAAAGACGTTTAATTTTATTCTTCAAATTCGTCACCTGCTCATTCTTCTTACGTTGCAATTTTTTATAAACATACTATAATAAAGTATTATAACATCAACACTCTATTTCTTGCAACGTAGAATGAAAGATTTTAAAAGGAGGATCGTATACATGAATACAACACCAGCATTTCACGGAAGTGACATTGAAAAGGTATGCGAATATTATCAACTAAAACAAGAAAATCTCATCAATTTTGCAGCCAATGTAAATCCGCTCGGGCTTTCCGAACAGGTAAAAAAAGCGCTTGCCTCTCATCTAGATCTGCTTTCTTCTTATCCGGATCGAAACTACACCAGCCTGAGAAATGTACTTTCTGCATATTGTCAGGTTCCTGCTGACTTTATCCTCCCGGGCAATGGTTCCAGTGAACTGATCTCCCTGCTGATTGAAGAGCGTCGTCCAAAGCATACGATGATCCTTGGCCCCACTTATTCCGAATACTCCAGAGAACTGGGATTTTCAGACAGCACAATCGACTGTTTTTATCTGAAACCGGAACAAGATTTCCAATTATCTGTAGAGGAACTATGTCTGGCGTTGACTGAAAAGCAGATTGATTTTCTTATTTTATGCAATCCGAACAATCCGACTTCGTCTGCCATTCTCCGCCCGGAGCTAATTCGGCTTCTTACATTTTGCCAGGATCACAACACTTTTGTGATGATCGATGAAACCTATGTGGAATTTGCTCCCGATGTAGATGCTGTTTCCGCAGTAACTCTAACCGGACAGTTTCAAAATCTCATGGTACTGCGCGGTGTCTCTAAATTCTATGCAGCACCCGGACTACGGTTCGGATACGGAGTTACCGGAAACATGAAGTTTTTGAAACAAATGAAAGAAAAGCAGATTCCATGGTCATTAAACAGCCTCGGAGCATTTGCCGGAGAATTGTTATTTCAGGATGAAGAATATCAAAAGATGACCCGTCATTTAATTCTCTCTGAACGTGAATACATGTATACAAAACTCTGTGAACTGCCTAGTTTTTATGTATATCCTGGATATACCAACTTTTTGCTGGTACAGCTTCAAAAAAATGGGCTGACTGCATCCACCATATTTGAAGCCTGTATCCGAGAAGGACTTATGATCCGAGACTGTTCTTCCTTCACTGGATTAGAGGGAGAATTTGTCCGCTTCTGCATCATGGATCCAGAAGATAATCGAAGACTGCTGACAGTGTTTCAAAAAATTTCACAGTCAGCCTCCTTATAATCTGGTGCTTGCATTCAGTACCTGATTACAGATTTTTGGCACTGCATTCCGATGAGACGTTGCTGCAAGTTTGCCATTTCCGATATATACCTGTACAAGCCGGAATGAGAAATCGAAATTTCCTATTATATAAAGAAAGCAACATTCCCTGTCAACCAAACATGAAATGTTGCTTTTTCTTGTATCCATTTACTTTTTCCAATATTTTTCTAAATGTTGAGGGGTTTTCTCTGCTGCCATTTTGAATTTCCCTTCTGTCTCTGCATAGAATGCATCCGTATCTTCGAATATTTCAAAATCCAGAATCCCGATATGAAATGCCTGACGGGTTTGTGCATCTGCCATCAACTGTTTGAAGCAGAAATCATTTTATGGAAAACATTTTATCCTATCCCACTGCAGCTTTTTTCAGGCATGTAATCTTTGTCTTACTTTTGCTACATTGTCTATACAAACGATACATCTCTTCTCCCCCATCTGGTTTATGAAAAATATACCATAGTTTTCTTCTGTTCTCTTTTATTTCTTACATTTTTAACAAAAATGTAAGAAACACTTTTTCCAATCCGTGCTATAATAAAAACAAACCATTCGAATCACACACAGCAAAGAAAGGATGAGTTTTATGGAATTTACAGAAGGATTACGAAAAGTATTTCTGGCAGGCGTCGGCGCTGTTGCCGCCACTGCGGAAAATGCAAAAGAACTGATCGACGATCTTGTGCAAAAAGGCGAACTGACGGTCGCCCAGGGCCGCATGCTCAATGAAGAACTGAAATATGCAGCCAAAGAGAAAGTCAAAGAACACGTATCTGTCACCGTAACCAGAAATTATACAGATGCCATGGACGCAATCGATCACATGACAGAAGAAGAATTATCTGCCCTGAAAGAAAAAATTGCCCAGGCTGAAACTGTACGAAAAGAAACTGATACCGATCTCGCTTCTGATGAAAGGACACCTGACGAATCATAATGAACACCGAATATAAACCAACCGATTTTTCTCAGCCTCAGACAACGCAAACTGAAGATTCAGCCGCCTCCGGCAGGCGGCTGAAAGAAATTCTGAAGGTTTTAAAAAAACATCATCTCCCTTCTGGTCTGACCCCGGAAAAGCTTCGAAAAATTCTGGAAGACCTAGGCCCTACTTATGTCAAACTGGGGCAGATCATGTCCATGCGTTCTGATATGCTTCCGGAAGTCTATTGTCGGGAGCTGACAAGGCTCCGCACTGATGTAGTACCCATGCCTTATGAGACGGTGCTTTCCATCATAGAATCTGAATTAAACTGTCCGGCTGCTGAGATTTTTGCCTCTATTGAATCAGCGCCTCTTGGCTCTGCTTCCATTGCCCAGGTACATCCGGCACAGTTAAAAGACGGCACCAGGGTTGTGCTAAAGGTACAGCGTCCGGCAATCTGGGAAACCATGGAAAATGATATCCGGCTTTTGAAAAAAGCGTCCGGTCTCCTGAAACTGACGCTTGGAACCAATAATCTGATTGATTTTAATACCATTTTGGATGAACTCTGGAAAACTACCAAAGAAGAGATTGATTTCAAAAAAGAGGCCGCCAATCTGGAGTTATTTTATGCCAATCAAAAGGATATCGTTTACACAACCTGCCCCAAGGTTTATTCTTCACTTACTACACCCCGGCTTTTGGTCATGGACTTTATTGATGGGATTCAGATCGACCATATCGAAGAGCTCACAGCCCTGGGTTATGATATGACGGAAATCGGAGAAAAAACTGCCGAAAATTATTGCAAACAAATTCTGGAAGATGGATTCTTCCATGCCGATCCCCATCCAGGAAATCTTTGGATCAGCAAAGGACAGATTGCATGGCTGGATCTTGGAATGGCCGGACATCTTTCCTCCAATACCAAGCTTTTGCTCCGAAAGGCGATCACAGCGCTTTTGGAAAATGATATCTATTCCCTGAAAAATGTTCTGCTGGCATTTGCAGAACCTCAGGAGAGAGTTAATCACGCCAGATTGTACACTGACATTGACGATATCGTGAGTAAATATGTTTCTATGGATTTTGGTACCATGCGGCTGGGCGATCTGCTGGAACGTCTGCTGCAGCTTGTCAAAGATCACAGGCTGGCCATTACTCCGGACATCACATTGCTGGCACGGAGTATGATCACGATCGAAGGGACATTGAGTACATTTGCACCGGATGTCAATCTGCTGCGGATTTTATCCATCCATATGTCCAATCTGCTGTTCCACGAATTAAATGCCAAACATCTCTTAAAGCATAAAGGACGACAGGTTTATACTTCTCTGGATAAATCACTCAACATTCCGGCACAGTTGTCTGACCTTTTAAATATTACCAAAAACGGACAGGCGCAGATCAATCTGCAGTTATCTGATGGAGAGTCTTTCCGACGGGATGTCCATTCGATCACGAATCGGATTCTTCTGACAGTTCTAACTGCGGCACTGTTTATAGGATCCGGACTTGCATCCAAAATTTCCACAATCCCAAAGTGGTTTGGGATTCCCTGGATCGGCTGCCTTGGATATGGACTCTCTGCTCTGCTTTTTCTGATCCTGCTCATTCAGATGTTTCGACAGCGCAGATAAAAAAGAAGGGATTCTCCATCTCGGAAAGTCCCTTCTCTTCTTTCTGCTATTTTTCCGGCTCTGCCGCTGTCTGCTTTACTTTGATCCCCTGATCCTCAAAATCTACTTTTTTCCATTCTTTTTTATTGACTTCGATTTTGGTATCTTTTTTCCACTTCTCAAGCAGATCGGTATACTGCTTCTGTTTGCGTTCTTCTACGATCTCTTTCTTTTCCTGATCGGTCGCCTCACGATCCATCTTGCTTATCAGCTTTGCAACATAAACACCTGTGTCTGTCTCAACCAATCCTGTCAGATCTCCTACATTTTCCAGTGCATCTGCTGCTTTTAGCAATTTCTCATTCAGATTGCTTGATTCTGCATCAAATGTCGCTGTCTCCACTTCTTTTTCCAGCACTTCTGCTGCTTTTTTCAAATCTTTATTGGCATCTGCTGAGGTGGTATCCAAAACAGTCTGAGCTTTTTCTTTTTCTGTCTGTTTCTCTTCGTCACTCATAGACACATTCTGTCCGGACTCATCCGTCTTATTGTAAGAAAACAGCACATATTCTATTTTTTTCTGTGCAGCTTCTTCATCCGAAACATTCTCATCTACTCCCTTTTTCATTGGCTCATCCATCTTCTGCAGGATCGTAGCAAGTTCCAGATATTCTTTTACATATTTCTGACTGCCGGACACAGCTTCTTTGTCTTCCAGAGTATTCTCTTCTGTAAACTGCTCTGCAGCCTTTTCCATCTTTTTCTTTTCTTCCTCTGTGATCTCCACTTTATACTCTGATGCATGCTGTTTGATCAGATACATATTTTCCAGAGACTCCAGGATATTCTCTTTCATCTCCTCTTCATATGTCTTGCCTTTTTCTACTTCCTGGCTCCACATCGTATTCGGATCCATTCCCATCATTCCTGCATAAAATGACTCATACTGTGCCTGCTGCAGTCTTGCATAAAAATTCGCAACTCCATATGGAACTGTTTCCTTTCCCACTGTCATGACCGCAGCGTCATTATCTACGTTTCCACTGCATCCTGTGATCGTCACTGCTGCCAGAATCCCTGCTGCAGCAGTCACTGCCACACGCTTTTTCCATCCAAACATAAGCTCCTCCTCTATTGTACCTAATTATTTTATTATACCGTCTTTTCTGTCGTCTAACAAGTTCTTTATATCATTTAACAGCTTTTTCACAAGTTCCAGGACATTTTCATCCTTTTCTTTCTTGCTTTTTCCTTTTTTCTGATAGATAAAATAAGGAATCGTCTCTGCTTTGAACACCAGACTCCCCCGGTACTGCTGAATCAAAACCGGAATCTTATGTGGATCCACTTTGGCTCGTTCATACATTGTAAATTTGATTTCTTCCCCTTTTTGCTCCACTGCCGTCACATAGGCCTGATGTGCCAGCGCCTTCAATCCTGCTATCTGCAGCAACTGCTGCACTTTACGGGGGATGTCACCAAACCGGTCGATCAATTCTTCCAGCATGTCATCCATTTCTTCTTCTGACTCAATTCCTGCGATTCGTTTGTAAATATCCAGTTTCTGATATTCATTTGGAATATACGTATTCGGAATATAGGCATCTACATTCAGATCCATGATCGTGGTATAACTTTCTTCTTTAGCCTCACCCTTTAATTGTTTGACTGCTTCATTGAGCATCTTGCAGTACATATCGTATCCCACCGCTTCCATATGCCCATGCTGTTCTGCCCCCAGCAGGTTTCCGGCGCCCCGGATCTCCAGATCCCGCATGGCAATTTTAAATCCGGATCCCAGATCTGTAAATTCACGGATAGCAGCCAATCTTTTTTCTGCCACTTCCTTTAAAAGTTTATCCCTGCGGTACAATAGAAATGCATATGCCATCCGGTTGGATCTTCCTACTCTTCCGCGAAGCTGATACATCTGAGACAATCCCAGCCGGTCAGCATCATGGATGATCATAGTATTGGCGTTGGAAATATCCAGCCCAGTCTCAATGATCGTGGTAGAGACCAGCACATCAATGTCGCCATTGATAAAGTCATACATGATATTTTCCAGTTCATGCTCCGCCATCTGTCCATGGGCAAACGCCACCGTTGCCTCCGGCACCAGCTTTTGTACATGCCCTGCCACATCCGCAATGTCGCTGACTCGATTGTACACATAATACACCTGTCCATTCCGGTCTAATTCCCTCTGGATCGCTTCCCGTACCATTTCGTCATTGTATTCCATCACATAGGTCTGGATTGGCATTCTGTCCATCGGGGCTTCTTCCAGTACACTCATATCCCGGATCCCGATCAGGCTCATATGCAGTGTCCTTGGGATCGGAGTGGCTGTCAGAGTCAGAACATCCACATTTTCACGAAGCTTTTTGATCTTTTCTTTGTGCCCCACACCAAAACGCTGCTCTTCATCAATGATCAGCAGTCCCAGATCTTTAAACTCCACATCTTTAGATAAAACCCGATGGGTTCCGATCAGGATATCCACCATCCCCTTTTTCAGATCTTCTGTTGTTTTTTTCTGCTGAGCAGATGTCCGAAACCGGCAGAGCAGATCTACCCGCACCGGGAATTCTTTCATTCGCTGGACAAAAGTATTGTAATGCTGTTGTGCCAGAATGGTCGTGGGAACCAGATACACGACCTGTTTTCCTTCCTGCACCGCCTTAAACGCCGCACGGATAGCAATCTCTGTCTTTCCATATCCCACGTCTCCGCAGATTAGACGATCCATGATTTTTTTGCTTTCCATGTCCCGTTTGGTATCTGCAATAGCCTGTAACTGATCCTCGGTCTCCTCAAATGGAAACATTTCCTCAAATTCCTGTTGCCAGACTGTATCCGGTTCATACTGATATCCATTCTCCTCCTGCCTGGCTGCATACAAAGCCACCAGATCTTCTGCGATTTTACGAACAGCGCCCCGCACCTGATTCTTGGTCTTTGTCCATTGATTGCTTCCAAGTTTATTCAATTTCGGCTTCTTCGCATCTGCTCCCGCATATTTCTGGATCAGATCCAGCTGAGTTGCAAGAATGTAAAGGCTGCTGCCTCCCGCATAGGAAATCTTCATATAATCTTTGGTGATTTTATCTACCTCGATCTTTTCGATGCCCTGGTAAATTCCCAGACCATGGTTTTCATGCACCACATAATCTCCCACTTTTAATTCTGAGAAACTGTGGATTTTCTGTCCTTCGTATGTTTTTCTCCGCTTCTTTTTCTTTTGTCTTCCAAAAATATCCGTTTCCGAAATCACCATAAATTTCAACATCGGATATTCATACCCCTGTGTCACATGACCATATACCACCATGATCTCACCTGGCTGCACTTCCCGTTTCAGATCGTCACTGTAAAAACTGCTGAGGTCATAATCTCTTAAATCCTCCGCCAGCCGCTTTGCCCTTGTCCTGGAGCCGGAAAGCAGGATCACACGGTACTGATTCCTCTTCAGCCGTTTCAGATCCCGTGTCAGCATTTCAAAACTGTTGTTGTACGGATTGACCCCTTTGGTCTGAATATAATAGGTTTCCCGTATCTGCAATCCTTTACACTTTATCTCCAGTGCCGTAAATGCGATCCCGTAAAACTGATTCATGAACTCCAGAATCTCAGAAACTGCATACACAGTCAGTTCCTTTTCTTCTTCCATTCCGGCTTCTTCCCGTTTTTGAATACTCTCCTGAAACTCTTCTTCTGTTTCTTTTGCCTGTTCTGCCAGTCTGATCGGCTCATCCAAAAGGAGTAACGACTCCTCTTTCGGAAAATACTGTAAAAAAGATTGTTTCTTTGAACTTTCCAATTCTCCTGCCGGATAAATCTCGATTTCCTGCAGATTTTCAATGGAGCGCTGGCTCTCCACATCAAATGTCCGGATAGAATCTACTTCATCTCCCCACAATTCCACCCTCACCGGGACTTCTTCCGTCAATGGAAAGACATCCAAAATACCGCCCCGTACTGCAAATTGTCCGGGACCTTCAATCTGTACTTCTCTTACATATCCAAGATTGGAAAGCTGATTTTGAAGTTCCGTAAAATCAACTGTATCTCCTAAACGAACACTAACCCGTCCTGACAAGACCTCTTCCATCGGAGACAACCCGTCCAACAACGCATCCATCGTAGTGATCACTGTGATCTCCTGATCTTTCTCACGCTCTGCAAGCCTGCGGATCACTTCCATGCGCTGTTTCATCAGATAATTCCCCTTCAGATCCGCATGGTAGAACAAAAGATCCCTTGCCGGATAATAACAGACCTCCGAATCCAGAAAGCGGTATTCCTCATATGCTTTCTGGGCTTTTTCTTCACTGGAAAAAACGAGGACTCTGTAAAAGAACCCCTCGCCCAGCGCATACATCAAATGTGTTTTTTGTGAATTTACACAGCCTGCGATCTGCAGAATCCCTTTCTTTTGTCTTCGCTTCTGTAAAATCTCCTGATATTCTGCAAGTTCGGCAAGCGGTGCAGTAAAAGCCTGCATCATACTACTTTTCCTTCTTTTTCCGATTATATTCGTTCATTGCAGCCTCCACATTTCCTGTGATGATTTCTTTCACCGCACAGACTGCATGTTCATATCCTTCTTCCATCTGCTCCTGTTCTTCTTTTGAAAAACGTCCCAGCACATAATCCGCCAGATCCCATTTTGGCGGTTTTTCTCCCACACCCACTTTGATACGTAAAAACACCTGGCTTCCCAGATGCGCGATGATATTTTTAATCCCATTGTGCCCTCCGGCACTTCCCTTTGCCCGGATCCGAATCTGACCTACCCCAAGACTGATATCATCATAAATCACAAGCAGTTCCTGTGCTTCGTCTGCTTTATAATAATCCAAAAGACTGCGAACACTCTCTCCACTCAAGTTCATATACGTCTGAGGTTTTGCCAGGATCACTTTCTGCCCTTCGATCATTCCCTTTCCGATATAAGCCCTGTGTTTCTTTGTGTCCACATCTATATTATATTTACGTGCCAGCGCATCTATTACCTCAAATCCTGCATTATGTCTTGTTCCTTCATATTCTGCAGTTGGATTGCCAAGCCCTACAATTATAAACATCTCGTCACCTCTTCTTTTTCTGAACTGTTCCTGATACTGTGCTACTTATTTTACAAGATTCCCTCTCGTTTGTCACGCAAAAGAAACGAATATTTCATCCGATCCTCTCATAGACTGATAAAAAACAAGGAGGAACTTTCTTATGAATTCAAAAACCAAAATTGTTGTCCTTCACACGAAAGAAATTATCTATACTGCGGTATTCGCGTTTCTTTGCATTCTTCTGATCGTTCTGCTTGCTGTCATGTTCCGACCCGGACATCCCAATCGGGAATCCGACTCACACAGGCAATATACTCCCGGCACTTATACGTCTTCGCTTACCTTAAATAACAACCGGCTGGAAGTAGAAGTTACAGTTGACAATTCCCGCATCCAATCCATCCGCTTCGCCAATCTGGATGAAACTGTTACCACCATGTTTCCTCTGATCCAGCCTGCCATCGAAGAAATCGCAGACCAGATCTATGAAACCCAGTCACTGGATGCCGTGGAACTATCTGATGATGCACCTTATACCTCTCAGATCATCCTGGATGCCATCCGACAGGCCGTAAAAAAAGCCGCAGTTAACGAAACTGCGGCTTTTACATCGCTCTTTTTTGGTTATCCCTCTACGATCAGATAACGTCCGCCTGATAAAGGAAATACTTCTGAGGCTTCTTCTAATTCTTCTTCATTCATCAATTCCACGTCTGCACCACTCTCTTCAAAGTATTCACGTACTTCTGCAAGAGAGTCCACAACTGCTGCCATACAGTCTTCCAAAAAAGCTTCTGCCTCTTCCAATGTTTCTGCTACCGGTTCATCAAAAAGCTGTGACTGCTTTTTCAGAAACGTAAGCAGACATTCCTCATCATATTCGTTCATGTACTCTTACCTCCCTTGTTCTTCTTCCCATGCAGATATCAGCGCAAAAATCTCCTGTGGGGTCTCTGCAATGTACTTTGCTCCAGCCTCTTCCAAACACGCTCTGCTGCGAAATCCCCAGGAAACACCAATGGTACGCATCCCTGCCGCATGTCCAGTCTGAATATCCACTTCAGAATCTCCGATATATATCGTCTCTTCTGCTGTACTGCCAAGCCGCTCTGCAATCATACAAGCTGCTGTAGGATCTGGTTTTCTTGGAACGTCTGGCTTTTGTCCCTGTACATGACAAAATCTGTCCTTCCCAAAAACAGCCTCCACAACATGAACTGCCTGTCTGTCCGGCTTATTCGAAAGTACGGCACTCTGCATCCCCTTTTGTTCCAGTGATCGCAAAAGCTGCTCAATTCCCGGATAAGGCATGACCTGATACATACAATTCTGATCAAACACTCTTGCGTAAATCTCCATTGCCTCTTCCAGTCTGGTAACCGCCTGCTCAGATCCCGCCCGCAGCGAATGCTCTAAAAGCACCTTGCTTCCATTGCCTACAAACATCTGGCACTGCTCTTTTGTGATCCGGGGCAATCCCATCTCTTTCATCGTCAGGTTCACGGAATATGTCAGAGATTCCAACGTATCTGTCAAAGTTCCATCCAGATCAAAAATACAGCTTTTGTACATCATTTTATCGCCTCCATCTATTCTACGTGTTTATCATAGTATGAAGTGCCGGAAATTTCAACTGTAAAATGAGTTTTGTTCTGCTTTTCCCTTCATTTATCCCATCAGGTATTGCTTCATCACTTTCAGCGCGTTCTTTTCCAGCCGGCTAACCTGTGCCTGCGAGATCTGGATTTGCTCCGCCACCTCCATCTGCGTCCTTCCTTCAAAAAAACGAAGCTGGATGATAAAACGTTCCCGCTCGTTGAGCCTCTCCATAGCTGCCTCCAAAGACAACTCTTCTACCCAGTTCTCTTCCCGATTCTTTTTATCACTCACCTGATCCATAATGTAAAGGGTATCTCCTCCGTCACTATATACCGGTTCATGAAGACTGACTGGCATCTGGATTGCATCCAGCGCAAATACGATATCTTCTTTTGCAATTCCGATCTCATCTGCAATCTCCTGCACTGTCGGTTCTTTGGAATATTTTTTTACAAACTCTTCTTTTGCATAAATTGCTTTGTATGCCGTATCCCGCAGGGAACGGCTCACCCGGATTGAATTGTTATCTCGCAGATACCGACGAATCTCTCCTATGATCATCGGAACCGCATAGGTTGAAAATTTGACCAGCCTGGTTGGATCAAAATGATCGACTGCTTTCATCAGACCGACACATCCGATCTGAAACAAGTCGTCTGCATTTTCATTATTCGATGAGAAGCGTTTGATCACACTTAAGACGAGTCTTAAGTTTCCTTTGATGTACTGCTCTCTTGCCTCCTCATCCCCCTGTCTGATTTTTTCAAGCAACGCCTCTTTTTCTTCTTCTTTTAAAAGCGGAAGTTTCGCTGTGTTCACTCCGCATAATTCCACTTTATTTCCTACCATCTGTGAATCCTCCTGTCTCTGTTCTAATTAAGAGAATTCACCATCTTACAGCAGTCTATGCGATTTTCGAAAAAATTAAAAAATTTTTACTCCTTGACAGGCTCACGATTGCTCTTCCATAGATTGTAACTCTTTTTCCTGTTTTCTGTTTCTGATCACCCGACGGATGGAAAAAATCACAAATACTGTGATTGCCCCTGCTACCACACTGATCAGACTGCAAAAAATTATAAAAAGTACACCTGCTGCCATACTTTTCCATCCTCCTGCCTTTTTTCATTTATTGCTCATTGTACCATCTCATGTATCCAGAGTCATCAACAATCCTTATTTTTCACAAAAAAGACGGGCAGAATCTCTTCCGCCCGCAATTTTTCTTTCTTACTCCCAGCGATCCCACTTATCAGCAAGATTATTGATCTGGCTTTCAAATTTTGCCTTATCTTTATTTGGAATACCTTCCCGCTTGTAAATAATATCCAAAAGATGTCTTCCGGCTGCAACCAGTCGCTCAAATGCTGCATCCGCCTTCTTCTGCGCAGGTTTTTTACCTTTCGCGGCAATCTGTACTCCTTCACTTAAAATCTCATTGGTTGCCAGATCCACCGATCCACTTGGAAATGGCGCCCACGCCGGACATCCCAGTGTCTCTTCTACTTTCTGGGCAAACTCTTCTGTCACGGTATCTTCACCATGCACTACAAATACATGCTCAAGTGATGTCTGAAATCCTTTCAGCCATGCCATCAGACCATTCATATCCGCATGCCCACTGATGCCATGCAGACTTTCAATTCTGGCGCGAACCTCAATTGGTTCTCCAAACAGCTTGATGTTCTTTTCTCCTTCCAGGAGCCGTCTTCCCAATGTTCCATTTGCCTGATATCCAACAAATAAAACCGTACACTCCTTTCTCCACAGATTGTGTTTCAGATGATGCCTGATTCGTCCTGCATCGCACATTCCGGAAGCCGAAATGATTACTTTTGGTTTTTCAATAAAGTTGATCAATTTTGAATCATCACTTGTAACAGAAGTCTTCAGTCCTGGAAATACCAGTGGATTGACTCCTGCATCCACCAATCTGAGAGCCTCTTCATCGAAACATTCTCTCATGTTTTTTGCAAACACCTTGGTGGCTTCAATAGCCAGAGGACTATCCAGATATACCTCAAAATCCTGATACTCCGGCAGCAGATTCTGCTCTTTGATCTCACGGATGAAATACAAAAGTTCCTGTGTACGTCCAACAGCAAATGATGGGATGACCACATTACCTCCCACATCAAAGGTCTCCCTCAAAATCCTTGTAAATTCAGAGACATAATCAATCTTTTCAGAAGAATGTACACGATTGCCATAGGTAGATTCCACAACCACATAATCTGCCGTGTCCGTATAACTCGGATCTTTGATGATAGGCTGATCCAGATTCCCTACATCTCCCGAAAATACAATCTTCTTGGAAATCTCTTCCTCTGTAATCCAGATCTCAATACTTGCAGAACCAAGCAAATGACCTACATCTGTAAATCGGATTTCCACACCATCACAAATATGAAGCCGTTCTCCATACGCACATGGGACCAGAAGACTGATGGCTGCCTCTGCGTCTGCCATCACATAAAGCGGCTCAAATTCCGGCACGCCGGCACGTCTTCCCTTTCGATTCCTCCATTCTGCCTCAAATTCCTGAATGTGCGCACTGTCACGAAGCATGATGTTGCACAGATCTGCTGTTGCAAATGTGGTCAAAATCTGTCCTTTAAACCCATTCTTGCACAAAAGAGGCAAAAGTCCAGAATGATCGATATGCGCATGTGTCAGAAATACATAATCAACCTCACCAGCTGCAATCGAAGGTTTCGGATTTTCATAAAGATCCGGTCCCTGCTCCATCCCACAGTCGATCAGAATATTTTTTCCTGCTGCCTGCAGCAAATGACAACTCCCTGTCACCTCATGGGCTGCTCCTAAAAACGTAAGTTTCATATCGCTTCACCACCCTTTTTTCTCATTATAACACCTTTTTGGAAGAGTGAAAGCCTTTTTTCAGGATTCTTCTAATTTATTCATAACGTACAATTTCACGTTTTAACCTCTGCATGATTTTCTTCTCCAATCGGGAAATATAAGACTGCGAAATTCCCAGTATATCTGCCACTTCTTTCTGCGTTTTCTCTTTCCCCTCCAGATTATCCAGACCAAACCGCATCTGAACGATCATTTTTTCCCTACTGGAAAGCTGATTGATCGCACGTACCAAAAGTTTTCGCTCTGCTTCAGTTTCCAAATCCCGGTAAATCGTATCCTCCTCTGTTCCCAAAATATCCGACAACAGCAATTCATTTCCATCCCAGTCCACATTCAGCGGTTCATCGATCGAAACTTCCATTTTGGTTTTGCTGTTTCTTCTCAAATACATCAAAATTTCATTTTCAATACATCTGGATGCATACGTAGCAAGTTTGATTTTTTTCGTCGGATTAAATGTGTTGATTGCTTTGATCAGTCCTATCGTTCCAATGGAAATCAGGTCTTCCACCCCAACACCTGTGTTGTCGAATTTTTTCGCGATGTATACTACCAGACGAAGATTATGCTCAATCAGCATTTTCTTTGCCTCCTGATCATACTCTGAGCCAAGTCTTCGAATCACTTCGGTTTCCCGCTCACTTTCCAAAGGCGCCGGCAGTACTTCCGATCCGCCGATATAATGAACCTCTTTCTGCCCGGGAAACAGCAATCCCTTTAAGCTTGGCACTACTTTCAATTTAAACTGCTGTGGCATTGCAACTTTTACAACCATTTTCTTTTCCTCCTATTATTTCTGGGTTGATGATCATCTGATATCTCCCCTGTTCTGATAATTGTTCTTCACATATTCCAACCAACGGATGTTCAATCCAGAACTTACATTCCTGCTCAATATACATTTTTTTCAGTTCGTAAACCGGCATCATGCCACGTCCTCCTATGGTATGATATGGGATCTCATCACTTGCTTCTGTCTGATCAAGCAATCTCAAAGCGGCTCTTTTTTCCAGAACACAAACTGGTTTTTTACTTCTGGGATCCGTCAGAACATTCCCCGTATCCCAAAGTGCCTGCACAGTACAAGATTTCTTTTCTGTATATAACGTGACATAACAGATATTCTGCTGATATTCCCGCAACTTTGACAGAAAACTCCAGATGATTCGAATCCCATAAAAGCAGACTACTGCTGTTCCAAAATAGAGGCTCCCGCTTTTTACATAAGGCTTCAACATCCCCAATACTCCTCCAAATAGTATGGATACAAAATACAATAGAAAATATGCTCTTAAAAACTCACTGAGCCCATCCAACTGGATTCCAATCCACAACATTGCCGGTCCTGCCAGCAAATGAAGGACTAAAAACTGTGACCATCCCATTGGCAACCATGTCATCAACACACAGGAAATTCCTGCGCCAAACGCTCCTGCCACGAACACCCGCCCGGTATTGCCTTGCTTTTTCATCAATCCTTTCACAGACAATAACACAAGCGAATCCATCATAAAATTCGCCAAAAACATGACATCTATGTATACTTCACAGTACATACCGCCCTCCTCTTTTTCGTTGGTATCATGACATTCAAACAAACTTTATTATAATCTCGATCCTTTTGAAATTTTGTCAGAAACTGACAGAGAAACAGACTTTATTTCGACAACATCTGTTTTGAAATGAAAAAAGGACAGACTTCCTGTCGAAATCTGTCCCTAGATAATTACTGTTATTTTTTGAAGAAGTCCGGAATCTTAATGGACTGTTCTTTGACTGTACTTGTCGGTACTCTGCCCTGTCCCTGCAAAGTCGGGATTGTAGAGCTTCCGGACGTACGTCCCGCATTGTACTCTGTACCAGCTGTTCTTGGATACTTGTCCGCATTTGGAAGAATGGATCCCATCTTCTGCTGTCCTTCCAGTCTTGCTTTTAATTTGGATGCGCTTCCGCCTACATTGTGAAGACCTGTTGCAATAACTGTGATCGTAGCTTCATCAGATCTTGTATCATCATACATCGCACCAAAGATAATATTCGCATTCTCTCCGGCAAGCTCCTGTACATAATCTGCTGCGTCAGATGCATCCATAAGTGTAATATCACCGGAAATATTGATGATAACATGAGATGCTCCCTGGATGGTTGTCTCAAGCAACGGACTTGCAACAGCCTGTTTTACTGCCTCAAGAGCTTTATCGTCACCGCGTCCTTCACCGATACCGATGTGCGCGATTCCCTTATCTTTCATAACAGTCTGGATATCTGCAAAGTCAAGGTTGATCAGAGATGGTACGTTGATCAGATCTGTGATACCCTGAATACCCTGCTGAAGAACCTCGTCCGCTTTCTTCAGCGCTTCCGGCATTGTGGTTCTGCGATCTACAACTTCCAGAAGTTTATCATTTGGAATCACGATCATGGTATCTACATTTTCTTTTAATTTATCAATACCTGCCAGAGCATTTGCCATCCTTGTGCGAGACTCAAAACGGAATGGCTTTGTCACAACTGCAACTGTCAGTGCACCCTGTTCTTTTGCAATACGTGCGACTACCGGAGCTGCTCCTGTTCCTGTTCCGCCGCCCATTCCACAGGTAACGAATACCATATCTGCACCTTTGAGTGCTGCGGAAATCTCTTCTGCACTTTCTTCTGCTGCCTTTTCTCCTACTTCCGGCTGTGCACCTGCACCAAGTCCTTTTGTAAGCTTTTCACCAATCTGCATCAATGTTGGTGCTTTGCATAACTGCAGCGCCTGCTTATCTGTATTCACTGCTATAAATTCTACACCTGCAATCTGCTCGTCGATCATGCGGTTTACTGCGTTGTTTCCGCCTCCACCGACTCCGACAACAATAATTCTTGCAGCTGCTTCTGATTCATTCGTCTTAATCTCTAACAAGGGTAGTTCCTCCTTCGTCGTCCTATTCATCTTATTTTATACATCCCAGACTGGACAAACTTTTTCGTTGTCCGAACATCGTAATATGTATGAACAATAGAATTCAATAAGTATATAATATAGTCTTTCTCCTAAATAATCAATAGATTTTTGTGGATTTTCTGTTTTTTTTATTTTTATTCAAGGGATCAGGAAGCATTAAAATCCGGCATTCCTTCTTCCTGCTGTATCTCGTCCTGGTTCCCTTCTTGTTCTTCCGGTTTCGGATCAGATCCTTCCTGCAAAGCTTCTCCTTCGTCAGCTGTCTCTGACGTTTCCTCTGACGGATCGGTCTCCTCCTGACTTCCCTCTTCGCCCTCTACCTGTTCTGGAACAAAATGGACAGCACTGCCTGCCGTCTCATAATTTTCCAGATGAAGAACCCCTGCCTGCCCTGCATAGTTCTCATTTAATTTTTCCAGGATCGGACGGATCTGTGCAACCTTCATCTCATAATTTCCTTTTCCCAGCCACACCGTGACCACTCCAAAGGTCAAATTGATCCCACCATCCTGGCAGATCAGACGATCCGAATCCAGTTCATATTTCTTCAGAAGCCTGGTCACTTCTACGATCCGCTCAAAAATTTTCTTTTCTGTCACCGGAAGCTTTTGGTTCATTTTCACTTTGGCTTCCCGAATCTCCAATCCTTCAATAAATGGAGCCCCAGAGATCAACTCTGTCGTTTTCAGCGCAGCCGTTCCTTCCTGATCAAAATACAACAGTTCTCCCTGATAATCAAAATATCCAAGAAATTCTTTTTCTTTCACCTGCATGGTTACAGTCCACGGGTTTTTCACGGAGACTCTCACAGATTCTACTGCTGCCGGTTTTGTCACATCTTCCTGATTATATTTCCACCAGATATAAAGGGAATTAAATGCATATTTGTCTTTCTGTATCCATTCTACCAATTCTTTCTCCTGACAATACTGGTTCCCCGTCACTTCTATTTTTTTTGTCTGAAACAGAAGAAATCCGGCAAAAAACAAGATCAGAACTGATAACACTGTGATCAGCGCTGCCATCCGGATTTTCTTTCTCTTTTGCTGCATCCATCCTCCTCCTTTTCTTCTTAACTCTATTCTGCCTGATTCGACACACTCAATACAAGCCCCATTTCCAGCAGTAAAAACACAACGGATGTCCCTCCGTAACTGATAAACGGGAGCGTGATCCCCGTATTCGGGATACTGTTTGTAACTACTGCGATGTTTAAGATTACCTGGATCATCATATGAGCCATGGCTCCGGTTGCAATCAAAGCTCCTGTCAGATCCTTTGCACTGGTTGCGATCACAAAGAAGCGCCAGATCAAAATCAAGAACAGTCCGATTACCAGGCTGGCTCCAATCAGTCCCAGCTCTTCACAAATGATAGAAAATATCATATCATTTTGTGCTTCCGGCAAAAAACCAAGTTTTTGTACACTGTTTCCCAATCCTCTGCCAAACAGCCCGCCGGAACCAATGGCATACAGCCCCTGGAGCGTCTGATACCCTTTTTCATACTGCTCCGGATGTCTCCAGATCGCCAGACGTTCCAGGCGATAACTCTCCAAAGCCAGAAAAATTCCAAGAAATCCTGCTGCCGCTGCGCCCATAACCAGAAACTGCGCATATTTAGGACTTGCCACAAAAATCAATGCCGCTGCAATTCCCAAGATGATAATTGCGGTACTCAGATTGCTCGCTCCGACTAAGCCTACCACAGGCAGCACCGGGATCATCACCTTCACCAGAGTCCGAAATTTTGCCATTTTTCTGGCCTGATCTGAAATCACGCAGGAGAGATACAAGATTACTGCAACTTTGGCAAATTCCGATGGCTGAAAAGAAATGGGTCCCAAAGAAAGCCATCTTTTGGACCCATTATACTCATCTCCTATGAACATGACTGCCACCGACAGTCCGATTGCTGCCACATATCCCAATTTTGCAAAAGGGATCCATCTGTGGTAATCGATCCTTGCCACAAAAAACATACCCACCATTCCGAGAATTGTGGCAAATCCCTGCTTTTTCAGGTAATAAAACGAGTCATGAAACTTCACCTGTCCATTATAAGAACTGGTGCTATATAAAAGGATCAGTCCAATCCCTGCCAGGAGCCATACTGTCACAAGTAATGTCACATCATAACGCTGCTTCTTTTGAAGACGCTTCAATACAGATTCACCTCTTATAATTGATTTACAAGTTCTTTGAATTTATCTCCACGTTCTTCATAATTTTTAAACATGCCCCAACTTGCACATGCAGGCGAAAGCAAGACTGCATCCCCTGGTTTTGCGTACTGTACACACACTTCCACAGCTTCTTCCAGTGTATCCACCAGAACCGTATCTGTGAATCCCAGTTTTTGAGCCGTCTCGTTGATCTTGTCTCTGGTTGCACCTAAGAGAACCAGTTTTTTTACTTTCCCGTCAAAAGCCCGGATCCATTCTTCATAAGAAGAATCCTTGTCATATCCGCCTCCGATCAGAAGCGTCGGACGGTTCATCGCCTGGATCCCCTTGATAGCCGCATCCGGATTCGTGCCTTTGGAATCATTGTAATATGCAACCTGATTCTTTTCTGCCACAAATTCAATCCGGTGTTCTACTGCCGTAAATTCCCGGATCGTCTTTTGGATCTGTTCCATCGGAACTCCATAAACTGCTGCCATTGCAACTGCCGCCATTACATTTTCATAATTATGCATTCCCAGCAGCTTTAATTCATCCACATGGCAAACTTTTACCGGTTCTTCCTGACAATAGATGATCTCGCCGTCTTCCAGCCAGATTCCTTTCTCCAGCTTTCTCTGACTGGAAAAATAAAGAACCTGTGCCCGGGTCTGCTCTCCAAAACTTCTGGTCACAGGATCTTCAAAATTTAGCACGCAAAAATCTTCTTCTGTCTGATTCTTTGCGATCTGTTCTTTGGCTTCAATATAGGCTTCCATCGTATGATGACGGTTCAGATGATCCGGTGTAATATTTAAGATGGCACTGACTTTTGGTCGGAATGTATGAACAGTCTCCAGCTGAAAACTGCTCATCTCTGCCACAATCACCGAATCCTTTCTGGTCTCAGATACTACACTGGTGTATGGATTCCCAATATTGCCAACCACAAAAGCGGATTCTTTTGCCTGCTTCATGATCGCACCAAGAAGCGCCGTCGTTGTTGTCTTCCCGTTCGTTCCTGTAATCGCCAATACCTCACCTTTCCCAAGGACATAGGCCAGTTCGATCTCTCCCCAGATTGGAATACCTGCTTTTCGCATCTCTTCTACAATGGGCAGATCCGTTGGCACACCAGGGCTGATCACGGTCAAATCCAACGTATCTATCACCTGGTGTTTTAACTCACCTAAGATGACTTCCACCTCACCGTCCGCCCAATTCTGGATCTCCTGCCGGATTGCCTGTGCATCAAGTGTTGCATTGCCGTCATACAAGATCACCTCAGCCTCTTTTCCTAACAGAAGCGCTGCTGCTGCAATCCCACTGATCCCGGATCCAAACACCAACACTTTTTTTCCTTTAATTTCCATCTAACTATACCCCCATTAGTGCAACCAGACAAAGCAGTGCTGTCACAATGGAAAAAACTGCCACAACTCTTGTCTCTGACCAGCCACATAATTCAAAATGATGATGGATCGGCGCCATCTTAAAGAAGCGTTTTCCGCCGGTCTTTTTAAAATATGTAACCTGAATCATCACAGATGCCACCTCTACCAGATAGATCAGACCTACAATAATCAAAAACAGCGGCATCTGCATCATATAAGCTGTCCCTGCTACAAATCCGCCAAGCGCCAGAGACCCTGTATCTCCCATAAACACTTTTGCCGGATACACATTAAACAACAAAAATCCCATCAGCGCACCAACAACCGCACAGGTGATCGGCTCAATCCCGCTCTTGGTCCCGATTGCCACCACTGTAAAAAACGTCGCTACCAAGACTGTCACACTGGACGCAAGACCATCCAGCCCGTCTGTAAAATTCGTCCCGTTCACCGTTCCGATCACAGCAACAAACAGCAGAGGAACTGCCAGCCAGCCGATATCCCAGTATTTTCCTCCGGAAAACGGAATCAGCATGGTCATCGGGATCTCTGCAACTTTAAATACATAATATGCAAACACTGCCGTCACAACAATCTGAAGCGCCATCTTCTGCTTTGGAAACAATCCGTCAGAACGCTTCATCACAACCTTCAAATAATCATCCAGAAATCCGATCAGACCAAAACCGATGGTCAGAAAAAGTACCGGAAGGATCTTGGGATAATCTTTCACATACAGAAGCGATGTCATGATCACACTGACAAGAATAATTACTCCGCCCATGGTCGGAGTTCCCGCTTTTTTTAAATGAGACTGTACCCCTTCTTCCCGTTCGGTCTGTCCCATTTTCAGTTTTCTAAGAAATGGTATTACGATCGGTCCAAGCACCAGGCTTAATGCAAACGATACTAATACCGGTATTACTACATGATAACTCATACTTCCACCTCTTCATCTCTTTTGTTTCAATATCTTATTTAGTATACCGCATTCCCTATTGTTTTTCAATCCCGAGATATGGAAGGACATTGTCAAAGATGCTTCGCAAAACCGGTGCAGCAATCGTACCACCGTAATAAATCCCTTTTGGATCATGAATGACTACCATTCCCAAAATCTGCGGATCGTCAGCCGGTGCAAATCCGATAAAAGAAGAAATATAGCGGTTGGCACTCCTTGGAAGCGTCTGGGAGGTTGCTGTTTTCCCTCCAATCGAATACCCTTCGATAAATGCATTTTTACCGGAACCATTTGCCACCACACCTTCCAGAAGACTCTGCATCGTCTCTGATGTCTTCCGGGACACAATTTTCGCCTCCTTCGGATACGACAACGTTTCCAGTACCTCTCCTTCCCGGCTTAAGACTGCCTTTCCCAGATGCGGTGTAACTCGCGTTCCTCCATTGATGACGGAGCTTACAGTTGTTGCCATCTGGATGGGCGTCACCTGAAAAGACTGTCCGAAACTGATGGTCGCTAGTTCTACCAGTCCAATATCTTCTACTTTATGCATGATCGTTCCGGCCTCTCCTGGCAGATCCACCCCTGTTTGTTCCAAAAGCCCGAATTGCCGAAAATACTGATAAAATTTTTCTGCCCCCAGCCGGAGTCCGATATCAATAAATACCGGGTTGCAGGAGTTCTGAATTCCCTGTACAAATGTTTCGCTCCCGTGCCCTCCTGCTTTGTGACACCGGATCCTTCTGTCTTCCACCATCCGATACCCGGGACAGGAAAACGTATCCTCCAACGTCACAACACCTTCTTCCAAACATGCGGCAGAAGTAATGATCTTAAACGTAGATCCCGGCTCATATGTATCATTGATACAGCCGTTTCTCCACATGGTATTTAGTGCATCCTGCAAGTCCTTTCCTGCTTTTTCTTCCCCTGTATTTAAGGTAAACGGATCATTTAAATGAAATTCCGGCACATTAACCATAGATAAAATTTCTCCGTTTTGCGGATTCATCAACAAAACAGATACCCCATCCGCCTGTTTTTCCTGCAGCACCTTCTCTGCTGCCTGCTCGCAATATTTCTGAATATTGTAGTCCAGCGTCACTTCCAATGTCTTGCCTGCCACCGGTTCGATCCGATCTTCCGCCACTGCATCCAGTTCCATCCCCCGGGCATCCGTAGTCGTAAGGATAGTTCCATTTTTCCCCTTCAGAACTTCTTCATATTTTACTTCCAGTCCGATGATTCCCTGGTTGTCTCCTCCAGTAAATCCCAGAACCTTCGATGCCAGTGTATCATACGGATAGTACCTTCTGTAATCCTCATCTACTTTTACGCCGTCCAAATTGTATGCACGGATCCTGTCTCCCACCTGTTTTTCTACATTTGTCTTCACCTTTTCCATGGAAGATACTTTTTCCACTCGTTTTCGCACTTCTGCTTCTTCCAATTCCAGCTCTTTTGAGAGCACATCTATCACCCGCTGAGGTTCTTTGATCTGGTTGTGGATAACCGAAATCGTGCAGACTGTCTTGTTTGTTGCCAGCACAACCTGATTTCTGTCCACGATCTCTCCCCTGGCTGCTTTGATCTCACGTTCTCTCTGATGCAGAGCTTCTGCCTTTTTCTGATAATATTCTGCATCAAATATCATCAGGTATACCAGCCGTCCGATTAAACTTGCCAATATCAGAAATGCCGCCAGAAAAACTATCAAGATTTTCTTTTTATGATACGTTTTATTTTTCATATAAAAAACCTTACAAAAGACTTTATATAGCATATTTTGTCTTCTGTAAGGTTATTCCTTTTTATTCAGTCGGCTCAGGAGTTGCTGCCCAGTCATCATAATCCGGCTGATAGTTTGGATCAATGTAAGCTCCGTCTTCGTTGCTGTATGTATCCTCATAATTGGCATCAAAGTCCTGCTGCACATCCTCCCTGATTCCCGTATCTTCCGGAAGAGGATCCCCATTTCTGGTGATTCCCAGATATGGGAAGGCTTCTGCCATGATCTTTTGGGACAGTTCCAGCACATAGGAACTCAGTTCCTGATTTTTCACATTCGGTTCATCAACCACAACATAAATTACAACTTCCGGATTTTCCTGCGGTGCATATCCAATAAACGAAAGAAGATAACTGCCCGATCCCCTTGGAAGTTTCTCTGCTGTTCCAGTCTTTCCTCCGATATCATATCCTTCCACATTTGCAGGAACTCCGGTTCCTTCTGTCATCACTGCCCTCAGCGCTTCCTTTACTCTCTCAGAAGTCTGTCTGGAAACCGTTTTTCTCAAAAGTGTCGGATCCTTGGTCTGGATTACACTCCCGTTTTCATCCCGAATCTGCCGTACCACGTGTGGTTCATAATAATTTCCTCCATTTACTAAAGAAGAAAATGCTGCCACCATCTGTGTCATAGTCACATTAAAACTTTGTCCAAAGGAAGATGTTGCAAGATCTGTCTCTCCCATATTTTCCATTGTAAAAAGCAGGTTTTCTGTTGCCGCCTCTCCCGGAAGATCGATCCCCGTATACTCTCCAAATCCAAAAATGTGCTGATACCGGATGAAATTTTCCACCCCGATCTTATCTGCCATTGCCATCAGTGCAACATTACAGGAGTTCGCGATCGCCTGATTTACATTCTCCGGTCCATGACCATCTGTGTTATGGCAACGGATAAACCAGTCTGTCTTCCAGGTTCCTCCTCCGCACACATAACTCTCCTGTCCTGTCAATGCCCCTGTTTCCAGCCCTGTTGCCAGCGTAAACGGCTTCACAGTAGAACCAGGCTCATAGGCATCGCTTACACAGAAATTCCGCCACAAATTATTCATGGCATCCAACTTGTCCGGTTCTGACATCTTGGACAACGTTTCCTCGGTATACCAAGATGTCAGATCTCTTGGTTCATTCAGATTAAAATTGGGGTAAGATGCTTCCGCTAAAATCTCGCCACTGTTTGGATCCATTATAATGACTGCTGTATTTTTACTTCCCGGCTCTTCTTTGCGTTCTTCTCCTTTATGGGCTTCATTAAATTCCAAGATGTATTTTTCCACGATGCTCTGAAGCGTCACATCAATCGTAGATACAACTGTATTTCCATTTTTTGCTGCTTTTACTGTACGTTCAACAGCTGAAGTATCCTCAAAGTATCCATACTCTCTTCCATCTGTACCATTTAAAATTTCATTATATGCACTTTCAATGCCTATCGCACCCTGATTGCCGGAAACGGAAAATCCGATCACATCACTTGCAAGCGTACCATACGGGTAGGTTCTGTGATAATCTTCTTCCAGCCAGATTCCCTGTATTTTAGAACCTTCTTTCTGATTCTCTTTCTTTTTCTGGTCTTCTTCTATTTTTTTCTGGAATTTTTTTGCATCCCCATAAGACACACCCTTTTTCAGAATTTCATAGCGGCTTTGCGGATTGTCTTCTATTATTTCTTTTACTTCATTCGGATCAATCTGAAAGCACTCTTCCAGCACTTCAAGAGTGGGATCGATATATTTTTCACTTTTCCCTTCATCTGTGATCACCACCACATCCAGGATCACATTATATACCCGTTCGCTGGTCGCCATTTTTGTTCCATTGCGGTCCACAATATCGCCTCGCTTATATGGAATCTTTTTATTGCCATACTGCTGTTGATCCAGCACGATTTTTGTATATTTTCCACCTTTGAATACATTGATAAAGGTAATTCTTCCAATAAGAACAACAAAAGCCAGTATAATTGCCATAAACAGCATTACCAGCTTCTTTTGCATTCTTTTTGGAAATTTTTTTTTCAAAAACTGAAATGGATTTTTTCTTTGTCTTCTTCCTGCCATTACATCTTCCTACTTTGATACGCCCTTAGATTTTGCAAGAACCCCATCGGATGGAATGTCACTGTATTGTTTGACATAATCACTGGTAGGACTGTTATATTCCACCACATGACCATCTTCTGCATACACCATTCCCAGCTCCTTCATCGCTTTCTCCCGGATTTCCTGCAGGTTCACGGAGTCTGTTGCCGCATTGTATGCCGTATCGTTTGCTTCTGTTAAATCAGCCAGCTCAGACTGAAGAGCCGTAATATTTTCAGATCGCTGAACAAGTTCGGCCTGCAGTTGCAGATATACAACACAGATAACCACCACACAGATCGCTGCCATTGTCAAAAAACCTGTATATACAGGACTCATATCCAATGCACGTCTTCTGTTCTTCTTCACCTGGCTGCTTGCCCGCTTTTTCGGACGTACTTCCACTGCCTGTTTTTCCTGATTCGGCAACACCTTCGGCTGATGTACTACATTTCCATAGACATAGAACTGTCCATATCTGTTTTCTGTATGAGATTGTCTTCTGTATGTAGTTCTTTTTCCTGCAGCCATTTGGTCTGCCCCTTTCCACGTTCAATCTGCCGGGCTCTCCCCTTCCCGGCAGATTTTATTTTCAGATACTCACCCTCATTTTTAGCTGCGTTCAAAAATACGAAGCTTCGCACTCTTCGAACGACTGTTATACATCAACTCCTCCTCAGAAGGAAGAATTGGCTTTCTCGTGATCACTTTTCCTTTTGATACATTTCCGCATACACAAACAGGAAAGTGACTTGGACAGGTACATGGATTTTCATTTTTCCTAAATGCACTCTTTACAATCCTGTCTTCTAAAGAATGAAATGTGATAATACAGAGCCTTCCTCCCGGATTCAGTATCTCAATCATATCATCCAGCGTATCCCGCAGAACATCCAATTCCCGGTTCAATTCAATCCGGATTGCCTGGAAAGTCCGCTTTGACGGATGTCCCGATGTCTTCTGAAACTTCATCGGGATCGCTCTTCTGATCACTTCATTCAACTGACCTGTTGTTTCTATCGGTTGCTTTTCCCGCTCCATCACAATATGTTTCGCAATGTTCTTCGCAAATTTATCTTCGCCATAATCACGAATCACACGGTAAAGTTCCGCTTCACTATAGTCATTGACGATATCTCTTGCCGTCATCGTCTGTCTCTGATCCATCCTCATATCAAGCGGTGCATCTGTACGGTAAGAAAAACCACGCTCCGCCGTATCCAACTGGTACGAAGACACACCCAGATCGATCACGATCCCATCAACTTTGTCAATTCCTATTTCCTGGAGCTTCGGTTTCATATTGCAATAATTGCTCCTGATTATTGTAACTTTCTCCCCGAAACCGGCTAATCTGGCGCTTGCCGCCTGAATTGCGTCAGCGTCCTGGTCTATTCCTATCAAACTCCCCTTGTCACTCAAACGGCTTGCAACTTCATATGCATGTCCACCACCGCCAAGTGTTCCATCCACGTAGATGCCGTTCGGCTTTATCTTCAGGCCATCTACTGTCTCTTCAAGTAAAACTGATGTGTGCTTAAATGCCATAGATTCCTCCATTCACTGTTACGCCTGTCTCTGATCAAATCCGGATTCCGATTGCTTCCATTCGTTCTGCAATGGCATCCAAATCTTCCTCACTGACAACACTGCGCTCTTCCCAAAGTGCTTTATCCCAGATCTCCACGCGGTCCTGAACTCCCACCAGGACAACATCTTTCTCCAGATGCGCAGCTTTTCGAAGTGATGCAGGAACAGAAACGCGTCCCTGCTTATCAAAACTGCCTTCCGAAGCACTTCCAAAAAAATAGCGCTTGAATATTCTGGCATCCTTGTTCATTCGTGGTAAGGTATTCAATTCAGCAACGAACTGATTCCATTCTTCCTGAGAATACACAAAAAGACACCCTTCCAAGCCATTGCAGATCACAAAGCTTTCGCCCAGGTCATCACGCAATTTAGCTGGAATGATGAGTCGGCCTTTTTCATCAATACTATGATTAAACTCTCCTAATAACATCTGGAATCCCTTCTAAAAGTGAGCCTCCACATTCGCCCCACTTTATGCCACTATTCACCACTTCCTACCACTTGAAACCATTGTAAACCACCACGCCCCCTTTTTCAACCCTTTTTTCACATTTTTCACATCTATGTTACAAACTTGTAAAAAAATATTAAAAAAGAACAGATCTTTTCGATCTGTCCTCTTCTCTTGTTCTGTCTATTCTGAAAGTCCACCTATATAATTGTTCACAGCAGCATAATTCACTTCTGCCACTGCTCGCTCCTGCTTGGACTCATGGGTCACATAGGCGGAATATCCAAGCCACCCCACTAGGGCAATCGCCGCAAGAGACAATACACATTTGCGAAGAATATTCATCATGCGCTGCTTTTTCATCATTTTCTTCCGATTCGCTTTTTCCTGTTTATACCGATCTACTTTTGCCTGACTCATAATATGAATGCTCCTTTGTCCTCTATGTATTTCGCAGTTCTTTGCTGTATCTGCATACTTGCTACATAGTGTATCACATTCCCTGTTAAACTACAACAATAATTCCGCCGTCATTGGCATAAACCGTACTGATCCCGGAAGTATCCACAATAAAACTGGACTTCACTGCAAACCGTTCTTTTAAAATCCTCTGTACTTCCAGTGCTCTTTCCTCACAGTTACAATGTGCGATCGCAAGAATCTTTTCTCCTGCATTTGTCACATCCGCAGCCACACAATCTGCCATTTTTACCAACGCTTTTTTCATTCCTCTGGCTTTATCCAGCTGACAGATTGTTCCTTCCGATGTAGAGCCCATCACCGGTTTGATATTCAGCGCGCCCGCAACCAGTGACTTGATCCCGGTCAATCTTCCATTTTTGCGAAGAGTATCCAGATTCTCCAACACAAAATACGTATGCTGCGTTTCGATGTACTGCTCCACATTCTGGATCACTGTTTCAAAATCCATTCCTGCCTCTTCACACTCCTGGATCTTACATGCGATCAATGTCTCTCCCACGGAAGCGGAACGGGAATTGAACACGTAAATGTCTTTCTCTCCATACTCTTCTTCATACAGATTTTTTCCAAGAACTGCACTGTTGTACGAACCACTCAGTTCCGAAGATAACGTCACAACATAGATACGTTCTGCCTCACAGTGATAGCTCTCCATATATTTTTCCGGAGACGGACAGGATGATTTTGCACACTGTGTACTCTCCGCGATCCTTTTTAGAAGCTCTTTCTGATCCAGGCTCTCATCGTCTGTCAAATGGGTATCCTCTATTTGAATTCCAAGAGAAACATGCTGGAATCTCTCGTCCGCATTCATCTCCGGTGTAAATTCTCCACAACTGTCAACAATTACTTTATAGCTCATGTCTTTCCTCCCAAACCACACTTCCATTCACCTTATCTATTATATGTGGTTTTCAATACTACGTTACTTAATATATCACACTTTATAACATATGAAAAGACATTTTTACATCTTTTGTCTAAGTTTTGCTAAGTTATTCTGTTTCCAGTCTGATCCTGCGGGATACACTCAATGCAAGTCCCATCTCTGTCATCAGAAAAAGAACCGAAGTTCCTCCATAACTGACAAACGGAAGCGTCACTCCTGTGGTTGGCATCATATTGGTCACAACCATAATATTTAAGATCACTTGCAGAGCAATATGAGCAAAAATCCCTGTCACGATCAGAGAGCCATACAGATCCGGCGCATTCCGCGCAATAAACATCAATCTATATAGAAGAAATGCAAACAGGATCAATATAATGATTGCACCAAAAACCCCCAGTTCCTCACAAATAACGCTTAAGATCATATCATTTTGAGCTTCCGGGATCATCCCCAGCTTCTGGGTACTGTTTCCAAGCCCTTTGCCAAAAAATCCACCGGATCCAATGGCATACAATCCCTGCAGCACCTGAAATCCTGTTCCGTCTGAATGTCCTTCCGGATCCAGCCAAGTTGTGATCCTTCCAATTCGGAAATTGTCACTGTTGGTTGCATATACAGCAAGAACTGCCACTACCACGATCAGGATCCCTGCTCCGATCGCTGCGATCATCAGAAATGGTTTGGTCTTCGGATGTGCCACAAAAATCAGGACACAGGTGATTGCCATAACGATCACAGCAGTACTCAAGTTATCTGTTAGGATAAACACACCTCCCGCCGCAACTCCGCCGTAAATCAAAATCCTGCGAATTCCCGGCCACCCATTGATCCGTCGTCCCATTTTACAGATCTCACAGGAAATAAACAAAATGATCGCAATCTTTGTAATCTCCGATGGTTGCAGCGTCATATTTCCCGGAAGCTGTATCCAACGTCTTGCACCATTGAACGCTGCCCCCAAAGGCGTCTGCACCAATGCCATCATAACCATTGCAAACAGATAGATCTCGAATGAAAACGCTCCGTAAATATGATAGTCAATCTTAGATACGATCAGCATCACTCCAAAACTCCCCGCACTGATCAGCGCCTGTTTGATAAAATAGGACATATCATTCTGAAAATCTGCCTGTGCGCTGTAGGCGCTGGCACTATAAAGCATAATCAGTCCAAAACAGGTCAAAAATATAATGACCAGCATCAGATTATAATCAAAATATGTGGTTGGAGCACTGTGTGCGGCCTGCCCTTCTTTTCGTCTGGCAGATCTATTACTTTTCCCCTGCTCTCTTCTACGGATCGGCTGTACCGTTTTGCTGTTCATAAAATCTCCCCTGTTTTTATTCTACTCAATTATCTTGCACTCATTACCGGATGGACTGGTTTCCCATGTTCAAAAAAGCGGTCATACCATACAAGGAAAATATAAACCGTCCAGATTTTCCGACTGTTATCTGTCTTTTCATTCGCATGTTTGGCATATTTATGTTCATCCAGCATTTTTATCAGAAGTTCTGTATCAAAAAATTTCTTTGCAGCATCAGAAAGAAACATTTCTTTGACACGATTATAATACGGTTCTTCTTTTAACCAGACGCGGATCGGAATCGGAAATCCCAGCTTTTTCTTCTCTGCCGTCTTACTGCGAATCACCTTTTCCGCAGCCTGCCGAAGCGCCACTTTTGTCTTCGGAGCTCTCACTTTGTAGTCCAGCGGCAAGGTCTGCGCCAGTTCCAGTACTTTTTTATCCAGAAACGGAACCCGGACCTCTAAAGAATTGGCCATTCCCATCTTATCGCCTTTCATCAGAATATCATGCACCAGCCACAAATGAAGATCCACATACTGCATCTTCGTTACCGGATCCTTGTCTTTCACCCGTTCATAAAGCGGTGCTGTCACTTTCCGGATACCAGGCTGACACCCCTTTTTCAAAATCCGATTCGCTTCTTTCTCAGTAAAAATATTCGTTGCGTTGGCAAAATATCGTTCTTCCAGTGTCTTCCCGTGACGAATCAAAAACCCTCTTCCTTTCATTCCTCTCGGAAGACATCTTTCCGCAAACTTGCCAAGCGCCCGGCGGATCGGCATCGGGATTTTGTTAAAAGATGTATGCTCCAATGGCTCACAATAAATGTTATACCCTCCAAACAGTTCATCGGATCCTTCCCCTGACAGTACAACTTTTACCTTTTTCGAAGCTTCCTGACTCAGAAAATAAAGCGCGATCGCTGCAGGATCTGCCACCGGTTCATCCATATAATACTGAATGTCTGACAGATTGTCCCAATACTCCTGCGGTGTAATCACTTTCGCATCATTTTTCATATGAATGCTTTCTGCAAACTCTTTTGCATCCTGGATCTCACTGTATTTTCCTTCTGAAAATCCAACTGTAAATGTACGGTCGACCTGCCCCAGATAAGTCAGATAACTGGAATCCACCCCGCTGGATAAGTATGATGCCACTTCTACATCACTGATCTTATGCATGGCCACAGACTCTTTCATCACCTGTTCGATCTCATCCGCCACTTCCTCAAAAGACTTTGTCGTATCCCCGGTAAATTTTGGTTCAAAATAACGCTTCATCGTCATTTTCCCATTTTCGTACGTAAAGAAATGCCCTGGCTGTACACAAAATACCCCTTTAAAAAACGTTTCATTGGTCGGTACAAACTGAAAGGATAGATAATTCCCAAGTGCTGCTTCATTAAACACTTTATCAAACTTCGGGTGTTCCAGAAAAGCCTTGATTTCTGAACCAAACATCAAAGTTCCGTTCATCTGTGCATAATATAACGGCTTAATCCCGAAAATATCTCTCGCTGCGAACAGTCGTTTCTCTTTTTTATCCCAGATTGCAAATGCATACATTCCACGAAGGCGTTCTACCAGTTTTTCTCCCCACTGCTCATATCCATGGATCAGTGTCTCCGAATCCGTATTGGAAACAAATACATGTCCGGCAGCAACCAGTTCTTCTTTTAATTCCCGGTAATTATAAATCTCTCCGTTAAATACCAGAACTTTACTTTTATCTTCATTGTATAAAGGCTGATCTCCATCTGCAGAAAGATCGATAATAGAAAGACGGCGAAATCCAAGAGCCGCATCTTCCTCTACAAACTTCCCGGAACTGTCCGGTCCCCGATGCACAATGGTATCCATCATGTTTTCCAGCACTTGTTCTCTGTTCTCAACTTCTCCTACAAATCCTGCAAATCCACACATATCCTGTATCTCCTCTTAAAACTTATGTAACCTGCCTTTCACATTCCCGCTTTGGGGACAGGTTCTGTAGATATTTTTTAATAACGCCTTCTAATATATCACATGCTGTACCGAAATCCAAGAAAAACCTTATTTTCTTGTCTTCTTCACACCAAAGGACGTGGATTTACGCCGTTCTCTGTCCCGTTCTTCCCGAAGCTGAAGCTGGACTTTTGCCAGCCGTTCTTCCAGATCTTTTATCTTTTCACAGTAATATCTTTTTTCCTCCTGTTCTGAAAGAATGTCAAACCGATATTCGACTTCCAGCCAGGCTGGTCCTCCGTCCAGTTCCGGAATATCCATTAAATACTGTGGATCATCTGTCAAAAACAGACTTCTTCCACGATCTGTAGAAACCGCATTCACTGCTTTCATCTCATGTTCCACGGATCTTCCATTGATCTTCACACTGCAGATTTCGCAGACACATGCCGCATTACATGGATCAAATCTCATACTCTTTGCATGTTCCAGCAGCCAGGATTTCTGGATCTTATATCCTGACATACTGGGCCATGTTTCGCTGTCCTCTTCGCAAAATCCTTTTCCGATATCATAATAACATTTTGACTCCTGACAGTCTCGTCCTCCTATAAAGCCGGCAGTGATCTCACTGTAAAATTTCATCCGCTCCGCTTCCAGTCCGGAGTAATATGTCCGGCACTCATCAAGTTCCGGTGATGCCATCAGCTCTTCATACATCTCATCAAATCGTTTTGCATATTGATAGTCTACCGCTGCGATCTTCTGCCAGAGAGGCAGCCATTCTCCCGCCTGGCCATATCCTTCTTTGATCTCCTGAAACAATTCATCTGAAGTCTTTTTTTCGAATCCTCTTCCCGAAAAATTATTCCGCTCTGCCAGACTGAAATTCTCTTCTTTCAAATACCCGGGACCTCCCAAATAGTCATAGACATACACCGGAACTCCCATTGCAAGACAGCGCGGAACTGTACGCCCGATCGTGATCACCAGATCATACTGCTGCAAAAACTCTGCATTGACCTGTTCTGTACGATATCCCAAACCGATCAGATCCACCTGGTAGTAACCGCCCATCTTTTCTTTCAGTTCCAACAGTTCCTGTGGAATATGATTGGAGATCACCGCAATCTTATCCAGGGCTCTCTGATATCCCGCATATTCGCTGCTTCCTTCAAAATATTCCGATTCCACACAATTTTGAAAAACCCGGATCTTTGTGTCTTTGGCAACCTGCATTGCCACCATATCTGCACACTCTGGACTGACACATAAAATAAAAGCCGCTTCCGGGGTACATATGGGAAGATTTTCCATGGCATTGATCACACTCAATTTGGAAACTACCATACGCTTATATTTTAGTTCATATCTGCTCGCCAGATAATCAAATACAGGAAAATGCTGAATAAACACAATATCAAATTCTGTCTCTTTCAGCGCTTCTCTCGGACATTCGATTACGGTGATTCCTTCTTCCAATTCCTGCAGAAGAGGATATGCCTTTTTTAATACTGCAATTACCACATCGTATCCCTTTTCTTTAAACAAATGGGCAAACTCCAATACATGCAATTCCGATCCTGTAAATTTTTGAAAATATAAATTTGTAATCAATACTTTCTTTTTTTGTTCCATATGACTTCTCCTGGTTTTTCTTTTCCTCTTCTTCCGATTATAACAGAAGGAATACCTTTTCTCCACCTCATAATCATTTTTTCTAAAATTGGACAGAAAAAAAGACACTCTCTAAAGTGTCCGTTTCTCCATAAACTCGGGGTGACAGGATTCGAACCTGCGACCTCACGGCCCCCAGCCGTGCACTCTAACCAAACTGAGCCACACCCCGTTTTGCAATTCGTATTCATTATAACGAAATTTTTTTCAAAAGTAAATGCCCTTACCAAAAATAATTTGCTTTCTGCTCACTCATACGGGCAAAGCAGTCAGCCGCCCTGCCCGTTTTATTCTTTAAATCTGCTTTGTCGTCCACTTACTGCAGTCCCATACTGCATGAACCACATCCTGATAAAATTCCGGTTCATGGCAGATCAAAAGGACACTTCCACGATAATCCAGCAACGCTTTTTTCAGGGAATCCTTCGCGTCCACATCCAGATGGTTCGTTGGTTCGTCCAAAAGCAAGATATTGGTATCCCGATTCACAAGTTTGCAGAGTCTTACTTTTGCCTGTTCCCCTCCACTTAAAACACGCACCTGACTTTCGATGTGTTTGGTTGTAAGTCCACATTTCGCCAACGCAGAACGCACTTCATACTGGGTAAAAGAAGGAAATTCCTGCCAAATTTCTTCAATACAAGTTGTCCGGTTATCTCCTTTAACTTCCTGTTCAAAATATCCAATCTGCAGATTTTCTCCTAATTCACAGGTCCCAGAAATTGCGGGAATCAATCCAAGAATACTTTTCAGCAAGGTTGTCTTTCCAATTCCATTGGCACCAACAAGCGCAATTTTCTGTCCCCGCTCCATGGAAAGTGATAGTGGCTTCGACAGCGGTTCTTCATATCCGATAACCAAATCTTTGGTTTCAAAAATATATCGACCCGGTGTTCTTCCATATCGAAACTGAAACTCTGGTTTTGGACGCTCTGCCGCGAGTTCGATCACATCCATCTTATCCAGTTTCTTTTGTCTGGACATTGCCATATTTCTTGTAGAAACACGCGCCTTATTTCTTGCCACAAAATCTTTCAACTCACTGATCTCCTGCTGCTGTCTCCGGTAAGCAGCTTCCAGCTGCGCCTTTTTCACAGCATATACTTCCTCAAAATGATGATAGTGCCCCACATAACGGTTCAGTTCCTGGTTTTCCATGTGATAGATAATGTTGATCACATCATTTAAGAATGGAATATCGTGAGAGATCAAAATAAATGCATTTTCATAATCGATCAAATACCGTTTCAGCCAGGCAATATGCTCTTCATCCAGATAATTTGTGGGCTCATCCAACAATAAAATATCTGGTTTTTCAAGCAAAAGCTTTGCGAGAAGAACCTTTGTCCTCTGACCTCCACTCAAGTCTGTGACATCTCTCTCCAATCCGATATCCAAAAGCCCCAGCGCCTTTGCAACCTCTTCTACTTTTGCATCAATAATATAAAAATCATGAAGTGTCAGGGTATCCTGAATGGTTCCAAGTTCTTCCATCATGGAATCCATCTCTTCTGGAGAGGCTTCTCCCAGAGAATCACAGATTGTATTCATCCGTTCTTCCAATTCAAATAAATATGAAAACGCAGATTTCAATACGTCGCGGATCGTCATCCCTTTTTCCAAAACAGTATGCTGATCCAGGTATCCAACACGGACATTTTTTGCCCACTCAATTTTTCCTTCATCCGGCATCAATTTTCCTGTAACAATATTCAAAAACGTGGATTTTCCTTCTCCGTTTGCACCCACCAATCCAATATGTTCGCCTTTCAAAAGCCGGAAAGACACATCTGCAAAAATCGCCCGGTCGCCAAACCCATGTGTCAAATGCTCTACATTTAAAATACTCATGATATAACTCCTATCTCAATATTTCCTTTCACAGGATTATTGTACAGGAAAGCGGCTAATTTGTCATCAAAATTCACCTTTTTGCAGATTTTCCATATGATGTATTGTAATTATATGAAAGGAAGGATTACACTATGCAGAATAATCAGTCTTATCCCAGAAATGAGCGCTTCGCTTATCAGCAGCAGCCTTGCCGGAACCCGTCAAACAGACAGAATCGCCCCTCATTTAGGGAAGAACCCGCCACACCTCCTTGTTCCTGCCGGATTCCCCATGATCCACTTGAAGGCATGGCACTTGCAATGGCATATGTTCCCTGGCAGAAATGGGAAGATACCTATGATGTTCATCAGGGATTAGAGTTCGGAACAATTTTCCCTGTTTTAAACAAACCGTTCTACGGAAAAGGAGGATGGAATCAATGACAGGTCACCCATGCCGAAAAGAATTGATGCAACATATCAATGCAGTCAGTTTTGCAGTAGATGACGTAAAACTATATCTGGATACTCACCCACAGGATCCGGAAGCACTTGCTTATTTTGAGAAATACAGCAGACTGCGCAATCAAGCGCTGAAAGAATATGCCATGAATTTTGGTCCTTTGACTATTGATACTGCTTCTACTTCCTGTAAAGACTACTGGAAATGGATCAATGAGCCATGGCCATGGCAGGAAGGAGGATGCTGATTATGTGGAACTATGAAAAACGATTGCAGTACCCTGTAAAGATCACACAGACAAATCCGAAAATTGCGAAAATTATTATTTCGCAGTTTGGTGGACCTGATGGAGAATTGGCGGCATCTATGAGATACCTGTCTCAGAGATATACCATGCCGTATAAAGAAGTAACTGCGACTTTGACAGATATCGGCACGGAGGAACTCGCCCGTAGAAGATGCAGCTAATCTGCATTAAATAGGTAGAAACTTTTGATAAAAATAAGATGATACAATATTCACCCCTCGAAAAATGAGGGGATTTTATTAGATTTTAGCAATCGGTTCCCTGTTCAATGCATCCAGCAACCTTCTATACCATGGTGCTTTTGGACTCCATTTGTAGTTCGGCATATCATGCCCATTGTTTGCTTTATAAATTTCCTGCAAAATCTTCATTTCGTCTGGATGGCCCAGGGCAGTCACTACCCCGTCATGATACCAATACACACACCCTTTTCCTTCCACTGTAAACATACACTGCATAATCTCTTCTCCTTCCTGATCTCCTGTGTTCTGATTATTTCCCTGTCCGCTCCCTGCGGATGCTTTGCTGTCGATCGCCTTTGCGATCAGTTCTGCAACTCCTCTTGCTCCTAAACTCCTGTATCTTGCCACATCATCTGTGCCGGTGCAAAATAATGTCTCTACGATCATACCGGGCATATTGGATGCATTCAGATCATGATAGCCGGAACTATATTTAACACCGCGGTTAACAAATCCTTTTTCTTCAAAATTCTTGCAGATGTTACTTGCAATCATGTTCATAGTCGGATTGGATGCATCATATAACCACACCTCTACGCCTCCTGCTTCCGGAGATTCAGCAGCGTTCATGTGCAGGGTACCATAGATATCGCATCCTGCTCCATTCGCCTTATTTGTGCCGTCTGCCAGCTCGCCGGACACATTGGATGCGTTGGAATTACAATCAATCACGGTATGACCGACAGCCTGTAACATCGGTACAAGTTCGTTGTAGATTTTCCGTACTTCTGCCTGCTCATCGATCAGACCGATCGCGCCTTTGCAATTTGGAGAGTGTCCTCCCCTTAAACCGATTTTCATTATTCCTGTTCCTCCTGCTCTTCTGTTTCAAACGCTTTTTCCAGTTCCTCTGCTGTCGTTCTTCCGAATTCGTTCTGTTCGCTCATGGTCTCACCTCCCTTCTGTGCGATGTCGCACAATAAAAGAGAGCCTGTTTCCAAGCTCTCTCAAATTATCTACTTATATTCAATTTACTCATTAGTGCTTCCTGCAGCACCTGTGAAAAGTTTACCCCCATCAATACTGCTTCTTCATTTAACCATTCCGGAATACTGAGTGTTTTCTTTACCGCTTTCGAATTATGCCTTCTTTGGTATTCTAACATATCAAATTCCACAATCACGATCGTCCCCTCTTCATTCTGGATTTTATCCAGACCAGAAGGAGCTGGGATTGCTTCCTTTTCTTCCTTTCTATTTACCAACGCAATCCCCAATGCTTCTACTGCCATTTCGTAAGCCTGTTTCATGTCATCACCTTCAGTAAAACATTCCGGAAAATCTGGAAATGAAATCCAAAAGCCTCCATCTTCCGCTTTGTGGAAAAGTGCCGGATAGAATAATTTTTCCATACGTAATACCTCCATTTTCTTTCAGGCAGGATTTTATTTTAACCCTGCCTGCTTTAATATTGCCTGCTCCAAGCCTTTTTTCATAGCCTTGGAGTGATAAGGAACGATTACCGTTCTTCCTGTAGACTGATTCTTCATTACAACATGAGAACCATTTTGTCTGATTTCCTCAAACCCGTTTTTCTTGAGATGCTTAATCATCTCTCTCGGTGTCATTGGCATCTTTTGTATCTCCTTTCCTTATCATGGTTATATTGTATCACGTATTTTTACGTATGTCAATATCTTTATGTAATATTACGTATTTTATTCTTTTTTACCAATCTGTTTCATGGTCTGATTCACGTATGTACTCAATCCGGCTGTTAAAATTCCCTGTATAATCGCCGTGAATACTGCCATTGCGATCTCCTGCCCGGTACTGATGGGACAGGACGCAAACACCCACACAGCACACAGGACAATGCCAAGCCCGCCCAAAATAAGCGGGATGTACTTATCCTTTACCGCCTGTGCGTGTTTTAATCCCATCCCGATAAAATACAACACCACTGCTACTACAATCAATTCTGGTTTTACATAATTCATAATCTGTTCCATATTTTCTCTCCTTTAAAAATACATTGCCACTACTGCCCCGATGACTGCACCAATCAGAGTTGTGACAACTCCATCCCATCGTCTGGCCGGAGTCTGCTCAAGATGTGTCACTTTTGCGGTCAGCTGCACAAGAGTCTGGTTCATAAATCCAACCTCTTTGGTCAGCCCTACCATCTCCTGTGCCAGCTGGTGTACCACATTTACAATGTCTTCCACCTCATTCATCCGGTGCTTTAACGAGCCGATTTCTTTATTATATTCGGCAAGTGTTACTTCTACTTCATTTTCTGTCATTCTCGTCTCCTTACCATATTTTTGTCGTTCCCAGGTATGCTGCTGTTACCTGTCTGTTTCCAATATAAATTTTTCCAATTCGATCATATCCAAGATACATTTTTTTATCTTCTTCCCACACTGCATACAATGTCATATTGTAATCTGTTTTATACACATTACCAGGTGTATATGCTGGATCTGGTTCTGTAGCCCCAGACCAACTGTTCCATCCTAAAAATGTATAGCCAGAACGAGTAGGTTCATCATGTGTTATTACAATTGGCTGTCCTACATTTGCAGTTTGCTTTTCTGGTGCATTCGTCCCACCGTTTGCATCATATATAATGCTCCAAGTCCGAACTACATTCTGTTTCCAAACTGCGTAAAAAGTCATGTCTCCATATGGGGTGTAAGTTGATCCAGGTTGATAATCTGCGGATGTCGCCCACGATGATGTAGACCATCCTAAAAAAGTATAACCTGATCTTGTTGGTTTAGTATATGGAATGTAAGTTTGCTCTCCTATAATTTTCTGCTGGCTTGACGGCGCACCGGATCCGCCATTTGCATTAAAAGTAATTGTGCAATACTGTGTAGATTCACTCCAAATTGCGTATAAAATCGTGTTTCTATAAATTGTATAATAGTCTCCTGGTTGATACTGAGGACTTCCCGTTGATGAAGTTGACCATCCCTGAAATGCATATCCATTTTTGGTTGGAGAAGACGAAGAGATAAGTAATCTTTCCCCGTATACTCCATACAAAGTATTGAATGTACCAGAGCCGCTCTGAAGATTAAAATTAAGGTAATACCGAGTTGTGCCGCCCGTACTTTGCCAAACTGCATAAAGAGTGCTGTCACCATACAAAGTATAATATTCTCCGGGCTGATATGATACACTGCCACCGGAATAAGTTGCCCATCCTTTAAATGTGTATCCGCTTTTTGTTGGAGTTGTATATGGAATTTGTACCCGTTCACCATATCCTCCATACAAAGTATTAAATGAGCCTGTTCCTCCTTGAAGATTAAAAGACAAAGAGTATTGTGTGGTCTGATTTTGTCTCCAAACCGCATATAATGTTGTGTCATATTCAGACATATATGAATAACCAGGTGTATATGCGGACTCTGGTTCGGTTGCTCCAGACCATGTAGACCAACCTAAAAAAGTATATCCGCTACGAGTTGGCTTTGAATAAGTAATTGTAATGGATTGACCTACGTTAGCTGTTTGCTTTGCTGGGGCGTTATATCCACCATTTGCATTATATGTGATGCTCCATGTTCTAGTAACATTCTGACCCCAAACAGCATATAATGTTGTGTCTGCATCTATTGTAAATGCATCCCCTGGTTGATACTGTGCATAGGAAGATGTGGATGAAGTTGCCCATCCTTTGAAAGTGTAACCAGATCTTGTGGGTTTTTGAGTAGTAAGATATAGTGTATTGTTGAAATACTTCTTCTGCATGCTTGGCGCTCCGCTACCACCGTTCGCATCAAAATACACACCCCAAAGATTTCTTTTGACACTGATTGTGAATTTCATTCCCTTACTTACTACATTTGGAATAATGATATTCGCATATGCACTCAGAGTGATATCTGCTCCCGCTTCTGCTTTCACAAAGACAGTCTGATCATAAAAAGTACGTACTTGATTTGCTACAATTTCCATATACTTTTCTTCTAAAGTGCCCTCTTCGTGTCCGTGAGTACCTGCCTGCACTTTTCCATAACCATAAGTCGCATATGGATTTGTCTTGGTCGCATTTATGATAAAACGGCAATCCCATCCCGGCTGCCCATCCCGATATACACGGTGTGTTTCCCAGCGGCACCACGCAGTACAGTTGGAGTTTCCATCCATGGGATAGTGTGGTGTTTCACCGGAAAAGTCAACAGATCTTGCCATAATTTCTTCTTTGTTCTCCTCGCCCATCCATTCGCCCCCCTATCCAATAATCAGATATACAGTATTGCTGTCCTTAGACCACAAATTATCATATTCCGACTGCGTCATGGACTTAAATTTGTACGGCACATCTTTTTTCGATACGTACCGGTCGTCCATCTTCTTCACCGTGTACCCCATCCCAGCATAGTCCAGTACTTTTTTGGGGTAAACTTTCTGCTCCCCCACCCGAAATATCTTTTTTAAAAATTCCGGCATTGCGTGTCACCTGCCTTATGAGAATAAACCATCAATTTCGGAATTTGTAATAGACTGAACATTTGCGTCAGATCCAGCCGGTCCCTGTGGTCCCATTGGTCCAACGTCTCCTTTTTCGCCTTTTAATCCCTGAGGTCCCTGTGGTCCTGTTTCTCCTCTGTCACCTTTGGCTCCTGCTGGTCCCTGAATTCCCTGTTCTCCTTTTGCACCCGCTGGGCCTGCTGGACCTGTTGCTCCCTGTAATCCCTGTGGTCCCTGTGGTCCTGTCATACCTGTAGCTCCTGATAAGTCTGTAATGTAGGTGTAAGATTCGGCTCCTTTTACGTATAATTTTGCATTGTCGGCATCCTGTACATTTCCTGTGTCAATCATGACGAACTGCCCGGTTTTTACTCCATCGGTTGCAAATCCTTTATTCATCGCATCAACGGAAGCGAATGTCTTAGCGATTTTAAACGCCTCACCCGCTGGCCCCTGTGGTCCCTGTAATCCCTGTGGTCCCTGTGCACCAACCGCACCGGCTGGTCCTACTGGCCCCTGTGGTCCGACTGCTCCAGTCTCTCCTTTATCTCCTTTAAATTCTCCAGCTTTGATTGCCTCATCCAACGGCTTTGATTTATACAAAACATCAGTAGAGACTACCTTATCTGTTTTCTTTCGAAATGCGCCATTTGCCCATTCCTGCATTTTTGTTTTAAATGTTCCAAGCCCTGTGAAATCTAAAAATTTTGCCATATTCTTATCTCTCCTTTTCTTTAAAACAATCCATTAATCTCTTCTTCTGTGATGACTTCGTTTCCTGCCCCTGCTTCCAGTTCCCCGATTTTCTGTTCTACGGATTTTCCTTCCGTAAGCTGCACGCTTTCTGCCATGACCAGTGGGTAATCCCCGTTATTTTTTACTGTTAAGGTGTTGACGATTGTAACACCGCCGTCAATACTCTGTGCCATCTCTCAAACCTCCTCCTTATTTTACTGTAACTGCTGTAGATCCAAGTCCTGCGTTTACTGACATCCATACATCATAGTTCTGTTTATATCCGGATGCATTGGTAAATTCTAATGTCTGCACTTTTTTAAATCCACCGTCAAAACCACCGACATTAAATGTAGGCGTACCGAACGAAGCTGGGATCGCATATACGATCTTTTCTCCAACTCCCGCATTGACCGTAAATGTTCGACCTCTTCCACCGGCAAGCGCGGATCCTTCCAATGCCAGGATATCGGCATTTTCCAACTGTACCTTGTTGCTCTTGCCCCAATATACTTTCGGCTGGAACGTGATTCCAACCGTTCTGGATACAACCGCATCCCTCTCATCTGTTACAGTCAGAACGATATTTGTATTGGCTTTGATTGTCTTTCCTGTATAAGATTTCTTGCGCAGTGCTTTATCCAGTGTTTCCTCCTGTTCTGCTCCGAATTTTATTTTCTGTGTTTTTGCATCTTTGTTTAATGTCCATGTAATATCCGATGCAGTTACTGTCGCACCAATCTCATTGCTGCTGTTTGTGGCAGTCAGACTATTGATCGCAATCTTGGTGTACGCCAGGTCGTCGATTTTTTTCTTGTACTCGTCCGAAAAATCATTGCTAGATAAGCCTTTTCCTACCTCCTTCTTTACGTATCTCTCATCATTCTTCTGTACCAGGTGTGCAAGTCCCTCCTGATCCAAGTACTTCTTTTCTGCGGCCAGTGCCGCTGCTTCTGTCGCTTTCTTTCTTGGCATGTTTAATCTGCTCCTTTCATAATCTCGTCAATCTCCGGGTTGGTGATCGACTCTATCTCCACAGTTCCGCTTCCCCCGCCTTCCGGCAGTTCCACTTCACTGAGTAGATTCTCCCCGGAAAAAAGCTGCATCCGGTTTTCTTCCAGATACAGCCTGTCACCTTTTTTATTGAGTTGCTCCAATAATTCCTCCAGAATGTGTTCCTCTTCTGGTTCTTCATAATCTTCTGGCTTCGGGCGCTTATTCACTACACATTCGATCTGTCGGATAGTCTGACCGGATTTTGTGTCTGCCAAATACAGAAACGCCCAAATATTTCTCCCGTTTTTCAGTAGAGTATCCGGTATTTTCGCCAGAATGTGATTTTCTTTCACTTCTCCGATCACCGTTTTTGCCGTTTCGCTCCCTGCGATCGCGAAATGAACTTCCATCGTTTTGTCTGGTGGATCCAGCCCACAGACTTTCAACATCTGACCACGATCCCACTGCCAAAGACCAATAACCCGCTTGTATTCTTCATCTGTAAATATAACCTCAATCGCATCCATTGATTATCACCTCCTAACTTGCTGCAATCCAAGATGTACAGATCGTCCGTTCTGCATAGGTCGCATTTTCCACATCCAGAGAGATCTTATCGCCGATACGATATCTTCCGTTTCCAACGATTGTTCCGGCTACTACTTCCGGGCATGCACAGAATACGTGATACTTCGGGCGAAATTCTGTCGGGATAATTACCTCATTAAAATCATTAAATGATCCTCTGTTCGGGAACTGCGCTAGCATCTCAATTTTGCAGTGCACGATCTTGCCGATTTTATACAACCACACCTGCGTGTGATTGCTGCTGTTTACATTCGCATAAGGTCCTCTTACTTGACCAGAATTATATTCCTTTATCCCCATCAATTCTTGATCGCCAAGTAATAACTTCCCGTGAAACCTCGCATCTTGATAGAAATCATACCCCTCTTCGCTGTCGCTTGCCGTTCCACCAAAAGCAATGCTCCTGCCTTTATTTGCAACATCCAACGCCCGGAACTGCGCGGGAACAATAACTGTCTCCTGCCGGTTTCCGCCATAATCCGTCACAGTCACCAGAACAAAGTAGATACTGCTCGTTGAGATATTTCCACTGCCAATCACCTCTGCGATATTCCCGCTTGTGGTGTATGGATATGTTTCTTTGGCTTTAACCGGACTGCCGGAAGCAGTTTTCTGATACTCGATCTTGACACTGGTTGCCTTGTTGGAACTATTTAACGTCCGGTCTACTTGCCAGCTCCCGGTGACTTTCATGTATGTACCATCACTCTTTGGAGTTCCGCTTGAGTCACACCGAAATGCAGTCAGTCCGGTAATCGCTGGTTTGATGTATGCGATCTGCCAGACTGCATACAAGGTGATATCCGCATCTGCACCGTAAGTAGACCCCGGCATGTATGCTACGTCTCCAGCGGACGTAGTTGACCATCCCATAAATACGTAGCCATCTCGTGTAGGGCGTGCAGAGGATAGGGTTAAGTTTGACCCATATATTTTCTTTTGACTGCCCGGCGCGCCCGTTCCTCCGTTTGCATTGTAAGATACGGTATGTTCCCACGTGATAGCCGAGAGTGCATAGCTGCCGCTTGCTGAGATTGTGGGCGGGCTAATTCCAGTATTGATCGTAGCTGAAAATCCTATTGTCTTTGGCTGCCCGCTTTTCGGCATCGTAATGCGAAATGTCTTAGTTCCGCCAATGTTTGTCCATATCCATTTTCCTCCACCACTTCCCACCGCAAATGTTGCGCTGCCAGATGTATTCTGCCCATCACAGCTCATGTTGTACGGTGCACCGCCGTAATTGTATCCGCCCCAGTCAAACGCAATATCAAACCTGATATCTACATCGTACTGATGCGTGAGGTTCACGTCTCCTACACCACGTACTGCGGTTACATATATTCTTCCTGTTCCTGCCATTTATTTTCTCCTTACTCGATGTAGATTAGAGAGAGATGTCCATCTCCATTGTCCAGCATAGCATAGTTGCCTACCCCAACTCGCTTAGCACTTAGATTGTCGACTTCCGCCACCGGCATATACGCTTTCTCGTTGCCGAAATACGCCAGCCCTTTGTCCCCCTCGTAGAATCCTAAACGGGAGTTGGTTAGCCTTGCTTTCAGGTCGTTGCTTGTTCCACCCAGCTCCAAAAACGGCGTAACTCCATCCGATCCCTGCCGCACCCACGTATCGATAACTTCTGTCTTGCCGTCTACGTAAGTTACGGTATTCTTAAACTCAGCACGGACCTCATTCTTGTACTTTTCGAAACTGGTATTGATGTTGTTGACGCTGGAGATTGCAGTGTTCGCAGAATCCTGTGCGTTTCCTGCTGCATCTTTTGCATCCTCGATGTCTCCCGTGTATGCTTCTACCCATTTTTCGCCGTCCCAGTACTTAAGGACGTTGTTTATCGTGTCGTACCAGAGTTTAGTCTTATCGTCTGGTGGTGTTTCAGACTTGATTGCTCCATCTGCGCCATCATCCCCTTTGTATTTTGACCACTGGTAATCTCTTGGATCGTCGCTTTCTATCTGGGATTCCTTGTTGTATGCGAGTCCGATGTAAGCCTTGTCATCAGGACTGTCAGACATTCCCTTTCCATTCTGGTCATCTGCATATTTCACCCAGGTATAATACGTCACTCCATCTTTTCCTGGATCCCCCGGTGCTCCATCGTCCACTTTGGTGATTGTCACCTCATAATATCCACGCCGGATTCCATTTTCGGTGGCTGTAAAAGAGTATACTGCCTTGGTATCCACATCATCAGCATTAACCGTCACGCTCCGCCCAGTACGGAATTCTGCGTCATCTTTACTCCACCGGAATTGTAGCTTGCCTGATACATCCACGCCATTATCGTAGGCGTAAGCTGTCAGAGTGGTGCTGCCGATACCATTTTTAAAGATGATGCCATTGTTGGTGGAGATGGAACATGTGTACACCTTATTTTTGTTGATAAGATCTTCCATCCTCTGCAATAAGCTATCCGAAATTTCGGATGTAAGCTCTTTGTAGTTAGTAAATACGGTCTTTACGACTGTTGGATTGGTAAAGCTTCGGACTTGCTCGGACACTCTTGCTTGCAAATAAAGAACTGGTGTCCACTCCTGATCCTGCATTTCCACAGTATCACCGATATTCGTATCAAAGTACCCATCTACTTCGTAAGACATTACCGGCTCTGACGCTATCTTTAAATCCGAAAGAGCCATGCTATACAACTTTTCTTTGTCGTCCGTATCATAATCCTTTCGCATCATGATATACGCGTCTCGTGTATTTACAATATTGGATGGAAAACGGTCTCTTGCTTGTGGCGCACGGATCAAAGCGGAATCTGTAAAATACTCTATATTGCCATTATCATCGTATTCTTTCTTATCCAGACCGTTAATAGTCAAACCATCTTTTCCAAGTGGTAAAATACAAGTGTAAAGGCTTGAAATATCCGTTGTTTTTCGTATTCCAGTGATTCCTTTCCCATAGCGAAGCACCACATCATTCCTGATCTCCCCAACTCCACTGTTCTTTTCATTTTGCTGTTTATAAGCATTCAGTACAATTTCTTTCAGGGAATAATCTTTGTTTAGCACAACTTCAAATTCAATTTCTGCTGAAAACACATTAGCGAGTGAAAATAGTCGTTTTAAGACAGAAGTCGTTCCCGTCCATTCATTTGAAATTCTTTTATCGGATACCTCATTCAATCCCATTTTTAGAGAATGCTCCGCATCAAAAACCGCCAGATATTCTTCAAAACTCATAGCGTCCGCAGATTTGTATTCCCCTGCATCTTCGTTAATCAATTCAAAAGATAATGACCAGGCCTCCGCAGTAATAGTTTGTTCATCCTGTTCTGTATTTACGATATTTAAGTAATAACTTTTACCGTGTGCAATAAATGCTACTTTATTACCGACCTTAACACTTGAGGAATCAGCGTGTTTTGCACTTACTGTAAATTTGTATGTATTTGCTGTTCCCTGCAAATATTCATGTAACTCATCATCCCAATAATGCAGGGATTTTCTGTGTGAGTTATCCAAGTACGCAACCGGAATATTGGCTGCGTTCAAAATTGCAATGCGCACCTGTTCCATCATAAATATGCCTCCCGTATTTTTGCTTTAATTTCCGGCGGCGGGTTCGAAAATGGCGAATAGTAAAACTGCACTTCCGTTGTCCCGGGTGGAACTTTAAAATAATGAGTTCCTCGCACCTCATGACCTGCTGCCACCACTCCATTGATGTAAGTTTTGGTACTTTCTCCATCAATCTGTACTACATCTCCGCGCTGAAACCGATTTGGCAAGTCTCTTTGTGAATCAACACTGTGACTGATAAACTCCATAGAATATACATGATTCTCTCCGATAGATTCTCCAGTTCCCCACATGCCAATAAAAGTACTGATTTCCGCAACTTCGATATCTTTCATTTCTGGTACAGTGAAAGACTGTGTCACCCCATTTGCATTAAATGTAAATACATCGCCATATTTTGAAATACTGGATCTCCCCGCATTCTGTCCAGTCCTTGGATTATTCCAACTGCAATCAAATTCAATTTTTCCTTTGTTGACTCCATTAACAAAGAATTCCATATATCCTCTGTTATTTCCAAGCTCGTTTTTGAACACCGTCATAGCTGCTACATTTCTTTTATTTCTATCTGTCATCAAAAACTGTATAACCCCTCGGTTGTTAAAGGTCGATGTTGTAAAATAGTGTCTCCATGAAAGTGCACAGTTTTTTGCTCCATAATGTCCATTCCTGTCTGCTGGTACTTTCTTCGTCCAACTCGGTCCGTGCCACTGCTCCCCACTGCCGTAATCTGTGACTCTTAAGGCGTAACCCCCTGTTCCGTTGGTAATTGCCATAGTTCCAGTCTGTTTATGCTCGCTTACGACATGTACTGTAGTAGCTTGGTTTAACGCCCATCCACTTGTACTCGGAGAAAATTGGTCATTGATTAATGTTTCTGAATCTGCAAATGTTTCATCGTCTGTTTCATCTACCTTTCCAAGCTGAATTATTCCATACTGGCTGACCAATCCAATAAATCCGTTCTCATGCTGATGCGTAATCTCATAGTCCACATCAACACACTCGGTACCGGCATTTATGATCGTAATCAGTTTGTGATCTCCCGCTTGCACTCCACGGAATTCTTTTTCCGTATTGGAGTACGCTACTCCATCAGGAATCAGCCAGGTAATACTCCCGGTACTGTACATATCTTTTTCTTCCAGAACTGGCTCTCCATCCAAAATCGCATTATAAAAAATGTGAGGTTCGTCCGAAAATACTAATTTCTTAGGCTCCTCGCTTCGCAATAATTCTGACATTTTCCGTCTGAATGCACTTAACTCTCTTGCTATAGAATTTTCAATCTGAAATTCCATGACAATCTGTTTTTGCGAATAATTAGAATACAGAAATTCGGAACCATTCACAGTTTCAATGCTTCTTGTGCAATTTACAATGGAAGGGGTCAAATTCCGGTCAAGTCTTGTAATCTTAACCGGAATCTCTTTTCCTCCATAAGTTGCTTTAAGTATTCCCAATCCGTTCCCCTCCTAACAGTTTCTCAAAATCATTCATCTTTTTAATCATTGGTCTGGCATATCCCACTGTCTGTTGTGCAACCACTCTTCCATCTAATGTTGTTGTTAGATTTATATTTAAGTTTATATCTTTCTCTCCCATGATTTCCAAAATAGATTCTTTAATAAATCCTTTTAGTGATTTCAGTGGTGTAATTGCTTCCGCTTCCCGTTCTGCTGCCCCTCCAATTTTTCCAGATGGCATTTTGAACAATGCCGGTTTTGTCAGGATTCCACCATCTTGAAACCATTGAATATCCAACATTGGGAGACTTGGCAGAAAATCAGACAGATCAATTTTTCCAACTCCTTCCTCGTATCCAACTCCACGATAAGCAGCTGCAAGGCTTCCATATCTCGATACTGCATACCGAATCGAGGCAAGCATATTCGACAGTGGATCAAAAATATTCTGATCATACCCAGGCATTGCATAAGCTCTAAATGTCGGATCAATCACCTGCATCAATCCTTTGGAGGGTGTCCCATTAATCGCATTGATATCCCAGTTATTCACCGCATTCGGATTGCCTCCGGATTCCGTCTGCATCTGGTATAAAAGACGTTCCAGATTCGCTTCGGAGTACTGCCCCGTCATTTGCAATGCACGGATTGCCAGAGTTCTCCATTGTTCTACGCCGGCACTCGGATTGTAGTCTACATGGGTTTGTTTATCAAACATCCCTTTTACAAATCCAACCACACTGTCAAACACTGTATTGACCGCTCCTTTCGCGACAGTGATCCACGGCTCAAATGCTCCTGTCAAATCCGTAAACTTATCAATTGCAATCTGGACAATCTTGCTTGGATGTGTGATATAATCCCACACACTTCCTGTAAAATCTTTGACCGTATCCCAGATTCCTCCGAAAAAGTCACCGATTCCACTTGCAAAATGTGGGAGTTCCTCCAGAAAACTCTTAGTCTGGTTTGCTGGCATGATCTTCGTTCCTTTCTTCATCGGAAGTACTACGTCACGCCCTTCTGGAATAAAAGGCTTTCCGTTTGGTGGGATAATCATTTCTTTGTATGTAGAACCTTTCTGATCATTCACCACTCCAATTGTGTCTCTTGGTAGTCCTCCTGTTCCAGAAGCGAATTTTGGTACACTCCATTCATCGAATCTCATATCTGAACCAATCGCGTCCAAAATCCAGTTAACGCCTCGAATCACTCCGTTTACCGCGTTTCCAATCGGATCCACAATTGCCTGTGCAATTTTCTTTACAATCCCACCGAGTGTATCTTTCAAATCATTGAATCCATCTTTAATAAACTTCCATACAGACGAGAAAGCGTCCATAGCCTTCTCTTTGATTGAATCCCAAATTCCGCCAAGTGTGTCCTTAATACTGTTCCAGATTCCGGTTGCAGTATCCTTGATTCCATTCCAGATGCCGGAAAAGAAATTTGCAACAGGAATGAATATAGCACTAGCTGTATCGCTGATCCAATTCCATACTTTCTCAAGCGCAATTCTAATCACTTCCCATATTGTAACAATTACAGCTTGAATCGCGTACATAACAGCGCCGATCGTTCCTTCTATAAATTTCAACGGTCCTTCTATTACGTTATAAATCTGTTCCCAGATATCCGCAAAGAAATCTTTAATCCCATTCCACACTTCTTGAATTTTTTCTGAGATAGAATCCCATAGTCCAGACATCCAATCTTTCAAAGCATTCCATTTTTCAGACAACCACTCTGTAATATCTCCCCAGTTTCTGATTACTAAAATTATCCCTGCAATAGCTGCGGCGATTCCAGCGATTATCGCAATGACAGGAGTTGATACACCTGCTATCATTCCCACAACTTTCACGATTGTTCCGATTGCAGTGATTAGTTTTCCTATAATAATTAAAACAGGTGCTAGCACAGCCCCTACAATTGTCACAACAGCGATGACTTTCTTTGTTTCATCGCTCAATCCTGAGAACCATTCTGAAAACTCTTTTACTTTCTCCACAACGGCTTCAATGATTGGCGCAAGCACCTCAAGCAAAGCATCCCCAAGCTCAATCATTACATTCTTCAGCTCATTAAATGTTTTCTTGAATGCATCTGATTTCGTTTGGAGTTTTCCGAAGGCTTCTTCCGTTGCGCCAGTAGAGTTTCTCATTTCCTGCAAAGTTCCGTTGAAATCTTGCGCCCCTTCTCCCAAAAGCACAAGACCCGCTTTTGCAGCTTCCGAACTTCCCCACAAATCTACAAATGCAAGACCTTGTTCATCCGCTCCGTTGGATACAATTTCCAAAACATCCGCAAGACTCATTCCTGATTGCATAAGCTCCGAAAACGATTGTCCTGTTTTTTCTATCAATAAATCTGAAACCTTCGTGCCACTTTTTCCAAGTTCGTTTAACATAGCATTCATATAGGTAGTAGATTCTGCTGCCGCAACACCATTTGATGTTAATTTTACATATCCAGTTGCGACTTGATCTAGCGCTACATGATTCGCCTTTGCGGTCGGAATAATTTTTCCCATTGTAGAAGCAAGTTCTCCAACCGTTGTTTTACCTTTATTCTGCGTCTGAATCAGCGTATCTGAAACCTTTTCGACTTCTTCCGCCTCTAACCCATACGCATTCATGATTGTTGTCAAAATATCAAGAGCATCCCCGGCATCTGCGAATCCTGCTTTTGCAAGTTTTGTAGATTTTTCTACGAATGCCAATGCATCCCCTGTTTTCTGCCCTGCTGAGATCGCATTATATACATTGTCTGCAATTTCTGTTGCACTGATTCCTGTTTGATTTGATAATTCCTTGATTCCATCTTCAAGTTTTGACAATGGCACTTCTGCTTCATCGGCGATGGTGCCGACCTTCGCCATTGCATCCTCAAAGTCCATGCTCATTTTAGAAGACGCTATGCCAGCACCTGCTAATGCTCCGCTTAGTGGCGCAAGTGCTTTTCCTGCATCACTTACCTTGCCACCTACTTTTTTTACGGAATCACCAACATCCTGTATTTTGCTTGATACCTTTCCAGATACATCATTTAACTTTTCAAGTTGCGATGTATAGGATTTTAAATCCTGCTCTGTTTTAGAAAGTGTTCTTTGAAAATCTCTGTATTCCTCAGCTCCGATATCTCCAGACTTGAACTTTTTCTCAACTTCTTCTTGTGCTTGCTTCAAAGCATCCAGTTTCTTACTTGTATTTCCAATCTGCTCATTCAAAAGTTCCTGTTTCTGCGCAAGCAACTGTGTATTCTTCGGATCAAATTTCAATAATCTATTAACAGATTTTAGTTCATTTCCAAGGCTTCTTGATGTTTTATCAATTTCTTTCATTGCTTTATCAAGTGCCATGGTGTCCGCACCAAATTTAATGGTGATTCCTTTTATTTTCTTCGCCACTGTCTCACCTCACTTTTGCGTAATAAAAGAGCACCTACCATTTCTGATAGATGCTCTGATTACTGTATTTAGTTATGCACACTTTTCTTCTTGCAAGCACTGTTCTATTAAGAGTAGTACGCGTTCTGTAAAACCTCTGGTTTTCTCTGTTGCGCTGTTCAGTACAAAACTCCTCCAGTCCTCATACTCTTGTGGTGTTAGTTTTCTTGCTTCTCCCGCAATCTCAGCCAGTTCCGGGATGTGATCTTCAATCAACTGTCTCTCTGTCATGCATTTACTCCCCCTCTGATTCTCTCAGCATCTGAGCGTATAAGAAACCATTGTTAAATTCAAATGCTAAACATGCGTCAAGATACGCATTGAATGCCTCATGCAATTCATTAAAAGCTTTCGTAACCTCTTCTGGTGCAGTAAAAGCCGCCTTATCCATATATTCCTCGCGAATCTGTTCCAGTTCCTGTTCTGTATACTTTCTCATCCTACGCCACCTCCTGATAAACAACTTTGCATTTATTTGTATTACCATTTGATAACTGATGCTCAATGAGTGTTGGATACCCATTTTCCTCCAGCCATTCTTTTACTTTCTGGAAAACGGAATCTTTATATTGAACAGTAACGCCGTCATGTCCATTCCTGCTATAAGCTGTCTTTACAATTTCGTCCTCTGAAACATCCAACTTCTGAATGATAGCACTTACTGCCTTATCGTGTGGTCTGCCACTTTCCGATAAAATACCAAACTCTTTCGCCATCGTGGTGCAATCCCACAAGACCGGAACTTCTGAAATCAGCGGTACTTTCACTGGATATCCGTTGTCTGAATAAATACGGATAATTTCAGCCGCTATGTATTTAGAATCTACTCCTGCATCATTGAGAGCACCTTTGATGTTCTTTACCATTTGATTGACTGATGGGAGTTTTTCTTTGTGGGTAGGTTTCTTCTTTGGCATTTCGTAAGAGCCGGTCTTGCGGAGTGTTGGAAGAACTTCATCTGTGACCCAATCTGTAAACTTCTCTGCATTTGGTTTGCGACTTTTGAATACCAATTTATAAACTCCGCTTTCTGTAAGAAATTTTTCACCAGCATTGTTTAATTTTCGGATGTCCTTATCTCGGACATCTGAATTTTTAAGTACAACTGCTTGTTTTTCATTCATTTTTGCAAGATAGTTTCTAACTGCACTTTCGGATAATTCCAAACATACACCTACATGGTAAGGATTAAACAAAATCTCTCCTTTAAATTCAAATGCTTCTACTTCATTTCCTTCAAAAATCATCAATTCATTCATACTATCATTCTCCTTTTAAATTTTCTTTACAAGGAGCTTCCATCTATGATAGAATATTTCATAGAGGAAGTTCCTCGTGTGATATAGAAGTTGCAATCTATGGTAGGGGCGCAACTTCTATTTTTTTAGTTCTTCGTCAATTTTTTCATTAAGCCATTCTGATTTTGTCTTTTGCTGCTCAGATAATTTTTGTTCAAATTTCAACATTTTTTTCTTATCTACAGCTACACTAAATGTCTTCTGTGTTTCCCTTCTGGCTTTCATGTAATCGGCTCTGCTTTTCTCCGCGATTGTTCTCACCTCTTCCCGTTACGCGTTACATATAATATATTACTGTTACGCGTAATTGTCAAGAGGTTTTTCAAAATTTTTCCACCCTACCTGTGGTATCAGAAACTGTCAAAATCTTCTTGCGTTGCTTTTCTTACAGACGATTTGGACTCTTTTTTCTGGTTATCGATATACTCTTGCACATAATCCAGACAATCTCCGATGGTCATTTCTTCCATGTCTTCGCTGGTCAGCCCAACTTTTCTGCACACATAAAAAAAGGACTCATTCGTAAACGGTTCTCCGCTGGATGAATCCTGATCATTTATTTTTTTTTACTTTGTGGCATCGTATCCGTAAGAAGATCTTTTACATCCTCCATAATTTCCTTGAGTGGGAATGTATCAAATCCATCCAGCCATTCCAAAGGATCTGGGATCGTTCGATCCGCTGTCTTTGCCATTGTCCAGATAATGTCATAAAACACTTCCATATCCATATGGTCAAGTGATGCAAAGGAAATGTCTTGAATTCCAAAATTCCGCTTCATTCCTTTTCCAAACACTTTTGCTATTTTCATCAGATCCGCAAAATAATCCCGCCCGAACTGTGCCTTGTATCGTTTCGGCAATGCTGCCGTTGCTTTCAATTTTACTGCTTTTCTGTCGATGTAAATTGTTTTCTCCATCTTCTTCCTCCATTAAGGGCGGCAAATAAACCGCCCGATTTATTTCGCTTTACCTGCTTTCGCCTTTCCTACTTTCCCTCTGCCAACTAAGGCTACATCGTCAGAGGGGATTATTCCCCCGCATCTTCGTATACCTTCGTGTACCAATTCTTGTATTCTGTTTCATCCGCTTCTGCTGTCGTAGACGCTTTCACGAGGTTATCGCCCGGTCTCGGTGTTGCCGCAAGCGCAAGCTCTACTGTATTTGGGTCTCCACTGTCTTTTGTTGTACTCGATACAGACGGACGGTTTACAGTACAGAAATAGAACAGGTGCTTTGTTGCTTTCGCATCTCCCTGGAACTCGAACATAAGCGCAATGTTTGCAGGCTGCGCATCCGAATTTTCCTGTAGCACGCCTTTTGTTGTCTTTTTCTCTTTTAAGACCTCGATCCGGAATTCGTCTGGCACCCTTGCCAATGTTAAGCTTCCCTCATATCCCTGATTATTCGCGCTCGTGTAATAGTCGATATCATCCGCTTTGAAACGAACCAAATCACCGCTTTTGTCAAATGTAATACTTACCGCTCCGGGCAATTTCTTTGGTGTTCCGTACTCTACTTTTCCAAGTTCTCCAATTGTAGCTACTGCATAGTAGCAGTTGCGCAAACCAAACTCTACTTTATTTTCTTTCTGTCCCGCCATGTTCTTTACCTTCCTATATTTCAATTTCATATGCTTTCAAATACATATTTTCAGAATCTAAGAAACTCTCGTACGATTCGTACGGAAGTTCATTACTGTTTAATAGTTCCTTTACTTTTTCTTCCAACTGCAAGTCTTTCTAATCTGTGTATACCTCAATAGTGACGGCGTAACCCTCGTAATACACGGTGTCATCTGCGTAGAAACCGATATCTTCATCCGCATAGTATACAATGTACGGAAGCTCTGGCACTTGACCGACTGCAAAACAGCGATATGCAATCGGAAGATTCAGCACTTTTAACTTATCTTTCAATTCTGGCAATGTCATTTCACAGTCTCCTTTCCAGTTCTTCAACATACTCTTTTATGCATTCCTGCTCTACTTCTTCGATATGCGGATGCGCTTGTACTTCTCCTATCTTTCTGCCGCCGCGCTTTAATTGGTGCCCTTTTTCCAAGAGATGTGTCAGCCGATATGTCGGGTCTTTATTGTATACCGTGATTCCGCTTCTACCTGTTTTTCTTGTCCAGTTTTTCGCATAAGTTCCACCATTTTTACTTTTTGGACTTTCTGCCTTGAGCATTTTCACAGCTTTCCCCGATACGTTCATTGCAACATCAGCAGTTGTTTCCTTTACTTCTTCTGTATATTCTTTCATCTGCTTCATGATCTCAGCTGCAAGTTTATCAGCGCTTATGCTTTCGCTCATTTTTCAATCCTTTCCGTACAGGTCAGTTCCAACTCTTCCATGTTGATCTGGTATACTTTTACCACTTTCAGCTTCTTTCCATGGAATCGGATATACCTCTGCCCTTCATATTCGTAAGGATGCACGATCAATATCTCTGAAATTTCCATATTGTTCTGTCCGGCGAGGTAGAATTCATTCCGGGATACTTGCTCTTTACAACACCAGACCTCTTGTTCCGATTCAATCGGAACTTGCTGACCAAGTTCGTCCTCTTCATACCCGATTGGAGATATCAACACTACTTTTTCATTCCACGTCCTCATTCTGCACCGCCTTAACCATCAGATTGTTTAGCCGAAACCGGATACTCCTTGGGATCACACCGTCTTCTGGATGATTGTACTTCCACGTAGCCCAATCCAGCACGAGCAATATGTGGCTGTACCTTTCTTCCGTTGTGCAAACTCCATATACGTTTTTGCACTCATCGAGAATCCCATCTATAATCGCATAGAGAACGGAATCCCTACTATTTGTAGAGATTCCTAATCTATCCTTTAACAGTTGAAATACAATTGATCTCATAGCATTTCCCTTTATTTGCTTGCCATGATTCCGGCTGCTTTCAACGAGTCCAGAAGCGTTTTGAACTCTGCCTTTGTCACATTTTCTCCTGCTGCCTCCGCTACAAGTGCCGCCTGTTTCACGCCACCAAGCGTTGTTTTATTCGCCGCAGGAAGAACATATGCTGCTGGATTCTGCGCGTCTTCAATTCCTTTTTCCATTTTATTCAGCTTATCCGCTGTAATAAGATCGTTATCACTCCATGTATTTTTTGTATATGCCATGCGTTTTTACCTCCTTATTCCGCTTTTCCTACTTTCGCCTTTCCGACTTTCCCTCTGCCAACTAAGGCTACATCGTCAGAGGGGATTATTCCCCCGGTGTGTATGTAATGTAGAATCCGGCGTCTGTATCCGTTTTCTTCACATCATATCTCACAATACCGGCAAGTAGTTTACCGTAAATCTGGTTATCTACCCATTCAACGCTTGTCTGTTTGCGGTCAAAGAATGTGCAGAATGATTTCGGATCACCGACAAAATCTTTTAATTCGCCAGCTCCTGCGATCATTTCGTCATCCAAAACGATTACCTCTTTACCAAACAGCATCTTTCCGCTTAAGGAAGTGATAGAATCCTGCAACAGATATCTTCCATTCTTATCTTTCAACTTGTCCAGCTCGGCATACAGCGAAGCGGAAATGATGAATTTCACAGGATACACTTTCTTGATTTCTTTGTTCACCAAATCTTTCAACCCATCCAGCCCTGTAACACTTTTCGCTGTTGCACTCTTTAATACAGTTGCGATATCTGTATTTCTTGTATTTCTGGACTGGTCATTGATTTCATCCCGGATCAGACCTGTTACATCATAGTCAGCGTCATCAATAGCCTCCTGAGAAATCGGAATATATCCTCTTCTTGTTGCGATGCTATAGTCGATATTTGAGATTTTTGGTTTGGAAAGCTCTGGGTTCTGTTCCAGTTCTGCAACAGTAGACATTTTACTTCCAGATTTCGCAATTACTGGATATTTTCCAGATGAACTGTTTACGCTTACATTCTTCACGTAATTTCCCAGATCCACTACATCTTCCGGCTTTTTCTGAACAGCCAGCATTTCTACCGGGATCAGGATTCCTGCATCTACTTCTTTAAAGCCCCCTTCTCTCACCTGCCCTTTTGATTTTACAAATGAGTTAATCGCACTTCTCATTTCTTCAATTTCTTCTTCATTTCTTCTACCCATGTCTTTTTTCTTCTCCCTTCTTTCCGGTGTTTTTTCATACTCCTTCATCTGCTCACGGAGTTCTGATAATTCGGTTTCCAATTTGCTTTTTCTCTCATTGTGAGCATCATTCTCCTCAGTAAACTTTGTGATAGCATCGTCTACCAAAGAGCGATCTTCTTCGGTATTTGCTTCATTGATTGATTCTTCCAGTTCCTTTTCTCTTGTTTCAAACTCTGCGTCTTTTCCACGCATTTCTTCCAGTTCCTTTTCTTTGTCTGCGATCTGCTTCGCAAGCATTAACTGTCTCAAAGCCATTACTTTTCTCCTTTCAATCTCTTTGTAGCGTTGCTTCGCCACTGTTCCATCTGTTTCTCCCGATACCGTTCCACCTGTGCATGTCTCGCCTGTACTCCTGTATCTTCATAAGCCGGGAATGTGCATACAGACACTTCGTGCAGATCAACTTCTCGTATTGTCCATTTCACAGTGCCGTCATCTCTCCAGTCGGTTTCCTCCCGTAAAATATTGAATCCGAATGAGCATTGATCCACATCTCCACGTTTTACCCTCTCATACAGGTTCATTGCGTCTGAATCATTTTCATTGATATCAATTTCGCCCCATAGACCTCTTGTATCGGTTCTCAGGCGTAAAGTTCCAACTTTTGTCCGTCCAAGTACAAGTGTGTCATCATGGTTTGTCAGAGCGCGGATGTCATTGCTCATGGTGTTCACAAATGCTTCTGGTGCAATCTCTTCATAAGCTCCCGGCCACAACTCTGTTTCGGAATTAAACACAGCGAAGTATCCGGAAATTGTTTTCTTCCCGTCCTCCGATTCTCGTGTTTCAAACTCAGCTTTCCACGATCTGGTTAGGTTTTCTTTTTTTCGTTCTTCCACTATTCATCACCTCCTCTTAGCTTTTTCTGCTCCCCGATCATCCCCTGTGGAATAAAGTTTTCAAGGATGATTAGATCATTCAATCCATCTTTCGGAGAGTCACCAATCAAGTTCAGTACATCATTTCCTGTATAAATTCCTCGGATATATAGGTTCATTCCAATTTCCGCAAGCTCCTTGGTGTCGTAAGCCATCAAGCTTTTTGAGTTACATTTAAAGTACCAATGTGGACTCTGAATCAATCCTTTAGTAAGTGTCTGTTGAAATACGTCCGCAATGGACTTCACTCTCGTTCTGACAAAATTGTTGTATTCGTCTTTATTAAAACTTCCAACTCCCAAGAAAAAAGGCGGTACATCCAGTAATGATGCTACCGTCTTCTTGTCTATCTCCACCGACTCATTGATTGCGATATCCTTAAGAGACAGTGGTTTCACCTCAGATACTTCCAAAAGTTCCGCTGGTATAATCCAAGGTTCTCCAGGTTTCGACTCTTTCAGATACTTTTCTTTAATCTGTTTTCTTCCAGCTTCGCTTGCAAAATCTTCTGACAGCGCATCCACCTTCACAATGATGTTCGGCATATACTGTCCGCTCATGAATGATTTTTTTGTTGCATTCGCCTGTTTTAGGTTTGCCGCAATGTCTTTCAAAGCGAGCCTATATCCCGTTCCCTTCCATGGATATTCTGGGTTTGGGTTGATCGCAAAGTGCAATACTTCGCTCGGATCATATTCTTCACTTCCATAAATCACCTTATATCCTGTCGGTGTTTCCTCGAAACTCGTCATGGATGGTTTCAATGGAATCAGCTCATCAATATACCCATCCCTCATCACCGGGAGTACAACCGCATTCCCATCTCCCGGCAATAGCATAGAGTATACAATGTTGTATACCCACGCTTTTCTTGTCATTAAAGAATACGGATTGATGTCAATCTTTCGTGATAACTCATTTTTAATTCGAACATCTCCATGAGGTCCGTTCTCCATTAAATGGATTGTCATGCCAGATACTAGATCTGCAATCTTCTGACATGCCGCACGGACTTCTGGATTCTGCGCAAGTGTCGTATAGCCTGATGGCAACAAGAAATCTGAAAATGTTGCCCCTTGATATACAAATGTTTGCTTCCTCGGCTCTGACCGAATGCTCTTTTGTTTCTTTTTCTTTGCCATGTTTACCCTCTATTCAACCATTTATTCGCTGCGTTTCCGAGCGCCATATCTGCCAACATCTGACAGCATGAAAAAACGCCGGCATCGAACAAGTCAATTCTTCTCACGCCGCCGTCTCCATCTACTTTTTCATATTGAATCATATCATCCACTTTCTCGATCGCCCGTACATTCTGTACACAGTACTCAAAAGCATCCGAATGTAGATAATAGAATTTTTTATTCTTTACCTTCACCTCGATATGTCGAAACCCCTCGGATTTTACATAGAAGTACTGTGGCTGATCTTGAATTTTAAATCCCGCTTTTTTCATTTTCAGGAAAAATTCACGTCCGAATTTCTTATCGAATCCAACAATTTTGATTTTAAATCCTCTCTTTTTCATGGAGATAAACCAATTCACAATATCATCTGGGAGTACTGTAGCTGTGTTACTCATCGTTAACCAACCATCTTCTTCCCATCCGAATAGCGGAATACCGTCTTCGTCAGCTTTTTTAACTGCTGCTGCCCTTGGGAAGAAAGCGTGTGTAATGCAGATATCAACGTCTTTGTACGTTCCGTAAATTGCGCCTGCGGTCAGATCGTGAAGTTTCGACAAATCAGCTCCACCGTACCATGTGATCGGGAGCTTCGCCAGCTCTTCCAGTGTCCAATTGTATTCATCATCAGATGATCTGAACTCGTTAATGTCAAAATATGCATTCAGAGCATTCGTAAAGATATTCAGTGTCTTGTTTAAATACTCTGCTCTAAGCTGTGGCTCATTCATCGCCTGCGCCGCATCGTCCATAAGTTCGTCTACTGTAACAGTAACCCCAATGGACGGTGTGCACATCTGTAGCACTTCTGGATCATCCAATGTCGTGATCTCACCTCTGCTGTTAAGTACATTTCCCTCTTTATCTTGATCTGCTTTACAAATAAAAATAAAATAGGAATCATACGCCTTGTCTGTGATTGTCCCATCCAGAACGTCATGCAAGGTTTTAATCCTATTCGCAAGGAATCCGTCTGGTATATCACCGGCAGTAGAAATACCAATCAACAATTTGTTTCGATATGCTTTCATTGCATTCTTCATCAGGATATATTTCTTTGCCCCAGCCCTTTTCCACGAATGCAGCTCGTCTAGGATCAGGCAGTTACAGTTTAAGGAGTCAAGTTTATCTTCTTGGTTGGCGATCGCATACATTTCTGCGGTACCATCTCCAAAATCAATACTAATGGAATGCTCTTGATTATTATCACGGATCCGCAATTTCTCCACATCACCTTTTAATTCTTCCACATTATCAACCAGGAATCCAAAACTTTCCATGGTTTGTTTCACCGAGTTCGCCACAATGTATGTCTTCGCACCAGAGCCTCTGTCCAGAATGCTCTTTGCTTCTGCCAGTGCAGCACTAAAAGATGTTTTTCCCTGTTTTCTTGGTAAAAAAATAAGTGCTTCATTGAAACGCCGGATATTTGTACCTTTTCGAAAGAATCCAAATAAATTTACGCAGACAAACTTTTGCCAGTCCGTCAACATCATTGGAGTTCCTTTGAAGCTGACTCCATTCTTGTCCTCACCTTGTACATGGTGGATGGTTCCCTCGATCAAATCAATTATAAAATCGAATTGATCACTGCGAAAATCTAAATCATCACGTTCCAAATCTGTCAGAAATCTCTTACACGTAAGCACTCTATCTGTGTTCACCAAGACTTTTTTACTTACGATATCCTCCGCATAACGAACAGCCGTATCGAAATGCGAACTGTTGATATGGGATAAGTCCATTTACTTTCCCTGCTGTTTTTCCAGCAATAATGCAAATGCAGATTTCTCTTTTTTCGGCTGTTCAATCTCTGCATTGTACGTTTTGGCATTCAGCATCAGTCTGTCAGAATATGTCCCGATATCTTTTCGGAGGTTTTCGAGACTCACGAGAATAGGGCTTTTTTTACCCCCACTTTTCTCCGTGTCCAGAATCACTTCATATCCAGACTCTTCAAACTGTTTGCTTAAGATATTGTACTGATAGATCATATCTGCATAGATCTCAATCACCTGTTTATACTGCACTTTATAGGTTCCAAGCTCTTTCATGTACTTGACCGTCCTGTCAATAATCGTCTGCCTTTGCGGTATGTATCTTGCCATCTATTCTCACCTCCTTATCTGCCGGAAAATTTATTTTCAGAATCCCGCGCTATTGGAAAGAGTCCTCTCTCCCGATTCTCCTGAGACATTTTTAATTCTCAAAAGGGAGGGGGGATGCTTTTTGTTCCAAACATTGAATTCCGTCTTCCTTTTCCTCTGCCAATGCAATCCTGCTTCGGTAATCTTTCCTGTTGTTCTGTCGTGCATTCTGTCATGCTGCGCTGCGGACATGCTGATGAGATTCCAGTCCACAAACGCAAGCTCTGGGTACTCTTCCAACGGGTATATATGGTGTACTGTCGTTGCTTCCGCATACTTCCCGTACCTCTTCGACTCTTGGCATTGATAGCCGTCACGCCTTAGTATGTTTTCTCTTTTTCTTTTCCACTTTCTGCTTTCGTAAAACTTCATCTCTTCTCCCAACAGAAAAGCACCCGGCTTTCGCCAGATGCTCTCTGCTATTTTCCATTATTTACTTCTTCTATGAATGCTTTCATAAGTTCGCTGATCTTTGAAGCCTGACTGACTCCTGCGGTTTCACATGCTTCTGCAAATTCATCTGCTAACTCTCGCTTTATCTTGAAACCTTTTGTCATCCATCCTGCTTTCTTTTGATACTTCTCCGATGCAATCGTTTGAGGTTTTGGACTACCTGTCGGCATTTCTTCCACTCCTTCCATTGTCTTGGTACTACGTCCATCAATATACAAATGTTCTCTGATGCTATCTGTTATTTACTTCTTCTACAAACTGCTTCATCAGCTTTGTAAGCTGTGTTCCCATCGCAACACCAGATTCCTTGCAGGCTTCCTTGAACTCTTCTGCTACTTCCTTGTTGATCTTATATGTTTTTGGAACTAACCCTGCTTTCTCATCCCACTTATCTTGTGGTCTCTGTTTCTTTTCTTCATTACCAATCATACTCATCCCTCACTTTCTTTATGAGGCAATAAACCAGCTTTGCTATTCCTATAGCAATGAAGAATATTCCTAACTTCCACAACATCCTTTACACAAATGAGCTTTCATGTTATATTTATTTTGAAGAAGGGCTTTCGCCCCTCTTAGCTAATTAAATAACTTGTCGAGAATCATTAAAAGGATTCCAACGAATAAGTCCAGAATCGCACTGACCGCCAATGTCTTTATATCGATTTTGGACTTTTTCTTTTGTTTCTTTTGTTTCTTTTTGCTCATTTGTATCTCACCTCCTTACACGTATATAATATCATATACGTGTACGTATGTCAATACTTTTTCCAGAGGTTTTTAAAATTTATAGGACTACTGCAAAATTGAAATACGTAACTTGGCAACTTTACTCAATTCTATAATACAAGAAGGAAACTTGCAGTAGTCCACAATCCAGACAACGGGAATTGAACCCGTGACACACAGCTTATAAGGCTGCCGCTCTGACCGATTGAGTTATGTATCCATATTTTTGTATTAGAAAAGACGCCCTAATGGACGTCTTACATTTGTCTCATCTTCACATCAACTGCCTCTTTTCTGGCATTATGACGCTGGTTCTGATTCTCCGGCTTTACCTTTTGAGTAATGCTGTTGAATTTTTCATTGCTTTTCTTTCTATTTGACTTCTCTTGATCCTTCTTATCCATTTTCCTCACCTCAGATATAGTATGTGAAGAATGGAATGTTTTATGTATTGAAAAAGCTCCATAAAAGATACTTTCCTTTATCTTATCTTTATTTTGTATGATTCATTATCAATATTCTTATATTCATTCTGAGACTTAGAGCTCCAAAATTTAGAAAAATTGAAGTCGCATGCTTCCAACCTTCCCCTTAAATTATTTATTCGCAAAACATCTCTTTTAAAGTCTCTATTTGATTTGCTTCTAGTTAATTGTTGTATTTCTTTTATAGAACAACTACGAACCAATTCATCTTCTAAGTTCAGAACTTGCGTAACACACACTACTTCTTTTACTATACTCTGTTTCTTAAGAAAATCAATATTCTCTTTAAGTATATCCACTTTTCCAGTATCAGTATCAAAAACCAAAATAACCGTTGTTCTATATTTTAACATTCTAAGATGACTTTTGCTTAATTTATTTTGAATAACATTAAACTTTTGCACTTTCCCTGGCACTATAGAGCGAAAGTCTGACTTTAATGTACTTATCACCTTCTTGTCATCTTCTCCTTCAACAAAATAATGATAGTATTCTCCCTCTTTCATTTTCTTCCTCTTTTGTTTCACATAGTTATATTTGCGCTATTTCATATATCAATTCCAATTCTGGTGCAGTTGAAAACAGATCATTATCAACTGCACTTCTCAAAGAATCGGTATTCCTTTTCAAGTATTCTGAAGCATCTATACATTTAATAGGTTCCTCGGAATTATATGTATCTTTTTTTAAAAATGTATACGTATGTTTTGGTAATGGTAAATCCAATATATCTGTATTATGTGTAGTAAAAAACAATTGTTCATCGTCTTTCAAACTATCTATCATAACACTTAAAAAAGCTTTTTCTATATCACTATGTGTATATGAAAATTTCTCATCACAATAATAAAATCCACATTCCCCAGCCAACATAGAGGATAACATGTCCGCAATATCTATACCCGCCTTGGTTCCACTAGACAAAATGCTTTCTTTTATAACTTCTCCATCCTGAATAATCAAATCTTGTGAATCCGTGCGAATAACATACGTATTTTTTACTTTATTTATTTTTTCGACGCTTTTAATTGCTGGATCTAATGCTCTCAGTGTATGATCTAATACAAGTGGATATTTAGAATTTTCCGAACAATTTACCACTCCCCCTATTAAATCTGATGGATAACAAAACATCCATCCCAGATGCTCTATTTTCTCTAATTCTTTTACGAAATCATCATCCAAATTTTGTTCCATCATTTCAATTTTTTTCACGCAAGACTCATAACTATCATTTTTATTGATATTTACATGCCTTGTAGACACTTTCAACTGATGCTTACTTTCCTCATCATCCTCTTGAGGCAATATCCTAGCATCTAACCTATATAGTCTATTGCTCCTAACAACAAAATCCATTGAAAAAGACGCTTCTCTGTTTTTATCACATATTTTTTCTACAAGTTTAGTTGATTCTTTTCTCTCTATGAAATTAAAAATTCCCATGAGCATCTTTCCAACTGAAGTTTTTCCTGTAGCATTAGCCCCCATCAAAACATTCACTTTTTTATAGCGAAAATTTTGTCTATCTTTCAGAAATTCACCATCAATAGAAGAGTCAACCAATTTCTTTGGATACGACATATTCATGTGAAATTTTTTAAATGCAAAGAAATTGTCAATTTCTAAATTCATTATGATCATAACTTTATCCTTTCGTGAATATTTTTTCGGATTCTGCGAAGTAATCTTCATTTTTATTATACACCTAATTTCCTTTTTTTCAATTACTTTTTTTACATTTTATCATAAAAATTTAGAAATAAATGTCATAATAATGATTATACAATTAATATTTTTCGACATTTGATGAAAATTTTAAGCGCCCTGCACTTTCATGCAAGACGCCCTTTTGTAATTTGTGTGTGGTTTTTACTGGTTGTTTTTAGAAGGAAAGCTAAAAACACCTCAGCCGTCCAGCTTGTTCCTTTCGGCTTTATACCATATTATCACCTTTGAAGCGAACAGTGGCGAACATTTATGAAACTTTTTCAAGATATCTATCATGCATCATCCTACAGCTGTCTTTTGTGAACGGGATTTTTTTCTTTGGGAACATATAGTTCATTTGCATTGCTACCATTTCCCAGGTTAAATTATCTATGTAATATAACCTGAACATTGTTCTTAAACGGCTTTTTTCTATTTTTTCTATATACTCCTCTACCTGTATCTGTTTTTCCAGCAAATCCGTTTCCAACATCTGAAGCTTTGCAAGCCTGTTTTCCAGCAAATATTTCCGTCTTCCCAGTTCCTTGTTCGGCAATCCTGTTATTTTTACTGTCCGCAATGGTTTGTTGCCTTTCTTTCCACATGCAACAGAATCTTGCACTGTTATCTTATTCAGCTGCTCAATTTTCTTTTTGTCTTCTGCAATCCTGCGTCTCAGGTCTTTTATCTCTTCTTTCATGTCTGCATACTCAATCAGTATCTTCTTGTCCACAGGTAATACTCCTTTTTGTGTTTACTCCCCATTTTTCCAAACAATCTTTCACTGTATAAGCGTCATACGCTTTTTTCTTCATCCACTTTTTTGCATGTTCTGTCGGCTCATGTTCTGCAAGATCTGCAAAATGATCTTTCCGATCACGTTTTATCTCTTTTTCCGTTCTTCTGTGTTTTAATGACCGCCTCATTTTTCTGTCACCTCACTATCTTTCTAATGATCCAGTCAAATCCTATCACATACAGCATGATTGGAAAGAAAATTCCCACAAGATACTCTGTCTTCTCCAATCGTACATCTTGGCAAATTTCTCCTTTCACTGCGCATACAGTTCCAATTCCCATCATGCAATATAAAAACAAACATACTATTGCTACCATTTTTTCTTTACCCTCTCTTTCCCAATTCCCGGATCAGGTCTTCATTTGCTTTCTTTGTAAGTCCTTCGTTGCATGTACATTCCTGGTATGTGCAGCGGAAGCAATCCGGATACTGACATGGCTTCGATATGTTTCTTCTGTTTTTCTCTATCTTTTTTCGTGTCTCCAACAGATCCGGTACTTTTACTTGCTTCCTGCTGCCCGCTCCGGCAAACCGGATCAACCCAGATCTTTTCAGATATGCCCGGAAACAAATTTCACTTTTCTCAATCCGGAACATGACTTTCATGTATATCCACGCTTCATGTACATCCATCCCATCGAATAAAAGTTCCTGTATCCTGGATGCATATTTTTCATATCCTTCCACTACTCAATCACTTCCATTTCTCTTGCGGACACTTCATAAGCAGTCCTTTCCCCATTTCCTTTCACATATTTCCTGCTCTGTATCATGCCTGTTATTTTTATCTTTGTTCCCACCTGCAGTCCTGCTGCCTGCTTTGCATTTTCAAACCAGCAGATTCCCGGAATATAATCGCTCTTTTTATATGGCCGGTTTACTGCGATCAAAAGATCCGCAATTTCTTTTCCAAGCGGTGTCTCCCGATAAATCGGCTGTTTACAAAGATATCCGGTCAATTCCGCTCTGTTTTCATCCTCCTCTTGTGCTTCACTGATTCCTTTTACAAATACGTACAACCTCAAATGGCTCTGTTCTCCGTCTTTTTCATTGTATGATCTGTATTCTCCAAATAATGTGATTCTGCCTCCTACATGATCCCAGATCTCTCCTGCCAGTTCTTCTGGTACCTGGATCGGTATCATATCCAGCTTTCCACTGGTCCGCATAGTTTCTATGGTCGATGTATAAATTTTCCTTCCGCCCCTTGCAGTCAGCAAATATGTTGGTTCCTCTACAATTTTTCCTGTGATCTTTACGTCATTCTCTTCCATCTTCTACTCCATTTCCATCCCTGCTAATGCTTTTAAAATCTTCCCACCATTGCTCTCTTCATCTGCCGGCGTTTTTACAGTTAATACCATTCCTGTCTCATTTCCCCACAAGACAAAATATCCCACCCCTTTTGGTCCTGTTGGATAATCTTCATATTCTTCCGTTTCTGATGGTGCAATGAGTTCCAGGATCTTTTCTGGAATGTAACTCATTTCTTTGGTCTCCACATTCTGTAAAACCGCCATTTCTTTGTATTTGATCCCGGTATCTTTATATGTGTCTTTTGCGAACAGCCACTTTTTATAGTCCCATTCATCCCTCACGTCCAGTTGGTATTGTTTTTCTCCTTTTTCATAGGCTTTGTATACCTCCCCTTCTTCCGGAAGTTCTCCTACAAGTTCAATGACTGCTGCCTTGTTCTTGTTTGTAAAATCTTTTTCATATACGAATACGAGCCAATAGGCTCCCTGTATGAAGTACATTTCTTCTTTCTTTCCTACGGTAAGGCCTCCGCCTTTCCATGCGTCTTTCAATATCCGCTTAAATATGCTTGTCTTAATAAACATGGTTCTCCTTTCCTCTCCCGGAGTTATCCGGGAGATCCTGTGATGGCTTACGACAGGTTTTGTGACGTACCTGCTGTTGTATCTTCACGGCACTTGGCCGGAGATGCTATAAAAATCGAAATCCCGGATGCCCTTCTTCTGAACGTTCCGTTTCTTTCTTCTCTTCTTGATCCAGATAATTTTTCTTGCTGATCTTCATCCATTCTTTCCTTGTGTGTGATTTTTCATATTCCCTCTGTGCGATCTCGCAAAGCAGTTCTCTTGTCTTTCTACAATTATGTACCGCCTCTTTCCCGCTTTTATGATGCGGCTCACACAAATATACTTTCAATCCTTCCGCTTCTGATAGAATCCTCATCCCTGATCCAAACAATACATGATGTTCCTCGGTATGCTGCTGCCGATACTCTCCATACAGATTCGCACAGAGATAACACACACCTTTTTCTGTGTTCAAAATACTTTCTGGATGACAGATTCTCTTTTTCTTCTTTCTTGTCTTCGGAAATGCCATATCACTATAATCGATACTCATAAAGTAATCACTTTCTTTTTCCAGTTGTCCCAACCACCTTTTGGCCAGGCAAATTCTTTCTTCAGAAGCTGGATGATTTTCTCTGGATCCCCGGATTTTAAGATGTCTTCTATGACTTCCCCTTCCTGGACCACTTCTTCTGTGATCTCATGTACCTGCTTTTCTTCTTCCGGAAGATTCCTAACCGGATCCGGCATCAATTCCGGATAGTCTTCTACTTCCATCTGTCCCGGAATCTGTTCTTCTGGTTCTTTTGGCTCTTCCAATGCTTCCTTTGGTTTTGCAGGTTCTGCCTTTTTCTTTAATGGTTCCGTCTTTAAAACTTCCCTCTCTTTCTTTTCTCTCAGCGGCATCTGATAAACTTCTTCATAGGCTTTTGAATCAGACATCTTCCTGCCTTCCGGATAAAAGGTCTGTTCAAATGTTTTGGCCAACTCCAGATAGCTGTCCCGTTTTCTATATTTCTCGTATTTTTTATCTTTTTTATTATCCAAATCCTCTTTGGCTTTTATTTCCCGTTCTCTGCTCTCTTCAATCAGCTCTTCATGACGCTGTTCTAAATTTTTCGGAAATAAGATCCACGACTCTCTCATGTTGTATCCCAGTTCCTCTGCCATCTTCAGATAATCGTGATAATCCACGGCTTGTCTCTCGTCTTCTCCTAATACTTCTTTGATGTACCGTTCCATCTTGTGAATGGTGGTATACCGGATATACTTGGCGAAATTCCTCCTAAGCTTTGCAAAAAACTGAACCTGCTGCCATGTTGGATGTAATCCCTTCTCCTGCATTTCATAAGTGGTGTTATATTCCCTTACGCTTGGATTCTTTCCAGCCAACAGCTGGTAGTATTCCCCGTTTAGCCCCAGTATCTTTTTACAAGACCGTTCTTCTTTCTTTAAGTATCCTGTGCTGTACCCCTGCATTTTTTCTTTGACAATTCTGTAAAATCCACACTTTACCAGCTGTTCGATTCCAGGCATATACCGGTATCCCTCCAGATATTGATCCAAATACATTTTTTCCCGATATTTCCCATGTTTCACAAAACATTCCATTGCAGAATACTGAAACGGCGTTCCCTTTAATATCTGCTTGAGATTCCGGTTATAGAGGATTGCTTCATGCTCTGGCACTTTATAATATCTCCATCTGTCTCTGTAACACCACCGAACCCAGTCTGTCTGCTTATACTGTTCATACTCAAATTCATGAATCTTTTTTAAATTCCGGTCATACGTGATCCGTATCAGCTCCCAGTGCCCGCCGTTTTCCTTTTGTCCATTCCTGAATTTCCGATAGCACTCAAAATATCGGTATACATATCCCTCTTTTGTTTTCTGCAGGAGTCCTGCATATCCTCTTGCGTGAACATTTCCGCCTTTCTTTCGGCTTCGGTAGGTAATGGAATGCCTGCAGTATGGACATTCGCCCGCGGCTCCATAGTGTGGATTCCTGATTTTTACTTCTCTTTCACAATGTGTGCAATACCCTTTTGTTACCTTTCTTCCGGCATCGTAAAACAAATATTGGGGAAGGACTTCCCGGTCTACAAACTCATCAAAATCTTTCGGCAGTTCCGGCACCAGTGCCATCGCGGAATCAATTTCATCTATCTCTTTTCTGTCTTTACTATAGCTTTGCCATCTTGCGATTGCTGCACGTGGCTCTTCCTTTCCGTTGTGGCAAAATTCTGTGATCCGTTTTCGGTCCCCTTCTCGTATCCATACTTTTCCACTACTGTACCAGTATCCTTCTTCTATCTCTCCCCATCCTTCCCGATAACTTAAGTTATCTATTTTTGCCGTTCTCCACTTCTCACACAGATTATCGTAAGTGTAGTACTTGTTTTCTCCCAAAAGGAATACCCGGTATTTTGGATATCTTGTGCCATTCAGGATCATATCTCTTGTAAATACATCGATCTCTAAAACCGTGCCTGTCTTCTTCGCACGATAGAACCAATAATATGTTGCGCTCCACACAGGCGCTCTTCCACATCTTAGTACCTGATCCCCTTGATCTTCCCTGACTGTCTTTCGCATCGTTTCCGTTACTTTTAACTCCGGAAGCTTTAATAACTCTCCTCGTCTCATTTCTCCGCCTCCAGATAGTATTCTTCTGCCATAGCAAATACTTCCAGATCCGGCATTGCCACCATTTGTGCCCCTCTTCTTTCTTTGACTCTTTTTTCCGCTTCTTTTCGGATATTCTGCAGACATTCTTTGAGTGTCCGGTTCTTTCTTCTTACTGCTCTGGCCAGAATTTCTTTTTCAAAACATCTCATAGACAGATACGACACGATCTCTCCTGCCGGCATCCCGTCTGTTTCCTCCTTTAACTCAACCTGCAGCTTTCCGATAGCCGCATTTACTGAATCTACCAGTTCTTCCGACAGATGCTGCTCATATACTTTCCGGATTCCATCTGGAATCCCGTTTTCCTCTGCCAGCACTTTTAAATGCTCCAGATCCTGCTCCTCCAAAAGTCCTTTTGCACATGCATTCAATTCTTCTACGGAATCAAAATTCCCAAATACATCAAACATGCTGTTTTTCCTCCAGTAATCCCTCTAATTTTTCCACGTAATCGTGATGTTTACTAAATCTGACAGCTATTTCATGCCGCTCTGACAACGTCTGATACTGCTGCCACAATTCCTGGTTCTTCACCTCTTTCCCGGACGGTTTTCTCCATTCCGCCCGCTTCCACTGCTCCGGCTTCCCGTTTTCGATCATGTTCTTGATAAAAATACAGTCCGTATACAGGGTCACATTGCACGGCGCATTTAGTATTTTCAAGGATTTCACGATTCCAAGCAGCACCAGGCGATAATAGGTCGTCTCCTGTTCTTCCCCGCAAATTCCTTTGACCGCCGGTCCTTTGCTTGTCTGACATTCCATTGCTGCCGCCCATCTTCCATCTTTGATACATGGACCTGTCAGACTTGTCCTTATGTAAATATTTACCTCTTTCATATCAAATTCTCCTGTTCAAACGGATCAGGATGTATCTTCGGTATTTGTATCCTGTTACCGGATTGATTCCCTCATGGTACGTCTCTTTATCCAGATAATATCCCTTTGGCGGCTTCGGTTCGTCTTTCCATGTTTTCCTTTTGTAAATCTTCACTTCCGCCACTGGAATCTTTAAATTCCTACTGCAGGAGTACCGGCTCTCTTTCAGCTTGTTTTCTCCATCCGGCGTTTTACTTAAATACTCAGCCAGTTTCCGCAAGCCTCCCCCGTCATACAACAGATCGATGTGGACACCTCCCTTTTCCCATGCTCTGCGCATGATCAAATCTGCATCCGGAATCCGGTTGATGACCAGATGGTGATGAACCCCGCCCCGACTTCCAATCTCGGTATGCAGCATCCATTTCAACTCCGCTTCCTGTTTTTTGTATTGTGTGCGTACTTTCTGAATCCACTTTCGGATGTCTTTGGCCGCTTCTTTCATGTCCTGTGGCCGGTTCTCCAATTTATAAGTCAATGTCACCCAGTAGTCATTCTCCCGGAAATTCAGCTTCATCTTTCTCCAGCACTGCCGTTCTTTATTCCACTGATTCGTCTTCCTGATCTGCTCCGGTGTGGCTTTCTTCTTTTTCATTCTCGGCATTCCCGGAGCACCATATCTCCCGTTGTGATACTCCATCACTTCTCTGATGTCTCCTAGGTTATAACTCTTTTGTTTATACATCCTGTTTTGCTCCTAAGTTTAATATACTTATCAAGTGAAAAACGGGAGCTTTTCTCTCTCATTTTCTTTGACATTTTGCCAATACAGGTGTACAATATAAATGAATTTTTATTTTGTTTGTATTGGCAAAATATCCGGTGCATCTGTTTGCGGCAGGTGCACTAATTTTTTACGCTTTTTTCTATGTACCTGCAGCTAAGTTCCAATCCTGCTGTCATGATGATCATCCCTATCCATAAGGATCCGGTTCCCATCAGCATGACCGCACAGATTCCGAATGCTGCTTCCAGGATCCGCAGTAATTCCTCTGCATACCGAAGCTGTCTTCTCTTCCGGAAACTCATACGATGATGTACTCTCCCCCGATTTCTTCTGCTACCTGTTTCGCTTCCTGGTACGTCCCATACTCGCTCCGGATCTTTCCGGATTGCCAGAGAATGATCCATATCTGTTTCCTCTCCTTCTCTTCATTCAAATCCAAGTTCTTTGATCCTTTCTTCGATTAGCTTCAACTCTGCAACAGCTCCTTCCTCTTCCGGAAACTGCCGCAGTTCCTCTCTTCTGCTGACAAGCCTGCTGTACTCAATGACTTGTCCTGCCATCATATTCAAGATTCTCTGATCCATTGGTTGCTCCTTTGATTTTTACTGATTTTCTTCCTTGATACTCCAGTTCCCTGCAGTAATTGTTTAAACAGGCAATCGCATGCTGTTTCTGCTGATCTGCATATCCATTCACACTTTCTGTTAAACTAAAATCCTGTATGAATCTATCGATTCGCTGTATGGTTAATCTTTTGTTTTTCATATGTTTGTCCGCCTTTCCCGCCTTCAGGCGGTTTTCTCTTTTCGTAATAACGCTTCCTGGATGATCCTGCTGCATCCGTCTATCAGGCTTTTCACCTCTTCTTCTGTTCGTTCTGCATAACAATCATCGTGTACCCGGATTGTTGCATTTTTTACTTTTACTGTTTCTACGATCAAAATCATCACCTCGCTATTATGTATGCAGGTTGATTGTCCAAGGTATGTTGTCCTAGTCATCTTCTTTTTCTTTATTTTCTTCCTCTTTCTGGCTCTTCCTCGATGCCATAGCTTCTGCAAAGCCGAGAAAATATCCTTTATTCATGTCGGACATATCTGGCAATGCCTCCTATTCTTTCATTGCCGTCGTAACCTCCGTGGCGGGATTGCTTTCTTTTTGCTTATCTCCTATACTGTAAATACAGGTGTTGCAGCGCCGAGTATTACGAAAGGAGAATGAACGTGAATAAAATTGAACTAATCCAAAAATTAAATAATGTTTCAGAGAGTTACAGGAAAGATATCTTCATGTTCTCTCAAGATTCAGATAAGCCGGCAACAGAAGCAGATTTACATAGGCTTGCAACGATGAATTACTATGCTATATCTGAAATTACCGACATTATCAAACAATTACTGGACTAATCATCCCAAGACTCCAGTGTTTTGCTGGGGTCCGTTTTTATGTTTGCGCAAAGCATTCTAATATACCACTTCAAACTCTTTTTGCCGAATTGAACTGTCGGGATCATTATTTCATCTACTTTATTCTCCTTTGATGTTTGAATGAAATTTTCTCCGAAAAACCTCCTTGATTTTTCCTTGAACTCAGCTTTTTTTCTGATAGTCTGGAGTTCTTTTCGTATAAGAACTAACTCTTCATAGATCTTTTTTAGCATCTCTCTCACCTCGCTTTCTTTATCAAGACTGAATAAACTCATCAATATACTTTTCAATACGTTCAATCCCTTGAATTTCTTCGCGCAGCTCTTCTGGTTGTTCAAGGATTCTTTTCGCCATGTTTCTGATTAAATTCTCCGTATTTTCCTTCTGAATTTTGTTGTCATCTTCGAGCTTTTTGATGCGAAGTAACAGATAATCCCATTTTTCCCTTGAAATCCACATCTTCCTCGCCTCGCTTCCTACTCAAGAAAATAATCCACTGATACGCCGAAGTAATCGGCTAAGATTTTTAGTTTATCTGCTTTCGGTTTGCTTCTACCTGTTTTCCAGTCGGATAATGCAGATTGCGATATTCCTGTATCTTTTGACACACGATACGGAGTTTTGTTTGTTTTGTACAATAGTTCTAAAAATCTTTGGTACATTTTCACACCACCTTTCACATATTGAGTTGTTGCAATTACTACGGAAATGTGATATACTTCGGTTGTCAAGCAAAATATATAAACAGTTCGTAGCATATACGCCGAAAACTACAACGGCTTTCTTGTGTATGCTCATATATTACTACGTGAATCCGATTTAGTCAACTACTTTTTATCGGTTTTCTTTAGTATTGTTTATTTTTATGAAAGGTGAACAAATTATGTATGAGGTTTTTAGTGAATTACTACAGAAAAACGGAGTAACTCCTTATAAGGTGAGTAAGGAAACAGGAGTTTCGCAGTCAACTCTAAGCGATTGGAAACGTGGACTAAGTACTCCTAAAATTGATAAAATGCAAAAAATCGCCGACTATTTTGGCGTATCAGTTGAGTATTTACAAACAGGAAAAGAGCCGGAAAGTCAAAAAGCAACTGGCAATACTTCTCTTACAAAAAGAGATTCCAAACAAATAGAAGCGATTTTGAATGATACAGAAGCATTGCTTAAACAAGACGGCCTGATGTTTGATGGCGATCCAGCATCCCCAGAAGCAATAGATTCTATTCTCTCAGCTATGAGAATTGGAATGGAAATGGCAAAACAAAAGAACAAAGAGAAATATACGCCTAAAAAGTATAAAAAGGATTGATACTCATGGATATTAAGGAACGTGTGAATGAAATCGTTCAAAAATACGGCACAAGAAATCCTCTTGAAATTGTAAAGGCAATGGATGCAATACTTGTTTTCCATCCATTAGACGGAGTTCGTGGGTTCTACCACTATTTTCAGAGGAACCACATCATATACGTGGATGAACGATTGCCAGAGAATGAACTATTATTTGTAATCGCTCATGAGCTTGGCCATTTGTTCTTGCATAAAGATAGCAATGCTATATTCATGGATACGAGAACAAATTTTGTGACAAGTAAATTTGAAACGGAAGCTGATCGTTTCGCTTTGAATTTACTTATTCAAGATTCTGATATTGAAGAACATCTGGATTTTACTACGGATCAATTTTCCAGATTGTTTGGATATCATAAGAAGATGATTGAATTGAGGATGAAAGATTTTCAATGATATAACCGCTATAGCGTTTATATAGATTGAAGTGGTGTTAATGTACAGGTGTATTAAAGGAGAAAAAATGATTGATTTTAAAAATGGAAGTTATGTAAAAATGAAAAAAGTGCATGGTTTTCCAAGCGCTGATTTGATGGGACCTCTCATGATTCCAGGCGAAGAATTTATTGGTCAGTATCAAGCTATGAGAGATTTTGTTATTTTTACAAACAAAAGAGTTATTGCTGTTAACGTACAGGGTGTTACTGGAAGGAAGAAAGATTTTACTTCTTTGCCTTATTCCAAAGTACAGTTATTTTCAATTGAAACATCCGGCACATTCGACCTAGACAGCGAACTTCAATTATGCTTTAGCGGTATCGGAATTGTAAAATTTGAATTTACTGGATCCAGCGATATTGTTGAAATAGGAAGAATCTTAGGAGAATATGTTCTTTAAGATACAACCACTGTTGTGTTTATGTATAAATAATGGAGGAATTTTATGAATCTTGAACTAGTCTTAGCAAATATGATACAAAAAACTCAACATCACCCTTTTCTATTTGTTGGTGCTGGTTTTTCACAAAGGTATATGCATACTGAACGCTGGGAAGAACTATTAAGACACTTTTGTGTTGAACTGAGCGGAAATGAATTTTTATATGACTCCTACGCATCACAAGTTGAAGATCAAGACTACTATGGAAAACAACCTAAAATTGCAAGTTTGTTAGATAAAGATTATACAAATGCTGCATTAACACTTGATAACTATGCATCTTTTAGGCAAAAATATAAAGAGGAGATTCATTCTGGTATTTCTCCACTAAGATTAGCCATTTCAGAACATCTCGCAAATAAAGACTTCGATGGTAGTACTGAAGAATTAGTTGAATTGAAGAAAGCTTCAACACGAAATATTTCAGGAATTATCACAACTAATTATGATTGTCTCTTAGAGAAAATCTTTGATGATTATACTGTTTACATAGGACAAGATGAGCTGATCTTCTCAGATATTTATGAAATCGGGGAAATATATAAAATTCATGGTTCTATTACCAAACCCCAAAGTCTCATTTTAACCGCTAAGGACTACGAAAATTTTGAAAACAAGCAAGCATATTTAATAGCCAAAATACTAACTATCTTTTTGGAATACCCAATTATATTTCTTGGTTACTCTTTACAAGATAAAAATATCCAAAACATATTAAAAACTATTGCTCATTGTCTCAACCAAGATAAATTAGACATATTGAAAGAACGTTTTATTTTCGTTGAATATGAAGATGGGGATACCATCTCTTCTCACAGTCAATCATTTGAAAATGGAACAAAAATAGAAATGACTAAAATAAGCACCAGGGACTATCTTCCAGTTTTTAAAGCCATAAATAGCGTTGATGCAAGATATAATCCTAAGATTTTAAGATTTTTAAGAAAAGATATTTACTCTATGGTTCTTGATTCAGAACATAAATCTAAAGTTGTCGCTACTGGTTTTGAAAACCTAGATAAATTAGAAGATTGCCAACAATTCCTTTTGGGCGTTGGTGTCTCGCAAGGAACTGGCCATTTAGTAAAGTCTGAGCAAATATATGAAGATGTAATACTAGATAATCAATATTTTAATCCAACACTTGTCGTGACTGAATATCTTCCAGAATTATTAAAATCTAATGCTGGTGGGTTACCAATGTACAAATACTTATCTCTATATGGATCACCTGTTTACGGGAAAATCCAACAAAACATATGCAAGTATCGTTCCATTGACGATTATTTAAATGACAATTTACGTACACAGAAAAGAAATTATAGGAAGGAACTTTGTGATTATTCTATTTCTGAAATCATTGCAAAAGAAGGAAATTCTTTAGCTTATAAAAAACTATACTTCTTGGAAGAAGGCGAAATAGAAATAAAGGATTTAGAGTCTTATTTGAATTTGATTTTATCCAAAAAGATTGCAGAATTAAAAGGAAATTCAGAACTAAAACGCTTAATACGAATTTTTGATTTTATAAAGTATAAAAGCGTTCACGATAAATTATTCAATAGTGCGAACACCTAAACAAAATATCATAAACGCTTTATTCTGAAAAAATATTTTTTAGCTTAATGTACTATCATATATAGTGCGAACACCACAATCAAGTACTTTTTAATGGTACTCGATTTCTTACTAAATGTCAATATAATCAGAATAAACAATAACAAAAACCGCCCCTGCGCCAACAGAGACGGTCTACATATCCGAAGATATGCCTATTTTTACCAAGAATATTGTATCATCTTCGGAACAGCTACACAATCCAGAACATTTGTTCATGTATTGGCTGTTATTTTTGTACCTTTTTTTCAATACAATTACATAGGAGTGTGATACAATGTCTTATTTTATCTATGCCAGAAAATCAAGGAAAGACGCTGAACTGGAAGCGCTAGGGATTGATGTTCTGGAACGCCACATTACTACCCTGTTAGAGTTGGCAAAGACTCTCTCTCTTCCGATCGGTGCGATTTACCGGGAAGTTGTGTCCGGAGACAGTATCGATGCCCGCCCAGTCATGACGCAAGTCCTCTCTGAGGTAGAAGCCTGTATGTGGGATGGTGCCCTCGTAATGGACGTAGATCGTCTGGCCAGAGGTGATACGATCGATCAGGGACGTGTGCAGCGTGCATTTTTTTATTCCAACACCCGGATTGTAACACCAAATAAAACCTACGATCCTGCAAACGAGTATGATAATGAGTACTTTGAGTTCAGTTTATTTATGAGCCGCCGGGAGTACGCCACAATCAAGCGCCGAATGCAGCGTGGCAGGGAACGTTCCAGTTCTGATGGTTATTATGTCGGCAATGTTGCCCCTTATGGATGGGAACGTATCATTGCACCGGATGGAAAACACTATTCTCTTACTCCCAGCCAGACAGAAGCGCCGGTTCTTGATCTGATGTATGATCTGTGTGGAAATAAACAATATGGATATCAGAAAGCCTGCACTTACATGACCAACATGGGAATCCTTGCAAGGAGTGGAAAGCCATTCTCCCCCTCCACCCTCAAGGGTATTATCTCAAATCCTGCCAACATCGGAAAGGTTCGCTGGGGATATCGTAAAACGGTCAGAGCCGTAAAGGATGGCCGTGTGGTAAAATCCCGGCCAAACGCCACGGATTACATTCTCGCTGATGCAGCATGGGCGCCACGCATCAGCACAGACCTATTCAAACGTGCGAATCAGCCAAAAGGCTGTTTTTCCTCTCCGGTCAGAAATGACAGACCAATCCAAAATTTATTTGCCGGTTTGGTTCGCTGCTCTCAATGTGGCCGTCTTATGGTCCGCAAAAAAGCGCAGACAAAAACGCCTTATGATGTGCTGATCTGCCAGTATACCGAATGTTCCACCGTCGGGATCCGAATCGATGAACTGGAAGAGGCTCTGCTTGAATGGCTGAAAGACTACATCGCCAAGTATGAATTTACCGACACTCATGAGGAAGACGCTGCTGCCATTGCTGCAAAAGAAATGATCGTCACGAATTTTGAAACAGAGCATCAGACTCTTTTAAAACAGCGAGAATCCTTATTCGATTTTTTAGAGCAGGGAATTTACACAAAAGAAATTTTTCTTGAACGGTCCAATGCTCTGGAACAACGGATTAGAGACTGCATGAACAATATCACTGCTGCCCAGGAAGATTTACATACTACGATTGCGAGGCAGGCAAACCGAAAGAATTTTGTCCCGAAGTGCAAGAACTTGTTAAGCGAATGGAACTCCCTGACTATCCCGGAAAAGAACAGCGCTTTAAGGAAACTGATCGACCGGATTGTACTTACCAAAACAAAACGGAATAAAAAGAACCAGAAAAACTCTGAATTTATGATTGATGTGTACCCGAAAGTACCGAAATAGCGGCACTTTCGGACTATATTCATTAGTTGCATCTTCGACGTGCGAAAGAACTCGCCCACATGGAGATGGTCTGTGCCATTGTTCACCAGCTGACCAAAAATCTCTCACCAGAAGAAATTGAAAAATCTGGCTTTGCTCCATACTATGTAGATCATACACTTGCATTGTGGCCACAAGCCGCAAGTGGCGCCCCTTGGACTGCCACATATTTCCAGTCAAAAGGAGATCCTATCACCGATCTGCACGAAAACCTATCGGCTGAACAAAAGGCCCGCACCACTTATGATAATATTCTAAGACTTGTAAAAGATCCTGAAGTCTGTGATCCGATCCGTTTTCTGAGACAACGTGAGATCGTACATTACCAAAGATTCGGTGAAAGTCTTAGAATCGTCCAGGAACATCTGGATAGCAAAAATTTCTATGCATTCAACCCGGAATTTGACAAAAACCCAAACTGTGGATGTAACCGCTAATAAAAGCATGTCAGGCGAAACTCCCATTGTTTCGCCTGAATTATTTTTATGAGCTTAAATTTCCAATTTCTTGAAAACCAAATTCCGGATATACTATAATTGCAATCTTTTTGTTCATAGTCCTTCCCCTTCCTCTACTCCTAAAATCTTCTTCAATTCCTCATGTGGATGCTCCGCATTTTTCTGAAAGATATCTACGCAATTCATCGCCGCTCCTCCATCAAAAAATGCTGGAAACAAAAAGCCGCATTCTGGTTCACCCAGTTCGTAATCTCCAATGATCGGCGCGATCACACAGATCAAATACTCAAACATCTGCTCAGATTCTCCCAACCGCTCTTTGTCTTTTGCTTTCGCAGGAATATCATATCTATCATGAAACACATAAATTCCATATTCTTTTTCGCTTTGATATTGCTCTGTGATTTTTTCATAAAACACATCTAATAATGCATCATTTTTCAATCCACAATCCCGAATGCCAAGTAATAACTGCTGCATACTTCCCACTCCAGATTTCTGAAATAGATAACGTTTCAAATTTTGATTTGTTCGAGCAAACGGAACAGCTTTTGCAAGTTCCAGATTACATTCTCGTTCTACAGGAGATAACTTTAAAAAATTCACATTAAACGTTCCATCGATAAATCCTTCTGCGTCTACATAACATCCTGCAATTCTGGTCATAGATGTCCGCTTTACCGTCATACGTCTTGTCAAGGCAAGCATATCTTCCCGATTGATCTTCATCTGCGTTTACTTCCTCCGATTATTATTTTTTCTACAATTTCAAGACAAATTTCTGCCGCCTCATGAATCGTCTGACGAAACTCTTCAACGCCGCCATTTATCCCGTCACTGACACATTTTATCAACATACACGGCACCTGATTCCGGTTACACGTCAGTACGATCCCTGCTGCCTCCATTTCACAAATGTCTGCATGAAATATCTCATGAAGTTTCCTCTTTTGTCTGGAATCTGCAAGAAATTTATCTCCTGAAGCACATACTACCGGTATCAATTCTGGATGGATCCTTCTTGCCATTTCCACCAGTTTTCCTGTTGTTGGAATAAAAACATCCGGATATTGCAGATACCGACCCACTTCCGCATGATCTGCCACACTTGTATCAAAATCATAGTGTACAACCTTTTCCACAATACAAACTTTCGTTTTGCTCATCTCTTCTTTCCATTAGCTTCGAACCATACCGCTCTACAACAGACTGTATTTCAACAGCAACGATTAATCCTATTTTTTTCCTCATCCCGTCTGCCCCCCACAAACATTTTAATCCTTTTGTAAAAACTCCTTACTTCTTCATATATCCAGTTTTCTTGATAATTGCTTTATACATTTTCATATCGGCTTCTATCTTTTCCAGATTACAGCAATTCTCTTAGCTTCTCAAGAAACGCCTCTTCTCCCCATGTATTGATTTTCAAAAATATCGCCTGACTTCCGCCTGCTGCAATTGCAGACAGTTGAATAGGTCCATCTCCATTCTGAAAAAGAGTAACTGTTAAACTGACTCGATTATCTCCAACATAGCTATAACGCTCAAATACACGGACACTGCATCTGGCTGTCCCACTTTCGAAATCACTAAAATCTTCCAAAGAAGCTGATGTACTCCCCTTAATAATTCCCTGTTCGATTCTGCTGAGCAATTCATAAAAATCGCCACTTAAGACCTGTTCTAATTTTGCCATTGTATATCCTCCTCTACCAGAACATTTTATGCAATCTCTTTCTCCATTTTCACAGCTTTCGAATGATAACCATTCCACTCTAACTGTATGTTTCCACAAGGAACAAACCCCTACTTTTTTCAAAAAGCAACTGCACTATCTTCATAATCACACACAACATCAATCCGGACTTTCTTCGCTCCTTCTTCCTGCCTTGTTTAGTAAAGTGCCTATCTGTTGAAATTTACAGTATATTTATATAATCTACTGTTTTTTATACATATCTCACAATTTTTCTCTCGCCAATCTCATATTTTTCCCTATCTAACAATATACAATGCTCAAGTAATTCAAAATCGCTGTCTCGTAAGATATCTTGCTCTCTTATATTAGGATTATCTTCTGGCACATCCTCAAATCCATTCACCCATAAAATACCTCCATCATTTATCCAAGCAATCAATATAGGATATATATATCTTGCCATTCTATAATGGTTAATAATTACAACATCTACTTTTACCTTTAACTTTGATACCTCATCTTTTGATGTAATGTCCATCAGTTTTGTTGCAATTTCTAATCTCCTAGATTTTGCAAAAGACTTCAATCTATTCAATGCCTCTGTGCTAAAATCTACTGCATATACTTCATATCCTATCTTTGCCAAATAAATAGCATTTCTACCATCCCCACATGCCAGATCAAGAATTTTGTTACTTTCAGCAAAATATTTCAAGTCTAATTTTAATTTTTCCTCCGGCAACATTAACGCATTCTCTCTACTTCTAAATCACTCATCCCACCATGTGGCATCCCCCATATATTCCATTTTACTTGCAAGCATCTATTATTCTCCAAATTCCTATTTATTTCTCATAGTATCATACTTTGTAATTATTTACACCATTATAATCACAAAAAATGACGCAGACAATCCAACTACTATCTGCTCCATTCCACTTCGTTCCATCTCGCTTGACGGGCATATGCCCTATAGACAACAAAAAAGATGTCCTTATTCCTGTAAACAGGATAAGTCCATCTTTTCCGTTATCTGCACTATTTATTTCATGACAATATTTATAATCTTCTTCGGAACATAGATCTCTTTGATCACATTTCCTGTCAGTTTATCTGCAATCGCCTCTTTTCCTGCTGCGATCGCATCCTCTTTTGAGATGTCCGTTGCAATACTGATCACGGCTTTTGTCTTTCCATTGATCTGTACCGGAACTTCAATCTCATCGTCTTTCATCTGTGCCTCATCGTATGTCGGCCAGCCTGCTTTGAAGATTGTCTCTGTATGTCCGAGTTGCTCCCACATCTCCTCTGCAAAATGAGGTGCAAATGGAGAAAGCAGGACCGCGATCGTCTCCAGAGTTTCTTTATCAATTCCGCCTTCTTTCTTTGCGATCTCGATAAACTTGTTGTTGTACTCCATAAATCCGGAAATAACAGTATTCAAGCTGAAACTCTCCAAACGTGTTGTAATGTCTGCTACCATTCTGTGGCGCTGTTTAATCATCTCTTTTGTTGCCTGTACTTCATTTTCTTTGCTGTCCATCAACAGATTCCACAGACGTTTCAGGAAGCGGTTCACACCATCGATTCCACGGTCATCCCACTCTGCATCCAGCTCTGGCGGACCTACAAACAATTCATACATTCTCAGAGAGTCGCATCCATAATCACGTACCAGATCATCCGGAGATACGACATTCCCCTTGGATTTACTCATCTTAATTCCGTTCTTTCCTGTAATCATTCCCTGATTGAACAGCTTATGGAATGGTTCATCAAAGTCTACAACTCCGATATCATGCAGGAATTTTGTATAGAAACGAGAGTACAACAGATGCAGTACTGCATGTTCTACCCCACCGATATACATATCTACCGGAAGCATCTCATCCGCTTTTTCTCTGGAAACCAGTTCTTTGTCGTTATGGCTGTCCACATAACGCAGGAAGTACCAGGAAGAACCTGCCCACTGCGGCATGGTGTTTGTCTCACGTTTTGCGTCTTTTCCACAGACCGGACACTTACAGTTTACCCACTCTTCGATTCCGGCAAGCGGTGACTCTCCTGTTCCTGTCGGCTCATAAGAATCTACATCCGGCAGACGAAGCGGCAACTCTTCTTCCGGTACCGGCACTGCTCCACAATCCGGACAATGTACGATCGGAATTGGCTCTCCCCAATAACGCTGACGGGAAAATACCCAGTCACGCAGTTTATAGTTTACAGTTGCTTTTCCGATTCCACGCTCTTCAATGATATGCGGCGCTTCTTTTTTAAGAACTGCAGATTCCATTCCGTTCCACTCTCCGGAATTGATCATCGTTCCAACTGCATCTGTATAGGCTTCTTCCATATTTTCGATTTCCTGTCCGTCTTTTGCAATGACCTGAATGATCGGGATTCCGAATTTCTTTGCAAACGCAAAGTCACGGTCGTCATGAGCCGGCACACACATGATTGCTCCGGTACCATAATCTGCCAACACATAATCCGACAGCCAAATCGGCACTTTTGCTCCGTTGATCGGATTGGTCGCATAACTTCCTGTAAAGACTCCTGTTTTTTCTTTATCCTGCATACGATCTACATTGGACTTCATAGAAGCATCGTAAATATACTGCTCTACCACTTCTCTTGTCTCATCCGTTGCCAGTTCTTTTGCCAGAGCATGTTCCGGAGCAAGCACCATAAATGTGGCACCGTGCAGTGTATCCGGACGTGTTGTATAAACGGTGATCTTATCGTCTCTTCCGTCCACCTGGAAATCAACTTCTGCACCATAAGATTTGCCGATCCAGTCAGCCTGCATTTTCTTTACTTTTTCCGGCCAGTCCAGTTTGTCGAGATCGTTCAAAAGACGGTCTGCATATTTTGTAATACGCAGCATCCACTGACGAAGATTTTTCTTTGTAACATCTGTTCCACAGCGCTCACATTTTCCATTCACAACCTCTTCGTTTGCCAGACCTGTTTTGCAAGACGGACACCAGTTGATCGGAAACTCTTTCTCATATGCAAGTCCTTCTTTGAACATCTTCACAAAGATCCACTGTGTCCATTTGTAGAAATTCGGATCTGTTGTATTAACTTCCATATCCCAGTCATACAATGCTGCGATCTCATTAATCTGACGCTTGATATTTGCTACATTCTCTGCTGTAGATTTTGCAGGATGAACTCCCATCTTGATCGCATAGTTCTCAGCCGGAAGCCCAAATGCGTCCCATCCCATTGGATGTACGATATAGTATCCCTGCTGTAATTTATAACGGCTCCAGACATCAGAGATCACATATCCTCTCCAGTGACCTACATGAAGTCCATTTCCTGACGGATAAGGGAACATATCCAGACAATAATATTTTTCTTTCTTCTCTCCATTATCCTTACATCTTGGATTTACGGGATTTTCCTGCCATTTATCATGCCATTTTTTCTCGATTGCTTTGTGGTTGTAAACAATTTTTGCACCCATTTTGCATATCCTCCTTTTATTTAGAAAAGCCTTCTCATCTCATAAGAGACGAAAAGGCTTTTATCTTCCGTGGTACCACTCTTTTTCATCTGCAAACATGCAGATGCACTCATTGCTTCTGTAACGGGAAGACCCGCTTTTTCCTACTTTTCCATTCTGAATGTTCAGAAAAAGAACTCCGAGGGGAGTTGGGAGAACGCTGTTTCCTGCCTCGCACCATCCGGCAGATCTCTGAAAAACCTCAAACTCTTACTATTCCTCATCAACATTTCTTTCATATGTTTTCTTATTATAAAAAGAATCATAAAATAAGTCAAGTAAATTTCTTTGATTTTCCACTTATTTCGCTCTGGCAAAATAATCCTTTGTTTCTTTTACCACCACATTACTAAGTGCAAGCAGTGCGATCAGGTTTGGAAGTGCCATCAATGCATTAAAAATATCTGCAATGTTCCATACTGCCGCAACAGTCATATACGGTCCGATAAATACTGCCAGAATGTATAGCCAGCGATATGTCATTACAACTTTCTTGTTTCGATTGAAGAGATACTCCATACAGCGTTCTCCATAATAATTCCATCCAAGAATCGTCGTAAATGCAAAAAATACCAGACAGATCATCAATACAAACGACGCAATTGCCGGTGGGAATGGCAAGCCTTTCTGAAATGCTGCCATGGTGATCTCCACCCCTTCCAGATTCGGATCGTTCCAGGTTCCTGCCAAAACAACAGAAATTCCGGTCATTGTACAAATAACAATAGTATCAATAAATGTTCCGGTCATAGAAACCAATCCCTGACGCACCGGTTCTTTTGTCACTGCTGCGGCCGCCGCGATCGGTGCACTACCAAGACCTGCCTCGTTCGAAAAGATTCCCCTTGCGATTCCTTTCTGCATTGCCACTATCATTGTTCCCATTGCACCACCTGCCAGGGCACTTCCGGTAAATGCGGATTTCACGATTGTTGCGATTGCTGCCGGGATTTCCGTAATATGTGTAACCATAATGATCAATACAAATGCCACATACAGGACTGCCATAAACGGAACTACTATTTCCGATACTTTTGCAATTCGTTTCAGTCCGCCAATCACAACAAGACCAACACAAACGGTCAAAATAATACATGTGATCACAGTTGCCCAGGAATATGTATTTCCGAACATCTGCACTGCATTTTCGGTATTCGGATCAAAGAAGTTTTTTACTGCAGACGCAATGCTGTTCACCTGAGTAAATGTACCAATTCCAAACAATCCAACTCCGGCTCCGAAAAACGCAAATATTTTTGCCAGCCAGCGCCAGTTTTTTCCCATTCCGTTTTCAATATAATAAAATGGTCCTCCCAGAACATGTCCGTCTTGATCAATAGTACGATATTTGATTGCAAGCAATCCTTCTGCATACTTGGTCGCCATGCCAAAAAAAGCCGCTACAACCATCCAGAACAATGCTCCCGGACCGCCTGCTGCAAGTGCAGTGGCAACTCCTGTAATATTACCGGTTCCAATCGTTGCGGAAAGTGCCGTACAAAGTGCTCCAAAACTGGTCACTTCTCCATGCCCGTCATTCTCATTTTTTACCATGAATCTGAGTGCTTTCGGCAGATGCCGAATCTGAAGTCCGCCAAGGCGAACGGTTAAATAGATACCTGTGGTCAGAATCAATATAATAAGTGGTAGTCCCCAAATACGGTCGTCCACCCATTTGATTGCTGTGTCGATTTGACTGTAGATTTGTGCTAACATACTTTCTTTCCTCCATCCTTTTGCCTGAGAGATTCTCAGCAGGCCCGGATCCATCCCAGGTCTGCTGATTACACCTTCGGCGCTCTTTTTCAGAGACTCTCCTGAGTTTAACGTTTTACAACATTGAAGCAAAGGATACCATGCTTTTTGAAAGAATGCAAGCGATTCTTCAATTTTCTATTTTAGAAAAACTAATCAATATTGATAAGTATTAAAAATTTAGGATTCCCAAATGTTCCAGCAAAATTTTTACTCCCAGAATAATCAGGATCACACCGCCTGCCAGATTTGTTTTCATTTTCAGCCAGCAGCCTGCCAGATTTCCTGCCATCACTCCGATTGCAGACATCCCCACTGTGACCATGGTGATCGTCACAACAGCGGCTGTAAAACCAGACCCTCCCACCATAGCAAATGTCAGTCCCTCTGCCAGCGCATCCATGCCTGTCGCTGCTGCCAGCCATAACATCTGATTCTTTGAAAATCCGTCTTCTTCTGCATTTTTATAAGAACAGGGATCCGATTCCCGGATCATGTTTCCCCCGATCCATATCAGGATCAAACATGCGATCCAGTGATCCAGCGATGTAATCTGCCTCTGAAATTGAATTCCCACGGAATATCCAAGCAATAGCAGTAACATCTGGAAACCGCCAAACCAAATTCCTGTCACTGCTGCTTTTCCCATTGTACTTGTACTCTGCTTCATGCTCAGTCCTTTGCAGACAGATACCGCAAACCCATCCATGGCCAGGCCAAATGCCAGTAAAACCAGCTCCATGCTTTCCATTCTGTTTCCTCCATCCTTTTTTGAAACTTTTAGCTTCATTCAGAATAGCACGAAGTGTTTCAATTGACAAGAATCCCACTTTCATTTTCCTTTATCCCAGAGCTACATCCAAAACCATCATCAAAGTAAATCCCATAGCAGCTCCGATCGTGCCGATATTCGTCGGTTTTCCGTTTTGTGCTTCCGGGATCAGCTCTTCTACAACCACATAGATCATTGCCCCTGCTGCAAAAGAAAGAAAGTATGGAAGAAGCGGTTCCACCAGCCCTGTCAGCCAAACAGTCAGACAGGCTGCGATCGGTTCTACGATCCCCGACAGTGTTCCATACGTAAATGCCCGAACTTTTGTCAGTCCCTGTGCTTTTAACGGCATGGAGATAATTGCCCCTTCTGGAAAATTTTGAATTGCAATTCCGACAGAAAGTACAAAAGCTCCGGCCATCGTCATCAGCGCATCTTCTGATAACGCCCCGGCAAATGTCACCCCGACAGCCATCCCTTCCGGGATGTTATGCAATGTCACTGCCAGTACCAGCATGGTTGTTTTTCCAAGAGAAGCGGGCACGCCTTCCGGTTTTTGCTGCTGTACATGCTGATGTGGCGTCACCAGATCCAGCAACAGTAAAAACCCAATCCCTAAGAGAAACCCAATCGCAGCAGGAATCCATGGAATCTGTCCCTTTTCTTCTGCCATCTCAATGGCAGGGATTAAAAGAGACCATACAGATGCCGCGATCATGACACCTGATGCAAACCCTAACAACCCTTTCTGTACTTTTTCGTTCATTCGTTTTCTCATCAAAAACACCATTGCAGCACCGGCTGTTGTTCCAACAAATGGAAGCAAAATTCCAAGTATTACATCTAACTTCATTTTTCCTGCCTTCCTTATCTATTTCCTGCTATCGTATCTTATGCCAAATAAACTGTTTTTGTTCCCACCTTTGGTGTTCTCTTCTGACTTTGAATCTTTAAGAGATCAGTTGCTTTCCCGCCATTCTGCATACTTCCAGTTCCTCTTCATCCGGCATCTCGTTCGCAATGATACCTTCTTTTGCCGTCAGACATGCTCCGGCTTCTTCCATTCTCTGGCACCAGTCCCGCATCCATTCTCCGTCTCCCCATCCATAGGAACCAAACAACAGTAATTTTTTTCCGGAAATATACTTTTCCAGTTCCGACACAAAAGGCTCCATCTCATCTTCCTCCAATTGTTCTGCTCCCATCGACGGACAGCCCAGAGCCAGACGATCATATTCTGCGATTTCCTCTACCCGTACTTCTCCTACCTCTGACAGATACACGTCCCCGCCTTCCTGTCTGATTCCATCTGCAACTGCCTGCGCCATTGCTTCCGTATTTCCTGTTCCACTCCAATATACAATTGCTGTTCTCATCCTTACCTCCTACTGTGCAATCTCTTTGATACTCTTTCCCTCCAGAAATTCCCAAACTACATACTCTTTGATCCGATCATATAACTGAAAGATCTTTCTTGCTCTGGACGGATTACTATATACTTTCCAATATCCAGCAAAAAGATACGCATGTCCCTGATTCCGAATAAATCCTTCCACATCTTCCTTTGGATATCCAAGAAAGACTCCGATCTCATGCGGAAATCCATTTCCTTGCCATTGCTGGTCTGCAGCCCGCCTTGCCAGACGTTCTACCATTTCGTCCAATGAGCAAACCGAATATCCATACCTCTGCAAATGCTGCTGTATATCTGGTCTTGTCAGATGCATCCACAAAGTTTCCCTTCGAAAGAAAAACACCAGACAGCGCGCTTCTTTTTGAAACAAAATCCGATATTCAATGCCCGTATCCCGAAAAATTTCAGAAAGTTCCCGGCACATCTCTGCTTCCATTGTGATCACACTGGAAATCTTTACTCCTTTCAGAAATGGAGCACATTGCAGAGCAATCTGAAACCGCGTTTTCAAGGCAATATTTTCATTTTTCAAAAAATATGACAACAATTTATCCGACATTTGATCACCCCTTTCTAAATGATTTTCATTATCATTTAAATCGATGTTATCACACTATTTTCATTTTTTCAATATATAATTGATAATTTTTCTCAATAATATTCTCTGAATATTTCTCTATTTTTTTATTATTTTTTTATTGTTTGAATGACTTATTTGGTGTATAATAATATTAAGTCATTTAAGCAGACAGAAGTCTCAAAATACATACAAAAAGGAGAGATTTGCCATGGTAAATTTAATTACAGGACCGAAAGGAACCGGAAAAACACAACAGATGCTTGAACTCGCAAACCAAAAAGTAAAGACATCAAACGGAAACGTTGTATTCATTAAAAAAAGCCATCGGAATACGACTACTTTAGATTTTGATGTACGCGCGATTTGCATGGAAGATTATCCTGATATTCTGACGATGGACGAATTCGTTGGATTCCTTTATGGTATGGTAGCCGGAAATCATGATATTGATACTATTTTTATTGACAGCGTTTTAAAACAGGCAGATATTTCTTTCAATAACATCTCTGCATTTATGTCCAGTCTGGATAAAATTTCCAAGGAGAACAATCTTGATTTCTTCATCAGTGTGGGGGCTGAAAAGGAATCAATTCCTGATATAGATTCTGAAAATTATACAGTATTATATTAAACAAATGCACAAAAAACGGTATTCAGTAGTTTCTACTGAATACCGCTTTTCTATACCTTTTCGTTACTCTTCTTCTGAAGTCTGCTCTTCTGCTTTTTCTTTTTGAGTATCTTTCACATTGCCCTGAGGCTCTTCCCCATTTAGAGAAAGAACCACATTGGAACGTTCATCTTCTTTATATTCAATTGTAACTGTGTCACCCACATTGTATTTGATGATATCAATAAATTCTACAACTGAAACATCAAAAATATCATCCGATCCTTCCAACATGATATAGAAGTGCGAATCTCCTCCTACAACTCCCTGAGCGATCTTCGTGATCTTTGCAGACAGTTTTTTCACCTCTCTGGTATCTTCTGCCTCTTTCTTAATACCGTTCTCATACATCAGTTCATTGTAATTTTCCTCACACTCACTGACGGTATCACCAATGGCTACTACCTGATATTTCTGTACATTGACCATGGCATATTTTTTCACAAGTCCTGCATCATCTTTCAGAGCCATAAAGTAAGTCGGTTCTCCGGAAATATTTAACAGCAACGGGAAAGCTGCCTTGTATTTCAAGTTCTGAACCTGACCTTCTGCAGAAGACATGGCAGACTCTTCTGTAGCTCCTTCCACTTTATAGAACCGTGTCTCCATGGTCCTCTGATTCATCAGCACAAATCCAACATTGGACTGATCTCCCGTGATGGATGTCACGCCTGTGTAGACCCACACATCATCATCCAGCGCCAGATAATTATATCCCGTGGTGGTATGCAGACAATCCTTCTGTCCCAGAACACTGTTCAAAAATCCATGTTTCAATGTTCCATAATAATCATACAGCTGTACCAGAAGATCTGCGGAATATGCCCGGTCGATCCACTCCGGCGCATCCTCGATCTTATAATCTTTCGTCTCTCCCGTAATGGCATTACATAATACGACTCTTCCGATCGTCGTTCCGCCAAACAGCCCAATATTAAACTTTTTCACCGGACAGATCCAGTACGGAACTCCATTGTCATCAATCTCAAAACTCAGATCATTGAAGATATAAGTCGGATACCGAAATCTCAAATGACGGTAAATATTGCGGTTGAAGTAATCACTTGTGGTATACTTCATCCCTTTCTCCAGCTTCACCAGTTCGGTATTCTGGGTTGCCATATCGATTTTGATGTAAGCAGGAATCCCTTCGCTTTGGTTGGTCAGCCATTTGATCAGGCTTGCGTAACGAAGCGGAGAAACTCTCACCGGCTGATCTTTGTAGTTGATCTGGCTGTATCTGTCATCCACTTCGAACTGAGAAACCATATCCACCATGCTTCCCATCTTTCTGTTACCGAGGATTGCTGCAGAATCCCGATCCAGAAGTGGGATCTGGTCAAAAGATAACTCTTCGATATCTTTGGTAAATTCCCCATTTTCTACCGTCATCAGCTTCTGATACTTCTTTGCATTGACGATCGGAGAGGATAATAAGGTACCAAGAAGATATACAACTACGACAAGTCCAAGGATGCCCAGAATCCCTTTCATGATCTTAGACTGCTTCAGCGCATATCTGTCAAATTGTTTTTTTCTGGCATACAATACTGCCGCTGCCACGATCACAACGATCAAAAATACCCAAAACTCTGTGGAATGGATATTGATCGCCGGAAGCGCGACATAATAATAAAGCCCTGCAAGAAGGATCAGTACCAGCGCTACCAGAAGTTTCATTTTTCCTTTTTTCATGCTAATTCCCTTTCCTGATATAAGTTTTACTTTTGAGTAATGGGACAATTATAACACCTTTACACACAATCCTCAATTCTTATTGCAATCTTTATATCTTTTTAAGATTTACTTATTCTTTTTTCAACACTTGGTCTTAAAACTTTCTCTTCCACAACCCTGGAGCGATCAATACCAAACATGGAAAAATTTCCAGACGTCCTAACAGCATGTCTGCACAAAATACCAATTTAGACAACACCGAAAAATCAAAAAAGTTCTCCACCGGTCCTACCTGCGAAATTCCAGGTCCGACATTATTCAAGGTTGTCAATACCGCACTAAATGATGTTGCAAAATCAAAGTTATCTAAAGAAATCAACAGTACGGAAATTCCCATAATAAATGCATAACAGATACAGTATACATACACACCATGCAAAGTCTCCCGTCCGATTTTCTGTCCATTCACCGTCACCACCGTCACGGCCTTTGGATGCAGGATCCGTTTGATCTCCTGCTTTGCGCTTTTAAACAGGATCAAGATCCTGGAAACTTTCATGCCCCCGCCAGTGGAACCTGCACAGGCTCCAAATACCATCAACACCAACAAGATCGCCTTGGAAAACTCGGGCCACAGATTAAAATCTGCCGTGCAAAATCCGGTGGTCGTGATCACGGATGCCACCTGAAATAGCGAATACCGAAAGGCTCCTGAAATGGATCCGTAAATATGATATACATTTACTGTGATCAATGCAGCCGCGGCTGCGATCACACCCAGATAGGTGCGGACCTCTTCATTTTTCAATGCATTTTTCCAGTCCTTTAGATAAATAGCAAAGTACAGATTAAAATTGATCCCGAATAAAATCATAAAGACCGTGATCACGCCATCGATATAAACGCTGTTGTAATAACTGACGCTTGCATTTCTGTTGGAAAATCCTCCGGTTCCTGCAGTACTGAACGCATGGATCAAAGCATCGTACAGATTCATTCCTCCAAACAATAACAACACAACTTCTGCTACGGTCAAGATCAAATACATCAAATACAAAATCCGGGCGGTACTGCGTGCTTTGGGAACCAGCTTGTCAGCCTCTGGTCCGGGAACCTCCGCACGCATCAAATGCATGGAGCCATCATCATCCAGACTCAACAGCACCATCACAAACACCAGTACCCCCATGCCGCCAACCCAGTGAGTCAGCGCTCTCCAGAACAACATTCCCTGGGGCAGTGCTTCAATATCTGTCAGGATCGTAGAACCTGTTGTTGTAAATCCTGACACAGTCTCAAAAAAAGCATCCACATAACTTGGAATCGAACCAGATAAGAAAAATGGCAGCGCACCAAATAAGGACCACAAAATCCACGCCATTCCGACCAGAGCCAGCCCTTCCTTTCCATAAATGCTCGTGTCTTTCGGCTTTTTTCTGCCCACCAGTAAAAAGACTCCTGCAAGGATCGCTGCCGTGATCAAAAATGATACCGCACTTCTTTCTCCATATAACATGGCAACAAACGCCGGGATCAAAAGCAGCAATGCTTCCACTCCCAGCATTCTGCCTATCATATAAATAATCATTTTTATATTCATCTCATTACCTCTGCACCAGAATGTCTTCCAAATCCCGGATCTGTTTTGTCATAGTGATCATGATCACGCTGTCTCCCACTTGAAGGGTATCTTCACCATTTGGAATGATGATCTTTCTTCCACGCGCAATACATGCAATAATATTGTTCGCTTTCAGTTCCAGCTCTTTCAACGGAATACCGGTATATGCGGTTTCTGCCTTTATGATAAATTCCAGGGCTTCTACCCTTCCATCCAACAGCTGGTACATCGTTTCCACATTGGCACTGCTCTGAGAATTTCTTCTTGCCCGCACATATCCAAGGATCGTATCTGCTGTCGCAGACTTTGCTGACACAATACTGTCCAGTCCCAACTCATCGATCATCATTGCTCTTCTGTCTTCATTGATCTTTACGATTACTTTTGAAACATTCTGTTTTCTGGCAAACAAAGACATGATAATATTTTCTTCATCCATTCCCGTCAGCGCAATAAATGCATCCGTTTTCTGAATTCCTTCTTCTATCAGAAGATCATGCTCTGTAGCATCTCCATTGATGATGGTTGCTTTTGGCAGCAATTCACAAAGTTCTTCACATCGTTCTCTGTTTTTCTCGATAATCTTGATATGCATCCCCAGATCAGACAGCTGATTTGCCAGATAATATGCAACTCTTCCCCCACCACAGATCATGACATTTTTAATCTTCTCTCTTTTGCCTGCAATCTTTTTAAAGAACAGCTCCATATTTTGATGAGAGGTTGCCAGATGCAGTTTATCTCCTGCTTTCAAGATATAATCTCCATCCGGAATGAGCACATTCTCTCCGGACTCTACTGCGCACACCAGAATCTGGATCTGGAATTTTGCATACAATTCGGACAAAGAAGTCCCTTCCAACATACCAGAATGGATTGGAAACTCCACCAGTTCCACTCTTCCTTTTACAAACGTCTCAACCTTACTCGCATCCGGAAACAGTAACAGACGAGTAATATCGCCTGCCACGATCAATTCCGGATTGACCGCCATACTCAAATGCAGATCCTTTTTTAAAAAATCAATCTGTTTGTAGTAAATCGGGTTTCTCACCCTGGCGATCGTATGTCTGGCTCCCAGCCTTCTTGCGATCAGACAGCTGAGCATATTGCATTCATCTGTAGAAGTACATGCGATCACCAGATCTGCATGGGGTACATCGGCCCGTTTTTGTACTTCTACACTTCCACCTTCTCCGGCAACACAAAAAACATCCATCTTTTCAATGGATCTGCGCAATTTTTCTTCATTATTATCGATCAGAATTACATCATACTTTTCTGCGGACAGTTGTCTGGCCAGTTTATATCCAACCTTTCCGTCTCCTATGATCACAATCTTCATCTGTCCCTTATATCCTCTCTCTTTTCCATTAAAATTTTTAAAACGAGTTATATTATACCACCTTCATATCACACACACAATTTTAATGCTATTTTTATATAAATTCCACGTTTTGCACAATTTTTTTCGATTATATTCTATTTTTTTATCATTTAGACAAAATCAGCACTCCCTTTGTGAAAGAAGTGCTGATTTTGTTCTATTCTATTTATACAATTATACAAAATTATTTTTCTTCTGCCGCTCTTGCCACAATCTCTTTTTCCTGTACATCAGATGGTGCCTGTTCATATCTTGCAAACTGATACTCATAAGTACCTCTTCCACCTGTCATGGAACGAAGAACTGTACAATATCCAAATAATCCTGTCATTGGAATATCTGCTTCGATGATCTGCTTTCCTCCACTGACCGGAGTCATGCCAAGGACGCGTCCTCTTCTCTTATTCAGATCTCCCATCACATCTCCTGTATAGTCATCCGGCACCGTCACCTTCAGTGATGCGATTGGCTCCAGAAGAACCGGACTAGCTTCCATAAATCCTTTCTTAAACGCCTGGATCGTCGCAGTCTTAAATGCCATTTCTGAAGAATCTACCGGATGATAAGATCCGTCATACAAAACTGCCTTGACACCCACTACCGGATATCCTGCCAGAGGTCCCTTCACTACAGAATCCTGAAGTCCTTTTTCTACTGCCGGGAAGTAATTCTTTGGAACTGCCCCTCCTACCACTTCTTCTTCAAATACGTAAGGAGTCTCTAAATCACCTGATGGTTCGAATCTCATCTTTACATGCCCATACTGACCATGTCCGCCGGACTGTTTTTTATACTTGGTATCCACATCAGATTTCTTACGGATTGTCTCACGGAAAGCTACTTTTGGTGTCTCCAGCCGGATCTCCACTTTGTATCTTGCTGCCAGCTTACTTGCTGCGATTTCCAGATGCTGATCTCCCATACCGTACAGAAGAGACTGTCTGTTCTCGCTGTCATTCACAGCCTTGAGAGTCACATCTTCCGCCATCATCTTCTGCAGTGCCTGGGACACTTTGTCCTCATCCCCTTTTGTCAGTGTCTGATATCTCATATATGTATATGGAACAGAGTAATCGGTTCTGGAATAAGAGATCGGTGTACTCTTTGTGGAAAGTGTATCTCCTGTCTTTGTATTTCCAAGTTTTGCCATGGCTCCGATATCTCCCGCAAACAGCTCAGAAACCTCTGTCGGCTTGTTTCCGCACATTGTATAAAGCTTGCCTGGTTTTTCTTCTGCGTCCGCATCGGCATTATAAAGCACATCATCCCCTTTGAGCACTCCGGAACACACTTTTACAAACGAATATTTTCCAATAAACGGATCCACCATCGTCTTAAATACATAAGCAGATTTCGCTTTTGCAAAATCATAATCTGCCTCGTAGATCTCACTCTTTGTCCTGTGGATGCCTGCACAGCTTCTCTTGTCAGGACTTGGGAAGAACCGTACAATATCCGAAAGCAGATTCGCAACACCCTGTGCCTGTACATTCGATCCCATAGCAATCGGAACGATGTCCCCATCCATCACTTCCGTACGCATGGCTGCCCGGATCTCTTCGACAGAAAATTCATCGCCTTCGAAATAACGATCCATAAACTCTTCACTGGTCTCTGCAACCGCTTCCATCAGGGAATCTCTTAAAATCTTCAAGTTAGGAAGACAATAATCCGGGATCTCACATTCTTCTCTCTGTCCGATTCCCGTATAACGTCTGCCCGCATTTTTAATAATATTGATATATCCGACCAGTTTCTCATTCTCACGGATTGGCTGGAAATGTGGAGCGATCTTCTTTCCATATCTGGCAGTCAGATCTTCTACCACCTGACGGAAACTTGCATCGTCCATATCCATCTCCGTCACGTAGACCATACGTGGCAGATTATACTTATCACAAAGTTCCCACGCCTTCTCTGTACCAACCTGTACACCGGCCTTTCCGGAAACCACGATAACTGCCGCATCCGCTGCACTGACTGCTTCTTCCACCTCACCTACAAAATCAAAATATCCCGGAGTATCCAGAATATTGATCTTTGCCTTTTCCCATTCGATCGGGATCAGGCTGGTACTGATCGAAAATCCGCGCTTCTGCTCTTCTTTATCAAAATCACTGGTCGTATTGGACTCAGAAATCTTTCCCATACGACTGACTGCGCCTGATACATAAAGCATCGCCTCTGCAAGACTCGTTTTGCCGCTGCCACCGTGGCCAAGCAATACTACGTTTCTAATCTCATCCGTTCTGTAAACTTTCATAGTGCTGCCTCCTTATGTTGTTATTCTCTTCATGTTCCGGCAGCTGTTCTGCCGACTCACGTGCTATGTGTATATTGTACTAAAATATAATTATAATTACAACTATTTTATTTATTTTTAACAACTTATTTCTAATTTACTTTTACAATTTAAAATGCTAAAATATTTTATATATGCTTCTTGGGATGGGCTGAATGAATGGCAGCTTCCCATCAGCCAGTTTATCAGAAAGGACATGAAACTATGCAGACAAATACACGCACAACCATTGGATTTATAGGGCTCGGTCTGATCGGCGGTTCTATCGCCAAAGCAATCCGCCAATATTATCCGGACTATCAGATCCTGGCTTTTGATAAAAATAAAGAAACACTGGCTCTGGCGCTGCAGGATGGGATCATTGATCTTTCATGTTCTGCCATTGATGCACACTTTTCGCACTGTTCCTATATTTTTCTCTGTGCACCAATTTCTTATAACAATGCCTACCTGTCTCAATTGAAAGATCAGATTTCTTCAGACTGTATCCTGACTGATGTAGGCAGTGTAAAGACTGCGATCCACGAAGAGATCACCCGCCTTGGCATGGATGAGAATTTTATCGGTGGGCATCCTATGGCAGGTTCGGAAAAAAGCGGCTTTGTCAACGCCAAAGCGCATCTGATTGAAAATGCCTACTACATTCTCACGCCGTCTGAAAAAGTTTCAGAAGAGAAACTGAACAATTACCGGAAATTTGTAGAGTCCTTAAAAGCACTTCCGATCGTACTGGACTACCGTCTGCATGACAAAGTAACGGGAACGATCAGCCATCTGCCTCATATCATCGCTTCCTGTCTGGTCAATTTTGTCAGAAATACCGACACAAGCGAAGAACTGATGAAGCTGCTCGCAGCCGGAGGGTTTAAGGATATTACCAGGATTGCCTCATCGTCTCCGATCATGTGGCAGCAGATTTGTTTAAAAAATAAAGAGAACATTTCCCAGATCCTAGATTCTTATATTAACGAGCTGACACTTGCAAAGTCTGCCATTGATACCGGAAACGAGCGGGAATTATTTTCTTTTTTTGAGACCTCCAAAGACTACCGGGATTCCATGCCGGATCACTCCGCAGGGCCGATCAAAAAGACCTTTGCCCTGTACTGTGATATCATCGATGAAGCCGGAGGGATCGCAACCATTGCCACAATTCTTGCCAGCAACAATATCAGCATCAAAAATATCGGGATCATTCACAACCGGGAATTTGAAGAAGGGGTACTGCGGATTGAATTCTATGAGGAATCGGCTTCTGTAAAAGCAGCCGCTCTTCTGCAGAAATACCGTTATATTGTATATGAAGTTTAAAGAAAGGAACTTATGATTATGGAATTGACAAGCATTACAGGATTAAAAGGAGAAGTTTGCATTCCCGGGGATAAATCCATCTCACACCGCAGTGTGATGTTCGGAGCTATTGCCCATGGGATCACCGAGATCCATCATTTTCTGATGGGTGCAGACTGTCTGGCTACGATTGATTGTTTCCGGAAAATGGGAATTGAGATCCACATCCAAAAAGACCGGGTTCTGGTACATGGAAAAGGACTCCATGGGCTGAGTGCTCCATCAGAAATCCTGCAGGTAAAAAACAGCGGAACTACCACTCGGCTGATTTCCGGTATTCTGGCCGGACAGCCATTTGCTTCTTCTCTTTCTGGAGATGACTCTCTTAACTCCCGACCCATGAAACGGATCATGGAGCCTCTGACTCAGATGGGAGCACACATTTCCAGCCTTTTGGGCAATGACTGTGCACCTTTGAAAATCGAACCGGGAATTCTTCATGGAATCCGCTATACATCACCGGTTGCTTCTGCCCAGGTAAAATCCTGTCTCTTACTTGCAGGCCTTTATGCAGACGGAGAGACCGCTGTCACAGAACCGATCCTGTCCCGTAACCACACCGAACTGATGCTGCGGGAATTCGGGGCAGATATCCGTACTGTTCACGAACTGGCCGGCTCCCAGGCAACGACAGTGATCCGGCCTTGTCAGGAACTATATGGACAAAAGATCACGGTACCCGGTGACATCTCTTCCGCTGCTTACTTTATCGCAGCCGGACTGCTGGTCCCGGATTCAGAGATCCTGATCAAAAATGTGGGGATCAACCCGACTCGCGCAGGATTTTTAAAGGTGTGCGAAGATATGGGCGGAAATATCACCTTGTTAAATGAACGGACAGAAACCGGAGAAAAGATGGCTGATATTCTGGTAAAAAGCAGTCACCTTCATGGCATTTCCATTCATGGAGATATTATCCCGACGCTGATCGATGAGATTCCGATTATTGCTGTGATGGCAGCCTGTGCAGAAGGCACTACCGTTATCCGGGATGCTGGTGAACTTCGAGTCAAAGAAACCGACCGGATCGAGACTGTCACGGATAACCTGCAGGCTATGGGATGCAGTGTTCTGCCAACAGAGGACGGTATGGTGATCAAAGGCGGAGTTCCTCTGAAAGGTGCTACCATCCATACCCTTCTCGATCATCGGATCGCCATGGCATTTAGTATTGCTGCCCTGGTAGCCGAAGGCAAGACCAAAATTTTAGACAGTCATTGTATCGATGTCTCCTACCCAGGATTTTATGACACATTCGAACAGCTTTTATAAAAACTGCAGGGCACTTCATCTAACTGACGAAGTGCTCTCTTTCAAAATCATCTCTTTGCGACACCCTCTACAATTCTTAAAAACTGTTGTACATTTGAAAAAACAGCCGGATTTTGTCCGACTGTTTTTATGCTCTTCATCTCTTACTTTTATATACCTTCAGGTTTACTGAATCTCCAAGACTTTATAATCTTTGTCTTCCACAGCTTTTTTCAGCACTTCATCGGAAATCTCTGCACATAATGTGACTACAGCCGTTCCATTTTCATGACTCACTTCTGCTGTTTCTACTTCTGCAAGAGCCTCCAACGCCTTTTTCACGGACGCCTCACAGTGTCCACACATCATTCCTTCAATTTTCATTGTTTTTTCCATTGTCATTTCCTCCTGTTTCTTTTTTGTTTTTATTTTTCGATCTCTTGCGGTGTCCTTCATACGGAACCAGTTAAGACGAAGTGCATTAGTCACAACACAAACACTGGACAAACTCATTGCTGCCGCTCCGAACATTGGATTTAATTTCCATCCAAACAATGGATACCAGATTCCGGCCGCCAGCGGGATTCCAATGATATTATAAATAAATGCCCAGAATAAATTCTCATGAATGTTGCGAAGTGTCGCACGACTCAGTCGGATCGCTGCCGGAACATCCGTAAGCATACTCTTCATCAATACTACATCTGCAGCATCGATTGCAATATCCGTTCCTGCCCCGATGGCAATTCCCATGTCTGCTCTTGTCAGGGCAGGAGCATCATTGATACCGTCTCCGACCATAGCAACTTTTCCCTGATTCTTCAGTCTGCGGATGACTTCTTCTTTTCCTTCCGGCAGTACTCCTGCAATAACCTCATCCACTCCCGCCTGCGCTCCGATAGCACGAGCTGTCTGTTCGTTGTCACCAGTAAGCATGACCACCCTGATTCCCATATTCTGCAATTCTCGCACAGCCTGCGGACTGTCTGCCTTGATCACATCTGCGACTGCGATCATTCCAAGAAATTTTCCGTTTCTGGCAAAAAATAACGGGGTCTTTCCCTGATCTGCCATTTTTCCCGCCTCTGCCACCATGCTTTCTGATACTTCGGCATGCTGGCGGATAAAGTTCAAATTTCCTCCTGTCAGCTTCTCTCCATCATGCAGCCCAGAAAGTCCATTTCCCGGCACTGCCTGAAATCCAGTCACTTCAATGCCGTCTGGTACCTTCCGCTCCTTTGCATAAGATAAAATTGCTTTTGCCAAAGGATGCTCGCTTTTCTTTTCCAGAGCATATACAATCCGTAGCAATTCCTCTCTTTCTATTCCTCCATCAGGAACGACATCTGTAACTTTTGGTTCTCCGCTTGTGATCGTCCCGGTCTTGTCCAGTGCCACGATCTGTACCTTTCCTGTTTCTTCCAGCGAAACAGCAGTCTTAAACATAACACCGTTTTTCGCACCTTTTCCGCTTCCCACCATGATCGCAACGGGGGTTGCTAGCCCAAGTGCGCAAGGACAACTGATCACCAGAACAGAAATTCCTCTTGCGAGTGCAAATCCGACACTTTCTCCTGCCAGCATCCATATTACAAATGTAATCGCCGCGATCACCATGACTGCAGGGACGAAAATTCCGGATACCCGATCCGCCACTTTCGCAATGGGTGCTTTGGTAGCTGCTGCATCACTGACCATCTGGATGATCTGAGATAATGTCGTATCTTCTCCTACTCTGGATGCCTCACACCTGAGATACCCGGACTGATTCAACGTAGCAGCCGATACCATGTCTCCTGCTTTTTTATCCACCGGAATACTTTCTCCTGTCAGCGCAGATTCATCAATCGCGCTGCTTCCTTCCAGCACAATACCATCTACAGGTATATGCTCACCGGGACGCACAATAAATATATCTCCCTTTTTCACCTGTTCGACAGGAACTGTCTGTTCTGCTTTGTCATGGAGCACCACCGCCGTCTTTGGCGCCAGACGCATCAGACCTTTCAGGGCATCTGTGGTTTTTCCTTTGGAACGTGCTTCCAACATCTTTCCTACGGTGATCAACGTCAGGATCATGGCTGCAGATTCAAAATAAAATTCATGCATATAGTTCATTACCCCGGTCATATCCTGACGCATCTGCGCATCTGTCATGGCAAACAGCGCATAGGTACTATACCCAAAAGAAGCCCCTGCCCCCAGTGCCACAAGCGTATCCATATTCGGCGCTCCGTGCAACAGACTCTGAAATCCGCTGACAAAAAACTTCTGATTAATGATCATCACACATCCTGTCAGCAAGAGCTGCAAAATTCCCATTGCCACATGATTCTTTGCCAGAATCCCGGGAAGCGGCCAGTTCCACATCATATGCCCCATGGAAAGATACATCAGAGGCACAAGAAAACAAACTGACATGATCAGCCTCTTTTTTAAGACTGGTGTCTCCCTATCTTTCAGAAATTCCTCTTCTGCATGTTCTGCCGGCTTTACGGCATTTTCTCCTTTTACAGAAGCTGAATATCCCGCCTTTTCCACTGCTGCAAGAATATCTACTTCTTTCGCATCTCCCTCCACGTCCATAGAATTCGTCAGAAGACTGACTGAACACGAGGTGACTCCCTCAACTTTGGATACTGCCTTTTCCACTCTTGTGCTGCATGCTGCACAGCTCATTCCATTCACATTGTACTGCTTCATGATATCACCTCCCCTTATCGCATCAACTTTTGCAGTGTTGTCACTAATTCCTCAATGGTCTCTTCCTTTCCCTCACGGATATCTTCCGCCACACAGGTACGGATATGATTTCCTAATAATACTTTATTGAAACTGTTCAATGCTGCATTGACTGCAGAGACCTGGATCAAAATATCAGTACAATACGTGCCGTTTTCCACCATTTTTTTAATTCCTCTCACCTGACCTTCAATCCGGTTCAAACGGTTGATGAGATCTTTGTATTCTTTTTCTGTACGTTCTTTTGTCTTATTTGTATGACAGCAGCACTCTCTTGTTTCTTCCATTTCTTTCACCTCATTTCATACACGGATTATATACCCTTATAGGGTATATTGCAAGTGTGATTTTCTCTTTTTTCCATACTCCGTATGTGATATAATATCTGTAATAACACCAAAAAGAGGAAAGAATCTCTCCATGACTCTTTCCTCTTTCTTACTTATACCCGAAACTTTTTCTTAATTTCCCGGAGCAGTGACCTTCCACGAAATACAGAAAGTCCGGCCAGCAACAGAATGCTGACTCCGCTGCAGATCAGTGATGGATACCGGATCTGCACTGCTCCAACAGCCAGAAGGATTCCCGGAATGCATCCAAACACACCAATCTGAACCAGATAAAACAAATATTCATTTTCTTCCAGTCTGCACACTTTGGCTACCACAGTCATTGCTACCAGGATCACAAGAGATGCCAAAGGAATCAAAAAATCTACAGACCATCCCCGCCATCCTGTCATCAGATCCCACAGCAATCCGGCTGCAGACAGAAGTAAAAGCTGCCACATCCCATTTTTCAAAAGATTCCGCCGCTTCTTATATCCTACCATCACAAATAGCCAGGCACATAAGACTCCTCCGCTGGCAAATCCCGCCCACAAAAAGCCTTTTGGAAGCATCAGGTTGACCACCCAGCTGATTACAATTGCTGAAATACACAAAAATGTAAAAATCTGCATACTTTTCTGCATCAGTCCCTGTTGCTTTTCCTGATACCCAGGAAATTCATTTTTCTGTTCTCTGACGTGGATGCCTTCTTCTTTTAAAATTCGTAAAAAATTCCGCTGAATATTGTGATTTCGTATTTTAGATGTAATTCCTACCCGCATCGTATCTCCATAAGAACAAGAACACATCTGCAGTTTATCCGTACTGGTGAAAAAACCGAATGAATCAATATATGTTTCAAAGGTCTCCGGCAGCTTTATTTTTCCAATATTGGAATAAATCGCAGAAATACTCCTTCCCCCAAGCGTCGTCCCTGCCAGCAGAAACAGATTTTTAATTTCCAGCGGAACTGCACGCAACAGAGGATTCTTCTCCAGCCGGACCAGACGGTTCATATTATCTGCGATCCGCTCTTTGACCAGTTCTGCCCGAAACGTCTGCTGGAGATTCTGTAAAACCTCTTCAAATCCTGTTGTTGCTTCAAATACCTGTCCCGCTTCGATCCATCCGAAAAAATTCGTCATGGATGCCGATGGGAAATAATTCCGCAGATTCACCGGAATCATCAATGTTACCGGTTTTTTCATCTGACTTCTTGGCATTTCTTCGCAGATAGCGCAAAGAAGTACTGCTGAAAGGAATACGGTCACAGATACTCCATAGGACTTTGCCCGTCTGTATACTTCCTCTGCTGAAAGAACCAACTCTAAAATGGACATCTCCTCCTGTTCCAGCCGTTCTCCTTTTATCTGAAACGCAGGCCTGCTCTTTTTTGCACGTCCATGATCTGGTTTCGAATAATATTGAGAAAAACTGTCTTCTTCATGATCACTTGACGTCGTAATCTCTTCCTCTGAAACAGGCGGAAATTCTACATCCGGATAGCGAAGCATCAGATAATTCCTCACAAGTTCCTTTAAAAAATTCAATGCCCCAGTTCCATCTGTCAAACAGTGGAACACTTCCAGATTGATCTTCTTTTGATAGTAAGAAACTTCAAACAAAAAACTTTTCTGATCCGGCACGTATAAGCCGCTGCAAGGGGGACGGTCTTCTTTTTTGACTTTGGGCTTTAAATCCCGCTGTTCCATATAAAACCAGAACAGCCCTTTACGAAGAACCGAACAATACAGTGGGTATTTCTCCAAGGTCTGCTCCACCGCTTTTTGCAGAACTTCTTCTATCACATCCTCCTTCAATTCACAATACAGCCGAAATACCCTGGTGTCTTTCTTTCCTGTTGCTGCCGGAAAAGCCTGCGCCGCATTGTCCAGCTTTCTCCAATGAGAACGTTTCTTTTTCTGCATCCCTACACCTCCCTCAAAAAGTGATCTATATATGCAAAACTCTCTTCCACATGAAGCCATGATACTCCCAGTGCAAAATACCCGTGAAATGCCCCTGCGATTCGATAACACGTCACCTTATTTCCGGCTTCTCTTAGTCTTTTGGCATAATCCTCGCCCTCGTCTCTAAGCGGATCAAACTCTGCACTCAACACCAACGTTTCCGGCATATTTTTCAAATCTTCTGCCAGAACAGGTGCCACATACGGATTTTTTAAATCTTCCTGCTTCCCGATATAAAGCTGCAGATAGTCATGCATCTTTCCTCTAGTAAGCAGATACCGTTCTCCGTTCTCCCGGATTGAATCGTATACAGAATCTAAAGTGTAGCAATTGTTCACCGCTGGATAGATCAAAATCTGCTTCTGAATCGCAAATTCCCCCTTATCTCTTGCCAGCAGACATAAGGCCGCTGCCAGATTTCCCCCGGAGCTGTCCCCCATCACAGCAATCTGCTCAGGTCGGATTTTGGGAAAAATCCGACCCTGATACAGCGCTTTTGCAGCCACATAACAATCTTCCAGCCCTGTCGGAAATGGATGTTCCGGTGCCAGACGGTACTCTACCGACACAATTACTTTTTGAATGGCTCGAGATAACATCCTACAGATCCGATCATAAGTTTTTACGCTCTCTGTCGACCAGCCACCTCCGTGAATAAAAAAGATCACAGAAGACACCTCTTTTTTCTGTGCCTTTTCTTTTCTGGATGGGAAATAAATCCTCATCAGAAGTTTTCTTTCTCCTGTCTGTATCCAAATATCTTCTTTCTCCACATACAAATGAATCGGATCTAACTTCTTTATATTTGCCAGGCGTCTGGCTGATCGAATCTCGATCTCCTGATTGGAAAATGCAGAAAGAATCGCTTTGACTGCTTTGTTCATATCTGTGTTTCTCCTGTTGTATTTCTGAACTTTATTATAGCATAGAAGAAAGCGAATGCCATCCGGACTTTTTCCAGAAAAGGACATTCGCTTTCTTTGGATCTGTAATGGAATTATTATTCTCCCAGGAAATAGTGTCCGTATGTGTCTGCTGCTTTGATCGCATCTGCCACTTTCTTTGGCGTCACTTCAAATGGCATATTGTGCAGGGTATCGGTCTCAGCGCACGCTGCTTCAGCCACCTGCATCAGCTGCTCTTCTGTAATGCTGCCTGCCCCCAGCTGTTCCAATGTCACAGGAAGTCCGCATTCAATACAGAAATCAATCACCTGCTGCAGCTCTTCCGATGGAATATTCTCCAATACCAGCTGCGTGATTGTTCCAAATGCCACTTTTTCCCCATGATACATATGATGGCACTCCTCCAGTACTGTCAGTCCGTTATGAATCGCATGTGCTCCTGCAAGTCCACCGCTCTCAAATCCGATTCCGGACAACAGTGTATTCGCTTCGATCACTTTTTCTACTGACTCGGTACATGCCCCTGCTTCCAGAGCCAGTTTGGCCTTCACACCCTCTTCCATCAGTGTGTCAAAGCACAGTTTTGCAAGTGCCATGGCTGCCCCAGTTATTTTTCCTCCCGCACAGGATACGGCATCTGAATTCTGACATGCTCGTGCTTCAAAATAAGTCGCAAGCGCATCTCCCATTCCGGCAACAGTAAGACGAACCGGCGATTCCGCTATGATCTCAGTGTCCATCAGCACCAATTCCGGATTCGATGGCAGGAATAAATATTCCTCAAATACTCCGTCTTCTGTATAAATTACAGAAAGCGCACTGCACGGTGCATCCGTCGATGCGATCGTCGGACAGATCAGAACCGGTGTCTTTTCATAATATGCCACTGCTTTGGCTGTATCAAAAATCTTTCCGCCTCCAATCCCGATCACAATGTCACAAGATTCCTTTTTCACGATCTCACCCAGACGTGCGATTTCTTTTTTGCTACATTCTCCATTAAAATAGTCAAACACATATGCGCATTTCTGTCCTTGAAAGCTTTGTTCCACCATGGAACCAATCCGCTTATATCCGCCTTTACTGATTAAGATCAAAGCTTTCTTCCCGTAATTCTGAGCATATTCCCCCAGTTTTTTCATTTCTCCTGCGCCCTGTACATATTTTCCCGGGCTGATCAATATTTTTGCCATATCTGATTCCTCCTGTCAGCTTTTCCTGTAATTGCTTATGAAGATATTTTAATGCAAATACAGAAGAATTGCTACTGTTTTTGTAGAAAAAATAACAATTTCATCTTCTGTATGGTATAATAGAGCACATAAAATCTAGGAAATGGAGATTACTTATGCACATCAGAACTTTAATGTCTGCTGATTATCCTATAATTGATTCCTATATGCAAGAGCTCCACGCTCTTCATGTACAAAATCGCCCGGACTTGTTTCTTCCTGCAGACCACATCTATTCTGAACAGGATTTTTTTGAAATCACAACCGGAAATCAACACATTGCACTGGCCATGGAAGATTCCGGCTTTATCGCAGGATTCCTCATTGCTGCACTTCGTACCAAAAGTAATATGGTCTCAGGACCTCTCACTATATATGTAGACGATTTATTTGTACATCCAGATTATCGCGGACAACATATCGCAACTGCCCTTTTTGATGAAATGGAACAACAGGCAAAATCTCTGAAAGCTGTGCGAATTGATCTGATGGTATGGGAATTTAATGAGGCTGCACAGGAATTATACAAATCATTGGGGATGACTGCTCAGAGATATATTTTCGAAAAATCATTATAAAGAATCCTTCCTGATTCCAAAATTTAACAGTTTCATAGATTTTATCATGTTCCTTATTTTTCTTCCAGATACTCCCGTACTTCTCTCACTGCTTTGGGATTCTTTCCACTGGAATTCATTCCGATCACAACACCGTCTTTTTCTGTGACTGCTGGAAAATAGAAATCGCACCGAGATTTATCATCTGCTGTATTGACAAGAATATTCCGAATTTTACATGCCTCTGTGATCTTTCGATTCAGATTCCGGTCATCCGTTGCCGTCAGCACAATCTCTGCTCCTGTTAAAAAGTCAGATGACTCTTTCAAATCTTCTTCTCCCACTTTTCGGCAGTTCCATCTCACTTGCCGAATTTCCTTTTGCGCCTCTTTTTCCAGGATTTCTTTCATTTCTTTGCAAATTGCCGGCGCTGTTACTTCTATGTGATCTGCGAATTTCAGCAGGGTGCGCACTCTTCTTGCCGCGATCTTCCCTCCGCCGATCACAAGAATCTTCTTTTGGGAAATATCCACAAACATTGGAAAATAATATCTGTCCATCTGCTATTCTCCCCGGATTATCTTTTTTCTTCCATCATATACAGAAGTGCATTGCAGATACAGGCTGCAATGTTACTTCCGCCTTTTCTTCCTCTAGCTACAATATAAGGCGTTTCTTCCAGTGATAAGATCAGTTCTTTTGATTGTACCACATTGACAAACCCCACGGGTACTCCGATGATTAGTTCCGGCTCCAGGCGTCCCTCCCGGATCATCTCATAAAGACGCACCAGAGCCGTCGGTGCATTTCCGATTGCAAAAATCAGTTTTTTGTCTAACTGTGCTGCCCGCTCCATACTTGCAACTGCACGGGTTGTTCCGTTCTCTTTTGCCAGCTTTGCAGTCTCTTCATCGGACATAAAACAGCACACTTCACCGCCGTACTGCGCCAGTTTTTTCTTGTTAATCCCGGATTTTCCCATCTGTGTATCGGTCACGATCCAGGCGCCTTCCCGGATGGCATCCATTGCTTTTTGTACCACATTCTCTGAAAATTTCAAATTTTGTGCATACTCAAAATCTGCACTTGTATGGATACAGCGCTTGACAATGGGCTCTGTTCCCGGCACCAGACAAACCTCCCCCAGTTCCCTTAGTTCTTTTGTAATGATCTCAAAACTTCGTGCTTCAATATCCTGGGGCAATACCTGCTCTAATTCTATTTTCATGTATGCTCTTCCTTTCTACTTGATCCTGATTCCGACGCCGCAGATCACACGGTCTACCCGGTTCGCACAAGCTGCCAGTTCAGTACAGATTCTTCCCACTGCTTCCCGATAGGCTCTTTCAAATGGATCCACCGGAACCAGTCCATATCCGAGTTCTGTTGTCACAATCACCAGACCTGGATTTTTTTCCATAATCTGTTCTGCCAGTCTTTGAATCGGCACTTCTTTTTTTTCCTGCATCCGGCGTTTGATCCATTCTTCGAAATGAACCATTCCCTGACAAGAAAAAATCTCTTCCAGGTCACAAGATGCCCCGTCACTCCACCGAAGCCTTGAATAGCACTGCTCTGCATATGCCTGCTTGCCCTGATATGCCCCTCCGATCACCATATTCATCCCTTCTTCACCTCCACTGGTATTCCATAGACTACCTCTGTTACCTGATCTGCCAGTTTTGTCATCGCCTGATTGACCGTTCCCAATACCCGCAAGTAGGTTTTCATCTCATCTGTATGTGGCGGCAGTTCTCCAAACACTTCATTGGTCACCACCGCAAGTCCTCTGCATTTTGCCTGTAATGCCCGGATCCCAGAAAGAATGGTTGCTTCTGTCTGTTCTTTTGCACCGGTATCCGTATATAACTCATTGGCAGCCAGATTGGACATACACTCCAGAAGAACGCAGATTCCTTCTTTTTGTGCACTCTCACTGAATTCCGGCGCTGCCTGTACCATCTGTTTCAGATCTGTAAAACATTCGATGGTCTCAAATCCTTTTCCGCTTCTCATCTGCCTGTGACGTAAGATTTTTCTTTCTGTTTCTTTTCCATAGGGAACCATTGTTGCAATATAATACAGATGACGGGAATCGGTCTGCAGTCTTTGCTTACAGATCCATTCTTCCGCATATGCTGATTTTCCACTTCCACTTCCCCCTGTCACTACATGAAACATTTTATTCTCCTTTCACATCCGCATATCGGTATTCCAGTGCCCCTGTAGCAGGGATCTGACTTACCCCCGTAATATCCGGCCGGATCAGATTACAGCTTTTCATGGAAAATAGCGGAATAATATAAAACTGCTCTCCCACTGCCCACTGTTCCGCCTCATGAAGCAGTTCATTTCGCCTGACAGGATCTGTCTCTATATCGGATTCTTCTACCAGACAGTCATAGGTCTCATCTCTGATTCCACTACAGTTATAGGTTCCATTTGACAGCAGCATCGACAGATACGTGTAAGGATCTGCAAAATCTGCTGTCCAGTTCATACGGCACAGCTCAAATTCTCCTGCTCTTCTGGTTGCATAATTGGTCTGCAGCTCCTGAGCTTCCAGCTTGATTTCAATATTCAGATTCTGCTTTAGCTGCTCCTGGATCACCTGTGCTGTATCTGCATCCAGCTCCAAAGACGGATATTTATAAGTCAGATTTGGAAATCCCCTTCCATTCGGATATCCTGCCTCTGCCAGAAGTTTTCTTGCCTCTTCTACATTTTCCTCAAAAGGCGGAGCGGCTTCTTCCACAAAATAAGCCCCTGTGGTATTATTTTTCATCCGCTTTGCCACAAAATTCACCGTTGGTTCCGTGTCCGCCCCTACCATCTGACACAATTCTTCCCGGTTGATGGCAAGATTGATAGCCTTTCTCACCCGTACATCATCCAGCGGTTCCACTTCCAGATTCGGATAAATGTAACGGGTTGCGATCGTATCTGTTACCACCAGATCGTCCTTTCCCTGATAAAGCTCCATGACCACTGACGGAAGAGACACTGCAACATCCACCTCTTTTGTCTCATAAGCACTCAGCATGGCCTGCTGCTCTTCAAAAAATCGGTAGGTGATCCGATTTAACTGCATTGCATCCGCATTCCAGTAATGCTCATTCTTCTTCAGTACAAAGTATTGCTCCGGCACGTACTTTTCCAGATAAAAAGGTCCATTTGAGAGACTGGTCTCTGGATTTTTATCCCAGCCGCTTCCTGTCTCTTTTGCATATTTGCTGCAGGACGGTGTGTAGACCGGCAGACGCAAAAGTTCCAGAAAATACACGCATGGTTTGCTTAAATAAAACACCAACGTATGCGCATCCGGCGTCTCTACTCCAAGACTCTCCATGTCTGCCTTTCCTTCGTAAATTTCTTCTGCATGATCGATCGGAAACAGATAATTTGCATATCCGCTCCTGCTTTTAGGGTCCAGTGCCCGTATCATAGTATTTTTAAAATCATAGGAGGTGACCGGCGTCCCATCCGACCAGCATGCTTCCTGACGCAAGTGAAAGATCCATCTGGTGGCATCTTCATTCACTTCGTATGACTGCGCTGCCCGATATTCAATTTTTCCATTTTCATCAAATGTCAGCAATTCATCCAGCGCCGTCGCCGAATAAGACAGATAGGTCAGTGCAATATTTCCTGCCGGATCCAGCCCCCCTGTTTCACTGTTCACTGCGATTGTAATCTCTTTTTCTTTGTGGGACACCTTGTCTTTTCGTTCTTTGGCAGTACATCCTGCTGCCATGCCTGCCAGAATACAGATGCACAAGACAACTGCAAGTCCTCTTTTTTTCATGTTATTCTCCCTTGTATCGTTCCTTCTCTGCCTTCTATCAGATCTGGGAAGTCATTTGATATCCTTTTGCCCGTTTCTTGGTATGTGCTTCCGAATACAAAAAGCATCGGATCTTTCGCTCTCCAAACTGATACGTATCCGGTGTTTCCCTGTGACAGCATTCCATCGCATATCGGCATCTTGTCACATACGGACATCCCTGCTTTTCCTTTGCAGAACCACTGCCTCTTTCTTTTAAGATCAGCGGTTTTTGCCTGGATGCCTTTCTTGGATCAAAGGGAAGCACTGCCCGCAGCAATTCTTTGGTATATGGATGCCACGGATCTTCATACAGATCCAAAGTCGGTCCCTGCTCCACCATACTGCCCAGGTACATCACACCCACTCGATGGCTGATCCTTCGAACTGCCTGCAGATCGTGAGAAATAAACAAATAAGATACCCCCGTCTTTTGCTGGATTTCTTCCAGAAGTTCCAAAAGCTGGGACTGTGTTAGAAGATCCTGCGAAGATAACGACTCATCACAGATCAGTAACTCCGGCTCCAAAAGCAATGCCCTTGCTACTGCTGTCCGCTGTTGCTGTCCTCCAGAAAGAGAAGCTGCTGTTTTTCTGAGATTGATCTCCTCCAGCCGTACCAGCTGAAGCATCCTTGTAATCTTTTTTTTCCGTTCTTCTCTGGACAGTTTTTTCCAGATCACCAATGGCTCTTCCAATATCCTCTCCAGAGAAAATCCCGGATCAAAAGATGCTGCCGCTTCCTGAAAGATCATCTGAATTTCTCCCTCACAGGAAAAACTGCCGCAGGTAGGCGGAATGATCCCCGTCAACATTCTCGCAAGGGTTGTTTTTCCAGAACCGCTCTCCCCCACCAGACCAAACGTCTCTCCTCTGTAAATCTCAAAAGAGAGAGGTTCTACTGCTTCCAGCAACCGCCCGTTTCCAAACAGAGAGTTTCTGACAAACGTCCTGCCAAGCCCGGCTGTTTTTAAGATCATATCTTTTTGCACCCTTTTCGGGGGCGTCTGATACAATTCTCTGGCCAGATCTGTCAGCTTTTTCGTATAAGGATGAACCGGCGACAGAAAAATTTGTTCGATTTCTCCTTCTTCTACAATCCGTCCCTCTTGCATGACCAGAACTCTGCTGCACATAGAAGCGATCACACCCAGATCATGACTGACCAGCACAACTGCTGTATTAGTCTCCTTTGCAATGCGTTTCAAAAGATCCAGAATCTGTCTCTGCACAGTGACATCCAGCGCTGTTGTGGGCTCATCCGCAATGATCAGATCTGGCTTACAGGCAAGCGCAATAGCAATCGCCACTCTCTGCTTCATTCCTCCGGAAAATTCAAATGGGTACTGTTTCATCCGCTGTTTCGGATTGGAGATCCCCACCTCATCCAAAAAAAGTTCTGCCTGCTCGAGGGCTTCTCTTTTCGTACATTTTTGATGTGCCCGAATGGTTTCTGTCAACTGTTTTCCAACCCTGACCAATGGATTTAAAGATGCCGATGCATCTTGAAAGATCATCACCTTTGTTCCTCTTTGTTCCCATGCCTTACTGGTGATCTCCACCTGTTTTGGCAACAATCCCATCAGAGCCAGCATGGCTGTACTTTTTCCTGCTCCGGATGCCCCTGCAATTCCCAGCAGCTCCCCTGTTTCCACCTGGAAAGAAACCTGACATGCCGGTTTGGTTTTTCCGGGATACTGGACACACAAGTCTTCCACTTTCAAAAGCTTCATGTCACATTCCCTCCCTTCTGTTACGAATAATATCTTCCGCCCCAGCTCCGATTAGATGCAGGGACAGGATCAAAATACAAAGGACTGCAGTCGGGATCAGCATTTGATAAGGGTATACAAAAATCTGACTTCTGGCGGTCTGGATCATCGTGCCAAGACTGGCTCTCGGCGCCGGGATCCCCACCCCCATAAAGCTCAAAAATGCTTCTGTAAAAATTGCCTGAGGTACCAGAAGTGTCAGGCTGACCACGATCGGACCAAATGCATTCGGCAAAAGATGCATCAAAAAAATACGGATTGCTCCTGCTCCTGCCAGTTTGGATGCCAGTACAAATTCTTTGGATTTTGTCCGCATCACCTCTCCCCTTACAAGCCTTGCAGTATCGATCCATCCCGATACACACAATCCTGCCAGAATGCTGACCTCATTTGGCCCGAGTACCATCATAAGCAAGATCACATACAAAAGAGACGGGATCGATGCCACAATATCTGCAAATCGCATCAAAATCTGATCCATGCTCTTTCCTTCATATCCGGCTACTGCGCCACATAAAACTCCCAGACCTCCATTTAGAAGCGCACTGGCAAGCCCAACACCCAGACTGATCCTGACACCGCACCACACTCTCACAAACAGATCTCTTCCAAACTTATCTGTCCCAAATGGATGTGCGAACGACATTCCCTGATTTCGGATCTCTACATGCATTTCTGTAGGAGACCAGGGTGCCAGAACAGGTCCCAGTACCGCGAACAGGATACAAAGCAAAAGCAGCAGCGCACCCACTGTTATCTTCCTATATTTTTTTAAATTTCTCTGCTTCATTTGGATCTCCTCTGTTCTGGTTTTTCTTCATTTGTGTAATTTTTTCGTACCCTGGGATCCAAAACGGCACACAGCAGATCCACCGCCAGCTGGATCAGGATCACCACAGTTCCCATAAAAACAGTCAGTCCGAGGATCAACGTATAATCCCTGTTTGCAATGGAATTCACAAACTGCCTGCCAAGCCCCGGTATGGTAAAAATACTCTCTGTCACAAAGCTTCCTGTCAGTAAAAAAGCACTTGCCGCTCCCAGATAATTCAACACCGGAATCCAGATATGTGGCAGCATATGCTCCAGAAGGATCTGCCTGTTTTTTAATCCTTTTGTCTTGGCAAACAATACATATTCCTTTTTTTGTTCCTGCAAAAGAAGGGAGCCTGTCAGCCTTGCAAGAGCACAGGCAGGATATAGCGCAAGAGCACACACTGGAAGGATATAATGTTTCCAGGAGTCCAGACCGCTAACCGGAAGCCATTTCAGCCAGACTCCAAAAATCAGAAGCAGCAAAAGCGCTACCACAAAATTCGGAATGCCCCCAAGCAGCAAAGTTCCCGTAAAAACACCTGCGCGAGTTACACTGTGTCTGGCAAACGTCTGGAAAATCCCAAATCCGATTCCCAGGACAACTGCCAGTAAGATCGCCAGAATTCCAATCCTGGCTGTCACAGGCCAGGATCGTTTTATGATCTCTGCAACAGATTCCGAAGGGTTTTGATACGAATATCCCAGATCTCCACAAAACAGATGCTTCATATACGTCACATACTGCTCCAGTACCGGCTGATGCAATCCATACTCCTCTTCCATCATCTCCAACACACGTTCTGACACATTTGCTCCCTGAAAGGGACTTCCGGGAATCGCCCGGGTCAGAAAAAATGTAACCGTTGCCAGCACAAACAGGGAAAGGATTCCCATCCCTAAGCGTTTTCCAATATATTTTGCCACATGTCTGCTCCTTCCTATTCTTTCGAGAGTTCTAAAATCTTCGAGATCATACTTTCTACAGATGCCTCTTTAGAAATTTGCACCTGCATGTTGTATTTTTGTGCCTCCCTTGCAGTCTGCTCTCCGATGCAGACTGCCTGTACCCTGGTAAAGTCCAGTTTTGGCAACGCCTGTACAAATCCCCGGACGGTAGATGCACTGGTAAAGGTAACAAAATCAATTTCTCCCTGAGCCATCAATGTTTCCATATTCTCCTGCAGAGATTCTTTTAGTTCACAGACCGTCTCATATACTGGAATCTCTTTCACCTGTAATCCTGCGCGCTGCAGAGGAGGCAGTAATTCCTCTGATCCCTGCTTTGCCCGGAATAAAAGAACACTGCTGTCTGGCGCTGCCGCTTTTGCGATTGCCTCTCCCAGTGCTGCTGCACAAAAAATTTCCGGCACCACATCTGCACACACTCCAAAGTGTTCCAGTTCTCTTGCCGTACCAGATCCGATGGCCGCCACCTTGACCTCCGGCAAAAAGACATGTCGTATATCGATACCTGACATCCGCATCTGTTTCCAGAATGTCTGAACACCAATGGGACTGGTAAATACAAGCCACTGCTGTCCCTTTTCTTTTCCAATTTCTTTCAGAACAGTTTGAAGATCCAGATTCGGCCAGATTTCCTTTGTCGTAATGCTCGGAAGTTCGATCACCTGGGCTCCCAGTTTGCGAAGCTTCCCTGTCAGTCTGGAGCTGTTCTGTCTCGGCCTGGTCGTCAAAATCTGTTTGCCCCACAGCGGAAGGCTAGACACCCACTCAAAAGTCTCAGATAAGGCGCAGACTTTTCCCACAAGGATGATCGCCGGAGTCTGGACCTGAAAGTCTTTCGCATCCTCCTCTAAGCGAGATAAGGTACTGACCAGCTTGCGCTGTCTGGATGTAGTTCCTCTCTCCAGAACGGCTGCCGGCATATTTTCATCCATTCCTGCCTGTAACAGTCCCTGGCAAATTTCTCCCATGGCTGTGATCCCCATCAAAAAGATCAGGGTTCCATTCAGCCTGACAAGCGCTTCATAAGGAAGTTCCATGTTCCTGCCCTGTTTTGCATGCCCTGTGATCACATGAAATGAAGAAGCAAACTCCCTGTGTGTAATGGGGATTCCTGCATAGGCTGGAACCGCAAGCGCCGATGTCACACCCGGGATGATCTCAAATTCGATTCCTTCTTCTCTCAGGCACTCTGCCTCCTCCGCTCCGCGGCCAAATACAAAAGGATCTCCCCCTTTCAGACGCAAGACATTTTTTCCTGCCCCGGCTTCCCGTACAAGAATCTGATTGATCTCCTCCTGCCGGACACAGTGATACCCGGATCGTTTTCCTACATAAATCCACTCTTTCCCATCGGGGATCAGACTTAAGATCTCCGCACTGATCAGCGCGTCATAAACAATGACGTCTGCTTCTTCCATCTTTTGTTTTACTTTCCATGTCAAAAGACCGGCATCCCCAGGCCCTGCTCCTGCCAGCCATACTTTTCCTGTCTTTGTTTTCTGCTGCCCTTCCATATGAGCTCCTTTTCTATTTTCCATATTGTTTCTGCATGTTCTCTGCCAGCAACACACCAAGGTATCCTGCTTCTTCTCTGTTTCCTTCTATGTTCTGAAGAAACATTTGTTCATCGGACTCCCGGAAATATAATCCGGTCAGTTCACACCTGGATCCTCTGATCTTCGCATGAGCTGCCACCGGAGACGTACAGCCGCCATTCAGTGCTTTGACAAATGCCCGCTCTGCATTTGCTGCTGCTTCGGACTCCGAATCATTGAGCACTTCTGCAAGAAATTCATATTCTCCGGCTCTTGCCTGTACTGCCAGGATTCCCTGGCCGGCTGCCGGGATGACTTCCTCACAGGAAAAATATCGGTCAATGCAAGATTCCATCCCCAGCCTTTTCAATCCGGCTGCTGCCAGAACTGTTGCATCCAATCCTTCCGCTTCCAATTTATGCAGTCTGGTCTGTACATTTCCACGGATTCCCTGAAATCTGCAGTCCGGATACAGGCACTCCAGCTGCAGTCTGCGTCTTTTACTGGAAGTTGCGATCACCCCACCTGAAGGAATCCCCGTCTCTTTCTGTCGGCAGATCAGAACATCTCTTGGATCCTCCCGCTTACTGTAAGCCAGAATCGGAAGATCTTCCGGCAATTCCATGGGCATATCTTTCAGGCTGTGCACAGACAGATCGATCCTGCCGTCCCGCAATGCCTGATCCAGTTCTTTTACAAACAGTCCCTTTCCTCCGATCTGCTCCAGACTTCGATCCAAAATCCGGTCTCCTGTTGTCTTCATGGTCACAATTTCTACCTCTACATCCGGAAATCCCGCTTCAATCTGCCCTTTGATGATCTCTGTCTGCGTCACAGCCAGTCTGCTTTCCCTGCTCCCGATCCGTATTACTGTCTTCATGGCAATCTCGTTCCTTTCCCCATTATCTGATAAATATACTTCATATCCAGACTTTCCCGCATGATCTCGGCTAGTTTTTCATACTGTGTTTCTTTGTATGTTTTCCAGTCCAAAAGCTCAATATTTCCTGTCTCATAGCCTTTCTCTTTTAGCAACGCAGTAACAAAACCAGAGACCGCCTTTGGATGCTCAAAAATCCCATGTACATAACAGCCATAACAACTGCCGCTTCTCGCGCCATCATACCGGCTTCGTCTTTCTCCCGTTTCCTCCTGGATCTGCACCAGAGGGCAAGGATCTTTTGTATAAGTCGTCACTCCCATATGGATTTCATATCCTTCCAGCGGTATCTGACTCAAATCCCGCAGCGGTCCGGTCAATCCTTCAAACTGCCCCTGGATCCGAGTTCTTGTCTTTTCTCCGGCAAACACGGTCTGGATGGGAAGAAGTCCCATTCCGTTTAATTCGCCTCCTGACTCGACTCCCTTCGGGTCTTTCAGTACTTCTCCCATCATCTGGTAGCCGCCGCAGATTCCAAACACCGTCTTCCCGGCTGACGCATGCCGAAGGATCTTTGCCTCCAGCCCACACTGACGGAGCCACTTCAGGTCTTCCATAGTATTCTTACTTCCCGGCAGAATCACCGCATCCGGTGTTCCAAATTCCCCCACACTTGCAACATAGCGGACACCAACTTCCTCCATGGCTTCTAAGGGCATCAGATCCGTAAAGTTGGAAATTCTAGGAAGCCGGATCACAGCAAGATCCAGAAGTCCTTTCTTCTCCTTATGTGCAAACCGCTCGCTCAAACTGTCTTCTTCCTCAATGTCCAGCTGAAAATACGGAACAACTCCGCACACCGGAATGTTTGTTTTTTCTTCCAGCATGGTAAGACCTGGCCGCAAAATTTCCCGGTCTCCTCGGAATTTATTGATGATCGTTCCTTTGACCCGCCGTCTCTCGTGCTCCTCTAACAGCGCAATGGTCCCAACAATTTGTGCAAACACACCGCCCCGGTCAATATCTCCTACCAGAAGCACCGGTGCATCTGCCATTTCTGCCATTCCCATATTGACGATATCTCCACTTTTCAGATTGATCTCCGCAGGACTTCCCGCACCTTCGATTACAATAATGTCAAACTGTTCCTCCAATGTCCGGTAAGCACGCTGGATCAGAGGAACATATTCTTTCTTCCGGCGAAAATATTCCATAGCCGACATCACACCCTGTACTTCTCCATTTAAGATCACCTGAGAACCGGTGTCATTGGTTGGCTTTAGCAAAATCGGATTCATGATGGCCAGAGGTTCGATCCCTGCCGCCTCCGCCTGCATGACCTGGGCTCTTCCCATCTCCAGTCCTTCTTTTGTAATAAAAGAATTTAACGCCATATTCTGAGATTTAAACGGTGCCACCTTATATCCATCCTGATGAAACACCCGGCACAGTCCCCCTGCCAGAATGCTCTTTCCCGCATTGGACATGGTTCCCTGTATCATGATCGGTGCTGCCATGGTTCTTTTCCTCCTTTATAAATACGTGTCAGAGCTGCCAGCAATCGTTCATTGTCCACCCTCTGTTTGATCGCGATCCGGTAATATCCTTTCTCCAGCCCCTGGTAATTGGAGCAGTCCCGGATCAGAAATTTTTCTTCCAACAGCAGAGAAAACAGCGGGTACGGACTTTTTAAAAGCAGATAATTTGCTTCTGACGGAAAATACGTCACCCCGATCTCTCTTAAGCGTTCTTCCATCCATGCCCGTTCTGCCTCCAGCCAGATTCGCATGCTCTGCCACTGCGCAGTACCTTTTAATGCTGCACAGCCTGCCGCCTGCGCCACGCAGGATACACTCCATGGCTGTCGGTTTTGCTCCATTTTCTCCAAAAGCTGCACATTGGATGTGATCCCATATCCCAGCCGGATCCCTGCAAGTGATGAAATCTTGGTGAATGCCTGTAACACCACCAGATTGGTGCTCTTTTCACAGGCTCTGTAAAGGGTCTGTTTCTGCGGCTCTTTCAAAAATTCTATAAAACACTCATCCAAAATCATCAAAATGTGATGTTCTTCACATTTTTTCAAAATCCGAAACAGTAATTCTTTCGGGATCACTGCCCCGCTTGGATTATCCGGAGAGCACAGAAAAATCAAATCCACCTCTTCATTCAAATGTTCCAGATAGGATTCCTGTAAGGTAAAGTTCTCCTCCTCACAAAGCGGCTCATACATACATTCACATCCCACTGCCTTTAGCGCCCTGTGATATTCTGCAAACGAAGGGACTGTCAGAACTGCTCGCCTTGGCCGAACCGTCTGCACCAGCAAAAAGATCAATTCCGCTGCTCCATTTCCAAAGATTAGATATTCTTTTGGGACTTCCAAATATGCAGAAAGCGCCGTTCGAAGTCTGGTGCATCTACTATCCGGATACGCATCGGTATGTTGTAAACTTTCTGCCATTGCCAGAAGAACTTCCTCTTGTGGTCCAAAAGGATTGAGATTGACTGAATAATCGGTCACATTCTCATAGGTATAAATATCTCCGCCATGTACATACTCCATGTATTGTTCTCTCCTTTTCTCCTCACCTTATCCGATCCATATAAAAACCAGCCGGATCCATCCACTCAAGATCAGGACGAACCCTGCTGTCACATACATCAGGGTTCCTGCCCGTTTGATATCTTCTGCCTCAATGCAGCGAATCGGATCTCCAATGGTGGGCTTTGTGTGCCGTACGCCAAAATACCAGGCATCTCCTGCCAGCTGAACCTCCAACGCCCCGGCGCACACCGATTCTGTCTGCGCCGAATTGGGACTTGCGTGATTTCTTCGATCTCTTCTGTAAATCCGAACAGCATTCTTTCCGTTCATTCCTGTCAGAAAGGCTGCCGCGATCATCAAAACTGCAGACAATCTGGAAGGCAGATAATTGAACACATCGTCCATCTTCGCTGCCACTCTTCCGAAATAAAGATTCTTTTCATTTTTATAACCCAGCATGGAGTCCATGGTATTGACAGCCTTATAAAGGAATCCAAGAGGCGCCCCGCCCAGCATCAGAAACAAAAGCGGTGCGGTTACCCCATCGGATGTATTTTCTGCCACAGTTTCTACCGCTGCTTTTGCCACTCCTTCTGAGGTAAGAGACTGGGTATCTCTCCCTACGATCATGGAAACCGCCTTTCTTGCCCCTTCAACATCCTGCTCTTTCAACGCTGTATATACTTTCCTGCTTTCCACAACAAGAGATCTGGCTGCCAAAATCTGATAGCACCAGAAGCTCTCCAGAAGGAAGCCCACTGCCGGATGGATCTGCCTGACTGTCTTTAAAAGGATCCAGGGAATTCCTGTACTCAGTACGATCACCAATAGCCACAGAATTCCTCCTGCTGCCACCTGTTTTTTGGGGGAATCTCCCGCCGCTTTTCTCAGCGGCCCCTCCAGCCCGGAAATCAGATGTCCAATGAGCCGAATCGGATGGTACAGCCAGTATGGATCGCCAAAGACCCAATCCAATACAGCCCCTGTCATACATGCAAGTAATATTCTCATAATCGTTCTATCTCCGTCAGTTGTTTTCTTCCCTGTCTCCAGGTATCCTCCTCCACCACTGCCACATATCCGCTTCCATTGGATACCTGCCAGTCATAAAAACTTTTTGGTGTCACTGCATATGCGGACAAAATTGCCATGATTGTCCCGCCATGTACCACAAAGGCGGCTTCCTTGCAGTCTTGTACCAGCAGTGTGTCCATCTGCTGTTCAAATGCAAGCCGGGTTCTCAAAAGAAATGCCGCCTGCCCTTCTCCTTCCGGAAATGGCAAGGTTCCATTGGAATCCAGCCACTGCTGATACTCTGGGTCTTCTTTTAACTCTTCAAAGTTTTTTCCTTCAAAACGCCCAAAATCCATTTCCCGAAACGCTTCACAGATTACATCCGGATTTCGCCCAAACAATTGTCCGGCAGTCTGTTGACAGCGAAGCAAGGGACTGGAAATCACCCTTTGGGGGGCACAAGAAATGGATGCGTTTTCTCCCGGCAAAATGGGTTCATCCGTCTGCCCGATATACCGCCTTTCTACATTTCCCTGCGTCCGAAAATGACGGATTAACCAAATTTTCATAATACACCTCCCACAACCACAGCTGCCGCAAGCATGGAAAGTTCCGCAAGCTGTAAAAAGTACCCTGCCAGATCTCCTGTCATCCCGCCAAACTGCTTCATGGCCATATGATGATAGTACCAAAACACCAGAAGTGCCGCCCCCGTCACCACTGCCCCTCCGATCCCGAAATCTGCTAGCATCACAGCCGCTGCCAGAACAAACCAGACTCCCAATATCTGCGCAACCCGTGTTCGATGGGCTTGTTCCTGAAAGGTTCTTCCAAGTCCGTCTTTTTTTGCAGAAGGAAACAGCATCACTGAAAGACCGCTTAAGGAACGGGACATCACATATCCTGCACCGATCACAACCAGCATTTCCGGACTGACTTCACTCCACAGTGCCAGACTTGCCACCAAATAAACTCCCAGTCCGATCACCGCAAACGCACCGGTCCGGGAATCCTTTAAAATTTCCAGTTTCTTTTCCCGGCTCCCGTAAGAATTTAAAGCATCCAGAGTGTCCAGAAATCCATCCAGATGAATCCCCCCATTGACCAGCACCGGAAGGATTGTCATCACACCTGCAAAAAATAAGGTTCCACAGGATGTATGCAGCAGCAGTATCCTGCCAAGAAACACCTCGAATACTCCTGTTGCCACACCCACAAGCGGAAAAAAGCACATGGCATATTTCATATTTTTTTCATTCCATTCTACTCGGGGCATGGGAATTTTCGAATACATGGAGACTCCGATCACCAAAGACTGCAACCACTTCATGTTAACACCTCATACTGTTCAATCTCTGTCTGTTCAAATGTGGTCATTTCTCGATATACCGAAAGTCCCATTTCCAACAGCGGTATCACTGCTACCGCTCCGCTTCCTTCCCCCAGACTCATATCACACGTCAGAAACGGAGAAAGCCCCAGTTCCTTGAGCACCATGGCTCCAGCCGGCTCTTTGGACACATGGGAGGGGAGCATATACCCTTTTGCCAGCGGTACCATCCGAACCGCGCAAAGAGCTGCCACAGAAGAAATAAATCCATCGATCACCACCGGAATCCGGTACAGAGCGCCTCCCAAAAAGACTCCTGTCAAGCCTGCAATATCAAGACCCCCTACTTTGGAAAGCACATCCACCGGATCTTCTTTTTGCGGTTGCTGTTTTTCCAAGGCAGACCGGATCACCGAAACTTTATGTTCCAGACCTGTGCTGCTAAGACCTGCCCCGCGTCCCGTCACCTGCTCTGGAGGCACAGACAGCAACACCGATGCCACCGCACTGCTGGTCGTAGTATTTCCAATTCCCATCTCCCCGGTTGCTACAATCTCATACCCATGTTCTTTTAACTGTCTGACTTTTCGGATCCCTACTTCGATTGCCTGCCAAACTTCTTCTCTTGTCATGGCCGGCTCTTCTAAAAAGTTGCCGGTTCCATAAGCCACCTTTTCCTCTCTGCAAGTAACAGAAGGCACATCCGATGTCATTCCAATGTCAACCGGAAACAACTCTACCCCTGCAACCTTACTCATAGAACAGACGCTGGTTCTGGATCTGGTAAAATTATCGGCCACCATAGCCGTCACTTCCTGTCCAGTCTGTGTAACCCCCTCTGCCACGATCCCATTATCTGCGCACATAATAACCAGTGCTTTCTTTTTCAGTTCATAATCCGGCGTCTTTCGGATGCCTGCTATCTGTATCACCGCATCCTCCAGCTTTCCCAGAGAAAACAGTGGTTTGGCAATCTGCATCCAGTGTATCTTTGCCTGTTCCATGCTTGTTTCATGCAATGGTCGGATCTTTTCTCTTATCTCTTCCAATGTCATCTTTTTTCACTTCCTTCTTTCCCGGGATTGCTCCCATAGAACAGCCGCCTGCGTAAACCGCTCTGCAAATGCCGGATTTGACACATACGAAAGATGCGGGAATCCTGCGAACAGATTCTGCTCCATATGAATACATTCCCAGCTTCGCTTTCCATCCGGCTTCACTGCTTTTACATCACTTCCGCTATCCGTACTGTCCCAATAATGAAATTCATGTCCGCGGATGTTCTCATGCTTTCGTAAAAATGCTCCGTCTGTTTCTCCGATCAGATTGACGTAACCAAACCGTACCAGTCTCTCTTTGCGCGCTGCCACGCCCTTTATCACTCCTGCCAGATTCCATTGTCTGCCTTGTGTATCCTCCAGGCTTTCATGCAAATATAAAAATCCGCCACATTCCGCATGACAGGGCATTCCATTTTGAATCTTCTCCCGGATTTCCGTCAGCAGTGTCCGATTCGCACTCAGAGCTTCTGCGTACAGTTCCGGATATCCGCCGCCCAGCAGCAATCCACCGATTCCTTCCGGCAGATGCAGATCCCGAAGAGGGCTGAAAAATACAAGTCGGCATCCCTGTTTCTTGAGTTCTTTGAAATTGTCCTTGTAATAGAAGCAAAATGCCTCATCTCTTGCCACACCAATGATAACTTGGGTCGACTTGTTTTCCGACATCTCTTTTTCTGTTTCAACAAGAGGAGGCGCTGCCTTTGCCAGTTCATAAATGCCTTCTAGATCCACCGTCTCTGAGAGAATCTCACCCGCCTTTTCAAGCTGCTCTTTCAGATGCCTGATCTCCTGTGGGGTAACCAGACCCAGATGCCGGCTTTCCAAATGGAACACTTCCTGCTCCGGAATATAACCAAGTACCCGGATGGAATGTCCTGCTTTTTCTAATTCCTGCTCCAGCATTTTTTTCAGACGGGGATACAGCATGGCAGATACGCGGTTCAATAAAATCCCCTGAATCCTGCTGTCCGTTTCAAACTCCAGAAATCCTTTCACCAGCGCTGCCAGAGAAAGGGCAGAGCCTTTTGCAGAAACCACCAAAATAACCGGCATTTGCAGGGTTCTTGCCACATCATAAGAGCTTGCCTTTTCGGTATCCATTCCCATTCCGTCATAGTACCCCATGACGCCTTCTGTCACTGCCAGGTCTGCATCCTTTGCATGTTGTATAAACTGCTCTGTCAGCTGTTCTTCCCCACAAAAAAATAAATCCAGATTCTGGGAATCCACTCCCAGTACTTCTCTGTGAAACATAGGATCGATATAATCCGGTCCACATTTACAGGAAACCACTCTTTTTTTCTGTCTGCAAAACGCTGCCATCAATCCACAAGAAATCATGGTCTTCCCACTCCCGCTGGAGGGTGCTGCAATTAAAATCCTTGGAATCTTCACTCTTCTCCCTCCGAAATCACAAAAATCGGGTTTTGTCCGGTCATCATGTGATGATGCCCCAGCTTTCTCGATTTTGCTGCCGTGATCTGTATGATGTCCGGCTCCCGCAAAATTCCTTCTTCCACAGCATCCATCACTTCTGCCAAGGTATCCAAGGAAATGACCGTCAGTACAATTCTCACATTCGGATTTTTCCCCTTGACTGCCAGCAGAATCTCTTTTAAGTTCCCACTGCTCCCGCCGATAAATACATGGGTCGGAGGCACCAGATCCTGCATAGCTTCTGGTGCCATCCCTTGGATGATCTGCACATTGTCCGTCCGAAATTTTGCTGCATTTTCCCGGATCAAGTTTACAGCCTCCGGATTTTTCTCAATGGCGTAAACGCAGATACTGCCATCCTGACAGGCCGCTTCAATGGCAACCGAACCGGTTCCCGCTCCCACATCATAAAGAACGGCATCTCTGGTCAGCTCCAGTTTTCCGATACAGATGGTTCTCACTTCCTCTTTTGTCATAGGAACCTTGCCACGGATAAATGCTTCATCTTTGATATGTCTGCACACCCGCTGTATTGGATGTGGATTTTCCAGGCACACGATACAAAGTCCCTCTGTATCTTCTTCCTTCAATTCTGCCACGGATTTCGTAAAAATCTGTTCCTCTTCGTAGGACAGATTTTTCCCGATATGTACTCTAACCTCTTCCAGCCCGTAACGGATCAACTTTTCTCTGACCGGCTCTTTCCTTCCGCCCAGCAGTAAAAATGTCTTCGCATGATGGTTCACCGCATGGATCCAGTTCTGCTCCCTTCCATGAAGGCTGACAAGTGCTGCATCTTCCCAGGACATATGCAATGTAGCTGCAAAATACACAACCGAAGAAACGCCGGGGATCCGCTGGATCTCATAGGATTCCTCACTGCTTTCCAGCACTTCCTCCAGCTTTTTCGCCCCACTGTAAAATCCTGTGTCCCCGGAAAGTACGATCCCGATCTTTTGAAATTCGGGATGCTTCCGAAGATAGGTTTCTATTTTTTCGGGCAGATATTCGGCATAACAAACTGCCGGAATCTCTGCCACAGCTTCCAGAAGACGCCTGGCTCCTATGATACAGTCACATCCGGCAAGACACGCTGCTGCCTCAGATGTCATGCATTCACTTCTTCCCATTCCGATCCCGATCAGATAGACCGTTCTTTTCTCTTTATACATCTTTGTATCCCCTTGGCGTCACCATGTAACCATTGATCTCTTTTGTCTGCTCATTCCCGATAAATACCGTGGTAAACATATCCACTTCTGTATCTTTCAGTTCTTTCAGTGTTAGGATCCGACTTTCCTGCCCGTCTCGTCCGATCTGTCTGACAATTCCGCAGACCGTATCTTCTGCCTTGTATTCCAGCATCATACTGCATGCCTTTTCAAGATGATCATGACGTTTTCTGCTGGAAGGATTGTACAGACAGATGACAAAATCTGCCATAGCTGCCGCCCGGACCCTCTTTTCGATCTTCTCCCACGGTGTCAACAGATCACTTAAGCTGATGACCGCAAAGTCATGGATCAAAGGTGCACCAAGCACTGCAGCACCGCCAATGGCTGCCGTAATTCCCGGCACGATTTCCAGTTCGATCTCCGGAAATTCTATCCCCACTTCATACATCAGACCTGCCATTCCATACACACCGGCATCTCCGCTGCAGATCATGGCCACTGACTTTCCTTTTTGGGCTTCTTCAAATGCCATGCGGCACCGCTTCACTTCCTGCTTCATTGGTGTGGTCAGAAATTCTTTCTCCGGAAACTGTTCTTTCACCAGATCCACATACACCGTATACCCAATGATCACATCACAGGCACACAAGATCTCTCTTGCCTCTTCTGTCATCTGTTTTCCCGCGCCGGGCCCGATCCCGACTACATAGACTCTGTTCATTTCCTCAGTCCTCCTGTTTTCCCTGGCGAAATTCTGTCGTAAATTCCGGATGATACAAAAGTGATCGCTGGTATTCTCCTTCCAGGATCCTTCCTACTACGATCAGTGCTGTTTTGGTCACCTGCGCCTCTGCCGCAGTCTGTTCCAGTTCAGAAACCTGGCAGCGCAGCACTTTTTCCTCGGGCCAGGTTGCCTTGTATACAATAGCTGCCGGCGTATCTGCCGGATAGCCTCCCTCCATCAGTTCTTTCTGCAATTTTCCCAGCATTCCGGTACTTAAAAAAATCACCATCGTTGCCTGATGAGCTGCAAAACTGCGGATGGACTCTTTCTCCGGAACCGGCGTTCTTCCCGCCATCCTGGTGATCACCACAGACTGTGAAATATCCGGCAAGGTATATTCTGCGTTCAGCGCTGCCGCTGCTCCACAAAAGGAACTCACCCCCGGGCAGACTTCGTACGGGATCTTTTTTTCATCCAGAGCGTCCATCTGCTCCCGAATGGCTCCGTACAGGCAGGGATCTCCTGTGTGCAGCCGCACGATCCGTTTTCCATCTTTTTCCCCGGCATACATCACATCCAGCACTTCTTCCAGCGTCATATAAGCACTGTTATAGACTTTACAGCTTTCTTTTTTGACCTGTAAAAGTCCCGGATTGACGAGAGATCCTGCATAAATGATGATGTCCGCTTCTTTCAGATATTGCTGTCCGCGCACCGTGATCAGATCTTCCGCTCCCGGTCCTGCTCCTACAAATACAATCATATGCTTTCCCTCCCTGTCTCTTTTCTCTTCTCCTTAATAATAAACAACGAATAATAACTTGCCGCATCCGGTATTTCTTCCACTGAATGATACACGCTCTCCTGTTCCATCCCGCAATTTTCCACCATGGAAATCTGCAGGCCCTGCTCCTTGATCTTCTGCTTTACATAAGGGATCTTTCTTCCTGCCTTCATCAAAACCCTGGTCCCGGATAAAGTCAGGCCTTCTTCAATCTCATAGGAGGCCGGAATGATATGCAGTTCTTCCTGGTTCTCCACAAGACTTTGATCCAGTTTTGCTGCCGCTGCGCAAAAGGACGGCACACCCGGTATGATCTCGGTTAGATATCCCTGTTTGCGGATCCGTTTGTGGATATACATACAAGTGGAATAAACCGTAGGGTCTCCCAGCGTAATCAGAGCTACATCCATTCCGGCATCCAGAAGTTCTGCCGTCTTTTTTGCTCCTGCATCGTGGATCTGACAAAGCTTCTTTTTGTCTTTCATCATTGGCATGGGCAGATACAATTTGGGTTTTTGTTCCAGCTGCGCACCTGCCTGAACTGCAATCTGATAAGCTGCACATTTTTTCAGATAGCCTGCATAACCTGCATCTGTCCCCGACGGATCATATACGGTTTCCGCAAAAGCTCCATCCGATACCGGAATGGCGATCACCTGGCACGCATTCATCACACGCAACGCTTTCATTGTCAAAAGTTCCGGGTCTCCGGGTCCCACACCCGTTCCATAAAATTTTCCACTCATTGATCTTCTCCTGCCTGTTGATATTTGTTTGATTCTTCCCATACATAGTCCAAAAGTGCCCGCGCACCCCCTGTTTCTCCCAAGATTCCTTTCTCATTAGAAAATACGATGGCTTCCATGCAAAGAGACTCTCCTCCCCGCTGCTTCAGATAGTATTCGATTCGTTTCATCACAGACTCCATGACCACATCCAGAAGCTTCTCTTCTTCCAGCACCTCGATCATCTCTGTGGTCGTAATACTCTCCATGATCTGACTCACAACTCGAGCAGATGCCCCTGCCATTGCCGCGTGGGACGCAAACACCTCTCCCCTGCAGTCTGCCTGTCTGGAATGAGTGTTCATCACTCCTGCGGCCACTTTGATCAGCTTTCCCACGTGTCCGATCAGCAAAAGCCCTTTCATGCCAAGCCTCACTCCGGAATCGATGGCTTCTCCGATATAATTGCTGCACTTGACTGCCAGATCTCCGTTATAGCCAAGTGCTCCCTTCAAAAAATCACTCCCGTAATTTCCCGGCACCAGATAGCAATAGTCGCTTCCATTTTCTTTCAGCATTTTCATTTCCAGAAAGATCGTATCAGTCAGGGCTTTTTCACTCATAGGCTCCACAATCCCGGTCGTTCCCAGCACGGAAATCCCACCCTGAATCCCAAGTCTTGGATTGAATGTCTTTTTTGCCAGCTCTACGCCCTCCGGAATGGAGATGATCACAGAAAGGCCTCCCGAATAGCAAAAACGCTCCCGCTCTTTTTCCATAGCCTCCCGGATCATCGCTCTTGGAACTTTATTGATGGCGGCATCGCCGATTTTTTGTTCCAGTCCTTTTCTGGTCACTCTTCCCACTCCGATTCCGCCATCCAGTACAATCTGATCGCCTGACGTTTTCGTCACTTCCGCATAGACCAGGATCTGATCCGTCACATCCGGATCGTCTCCTGCGTCTTTGCGGATAGCACAGCGCACACGCTCCTGCGTACACAAAATCTCTTCCACATCCAGATACAAACGAATCCCTTTTGGTGTCATCAGAGATACCTGCCGCACTTCTTCCTGAGAAAGCAGCATCCTGGCAGCCGCTTTTGCCGCCGCAGCTGCACAGCTGCCTGTAGTATATCCCATTCTCAGTTGTTTCTGATCTTTCCACACAAATGCCGGTTCTGTCATTGTGCCTCCTCTAAATGTTCCATAAAAATCTGACGGATCCCTGGCAGTTCTCCCAGTCCTCTTATGATCGGACGGACTTCATAGCCGACAGCTTCCAGCTCACTTTTCCAGGAATCTTCCTCCCCTGCCATATCATTTTTCGCATGGTCACCTGCCACAAACATAAACGGCAAAAGAGCCACCTTTCGATACGATCTTTCCTGAATCCGGTGCATTACATCTTTTAACTCCGGAAATCCTTCCACGGTTGCCACATGGATCCGGTCATACCCAAGGGCCTGCAGGGTATATTCCAAAGCTGGATAGGCACTGTTGGAATGATGCTCTGTCCCATGCCCCATTAAGATCAGGCATTCTCCCTCTTCCAGTTCCACATCCTCCATCACCGCGTGGATCGTCTTTTTATAATCATCCGGCTCCGACAACAGTGGCTTTCCAACCAGGATGTTTTCAAAAGAAGGTGCCGCCTGTTTTAACTCTTCCAGCATTTTTTCATTTTCGATCCCATTGATGATATGGGTTGGCTGAACCAGCACTTTCGTGATCCCGTCCTGTTTCATGCGCTCCAGCGCCTGACGGACATTGTCATATGTTTTGTGTTCTGTTTTCTTTAATTTATTTAAAATCATCTGACTAGTAAAAGCCCGATACACAGCATGATCCGGAAACTCCTCTGCGATCTGCTCCTCCATCACTTGAATCGTCTTCGCCATAGTATCCAGATGGCTGGTTCCAAAACTGACAACTAAAATCCCTTTTTTCTCCATGCTCTTTCTCCTTACATTTTCACTTTTATTCCAGCAATCGTTCCAGTTCGCCCCATGTCCTTGGTACATTTTCCGTTTCATGAATGAGCCCCCGTTTCTCTAACCGCCGAAACAGCCGTAAAACCGCTGGTTCTTCCAGATTCGTCTCTGTTAATAGTTCCGTCTTCTGACACACTTCTTTGGGACTTCCCTGACAGAGAACCCGTCCCTCCTTCATCAATACGATCTCGTCTGCCCAGGCATAGGCATAGTCTATATCATGGGTTGCCATCATCACTGTGATCCCCTGCTCCGTCAACTGATCCACCATCTGGTTGACCATTCTTGCATGTTTGGGATCCAGTGCTGCTGCCGGTTCATCTAGAATGATAATTTCCGGATTCATGACTAAAATATCCGCAATGGATACCTGCTTTTTTTGTCCACCACTTAGCGCATGTACCGGACGCTTTCGAAATGGCGTGATCTCCAGTGCCTCTATTACCTGATCCACTGCGCTTCTTGCCGCTTCTTTCGTTGCACCCAAATTTAAGACCCCAAATGAGATTTCCTGCTCCACACTGGCAGAAAACAGTTGTTTATCCGGATCTTGAAACACGATCCCCACTTTTGCCCGAAGGGACAGAAGCTCTTTTCTCTGATAGCTTATCGGCTGCCCGTGAAAAAGTATACTTCCTTTCTGCGGTCTTAGAATTCCGTTGCAGCAGAGAAAAAATGTGGATTTTCCACATCCGTTGGCTCCCATAAAAGCAACCTTACTTCCTCTTTTTACTTTTAAATCCAACCCCTGAAGAGAAAACTGGTCATTCTCTTCATAAGAATACCAAACATCTCTTACTTCTAAAATCATTTCTTCCTTCATCCTATCTTCTCCCAAACTGCAAGTGTGATCAACAGCAGTCCAAACACCGCCATTTTAAACATCCTCTTTCGGCTGTTCTGATATTCACCTGCCAGCACCCGGATCTCTCCGTCATAACACCGGGATTCCATGGCATTGTACAATGCATCCGACTGTTTCAGTGACCGGACGAACACCACCGCTGCCATTTCTCCAAAAGACTGGATCGAAGTTTTCAAATTCCGGTTTCCAAGCCTTGCTTTCTGTGCCGTCAAAATCGCAGACGCACTTTCCATCAAAATAAAAATAAATCGGTAAGTCAAAAGCATCAGTTCGATAAAAAGACCCGGAACATGGAGCTTTTTCAGCACATCCAGAATCTCTGTCAACGGCGTATGAAAGGATAATACATACAGACTGGACACAGATGCTAGAGCTGTCAGAATCATCTGAACGCCTCTTTTTAATCCCGCCCAACTGGAAGTTACATAATATTCTTCCACTGGGATCGCATAGGCATCCAGCGGTTTCCCGGAAACGTTGACCAAAATCGCCAGTGTACTCAACATCAGAAATATCAAAGGGATCATCAGATATTTCAAATACAGCCGGATGGAAACCTTACCTTTTTTTACATTCAAATATCCATTGACTGCCAGCACAGCCAGTGCAGCAGCTGCAGATTGGCTGATCACACAGATTGCCAGTGTAAAAACGGCATACATAAACTTTTCCTCCGGGCTTACACTTGCAAGCCCAGAGGAATAACATAACTTATCAATGACTATCATTCTGCCACTTCTTTCGTTCTACCAAACGTCCCATACAGAATGCAATAATCCCTACACCGATTCCGGTCTGTACACAAAATAACAGGGACTCTACTTCTCCCGGAATTTCTTTTCCAAGAAAGTCTTCCAGAACCGGAGTAAACCACGGTTCGTATTCTCCATGAATTTCTTCCACCATCACACTTCCTGCATCATCAGAACCACCAAATTCTGCATTTTTTAACGTCAAAAACGGAACTGCTGCCAGTAAAACAACCACAACCAACAAAATCAGCACCAGGTTTTTATTTTTCTTACTCATCCTATTTTCCCTCCTTTAAAAATCCAACTGCTTTCAGTTCCGGTTTTGCATAAGATTCCAGTGCGATCACGATCACAACCGTCAACAGTCCTTCCATCACAGCCAGAGGAAGCTGTGTCGGTGCAAAAACACCTAAGAATTTTACTGCGGAAGCTCCCATGCCCCCCGCCTCTGATGGATATGCCATGGCAAGCTGCAGGCTGGTCACACAATAAGTAAACAAATCTCCTAAAAATGCCGCCAGAAAAACAGCTATTTTCCGATTTACCTTTAATTTCTGACAAAGCTTATAAATTCCAAAAGAAACAAACGGACCTGCAATTGCCATGGAAAAGGTATTCGCTCCCAAAGTAGTCAGTCCTCCGTGCGCCAAAAGGATTGCCTGGAACAACAATACGATCAGTCCCAATACGCCTGCCGCAGTCGGTCCAAATAAAATTGCTCCCAGCCCGGTTCCTGTCATATGAGAACAGCTTCCTGTCACAGACGGGATTTTCAAAGATGAGATTACAAATACAAATGCTCCTGACATTGCCAGAAGAATCAGTGTTTTTCTGTTTTGTTTTAATGTTTTTTGAATGGAAAAAAATCCTGCAACGATAAATGGCAGGCAGATGATTCCCCATGCAATGCAAAAATTAGCCGGAAGATAACCTTCCATAATGTGCATGGCATTGGAAACCGGTGCAACGGCAAACAGCACTGCGAATGCAATGCTTGCCTTCAATAAGATGTTTTGTTTTTTTGTCATGTTCTTTTCTCTCCTTTTCTTTTGACAAAATTTTTCTGAAATATTCCAGGCTGCCAAAAGATCCTTACTAAAGAACATTTTGCATACACCCGGTCATATTCCCGTAACCTTCCAGATTCCTTTAAAAGCGGGTGTTCTGACTTAGGTATCAAACACAGTATTTCGCCTTCCCATAACATATGTTACAGTGACCTCATGAAATACCACTACTCCAATACAGCAACGGGTATTGTCCGGGATTCTCACCCGGTTCCCCTGCCGTCTTTTTTCGGACGGCCTCTTTTAAACTGTTTTCGAATCTGAATCTATGTAAAAATACCACTCCCAAAGGGTTGGCATTCGTACATACAAATGTACCAGATAACATTTAATATTCAATTCCCCTGCGTGCAGAAATGCCGCAGTCAAACGGATGTTTTACTTTTCGAATCTCAGACACGTAATCTGCAAGATCTGTCAGATCCTCTGCCGGATCCCGTCCGGTCAGAACAACCTCCAACGATTCCGGCTTTTCTTTCAAAAACTGCAGTGCCTCTTCGTGCGGAATCAGTCCATACCTGTCTGCTGCCATAAACTCATCCATAACAAGCATCCCGTACGCTCCGCTTTTTACTTTCTGTATTGCCTGCCGCCACACATCCCGATACATCCGCTGTGTCTTTCCTTTTTCCTCTTCAGTCTGTGTATGGTAAAAGCCATAAGATTCTGAAAGATGGATCACTTCAATTCCCGAAATCTGATCCAAAATATGTAGTTCCGCAGAATTCTCATTTTTTAAAAATCTTGCAAATAATACACGCATCCCGCTTCCCGCGGCCCGTACCGCAAGCCCGGTTGCTGCTGTCGTCTTTCCTTTTCCATCCCCACAATAAATATGGATCAATCCCTGCTTCATATCCTGGATCTGCCTCTCTCTTTCATACATTCTTATATATCAGTAAAGTTTATCACAGTTCTTTCGATGCTACAAGAAATTCTTTTATCTGTTTTGGTCATTTTTTAACCATTTTTCCAAGATTTCTTTTGTTTTTTCCAGATTACTCCCAGATTCTTTTGGTCTTCCAATCACGATCAGACAGGCGCCTGCTTCTTTTGCTGCCTGTATTTTTTCCAGAAAGCCGCCAGATTTTCCGGATTCCTTGGTCACAAAATAGGCGGCATCCACAGCCTGCAGCATGGCAAGGTTCAATTCTCTGGAAAACGGTCCTTGCATCGCAATTAAATGATTTCCCTCAAACCCAAGCCGGATACTTGCCTCTACAGAAGGAAGAGCGGACAGAACACGGGCAAAACACCGATTTTGATAATTCTGCAGCTTTGTATATTCCTCCAGCTCCTTACTGCCTGTGGAGATCAGAATATTTCCTGTTGTATCCTGAAGATACTGTACCGCCTCTTTCACACTGTCTACCCGAACAACCTTGCTTTTTGTATCTTCCCACTCTTGCCAGTCCCGGACACACCGAAGATATTCCACATTCCTGTCGTTGCACGCTTTTCTGATATTTTCCGTTACCAACACAGCAAACGGATGGGTCGCATCGACAGCCAGTCCGATCTGCTCTTTCTCTAAAAACTCGCACATTTCTATTTCGTTCATTCGGCCTGTGTGAACACGAATATTCGGAGCATCGACTCCATCCATACATCCCTTTCCATATTCCGTTGCCACACTGACGATCACCTCTGCCGGTTTTCCTGCCAGAAACTCTGTCAGTCTGCGTCCCTCCGTTGTCCCGGCTAAGATCAAGATTCTCTTCATGGATGTTCCTCCTTGTTAAATGTAAGCTTCACCTCACTGCACACCAGTGAGACAGTGCACTTCTGCAGACAGACCTTCTCCTGGATCAGATGACCCTCCGGACACATGATTCTGGCTGCTCTTTCACACACATTGTCCACTCCGGTCACATTTCTGACAAATGACGAAGACGTGCTAACTGCCGGGATACGCTGAAGTTCTTCTGCCGAGTAGGTGAAAAATCCAACGCCAAGCGCATCTGCAAGTCCCAGCATTCCTACTTCCTCCTTTTTCAGATCAATACTTCCAAGAGCGCTGATCTGCTGCGGCAAAATTTCCTGCTGATATAACACCTGGTACAATGCCTGCTCCAGCGTCTCTTGTCCGACACCTTTTCTGCATCCCATTCCTACATAGACATTTTTCGGCAGAAGATATAAAATGTCTGGCTGTTTCTCTTTGGGTTCATGCTGACAGATTATGATTTTCCCATCGCAGGTTTCCAGGTCTTCCACACTGTGGCACACCATCACTTCCTTCGGAGTCTGATCCAAAAACGGAAATTCTGAAAAGAGCCCGATTCTTTTTTGTTCCAGGATCTTCGCCGAGATTTCCTTTGCTTCGTTCCGGTCTGTAATGAGCAGATCATTCTTTTTTGCAAACACATCTACCGCAAATTTCTTTTGCACATCTGTTGCAGTCGTGATCACTGTCTGACCTTTTGTATACTCTGCAAGCTTTCGAGACAGTTCGACTCCACCTCCTACATGACCGGACAGTAAGGGAATGACAAACGCTCCCTTTTCATCCAGAACGATCACCGGCGGATCCGTAAATTTATCTTTTACAAAGGGAGCAATGGCACGGACTGCGATTCCTGCCGCTCCGATAAACACCAACGCACACGCTCCCCAGGATATTCCCATCTTTTTCTTCCAGTCTTTTGACAAAGCCTGTATCTTGCCTTTTTCTGCAAAACGCGCCACGGTGTAGCCTGTGCATTCATACCCGTCTTGTTCCAGTTTGTCAGACAGTACTTCTGCCAACGCTTTTCCTGTTTGTGTAAAACTGTAGATCACCACTTGTTTTTTCTTCATCACGTATCCTTCACTTTTCCTGTTTCTTCTCTTTACTATACTCTCAACCATTGTCTGCGTCAAAAGTTATTTTTCCAGCATGGTCCAGTTTGCACGGAAAGGCCGCATCAGATTCCAGTATCCCACCCCATACAGTTGATATTCTTTTGCCAGCTCGATCTTTGCTTCAATACTTCTCACATCTTCAAACCATACCTCCTGGATTCTCCCCTGATTCTGGTATGTAAAATACGGACTTTGCGCGCTCTCATCATAATGGATCTCAGCTCCATATTCTACTGCAAGCCGTACAGCTTCTACATTTCCGATGGTTTCTGCTTTTGTCACGCCTTTTTCATAAGGAAGCGTCCAGTTATATCCATAATTTGGAATCCCCATCAAAAGCTTTTTTGCCGGAATCTGAGTCAGAGCATACTCCACTACCTGCCGTACTTTCTCAAGGGGCGCCACTGCCATCGGAGGTCCGTAGGAATACCCCCACTCATACGTCATCAGAAACAATCGATCTGCCTGTTCTCCCAACAGTGCATAATCAATTCCCTCATAAAGAAGCCCTCTCTGATCCGAAGATATTTTCGGAGCCAGCGCCACAGATACCCGATATCCCTTTTCATTCATCGCCTGCCTCAGCTCTCCTACAAACTGTGCATACCCTTCCCGATCTTCGGCCCGGACATATTCAAAATCCACATCCACGCCTATATACCCTTTTTCTTCCACAACTTCCAGAAGATTTGAGATCACATTGTCCCGTACAGTCTGTTCCTCCACTAGGGTGTGGATCAGCTGATTATTAAAAACACCCTGTGTGAACGGAGTCAGAACCAACATGGGTTCTATTCCATTCTCCCATGCAAGCCGGATCATCCAAGTTTCCTCTTTTATCGGCGGGATCAGCTTGCCTTCAAACGTAAAACCATAAGAAAACACCAACAGCTCATTGAGCGCCGGAAACGCCATTTCCAACACATATGGCTCAATAAACGGATATGCATATCCCGCCACATACAACTCCTCCCTGATTTCCGCACTCTCCTGCGGTTTTAATAAGAGCAGTGACTGCCCCACTGTCAGTTTTCCTTCTTCTCCCAGCTGATTGTCATAAATAATCTTCCAAACAGGAACTCCACTTTGACGGGAGATCGAAGATACCGTGTCTCCCGGTACTGTTACATAAATCATAAAAACACCTCCTGGCTATCCTATGTCAGATAGTCAGGAGGTATTCGATCATTATATGGAAAGATATGTTACCATTTCACTGGCAAGATTTTCAAAACTCAGTTGATTTTCTTTTTCAATCTGTTGAATTTCTTTTTGCGGAAAAACTGGATTCATTCCACCACAAATCGCACAGCTTATGGAACCGATTGTATCCGTATCCCAACCAAGCATTGCACACATTTTTGCTGCTTCCCACGGATTTCCCTCTGCTAGTTCTACAATTGCAAATACACTCGGTATTGTTTCTATAGTCTCCATTCCTGTGCCAATTTCTTCATACAATCTTTTTAATACAGAATTTGGCTCATAATTTTCTTGCACCAATATGTTTTGTGCTTTTTGCATTCTCAAAGAAAGAGATGCCGAAGGAAAATCATATCCGTATTCTTGGGAAACACGAATTGCTTTGTATGCTATCTTCCAGATTTCATCCAGTGCAGTTCCACCTCTTACTGCATAACTAATCGCTGCTGCAACTGCACTGGCTCCTGCAATTGCTATTTTCGTGTTGTGTGTAGGCAGGCAAATCTGATATACATTTTCAACTAACTGTTTCATATCTTGATAATCGCTTATAATCCCTATCGGAGCAATTTTCATCGCCGCTCCATTTGTCGTTCCCATAATTCCAGTTTCCGAGACAGGAACTCCATTTGAAATTTTTTCTAATGCTCTCAAGGTGGATGGACCAGACACATATGACGAAACACCTGATGTTTCATTCCATTCTACCAATTCTTTAATGTAATCTTCTACCTGAACTCTTCCTTGATTTTTTTTCAGCATCTTTAAAATCATCAACGTATTAATTGTATCATCTGTAATTGCTCCCGCTTTTAATGATCTTCCAAATGTATCATTTTCATCTGCCGGATATAATTGATGAATTCCATTTGGAAACACTTTCTTGATTTTTTCCTGCGACCAACACTCTGTTGGCATTCCCATCGCGTCTCCAAGTGCCACACCAGCTAAAACACCCCAGATTCTTTTTCTTAATTCCATGATTCTTTGATTCCTTTCAACGGTTCATTCCCCACCTCATTTGCATATGGAATGACAGTCAAGATACGTTCTCCCGCTTTGATCATTTGGTGTTAGAATATAAATAGTACAAGTCAAAATGAGAATTCCTTATAAGAAAAA